>Ga0123337_10004605_pt1 | contig 13948 bp, 5 predicted proteins | sample frozenSSSSmetaG_FD_89792 | JGI IMG/M metagenome (GOLD analysis project Ga0123337, IMG submission 89792) | Glacier valley bacterial and archeal communities from Borup Fiord, Nunavut, Canada, to study Microbial Dark Matter (Phase II) -... | ecosystem: Environmental > Aquatic > Freshwater > Ice >... | reverse complement strand
GAACTTTCGAGATCACCGGCGGCAGTTTTAAAAGCACCGGCATCAATGGTCAGCGGTGCGCCCAATACCACTAAAGGCGCGCCATAGGAAGGACACAATATAGCCTGCTCAAGGCTTAGGCCCCCTACGGCCTGAACAGCGATGTTCACCGCCTGTACTACTTCTCTCAATTGATCAAGCGGACTAGGCATGCGTTGTCCGCGCGCGGCTATGCCGCGACGCTCATCGTAACCGATATGATGCACTATATAATCACAGCCAAGCGCTTCCAGCCATTTCGCTGCCGCCACCATATCGGTACAACCAAGGTTATCACCCATCACTTTAATACCAAATTTTTTCCCCGCTTCCACCACGCACCTGATGGTTTCTTCATGAGCCCGCGCCATCACCACTACATGCGTAGCACCTGCACCCGCCATCATCTCCGCTTCAAGGTAACCGCCATCCATGGTTTTAAGATCGGCAACGATCGGGACACCCGGAAAGGCCGCGCGGAGCTTTCTTACTCCATGCAAACCTTCGGCAAGTATCAACGGCGTACCAGCTTCAAGCCAGTCGACACCAGCACGGATAGCCATAGCTGCTGTTTCAAGCGCTTCATCAATGCTGGTTAAATCAAGAGATATCTGAACGATGGGGAGCATTTTTTACCGGTTAATTATAAATCAATGTTAGTTAAAATAGTCTGGGATTACAAACACAACTTATATGCTTTTCGAAACCTTGTACCTGATAAATTAATAGTTATTGATTATTTCGTTCCGCTTTATAATAATCTGAACAAGCAGTATTCTGCTTTTTATATACCGCGTTTGCTGCTGGCTCCCACAGTTATAACGATGCCCGCAAAGTCAGGTAGAACGGCACTTCCAGGTGTTCCTTAGAATTTTCAAGGATCATCTGGGCGGCCATAACTCCCATTTTTCGAAAATCCGTTGAGATAGTTGTTATGCCATTCAGGATGATCTTCTTCAAAGGCGTTTCGTTGTATGATATTACACCAACCTGTTCTCCTATCTTTAATTTAAGCGATATGATACGTTCTATCAATATTACTAAGTCATCTTCCATCAAATTTATAAAAGCTTCTCCTTCACTTATCGGTTCCAGCATAATATTGTGCACCACCTTGTATGAAAAAGCATATTCCTGGCAGAAGCGATAAAAACCTTTTAGTATTTCATTAGGATAATAAGTGTACTCCGGAAAAATAATTTTTATGGTATGGTACTTCCCTAATTGTTCTCTTGCATGCTCCAAAGCACAAAAAATATCTTTGTCGAAATTTTCATAAGCTGCCGCATAAATTCCATCCACCCCTTTAATTTTTTTATCAAGAAGCAACAATTTTTCTTTTGGGATGGCATTGATAATCTCATAAGCTTTTTCACCCCCTTCCAGGAAATGGGGAATGATTACATAATAAGAATAATCTTCTTTTTTGTTAGCAAGCAATTTTTTAAATAACGAGAAGTCGTTGTTATAAATATAAAAATCAACCGTGGCGAATTCTCCCAGCGCTTCAATAAAAGAATCATAAAGAATTTTTTTATGAGCGCTGAGTTTATTGAACAATAAAAAAATTTTTAATTTCTGTTTGAATTCCGTGTTTTTTATAAAATATCCTTTGCCCGGTACGGAAGCCAGCACTCCAATCTTTTTAAGATACTTATATCCTTTCTCCGCGGTGTCCCTGGAAATTTCCAGTTCAAAGCTAAGCTCATTGATAGACGGTAACATTTCATCCTTGCCGATCTTTCCTAACTCAATAGCATTGATAATTGTTTGAGACAGCTGCAGGTATTTCGGCGTGGCTGAATATTCATCCACATGGATGAAGTCGAAAATATTCACTTGCTTCATTGGCAGAACAGGAATTAAAATACTAATATAAAGCTTTTGTTTGAGAGAGGAATTTGTGAAAGGCGGGAGTTAAACTCTTCAGACAAGCATACAGATTTATTATCTTTATTCCTTCATGGTATCATTTTTAACGAACTTGGCAATAAATTTATAGGTGAAAAAATCTCAATCGTTGTTATTGGTATTACTCAGCGGCCTGCTACTCTGGGCAAGCTGGCCGGTTTCACCCTTCACATTTTTAATCTTCATAGCTTTCGTCCCTTTCCTCCAAATGGAGTATACCATCGGCAGCCGTTGGAAATTTCTCTTCTTTACTTATCTTATGTTACTGGTTTGGAATACAGGCACAACCTGGTGGATGTGCAATTCAACCTTACCAGGCGGCTTGGCAGCATTGCTCGCCAACAGCTTTTTGATGACTATGCCCCTGCTTGGATTTTATAACGTAAAAAGAAGAATGGGTGATACTGCGGGATATATTTCACTGGTGGTGTTTTGGCTAACCTTTGAATATATTCATTTGAACTGGCAACTAAGCTGGCCCTGGCTTACACTCGGAAATGTGTTTGCTTCACATCCCAACTGGGTACAATGGTACCAGCATACAGGCACAACAGGAGGAAGCCTTTGGGTAATCTGTGTTAACATACTGGTATTTTTATCACTTAGAAAACCGAACGGTGAACCTGCATCTTCTGCAATCAAAAAACCGGTAGCAGCACTGCTGTTGTTATTTATACCCTTCCTGGTATCTTACGTGGTAAAACCTAGGAGCAATAGTATCCGGCCACATAACTACAATGTAGTGGTAGTACAACCGAACATCGATCCTTATGGCAAATTTGAAGCAGCTAACACCGAAGCACAGTTGCAGTTATTACTTAAAATGACTATGAACGCTATTGATGCAAACACTGCCGTTGTTATCTGGCCTGAAACAGCCATCAGCTTTCCCGGTGGTATTGAAGAGGCACATGTAATGAGCAATCCTTTCCTACTACCATTGTGGTCGTTTCTTAAAAATCATCCTGCTATAAAATTGTTATCGGGTATTGAAACCTATAAAGAATTTATCCCTCAGAATAAAACAGCTTCATCAAGACGCATAAACGGATCGGTAAATTATTACGAAAGCTACAACACAGCCGCCTTATTAAGTAGTACCGGTGTTTTGCAATTATATCATAAATCGAAGTTAGTCCCGGGCGCCGAAACACTTCCTACTTACTTAAGATTCTTAGATACCTGGTTTGAAAGTTTTGGCGGCACTACCGGTGGATATGTTTCACAGGCTGAAAGAACGGTACTTAAAGATACTGCAAGTGGTTATAAATTTGCTCCGGCTATATGTTATGAAAGTGTCTATGGTGAATTTCTAACGGAGTATATCCGCAATGGTGCCAACCTCATCGCTATCATTACCAACGATGGCTGGTGGCAAAATACAGCAGGTTATAAACAGCACATGCAGTACGCAAGGTTGCGTGCTATAGAAACCAGGCGATGGGTTGTTCGCAGCGCCAACACAGGCATCTCCTGTTTTATTTCACCAACAGGGGAGGTAACACAGGCATTGCCATGGGATACTGCTGCAACAATAAAAATGGTTATACCACAAAACGACTCTCTTACCTTTTATGTTAAACACGGAGACATCATTTCTACAATCGCCGGAGTGGTAACAAGTATCATATTAATCATGAGTACTTTTTTGTGGGTAAGAAAAAAATTCAGCAAATGACTTTTACAAATGGAAAAAAATATCGTCTATAAAAACAAAACTATTTCTTATGATGTTGTGGGTACAGGTGAGCCGGTAGTGTTAATACATGGAGTGCCGGCTGATGGAAGTCTCTGGGATAACCAGGTTGCGTTTCTTGCAAACAGGTACCGGATAATTACTCCGAGCCTGCCGGGAAGCGGTAAATCAGCACTGGCAGATAATATGAGCATAGATGGCATGGCAGCTATTATTAAAAATATACTTGACGGGGAAAAAATCAGCCAGGCGGTAATCATAGGTCACAGTATCGGAGGATATGTCAGTATGGCTTTGTCAGATAACTATCCTGAAGTGGTTAAGGCACTGGGTTTATTTCATTCCTCTTCTTATGCGGATAGTGAAGAAAAGAAGGAAGCAAGAAAAAAAAATATTTCCTCCATTAAAAATCATGGCAGCTACGAATTTATTAAAAAAACTTTGCCGGCGTTATTTTGTGATGCATTCAGGAAAGAGCATAGTGGATCTATTGAAGAGATGATTGAAAAATATAAAAATATTAATCCTGGTTCGCTCGCTGCTTATCAGCAGGCAATGATAGATCGTCCGGACAGGCGAAACGTACTAAAGAAAATTGTTAATCCTGTCCTTTTTATTATGGGAGAATATGATAAAGCCATCCCTCTTCAGGATAGCCTGGAGCAGTGCCATATCCCCGCTTTATCGTATATTCATATTTTAAAAAATTCGGGTCATTTCGGGATGCTGGAAGAAGTTGAAAGAAGCAATAAGGTACTTGAAATGTTTTTAGAAGATGTCTGCTAACGCTCAATCTGCTTATAAATCATGTGTCTTTGATAGCTGACGCCGTCTGATAAAGCCAATAGTGTCGGACGATAGCAAATACATCAATCTACAGTTACATTAAAATTGTATCGACGGATCTGAGTTGTATAATCCCCACTATCAAATTTGCGGCTATACGTATAGCAGTTATATTATAAACCGGCGATCATTGGATGAGGAAGGTTGATGGTTGAATGGTTCATGTTTTAGATTAATAACGTTGTGTAATTAAAATACAATGGCAGGTGTTCCCGGATGAAAACTAGTTTATTGAATGAAAAGATTTCTAGCGATATTTTCTTTATTATTTATCCTGGCAGTACCCGCTTTAGCTGCGCATATCAAAGGTGGAGAAGTTTTTTATGAGTACCTGGGACCAGGTACAGGTAATAACGACCGGTTCAGGATATCCGTTCGTTTATTTATAGACTGCAGTTCACAAGGGGCGCAGATAGACCCAAATGCTAACCTGGCAATCTATAAAAATGCTGATAACTCGCCCGTTGAAGGTTCTCCTTTTATCCTTCCCAATACAGGTGATGCAACTTTACGGCTTACGGCTCCAAGTCCATGCATTGTTAATCCTTCACCCATTTGTTACCGCCTGCGCTCTTACTCGATAACAGTGGAACTGCCCAGGGAAGCAAAAGGTTATACGGCTATCTTTCAAAGGTGCTGCCGTATAAACGGGATCCAGAACCTGAGTCCTAATAATTCGGTGGGCGCCTCTTATACCTGCCAGATCCATGGTACGGAAAATCTGCTGCCTAACGAGGTTAATTCAAGTCCCCAATTCCTGATCAAAGATACCGTGCTGATATGTCAGAACAGGAGGTTTAATTTAAATTTCGGTGCCACCGATGTTGATGGCGATTCCCTTTCTTACGAATTCTGCGCTGCATATAATGGTGGTTCTACCGGCACACCTGTTGTTACCAATCCTCCGCCACCAAGTTCATTGAGTCTCTTACAATACGCCGGCGGTTTCGGGGGAGCCCAGCCATTGGGTGCGAATGTTTCTATTAATCCCGCAACAGGAATCATTGCCGGCATCGCGCCTGCGGGCGGCGATTATGTAGTGTGCGTCTGCTTAACTGAATGGAGAAAAGGTAAACCACTGAGCACGCACAGGAAAGATTTTATCTTACGCGTGGATGCCAACTGCGATTTCGCGGCGGCAGAATTGAAACCCAGCTATATTACCTGCGACGGATTTGATTATACCTTTCATAATGAAGCGCCTTACTCTACGCTTATCCATACTTATTATTGGGATTTTGGCGTGAACGGGAGAACGGATGATACTTCCACGCTGGAGAAGCCCCGGTTTGTTTTCCCCGATACCGGCTACTACACCATTAAATTAATCATTAACAAAGGAGAGCAGTGTTCCGATTCTACCCTTTCTAAAATCGGAGTTTTCCCTGGATTCTTTCCGGGTTTTACAACGAACGGCTCCTGTATTTTTAATCCATTCCTCTTCCGGGATACTACCAGCACGCGCTATGGAAACATCAATAAATGGAAGTGGAATTTTGGAGACGCTGCCAGCACTGCCGACACATCTAATCAACCAAATCCTTCCTGGAAATATTCCGACACCGGTTATAAGAAAGTATCCCTGATCGTGGAAAGCTCCAAAGGATGTATCGATACGGTTATACATGAGGTGCTTGCGAGAGATAAACCGCCTGTTGACCTTGCCTTCCGGGATACCCTTATCTGCAGTGTAGATACCCTGAGACTGGGCGTTATAGGTTCGGGTAATTTTTCATGGAAGCCCAACTCTTATATACTGAATGATCAGACAGCCAATCCGCTGGTGTTTCCAAAAAATACTACTACTTATGCAGTAACCGTTAGTGATAACGGTTGTGTAAACACAGCTACGGTGAGGGTTCGGGTAGTAGATTTTGTTAGCTTAAACGCAGGTGCGGATACGTCTATCTGCCTCACCGATCCCGTATTATTAAATCCGGCAAGTAACGGACTTCGCTATACCTGGACACCGGCAGCGACACTAAACAACCCTAGATTTAAATCTCCATTGGCGACTCCGTTAAATACTACAACGTACCAGGTGCTCGCTTCTATTGGTAAGTGCAGTGCTACGGATGCTGTTACTATCCGAACGGTACCTTATCCGATGGCTAACGCCGGTAAGGATGTAAGGATATGTTACGATGATACCACCCTGCTAAAAGGTTCCATCGCAGGTTCCTCTTTTAACTGGACTCCAGCGGGCACACTCCTTAATGCTAACACACTCACACCGCTTGCCCTGCCATTGAAAACCACTTCTTATGTGCTGACCGTTTTCGACATACAAGGTTGCCCAAAGCCGTTTAAGGATACGATCGTTGTTACTGTTAATCCGAAAATCCTTGCTAACGCAGGCAGGGATACTTCTATAGTTGCCGGTCAGCCACTGCAGCTTTCAGGCAGCGGGGGTGAATTTTACCAATGGTCTCCACCACTTGGTTTGACCACTACGTCCGTTCAGTCGCCTGTCGCGAAACCGGAGAACAATATCATGTACAGCCTGAAGGTTACGGATGAAAACGGTTGTTTTAATTATGATACCATGCAGGTAAAAGTTTTTAAAACGCAGCCCGATATATTTGTACCTAATGCTTTTACACCTGGTAAGGCGATTAACAATCGTTTCAGGCCGATACCTGTCGGGATAACCCGCATCGAAATTTTCCAGGTGTACAACCGCTGGGGACAGATGCTGTTCAGCAGCATCGATACTTCCATTGGATGGGATGGCAGGTTTGATGGCAAAGATCAGGATGCAGGGGTTTATGTGTGGATGGTAAGGGGCAAAGATTATACAGGGAAAACAATTTTTAAGAAAGGGACACTGGTGTTGATAAGATAATTCACATAGGAAATTTTTTTAACCACGAAGTTAAAGCCGAGGTTAAAAAACACTTATTGCGCCAGGGAAATCCTGATCTGAACACCCGCCCGCGTTGTAGTGATAGGCGCCGAGGTAGAAATTTTAGGCTCTACTCTTCGCTGATCAAAATAGAGTTTTATGTTTATCCTGTTGTTCAGCACATAATCGATAGACGGTGAGATAGCGATAATTTTCTGTCCCGATGTTGGCAGTGCCGCGTCCTGGTCGAGCCGGCTGTTTGAAACAGCATCATCCCTTATACTTAAGTCAAGTCTGAAATTAATATCGTTCTCCAGTTTCTTGGTATCCTTTTTTGTAAAAGGCACTTTAAAAGGTAGCTTGAAGCCACGTTTGCGCCAGCCGGCGCCGATAACAAATTCGGTAGACCTGGATTCGCTTAATTGGAAATCTATCAGGCTCAGGCTTAACTGCCGGGACTTTTTGTATTCGAACCTCGCGGTTACCTGGTTGGTGAGCGTTAGATCGAGGTCGATAAATGGCGCAAATGATTCAGAAATGGAAATATTCGGAATTAAAAAATAAGGAACATAATTACCTGAGATAGTATCGATGAATTTCGGTTGCCCGAGGAGCAATGGATCCTGGAAAAGTAAAGCCGAATTAAAACTGTTCATGCTCAGGTTACTGGTATAAGCATGCGACAGACTTACATTAGTAAATATCTTTTCTAATCCTGGAATTCTCGAAAGACCGGTGTAAGTAGCCCGCCAGTTGGGCCTGGGCCTGATCCCGGAAAAAGGGTTGGCGCTGATATTCGGATTATTTTGTTTTAACAAAGAAACGGTGTTAGGATCCTGTTTGGTGTATGCTGAGATAAAAGCAGGTATCAGCACATCCTGCGCATACCTTCCATAACCCTTTACATATCCATCCGGTCCAACTACGCTTCCTGTGCCACCGGCATAAAGATTCGCCTTTCCCAGGCGTTCCGAAAGTACAAGCCTGTTAGCCTCAAACTGTTTAAACGTAGCGGAAACTTCATTAGGGGAATATTTTTCAAACATCGTTTGAAATGAAATATAACTTACGTTAAAACTACCCGCGGTATAAGGATTAAGTCGTACCAGGTTACTGGAAGCTGACCCGATAGTATCTTTAAAAAGTTCGGAATAAGATTTACCAAAAGTTTTATCGATATTCAGATCAATGGTAAAGTCACGGGCAGGGATAAGCGATGCGTGGATACTTAGCTTCTGGTTATGGTCCTGCCGGTTAAGTGTATTAAATAACGGATCCCTGGTGAACTTACCTTTCGATGCAAATTTATTGATCATCGTGGTATCAGGCTGACCTCCCAATATAAAATTCCATCCTGGTGAGCTGCTGCGGAAATTCATTCCTAAAAACTGGGTGCTGTCAATATAGCCTGCAAGGTTAGTAGTACCGGTCTCAGCATAATTAACACTTACCCGTTTGATGGAAGTAACCAGGCGGCCGATCACTTTTACATATATGGGCAGGTCAGGCAATGCGTTAGGATCTCTTTTTTTCTTTTTACCCTTAGCGGTAGAATCCGTTTTTGCGGGAGGCGGTACAGCCTGTGCCGGTGGCGGAGGTGGAGGTATTGCAGCATCAAAATCCAATGCACGGAGCCATCTTGAGTTACGGTACAACTTGGCGAAATCAAACTCGCCGGTAGCATTCTTTTCCTGGCCATTGCTTAAAAAATTTCCCAGGCTCCTGGCCAGCGGATCGAGCGAAGCGGCAAGCCAGTTAAACCTGGCAATGTATGATACGCGAACATTTGTCCAGTCGAGTAGCGGTAGTTTAGCGGTAGGTAACACATAAGATACATTGGCATTCTGATCGTAGGTAGTGTTACGGCCTCCTTTAAAAAATCTATCACGCAACCTTTCCTTTCCTATTCTGTCCAGCCTTCCCGCATCTTCGTCTACACGTGCCCGGTTGGTGGCAGTAAAATCAAAATTAAGAGACCGGGTGAGATCCCACCTGAAATTATAATAACGGTCGAAAGTAAAGTATTTGTCAAAGGTTTCAGGGATAACGCCTTTCGGTCCGCCAACATTACGTGCGCGGAAGGCGCCGAACTGCCGGTTTATGTCAGCCCTGAAACTCATAAGTGTCGGACTGGGATTGAAATTCAGGTCCCTTACCAACCCATACCAGGGAGACTTTGACCTTATCATCCTTTTAAAAGGCTCCACAAATTTTGGTGCAGACGCGTACATGTACCCCAGCCCTCCCCGTTGCCTCACCACTTCCTCACTTTCAATCAAAGGGTTCTGGTGTTGCGTTTTGGTATAGGAATAACTGAAATCAAGATTCTCTATGCTCCATATTTTTTGCTTCTTACCGGTGGTGTTTACCTTCTTGACATTGGTAAAATTTATAGTGGTGGTATTTAAGACATCTATCGCATCTTTCTTTATAGAATCCTTCTGACTTGCCGGCGCGCCACTGATTTTATCTTTCAGCCTGATGTCTAAATCATAAGGGTCATACTGAGGAGTCATCAGCGTCTGAGATACAGCTGCATAAACAGGTATGGAGATGCCTGTTTTTTTAGGAAACAGCTTGCCCATTTCCAAATTAGTTGCTAAATCGAACTGCGAAAAGTCTTCCCTCGACCGCTCGTTTACTCTTTGCTCAAGGGTACCAAATCCCCTGCTTTTTACGTTGGCGGAAAATGACATTGTGCCCAGGTCGGCGAGTTTCATATCAACTCTCCCGAGAGCGGCATAACCGCCTTTTTCATCAATGGCAGACAACCGGAGTTCATTAAACCAGACTTCTGTACATATACTTTCAATTGTTTTATTTTGAACACCCATAAATATCCCGCGTACTTCACCGAGATTAGGATTGCCCATTATGGAATAGGTTTTTCCGTCGGCATCTTTTTCATGATAGTAGTTATTAGGTGAACCGTTGTTGTTGCGCCTTATTTTTAAGGTGGTCAATCTTGCCAGGTCGAGATTAAGTTCGTTCGATCGGGGCCATACGATAGAATCTTTAAACTGGTCGGCGGTTGTACCGGTTATCCTCAGTGGTATAATTACCTCATAGAAATTACTTATAAAATCATTGCCTATTCTTATGATCGCGTTCAGGTCACCATTCTTCAAAGTAGTGCTGCCTGCAACACTTTCAGCGTGGATAAACATCTGTAACCGGCCGTATTGGCGCAGGTCGAGCGCCAGGGTTTTAAAAACACCTCTGGCATCCTGGCTGGCAAGTGTGCAGATCTGCATGCTTAAAGCCTGTTCGTTCTGCAGGATGTTAACGTTGTTATTACTTAGTTGCTGCACTCTTAAGATATCCGGTGGTATCACATAAGGGATGGGAACACGCCTGCTGTTTTCTTCCACATTTACTGCGAGTACATTTAAAGTTGTAGGTGTACCTGCCGGTATCGGTTTGTACATTCCCAATGTATCCGTCTGGAATGTAAAACGCCGCCATTGATTTCTTACCAGTTCCAGTTTCGCAAAGCGGCAGATAACAGAGTCGTCAAAACCTGTCATAAACATACGCATAAAACGTATAGACTTAAAGTCAGGTATGTTACCAACTTTGGTTTGATACGCATCTATAGGTATGCGGAAAAGGTACCACCTTTCCGGCTTAGATCCCGGCACATCCGAAGTAAAAGTTTGTCTGTCGGTAATGAAATTCTGACCAACCGTTAAACTTGATGGCTTAAGCTGAACATCATATTGAAAATATTCTTCCAGTTCATTCAATGTGTTATCTCGGTTAAGGTCTTCCTGATCGGGATATAAAGTAAATGCGGTAGTGATAGTAGAATTGCTCGCGGCAATTGGTGAGTTACCCTGGGGGCTGTTGATATTTTTATAGCGTTCGAGTATGCCTGACCGTTGGTTGTCGTAATCAACATCGCGGTAATTTTTGAAATCATCGTTGGAAGGATCTTTCAATGCATCCTGGTAAACTTTTGAGTTGACGCCAAAATTTGTTTTTAACTGGTTGAGATAGTCTGCGAACTTCACCACTTCGGCAGCATCGTCAAGTCCGTCGAATCCAACATCCTGGAACGGACGGTCAGTAGCGTTATTACTAAATGACTGTGTTACCTGGATAGGATTAGAGGGTACCTTTCCCCATTTGGTAGAACTGTCTACTCCCGCCTGGATATTGGGAGTAGGCAAGCCATTTTCAAAAGACCTTCTTCCATCCTTCAATACATCTTCCGAAATATTTCCCAGGTTAAAAGATAACTGACCTCCTGAACTGTTTGGATTGTTAAGAAAGGGATCCAGCATCCAGAATTCAATAAATTCCACGTTACCGGTTTCAAAATCCACCTGGTCCAGTGCCCGCATGATACCGCCCCATCGTGATTTTGGTTTTAATAATTTACCGCTGGCGTCGACGCTGCCGGTGCGGGCATCAAAATTATAAGGTCCTTTATCGGTGGGATAATATGCAAGGTCGAAAGTTACTATCTGCGCCTGTCCGAACTCAGCCGTTTTAGCAGGAAACAACTTTTGCTGGTTAAGCGCATGTATCCGCGGATCGGTAAAATAAGGTACACCAAGGTCTTTAACCGGGTTATTGCTTCCCCGGTAGTCTTGGAGATTTGGTTCAATATTATACCACGCGAATTTAGCCCGGTTGTAACCGTAACTTAAATCATTTGTCAAAGCGGATTCCGGGAACATGGAAGGGGTAGATGAAAGCGACCAGCTGATGAGGGGAAAGCGCACATCAATGCTATTACGCGTTCCCTCAAAATCATCGATATATACCAGTCCGTTACTGCCTTTGCCTATTTGTGAGGGATGCCCTGGCTTTAATACGGCAGCTTCACCATAAGCAGTGATGGTGCTCATCTCGCTGGTATTGTAAAAAGGTAGTTTGTCAAGCCACCGGGTTAATTTTGGAAACTCCGACCGGTAGCTGAAATCAGCACCGTACAGGGTGTTTTTAATAGGGTCTTCGTTGTAATTCATCTTCGTAAAAAAAGGCCGTTCGCTGAGTCTTACCATGGTGCCGCCAAATGTCAATGATTCTTTAGCGGTATTCTTTGCCAGGTAATCAAGCCTTAATCCCATAAAATTCCTCTGCTGTACACCGACGCCCGCGTTGTTTTCAAAATTTACACTCACAGGAACACCTGAATTAGTGATAGCCTGGTTTATCACTTTTACCGTACCAAGGTTATAATCAACTGTATAATCAACGCCTTCCACCAGAGCCCTTCCACCGGCGGTAACCGTTACGGAGCCTTGCGGAACGTTGAAGGCTCCTAATGAAATATCGGCGGTGGACTGTCCTTTGGCTGTACCGCTGATTATAAACCGGTCAAGGTTAGCATATGTCTTTGCAATTTCTTTTATCGTATCGTATAGCGGGTAGTAAACGTACTTCTTTTTGAGATCCTGCGTTGCGCCGGCGAAGGCGATATTTTCAAGATCTCTGCCGAAAGGTTCCAGCAAAGGAAAGATAATCCTGGCCTGGCTGGATATCACTGTAAACCCCTCGATATAATCAAAAACGCCGTCAGGCTGCGGGTCGCGCTGGTTGTTTAAGCGGTCTAGATTTAAAACAGAAATCAGCGGCACACCTGTTTTGGGGCCTTCGGGCAGGTACCTTTTTAGTCCCAGGCTCGGCTCTTCATACAAAACATTCAACTTAAAATCGGTAGATTGAACGCTGGACAAGAAAGTGTTATCCGTTGTCTTCAACGCGTACACGTTTTTCATCATCAGGTCCCAGATCGGCAGGTTTGGCCTTTGTGAAGTAGCTTTCAGCAACTTTAAAAAGATTACTTTCTGGTTACCCGACTGCACAAGCGTTGTGTCGGGAGCCACATCCTGGGAGAATTCACCCACCTGGTAAATCTTTCCATTATAACTGTACTGGTAGGCGACACCTAATATTTCATCTGATTGTAAAGGTTGATTCAGGGAGAGAAAGCCTATCTGTGCATTGAAAAAATAATCAGAAGCAGTTAACTTCCGGGCAAAGGTTTTTTCAAAATCCTGCACGGGTCTTAGTCCCAAAGAACTTAATTGCGTCGTAACAAAAGAAGAGTTGCGGCTGCTGGGATTGCTAACGATTTTTTTGTAAAGATCGTTGGCATCATTAAACGGATACGGAAGATTTGTTTGCGGGTTGATGACCGGCGGCTGCTGGAAAGGAGCTTTCTCACCAAGATCCATCAAGGCAACTACATCCCTTGTATCGGTGGTAGAACCGTTTCGATTGGTTACCCAGACTTCAATGCGTAAAACCTGTACCAGCGAATTAACCGCCGGTAAATTCGCCATTGCCTTGTTATAATTGTTCCTGAAATACTGCGATAACAGAAAATGCCTGTTCTCTTCATAATCATTGCCTTTTATCTCAAAGATGGAAGTGGCGGAACCACCCTGTAAGCCCAGGGATTGCCGCTGGGCTCGCTGGTTGGCAAGCACGCCGGTAACGAACAGTTTACCGAACTGCAACTGTGTTTTTATACCAAAGAGTGATTGCGCTCCCGGGATCAGGGAACCTTTTGAAGCGAAGGATACATTGCCTGCTTCTATGCGTTTTATAATTTCATCGTTAGTGCCGGAATAATCAAGTTTCAGCTGGTTTTCGAAATCAAAAGTTGCTGCGGTATT
>Ga0123337_10004602_pt1 | contig 13959 bp, 11 predicted proteins | sample frozenSSSSmetaG_FD_89792 | JGI IMG/M metagenome (GOLD analysis project Ga0123337, IMG submission 89792) | Glacier valley bacterial and archeal communities from Borup Fiord, Nunavut, Canada, to study Microbial Dark Matter (Phase II) -... | ecosystem: Environmental > Aquatic > Freshwater > Ice >... | reverse complement strand
GTCGCCTCGCTAACGCTTTGGCTCTCATACGACTGACGGGGCGAGTATGTAATAACTCCACTATTCTTCGCTACGGTACGAAAGCTGCTGTTATTACCTGCCCCTACGGAGGGCTTGCACTACTTACTCGCTATCGCATCGTTCCATGTAGTGCGTCGTCAGTTGTAGCCTGACTTAAAAAGGAATAAACATCATGAGAAGTCGGTTTTCTTATTCACAATTTATAAAACAGATCATTGATTCTGCTAAAGAGCCTGTCAGTCCATCTAGTCTTGATAGGCAAGCTATTGGTGAAGGCGCACCACATGCCGGTGAGACATTAAGGAGAAAGCTTCGTGAAAGCTGTGAGTCATTGGCAAACGCTAAAGGATATCGTCGCCTTCGCGTTAAAGGTGTACCAGGATATCACTACGAAAAATCATGAAGCCATTAGACGCTCTTCAGGAAGAAATTGCCTGCTATTCACGTGCTGCAAACGCATATAACGATTGTACTGTCAGGGCATTATCCGTTGTTTTAGTTGTGTAACACACCCGTTCGCTACGGCCGTCCTGCTAAATTTTGGGTCGCAGATTCAACCAGAAAAGCAGACCTACTTTTAATCGCACCATAACGAACAAGATTATCAATTTTATGTATGAGTAAAGTTGGCAGTGTTACCGTTGTCTTTTTAGTTTCGCCTAGAATTTCGGAAAAATCCACATCAACATAACACCAGATAACACCTTTAAAATCATCATGGATTAGGTAATCATCCAAAGCTTTTGCTACTGGAGGTAAAACGCCTTCTTCAGCTAGATATTCTAAGTGTGTACTGATTGCATTCTGTGCATTATGTAATGCTTCCTCAAGTGTGTCCCCTGCCGAAAAACAGCCAGCAATATCGGGGTCAGTAATGCCGTAGCAACTGCCTTGTGATTTATCTACTGCAACTGAGTAACTCATAATGTATACCTAGCTTAATTTTAAAGCGTCCTAAACCGATTCCATAGATACAGGCTCTTTGGCAACTTGCGTCATTGCTCAACAAGTATATATTCAATATTAATTTTTAGGAGATACTCATATGGCCAAATCATTATTTAAAGTTTTTAGACGCTTGGTAATACTTAAACAGACAGGCCTACTTTTACTGATCTTACCAATGGCACTGATAGAAGTTATATTCTTAGGTGTTTGCTGGGTAGCCGCTTTAATACATAGACCAACAGGTAAACGATTAACTGAATGGTCAATAAACAATCCACCCGCTAAAGAGTGGTACCTGAGTAATAAAAAACTGTAGAAAGTTTTAAAATATCAGTAAAGGTTAACTTTTATTTACCAGGAAACATTGGGGGTTAAATTGGGTTCGTCCAAAGTTGCAAACCCTGTTTTTGCCATTTTACTTCCGGATCAGGACCCTCTTTCCCGTATACACTTGTAATTATATTAAAGACACCGTTACGGCCTATTGATTGAGAGTGTCTAATAGGCATGATAATAGGCGCTAAACCTTTTAATTCATATGTCAGCACAATAACCGAATCTGTTTGATGTTGATTAGCTGATCTGAAAATACTTTTAGGCGAATTTATAATATCAGGTAAGCGTTTTAGTAGGGACGGGCCAATACCATGATCAAAGCATACTTTACCAATAACCTTACCTGTAATAACTAAGTCGTAATCAGGAAACCCCGCTACTGCTTGCAATAGTTCAGGTGTTTTCCCTAAGAATAAGACTAACTCATGGCGAGGCGTGCCTTCCATTTCGTCTTTAATAAGGGCGTCAACTAGATTGCTAAAATTATTCAACTTACTATGTCCGTATTTATATTAAGATATCAGTATTCTAAATAATTAAGCTTACTAAGATAGCGCTAAAAAAAAAGGCAACACCGATTGAGTGCTGCCTTTTTTATCTAGCGAGAACATGACATTTCAGCTCTAATTGCTTGGTGTGAGCGGTTCTCTTAGTTACTAAGATATCTGTTATTGACCTTAATGTCAATAACAGATATCTATTTTAAATTGTTATCGAGACTCCTAAGCCCATAAATATTAAACTATTTAATCGCTTTCATTCAACCTCTTTACCATTAACTTGCGTCATTTCCTTAAATTACGCTGTATTTGGATAAATGAGTCTACAAAAATCAAGTCGTATACCCACCAGCACTGCATAGACCTTCACCATCATGTCTCAGTTCCTAATCAAAGAAGAAGTGGGACTAGCAGGACCTAATATAATAAAGATTTTTTATTGGCCATTAGCAGTGAAACAAAGACAGTAACTATTAAGGTTGAAAAAGTTAACCAAGCAATAATAATTCAGCCAGTTCAGCTGTGTATGTTTGCCGCTTAATCCTGATTAATAGACAAAAAAAAGCCCCTTGTCCGAAGATAAAGGCTTTACTAGACTTCCGTAGAAGCCAATTCTTAATTAATGGTGATGGTCGGTCTTATCCCGTGCACGCTTTTTATCAACATGGATAGCATAAGCGCCTAAACAAGAAAATCCCACAAGCAGGAAGCCTAAAGCAATAAGCAGTTCAGGTTTTACGAGTTCTACATAAGACATTATTCTATCCTCCAGTCTCTAATTATTACGCCAACTACCACAAGTACAAAGCCTGCAATGTTTGCAATTATATCATTTCAGTTTCTTTGATTATCCCCCACGGGTGTGAGTACGAATCCCCGACTCTCCGCCACACATGAAACCCCTTTGTAATTCAATGAGTTACACTGGGGTTTTTGTTTGTGTTACCACTTTTGTTACCAGTCATCCCATAGCTCCCCCCACTTAAGCGCCCCCCTATTTGCTCAACTTATCAAGTTGATCCTACAATCGTAATCTTGTTGTCAATCATTGATGAGATAAGACCAAAATGATAAAGTCACAAAACCAAGATATCACTGCTCAGAATAATAACGTGGAGACAAACACCCCATGGACGCACTGAAAGTAATGTTATTAATGCTTGTTACCTTTTCTTTTCCTTCTATCACTATTGCTGATGAGACGGCCTCAAATCCTTTCGATCGATACGTAGTTCCCGCTGGTGGAGCTCTTTTTCAATCCTTGAAAGAACAAAATACAAACGATGGCTCTCCGCTAACGTTACCCCAACTCTGAGAGTTTCAAGTTAAATACCTAGCGCGGTTCAAAGACACTGTCTGGGATCAAGCCCAATATACTGCTGACAGTAACAGGATAGACTGTATGAAAGTGACAGCCAATGAGTCATTCTGCAGTTGTCTTGGAGAGCAGCTACCAATGATTGTCACCTTCATCACATACAGTCAGATAGTAATAGACCCACAAAATATAAAGTTTGCTGGTAGCCTCACCGCAAATGAACGCCAAGTCTTACTAGACAAGACAATGGAAGCGCGGGAGATATGTGTAACCAAGTAATAAGATCCCAGTATTGTTAATCAGCACTAATGAATTACCATTTTCAGCATCGTATTTTCCAGTTGTAAGAATTAATTATCAATAAATGCAGAGTGATAGTTATTTGTACGGGTGCTGACAGGTGGAAACTATTGGGCGCTGATTAACAAAAAGAGACTTCTTCCAAAGCGGAAGTCAAAAAATTCAGCGTTCCAATAACGATTAGTGTACAAGAATGGTTAGACTTCATCCCTGAATCAGAGCAACCATATCAGTTATTACGAGGAGCCATTCAGAATGTCAATCGTGCAAAAATATACATAAATAATCAACCCATAAAACTGTTTTCTGAGGCTAGATACGTAAAAGGTAAGGGAAAAATTATCATGGAATTATCTGACAATGTATGGCTTCACTTTCGTTAGACCACTACATTACAGGTGTGGATGGAAAAAAGATTAAGTTAGTAAGGTATTTGCCCTACCATCTAGTTGCTCTTTTGCTCTTTCCCACTGTGGCATTACTTGGTTCATTAATCGATAAAATTTATCACTATGATTATGCTCAACCAAATGACAAAGCTCGTGTAAAATCACGTAATCAATACATTCACGAGGAGCTTTAACCAAATGAGGGTTAATGGTTAAAAGTCCATTCGGAGAACAGCTTCCCCACTGAGTTTGCATCGTTAGAATACGTATTGGTGGCATTTCTTTTACCCATAGTGTTTTATCCATCACGGCCATTACCCTGCGTTTAAACACTTCTTTTGCTCGGTTTTTATACCACGCAGTAAGTAGGTCTTTAACCTTGCTTGGATTACGTTCTTTTACCGTTACCTCAAGTCGACCTCTTAGTAGCTTAACTTGAGGCTTTTTATCTGAGTTTACTTCAACCTTGAGCATGTGTTGCCTGCCCAGATAATAATGACTTTCACCACTGATGTACTGCCTTGGCCTTACATCAGAAAGCTGAGCTCTAAACGTATCCAGTTTGCTTGAAATCCAGCGGCTACGTTTTTTGACTGCCTGCATAACATCATCATCGCTGGCATCACTAGGTGCTTGCACAATCACTCTGCAATCAGGATGAACTTTTATTAAGATTCGCCTCGTATCATTATTACGATTAACGCGCTCAAAATCAATCAGGTCATCGCCATAACGAAATTGATAAGGCTGCTTATCTGATTGATGTGTTGTGAATAGTGGCTGAATTTTTACGTTCATCTATTGATCAGCTTCCTGACAAACCAACGCGGGTGATTTGCACGACATATTCCACTATCGCTTTTGCTTGATCCATGCCGTAACCAATGGCTTTGCTTTCAGTAAACATCATAGGAAGTAGCTTTTTACGAATTTCAGATTCGATGTTCTGTGGGTTAATAGAATGTTCAGCGACCGCTTTTTCAACTAGGTCATCGACTGAAAATGCTAATTTCACCCATTTGTCTTGCACTTGCTGATCGGTCATTTCAAACACAGTAGGTAATACTTTTTTAAATACACCAAAGTAGCCTTGAGCATGGTGATTACCATTAAATGCATTAGGTATATCATCAAGTCGCCGTTCTTCGACCTGCTGTTCAAACTCATGGAACAGCATAAACTGTTTCATAGGATGTTCAAATAAAGCTTCGGCTTCTTCTATTACTTGTAGCAATAACTTTGAAAAAGCTTCTTGTGCATAGGGATCATCACGCAATTGTTGTTCAATGGTACGGGTGACCCTCGTTCGAATAATGTCGGTTTCATTGCGTGTTTTGTCATCACTCCAGTTGGCTGGTTTTTGTTTACCCATTTTTCCCACTTCATACACACCTTCAGGATCACGCACCTCAACGCCAACAACATGCTTATCCATCAGCTTTCTGACTTGCTCAGCATATTCATCATAATCCACCGTTTCACCGGCATCACGTTTGGCTAATTGGCGCAGGCTGGAAAACTGTTTAACCGTTTCCTTGTAATGCTTTCTATCATCATCTGAGAAGCTTTTATCCTCATAGAACGTTGCTGATTGCAGGGCGACTTTTAAGCAGGTCGTAAACGCCGTCAACGCTTCATAAAAATCATCACGCACTTTTTGATTGATATCGACTAAGTCACCCTCTCGCATTTCAGTGCGGGGCACTAATACCTGGCGTAGTTGCTCAATGTCATTTTTGTTTTTGACATGACTAAATATCGCCCACAGTGTTTTATATAACTGCGGTAGGCGTTTATATTCCGTACTCATTTGATGATAAAGGCCTGCAATATCATTCACGTCATAACCACCCTGGGTACGTGAGGCTAAATCTTGGTATTTGGCAATGGTGGTATCGAGTTCAGATAAAATGCCACGGTAATCAATCAATAGGCCAAACTGTTTCTTAGGATGCAGGCGATTGACCCTAGCGATGGCTTGGATCAAATTATGTTCTTTAAGCGGCTTGTCGATATAAAGCACGGCATTTCTAGGCTCATCAAAACCAGTCAAGAGTTTATCAACCACAATCAATACTTTTAGTTTGTCATCCTTTTCAAAGCGGTCAATTAGGTGTTTGGTATAGCTTTGTTCATCTTGATTCCCGACATATTCCTTCCACCACTTAGTCACTTCTGGCGTGTCTTCTTCATCAACAGATGTGTTGCCTTCCCGTGAATCAGGAGGGCTCATTACCACTGCACTTTCAAATAAGCCCGCTTCATCTAAATACTTCTTATATTTAATGGCAGATACTTTACTGTCACACGCTAATTGACCTTTAAGTCCTTCATCGATATTTTTGTCAAAATGATAAGCAATATCATAGGCAATCAGGCGAATGCGATCTTCTGAGCTATACACCTGACCACGTTTGGAAAACTTTCGTTTTAGATCGGTTTTCTGATCGTCTGTTAACCCTTCAGTAATTCGCTCAAACCAGCTATCAATCGCACGTTCATTAACCTCAAGATCAGGAATACGTTCTTCATATAATAAAGGCGTTACTGCACCGTCTTCAACCGCTCGTTGCATGGTGTAGGCATGAACTATCTTGCCAAATTTATTCTCGGTTTTATCATCTTTAAGTAACGGAGTTCCAGTAAAGGCAACAAACGCGGCATTGGGTAACATTTGACGCATACGAATATGATTTTCGCCCCCCTGACTGCGATGACCTTCGTCAATCAATACAATCATGTCAGCATTGTCGTTATGACATTCAGGTATTTTGGTGGCGGTATTAAATTTTTGGATCAGTGAAAAGATAATTCGTTCATTACCACGACCAATCTGAGTAGCCAATCGACGGCCTGATGTCGCCATAGCCGCTTCTTTGTCTTTTTTACTGGCTAACTCGCCACCAGAGCGAAATGTTCGACTCAGTTGATTTTCCAAATCAACGCGGTCGGTTACCACGACAATTCGGCATTGTTTTAGTGTGTCATGCAATATCAACACTTTGGATAGAAACACCATGGTAAAGGACTTGCCTGAACCTGTAGTGTGCCAGATAACACCGCCTTCACGGCCGCCCTGATGGTTTTTAGTGTTAATACGCTCTATCAGACGTTTAATACCAAATACTTGTTGGTAGCGAGCGACAATCTTGCCGATTTTGCTATCAAACAATGTGTAGTAGCGAATCATTTCAAGAATACGTTCGGGCGATAACAAGCTGATGAGTAATCGGTCTTGCCCCGTGAGTGCTAAATCACCACCGGCTATCAGTGTTTCATACCAAGACCGATCTTCTGGTTGGCGATGGGCAAACAAGTTGTTTTTTTGTTCATCATTAAGGCATTTATTTTTAATGACCAACATCTGGGCTTCTACAATATCTTCTTCCCGCCATATTGCCCAAAACTTAGATGGCGTACCTTGAGTAGCATAACGACCATCCGTACCATTGATCGACAATAACAACTGGCTGTAAGCAAATAAATGAGGAAGCTCATCATTACGTTGATTGCGAAGGTTCTGAGATACACCTTCCTCAATAGTGGGACCTTTATTGCTATGACCATCTGGACGTTTAGCTTCAATAACAACTACAGGTAGTCCATTGATAAAGCACACGATGTCAGGGCGACGATTATCAATGCCGTTACTACGCAATACCGTAAATTCTTCAGTGAAAAGAAAACTGTTATTACTGACATCTTGCCAATCAATCAAAGCAATGGTTGGGTTCGCCTTTTTTCCATCGATAAATTCAGTGACTGAGATGCCATAAAGCAGATGGTTATAAAGCCGTTCATTGGCAATATTAAGCCCTTCATTTAATGCAGGGCTACATAGCTCAGATAGGATGTTATCAATGGCTTTATCGGATAATGGATAATTCTGACCAGAAAAGGTAAAGCGACGTTTTTTAAGTTCAGTTCGTAATACATCAGCTAAGACTACTTCACTGGTTTTATTAGAGCGTGCAACTAAAGCCTGTTGGGGGGATAGAAATGACCAGCCGAGGTTGGTCAATAAGGCCAGAGCTGGTAACTTGGCGCTGTATTCTTCCTGAAATTTGGGGACGTGCTCAATCATTCAGAATCACTCACTGTGTTTAGGTCAGTATTAGAGGTCTCAAGAGGAGGGATCCTAAGTTCCTCAAGAAAATGAACTGGTACAGGTATTCGATAATGACGGCATGCTAAGAGAACAATTGGCCACATACCTAATTTAATTGCTGTCAGTTCAGTAAAATTATTGGTTTCGTGACATTCTTTAAATACTTGGTCAAGAAACTCATCTTGGTTTTTATCAATACATGCATCAGATAATATCGCACCGTGATTAGTACCATTATTGTATAAATTATCTTCTGATGTTTCATCTGGGTACCAGACTTGGAAATTACAGTGACTTAATGACTTAGATTTAAAAGTTTGGATTTCAGCATATACATCATTAAAACCGAGTAAAGCTGAGAATATCGCTATATATGGATATAAAATACTACCAGCGGTAACTTCTTCTCGGTATGAGTCTGTTTTTTCTAACGGGTGTTCTATAAGCTCATGGTATGTATGCAAATTACACGAATAACGTCCATGAGTTATGAAGATGAAACGAGCGCGTTGTATAAGTTCTAATAACCAATTATAAATATATTCTTTATTACTCGGATCTGAAGCCAAAAAACAAAATGCTATCGTAATGTCAATTGCTTGGTCATCTTTATAAGGTGTTAATAGAATGAGGTTATTATTAATAAGCTGCTTCACTGCAAGCTGATATTGGTGCAATCCATCAGTTGCCTGTCGTTGAAGTTCAATATTTTCCTCGGGTATTTGATGTATGTACCAACGAAGCCACAAGCCAGTTAAGGAGAGCCTGCTGAGCACATCAAATAGTTTTAAGTTTACGTCTACGTTACATGATGGATTTACTGCATTTGAAAGTGCATAAAGTTTATCTGTATGTGGCAATATTTTACTGTCGATATACAACACACTAACTTGATAATTTAAATTCTGAATGGCCACTAAAGTTTGATGAATTTCTTTAGCTACTTTACTTTTCTTCCCCATATAAGACTTGCTCATATCCCACGCGTGTAGCAGCGTTAGTTCACTGGCCAAATATGCTGCTTCTAAATTATTAGATTCTCGGCACCATGAAAAAAGTATCCAAAGACTAATGTTTAATTGTCTTATTGCTCTGACAATATCAGAGGCTTTTTTGTCATCAACATTGGTTAACATCTTTACTAGTCGTAAGAAATGTTTATATGAAACATCTGGTTCATCCAATAGAGCTAGTGATTTACGTAGCATCGACCTAGCTTCTGGGGGAAGCAAGTCTTCTCTGAGAAAGTTTGATAAAATCAACTCAGCTAATTTATCTCCATTCCATTCTTCAAACGTAATACCATTCTTTGTATTCGCTTCTATATATCCTTCGACTTGGGGTCTTACTTGTTCTTGAATATCACCTCCAAAGCACAAACATATAACTATAGGTTTATCTTTATATTGTTTAGGTAATCGATTAGGAATATAGGAGTCAATAATTTCATTTAATGATGGCCGCAAGGATTGGAGTGCATCCCCATCCCATGAATTTCTCGTTAAATTCCCTGCTTTAATTGAAAATAAATAAACTTTCTCATCAGTTTCATCTAAGCGACCATAAGCAGCAACATCTACTCCATCTTGCCGAGTGCCTCGCCCTGGTTTTGAATAAACAGTAAGACCCATCTCACTTAAAAGATCGGGCAGTATAGCGTCTAATTCATCACGTTCTTTTAGGGATGAAAGGTACTCACCAATGATTAATTTCATTATTGACAATCCTCCACTCTAAAAACACGCATCATATAATCAAGAGTATGTGGGTCTATATTTTCAAGTGCAGGGAATTCAATTGAGTGACTTATTTGTTGTAAAGGTATTTCTTGACGAGTGACTTGTTCATTTGGCCCATAAATATAGTTAATAGATTTATTTCCGTATAAAAGCACTGATTTTTTTACCAGATTAAGGAAGACCGAGCCTTTCTCTGCTTCTTTGTGAGCATCAGACATCTGATGACTAAAATACCTGTTGTATGTTTCTCTCTGAAATTGAGGTGGCCAGAGTTCTGATATATCTCGAGCAGAATCTAACCCCTCATGATAACGCTTTAACATCCCAAGTACATTTGTTATTACTTCTTGTGATTTTGTTGATAGTTCTGGAGATATATCAATCAGGTATTGTTTTACACTTCCTGGATAACTAATTAATAGTGGATTAAACAACAACTGAGTTATCTCGCTAGCTTCACCTTCACTTGTAGTATCTATAAGCGATATTATGAAACTAGCGGTGCTAACTGGTTTGGTAAATAACCAGCCAATCGCTTTTCTTGCAAGAAATAATGAGTTACTTTCTTGACCCTGTAACAGGGTCATATCAACCCGTAAATTTACGTCTTTACCATGCCGTTGATTAATAACATCGGATGTAGCTCTCCCTAGAGCAAGACTCTTCGATAATAACCATTTAGTGACGAGTTTGTTTAAAGCTTCATTATTACTCAACAGTTCATGTACTAAGCTATCAAGGAGAACAATTGATAGCTCACCTTTATTACTTATTAGCAGGTACTCAATGAGCGGGAATGCTTTTTCAATGTGGCCCGCTTTTACTAAGTGTTGAAGTCCATAGTCAATATTATCTAATGTACCTTTATTTTTGGGATTAGTGCTTTTAAGAGCATTTAATAATAAATCTAAAATGTTGCTAGGTAGTTTTTTAGTTTCACGAAAGAATAGTTCTGAAGCCGCATGAATTTCATATTCATTTTTTTCGGCTAAAGCTAACTCCATAAGATTATAAACCTCTAGCTCTTTACTATTGTCAGCTAGAAAAAGCGCGAATGCTGATTTTAAAACACTTTCAAATACGCGAGTGTCATATCCTTTTTTAATCACTAGATTTAGAGCCTCAAGAGCGTCTAATACCAGTGAGATATTATTGCTATAATCTATATCCCCCAGTGCATATACAGCACTAGCACAGATTTTAAGATTTTCATGAACTGTTAACTCAATCGCCTTTGATGCAAATTTTGGCAGATTCAAATTTGCTCCAGCTCTAAGCGCTAGGTTAATGAAATCTAATAGTTCTCCGTTAGAGTTCACTGCAATATTCAGAACTTCTTCTGATCGTTCAGTGCTGGCTTCACAAAACTGTGTGAATGGCGCATAAAGCATAGTTGCCGCCATATCATTTCCAGCTTCAAGAGTTAGATGTTTCACGCAAATCATGACTTCAAGAGCTGGGGAGTTTATATGAGGAAGAGCATCTACAAGTACATCGCGTGTTAAGAAAAAATCTCCATTATCAGTGTTAGTTAGTCGTGAAAATTCATCAATAATGTCTATGGAACCATCATTATGCATAGTGGCAAGTTGTTTACCAACAGAATTACGTTCCCCATCATGATTCATGTAGTACTGATAAATGGTTTCGAGAAAATCACCATCTTTAGTGGATTGAATTAGTTCATTATTATCATAAACCACATAAATCTCCTTATATTTTAAGCATAAATCAGATACGACCTAATAGTCCGCTTCTACGTTGAGGGACCAGAGGAGGAATAAGTTGCTTTATTTTGGTTTCAGCTAAATCAAGACTCCCAAGGCCCTCATATAGTTGAGCTTCAGCAATTAGTGTCTTTCCTCTTTTGAGCTTCTCACTTTTCCAAGAAGCTGTTCCCCATGGTAATTCTAATTCGGATAAGAATTCAGCCAAATACCCCCATAGAGATTGCGGATTAAATAATCCAAAAATACCAAAGCCATGACTAACTATTTGTTGTTCTAATTCATAAGACTCAAAAGGGTAACCATTTTGGACATTCCAATACTTAACTAATCTTACCAATGGCTTTATCAAATTATTGTGGCTTTGATTTTTACTGGTTAACTGAGAGTTAAAACTGGTTGGATCTGTATCTATCCAATCATTAAAAGATGAGGCTTTAGCAGGAATTCTTAACTGCCCCAACCAGTCTTTAATTGTGGGGACAAGCTCAAAGTGAATATGATTGAGTGACAATATAATGGTAGGATTGGACTGCCTAATATTGGAGCTGGCGTAATGATAATCTGCAAACCGCTTCAACCTCGCTAAATGCGTTTGAGGTCGAGCACTACCATCAGGAAACACCACCATAAAATCAATATCAGATCGATCATCCATGCTGCGTGGCAAAATGGTACCCCGACTATATGAACCAAAGATGAAGTGTTCGTTAAGTTCGCCAGTAAAATAATTATTCAATCGTGTTTGAAGCATAGATATAGAAACTTGAATGCTCTGTTTTTCACTGTCACGAATAATGGCGTTATTTGCAAGACTTGTCAGATAGGTATTGATGCTCATTGTCTCTCCTTATCAACGGCATAAATAGCTGTTCCTGCGTCAATATCTTTTTTGGCTTTTTCGTAAGCCCAGCGAGGAATATCTGGACTCATCGAATTTAATGCATCGCGTTTATCGGCTAGCTCACCGATTGCTTTAGAAGCAGTAGTAGAATCTAACTGAGGTAGATCAATTTCTCTGAAACGCCTCACTAGGTTTTTAAGTGCGTTGTATTCACGACCTGCATTCTTATGATTGTCTGCAATTTGTTGTGGACTTAAAAATGTCATAGTAGATGTTAGTGCTGCAGCAAGCATTGCCAAAATTGCCGTAAACTCTGGGTTATTGGAGAATGCTTCTATTCCTGCCCATCCAGCTAAAATAGCACTTGGTAAGCCTAAAAGAAGATGTACCCTTGACCACCAACTACCTGCGTTGAATTGCCCCTTCATTGAATGTAAAGCATCTTCTTCAATGCGATGACATTCAACAGCAATCTTCTCATCCAATATTTGAGCCGTCATAATCAACCCTACTTCTTATCTTTAGGTGGGTAAGGATCATTGCCATAGCTATTTCCGGCTCTTATCTGGCCATCACGGCCATGAACTTTAGTATCAGATTGTTGATTGCGAGCAATATTTTCAGCAATCTCAATGGCTTCCTTCTGGGTTGAAGAGACCTTAGTTGCCTTGCTGTTTCCCGCACCTTTTACCGCCCAGCCATCAGGGTGAGTTACAGCGTGTTGGTTTTTCCCTTTGCTCATAAATATCTCCTTAATTAGTAAATTTTTACTCTGCGCTTACCCGTCAACAATTGCTGCATTAGGGCTTTTTTCTCTTGTTTTAGATAATCGAGTTTCTGTTGCAAGGTTTCAATTTCTTGGTCGGCAATCGAGAGTACAGAAGCAATTTTTTGTTGCTCTTTGAAAGTAGGAATATTTATATGAAGTGACTTTATATCGTTGCTGTTAACTGATTCAAAAGTACTTCCCTGTGAAAAACGTGCCCATTTTTGTTCAAACGATAATAGCCATTGATACAAAAAGCTTTGATCTGTATTTTTTTTAGCTCTTATTGCTGAAATACCTCTGCCAATGCAGGCATGATGTTTGGATAATGCAATGGAGCCTACTGGAGCACGTACACTTAACAGAATATCGTTTGGGAAACACTCTTTGGTAATTTGTGATGTGTATATACGAGGTGCAGAACAACGATTTTTTATATCTGCATTTCCTTGTAGTAGCGGGAGTCCGTCTTTAACTTCATTATATGCTTCTGATTTTGGCGAAGATCCCATAATGATATGCGCCACATCATTTAGATGTAAAGGCTTCAACACCTCACCAAACCCAGCAAAGCGTTTTTTGCCAGCTAGGAGCTGTTGCATCAGGGCTTGTTTTTGCTGCTGGCTGTTGACGAGTAGCTGTTCCGTGGTGGTGATGGCTTTATCCCATGTGGAGAGGATTTGGGTGATTTTCTTTTGTTCGGGGAGAGGCGGTATATTTATTGGAATGGCGCGGATAGAAGGTAAATTAAGCCCCGCTTTTGCCCCAGAATCATTCATGCGATTAATGATGTGGTTCAAATGTCGTGACGACAGTAAGTAAGCAATGAACTTTGAATCGGATTGCTTCGGTGCTATTCTTACTAGTGCTGTATGTTGATTAATAAATGCTTTGCCAAAGCCATCAGGTACCCAGCCAATTTTGCCTAACTCGGCTGTAATAGAAACTAAGATATCCCCGTAT
>Ga0123337_10004596_pt1 | contig 13972 bp, 15 predicted proteins | sample frozenSSSSmetaG_FD_89792 | JGI IMG/M metagenome (GOLD analysis project Ga0123337, IMG submission 89792) | Glacier valley bacterial and archeal communities from Borup Fiord, Nunavut, Canada, to study Microbial Dark Matter (Phase II) -... | ecosystem: Environmental > Aquatic > Freshwater > Ice >... | reverse complement strand
TCTGCCTGAAGCTCCACCCTTACTGAATACTGGTTTTGCATACGCGGATTACGTTCTTCTGCCCGCCGCACCTGTTCTTCAATCCCCAAAATTTTCTGAACATGGTGCCCCACTTCATGGGCCAGAACATAGGCTTGGGCAAACTCGCCGGGCGCGCCGAACCGCGTTCTCAGTTCATCGAAAAAGCTCAGATCCACATACACCTTTTCATCCCCCGGGCAGTAAAACGGCCCGGTCGCGGATTGCGCCTGCCCACACGCCGATTGAATGGAATCGCGGAACAGATCCAGCTTGGCATGGCGATAGTTTTTTCCAGATTCCGGCAGACGCTTGTCCCAGGTCTCCTGAACATCCTTCAAAACAGCGCTCACAAACTGTTTCTTAGGGTCATTAGCCAGTTTTCGGGGCGCATCGGGAACGCGTTGCTCAACTCGCGAAGGTTCCGAATTCTGCCCCTCGCCACCGCCGAAAAACTGAAACAGGTTCGTCTTGAACAGAAAGCTCAACACCAGCAGAATCAGCGTTCCACCAATCCCCAGATGGATACCGCCAAACCCGCCACCTCCGCCGCCGAATCCGAATCCTCCACCGCCTCCGCTTTCGCCGCGTCTATCTTCAACATCTGGATTGTCGCCACCGGGGGTCCATTGCATGTCCGCCCAGAGTTGCACGATTCGTGCCAGAGCGGACACAACGCTTATCAGAGCAAGCTTATTGCAGCTTGAATACCCGCCGCACCACTTCCACCACGGCTCCACCTTCCGCTTCACCGGCCTGCCGCCGCAGCTCCGCAATGGGGCCGTGCGCGATCTTGGCCACAATCGCGCGCGTCAACGCGTCAATGTCGCTCTCCGTCATCGGCCCTATTTTCCGCAGCGCCTTAGCTACTTCCGCCGACCGGATTCCTTCTAATTGTTCCTGCAGGCTCACAATCACCGGTGCCACCTCCTGCACCTTCAACCGGGCCAGCATCTTGTCTACCTCTTCGGCGACAATCCGCTCCGCGCGCGCCGCCTCCTTCTGCCGCTCCGCCAGATTGCTATTCACCACACCCTGCAAGTCATCAATGTCGTAGAGAAACACATTGTCCAGCCCGTTGACCGCCGGGTCCACGTTGCGCGGAACTGCGATATCGATCACGAACATCGGCTTGTTCTTGCGTGCCACAATAGCGCGCTGCATCTCCTCCTGCCCCAGGATGTACTCCTGCGCTCCACTCGATGTGATCACGATATCCACTTCATGCAATACATTCCGGAATTGCGAATATTCCACCGCCGTACCGTCAAACAGCGCCGCCATCTCGTCCGCCCGCGCTTTGGTTCTGTTTGTAACCAGAATGCGTTTCGCGCCGGACCGCCGCAAGTGCCGCGCCGCCAGTTCGCTCATTTTGCCGCTTCCCACAAGCAGCACACTGCGCCCCGCCAGGCTGCCGAAGATCTTGCGGGCCAGCTCCACCGCCGCATAGCTCACGCTTACAGCCATCTGCCCGATTCCGGTTTCCGTCCGCACGCGCTTCGCTACTGAAAAGGCCCGGCTCACCACGCCGTCCAGCAGCCCGTTCATGGTGCCCGCACTCTTCGCCATGGCATAGGCGTTCTTCATTTGCCCTAAGATTTGCGGCTCGCCCACCACCATCGCGTCAAGGCTGGCAGCCACCCGGAACAGATGCTCAATCGCTTGGCGGCCTTCATAGCGGTAGATCTGGGAGCCCGAAGCATTGCCGCGCAATACTGCTTCCACCGCCGGCCGCGCGTCCACATCGTCTTCCGACGCAACGGTAATCTCCACGCGGTTGCAGGTAGATAAAATCAACGCCTCGGAGATTCCCGCTCCGGCGCGCAAACGCTCCAGGGCCGGACCGATTGCGAGCTCGGGGAAAGCCAACTGCTCCCGAACTTCTACCGGCGCGGTTTTATGGTTTACCCCTGTCAACAGCAGCTTCATCCCGCAAGAATCCCGACGTGCGTGATCCACGTCACCACGCTGCAGCACAGCGCGGCAATCGCTAGCAGCGCGGCTTTGCGGCCCCGCCAGCCGGCCGTCACGCGAAAAAAGACTAATGCTAAATAGATGCCCCACGTTACAAAAGAGATGCCAATGCGCGGGTCCGTTATCCACTTGGTGCCGAATTCCACAAATGCCCACACGGCGCCAATCACCGTGCCGATTGTGATGGCTACAAAGCCCAAGCTCAACGAGGATGAAATCAACTCATCGAGAGTGCCCAGTGGCGGTAACCGCAACGCCAGCCCGCGCGGATTCTTACTTTTTAACTGCTGTTCCTGAAACAGATACGCAACCGCCGCAACCGCGGTAAACAAAAGCGCCGCATAGCCCAGCAAAATGAAAATGATGTGCGCAATCAGGGAAGCGCTGCGCACTGTCGGGCTGCTCCACCCCGGAAAACTACTGCTCAGCCCCGCCATCACGGCCAGCACGAAAACCAGCGGAAAGATGAACACGCTCAGCGATGCCGTGCGGTATCGCCAGTACACAAACAGAAACGACGCAGCAATCAGGAACCCGCACAGCGAGAGTGTCTGGAAAATGTCGCTCACTGGAAAGCGGCCTTGCTGCAATCCCTCCTCGGTAATGGAAACCAGATGGAACAGCGATCCCACCGCGAATGCGCCGAAAGAAACCCGGAACAACGAATCCCGCTGGCGCGTAAGCCATAGCGCGGCATGAACCAGCCCGAAGGCATAAAGCACGGTCGCCACGCGCAACCACAGTAACGAACTATTCGTCATTTTTTTAGAGCGATCGTGGAAGTATCCCTCAAATACTTATTGAACCATCCCATCGCTCTCGCCCAGGCATCGCAGGCAACTTCCGCGTTGTACGCAGGACCCGTATCGTTATGGAAGGCGTGGCCCGCCCCCTGATACACAACGAACCCGAACGTCTTCTGCTGCGCGAGCATGGTCTGCATCACCGGGCCCATCTGGGAACTCAGGTTACGGTCCTGTTCCGCATAGAGCGCCAGCACGGGCGCCTTGATTTCGGCGATTCTGTCCAGCGGCGGCACAGGCGCCCCATAGAACGGCACCGCCGCCTTCAGTTCATCCAGGCCCAAGGCAAACTGCCACACGTTTCCACCACCGGCACAAAACCCCAGCGCGCCGATATGGTCGTACACAATGTTGGGCTGTGCCTTGATATACGAGAGCGCCGAATAAAGATCCGCCAGGCGCTGTTGCAGGGTGGTCCTGTTGTATGCCGCGGCCTGCGCGGTGGCATCTGTAAACTGCTGCGTACCGCCCTGCCTTGACAGCAGATCGGGCGCAAGCCCCACAAATCCGGCGCGCGCCACGCGGCGCGTCACATCCTTGATGTAATCCGTCAGCCCCCGGTTTTCGTGCACCACAATAATCCCCGGCGCAAGCTTTCCCTGCAGCCCGGAGGGATATGCCAGGTACCCGTAAACCGTGCTCTCGTCGCCTGTAAACTGCACGTCGCGGGCAGTCACATCGGCCGCATCCGCCGGCACCCGTACATCGGCCGGACACGCCGTCGCAGTTTGGCCTAATGCTGTCTGGCCGAACGCCTCGTAGCCGTTCAGCGTGGCAAGAGCCGCAGCCGTGCCGCCCACCATTTTGGCCACGCGCCGCACCAGTTCCCGGCGGTCGAAAGCGCCGTCCACATATAAATGCACTAGCCCATCAACAGATCCCTCATGCTCATCGAACATCGCCTTATTGTATGCAATTGCGATACACTGCCACGCATGTTCAGCCGCTTGGTCTTTACCTCCGCGCTTTCCGGCTGTGCCGTCTTTGGGGCAGAAAAGTCCATTACGCAAGCCGATCTTCCAGCCGCCGTTCGAAACGCGCTGCCTGCCAATACCGATGGCGCCGAAATCAAGAATATTGTAAAAGAGACTTCGAAAGGGAAAACCGTCTATGAAGTGGAGACCATAAGGAACGGTCTCACGCGCGACTTTATTTTTTCCGCCACCGGCGTGGTCCTTGAGATCGAACAGCAAGTAACGTTGGAGTCGCTTCCCGCGGCTTCCCGATCCGCACTCGAAGCGAAAGCCCGTGGAGCGAAGATTGAAAAAGTAGAAGCGCTCACCAAAGGCGGCAAAGTCACTTACGACGCGGCCATCGACCGAAATGGCAAGAAGAGTGAAATCACGGCCCGATAAGCCGCATCACGTTTCTGCTCCGTCTTCTTGCACTCATCTCCCTCTGTGCTGTCCTTGTGGCCGCCAAGAAGGACACACCGGCCGATTTAACGTTGACCGATTTAAACTGCGCGCGGGCGCACCTTGGTGAATTACCAGGCAAGGTTGTAGTACTAAATTTCTGGGCGACGTGGTGTGTGCCGTATCGCGAAGAAATGCCGCTGCTTGTGCAAGCGGAACAAACCGGGCGAAATAAAGGCGTGATCTTCATCGGCGCCTCACTCGATGAAAAGGACACTCGCAACGCAATCCCGAAATTCCTTGAAAAATACCGGGTCAGCTTCCCTATATGGACCGGCGCAACCGGCGACAATTTAGCAAAATTCGGAATGGGAGAAGCCTGACCCACGGCGGCATTTCTCGACGAACGCGGCGTCATCTTCGCCCGCATCCTCGGTCAAATGCGCGAGGGTGAAATCGACGAGAGCCTCAAGTGGAATACACGGGAACGCTCGCGGTCCGCGCCCGCTGCGCTTGTGAATCATCTCGGCAAATAATAGATTCCGGTTGTTAACTTATGGCCTTCGCATGAATGCCATGAGTCCGATCACCATAAAATTATCTGTGTTGCTGGCCATGCTCGCCGGCTTGGTTGCCCCGGCCTGGATCGCGTTCGCTCAGAGATGCATCGTGGCCCGTTCTAACTGGCAGGTTGGGGGTCCGCAGAGCGAAGGCGGTTACCGCATCGCACCACGCCATGCCCGCGGACCCGGCCGAATCGCAATCCACCGCAGCCCGCATGAAGCCATCGGAACGTCCGGTGCCTAACGGAAATCTAAACTGCATTTGATCCAATTCCTCATCTGCTTACATTCCGTTGGCGTACAGTAAAGCAGATGTATGCTGGGAGCATTCTTATTGCTTGCATTTCCCTGGCGGGATGCGCCGCTCAAGGTCAGCTGGCCATCTCGGCCCGCGCCGGATTGATCGACTACTTCGAAGGAGCGGTTTAGATTGACGGTAGCTTGCTCGGACATGATGCCGGCTGATTTCAAGAGCTTCCCGAACGCGCACAATTACGAACCGGGGAGGGCCGCGCGGAGATGCTTCTGGCGTCGGGAGTGTTCCTGTGGTTGGGGCGCGACGGCGTGATCAAAATGCTTCGGAACAGCCTTCAGGATACGGTGCTGGAACTGGTGGAAGGGGCCGCGATCGTTCGCTCTATGGACCCGTTGCCCGGCGCTTCGATCACCATAATTTCAGGTGCGCGTGAAACCCACGTGGCCCCGCCCGGCAGGTACCGCATGGAAGCCGATAACGTTCAACGTACCAGTCAGCTTGATGAACTGGACCGCTGGGCGGAGAAGCGCAAGAAATTAATCGTCACCGCGAACTTGGCACGGGGCCGCGTCAGGCGTCGTGGTCATCGGCAGGAACACGCTCGCACCGGGCCCGTCGTTTCCATGCCCGCTCTGTCCGGAGCAAGGTAAGTCAAGTGGATTCCCAGCGTTCCCCCACCGTTCGCCTGCTTGCCGGCTTGCTGGTTACGCTTACCGCCGTCGCAGTTTATTCGGGCTACACTATCGCCCAGATGCGCGCTCTGCGGGAGTTGCAGGCGGAGACCATCGATCGCAACCGCACGGATTCACTGCTGCTGCTGCGCATTCAAAACGGGCTGAGCTCTCTCGGGCTGGGGATGCGCGACATGCTCGATGCCAATGAGCCGTACCCGCTCACCGCCTGGAAGCCGCAGTTCTCCAGAATCCGGACGGATCTGGATGACGCCATGTCGCGTGAAGCGAAATATTCGCCCGTCGAAAGGTCTGCTAACCAGCGCCAATATTTGGCAACTTCTTTTGAGGAATTCTGGCGCGCCTTGGACCGCGTCTTTTCGCTGGCAAGCTCGAACCATGAGGCGGAAGCGCGCGCTCAGGTACAACTCTCGCTGCAAGCGCGCCAGGCCGCTCTTACCACCGCTGTTGCCCGCTTCCTGGTCCAGAACAATGAAAACGAGCAGCAGATGGGAACCAGAACACGCGAGTTGTATGCGGGCGTGGAGCGCAACGTTTATATCTTCATGACCGCCATGCTCGCGCTGATTGCGTTCACCAGCCTGTACCTGGTGCAAGGCAACCGCAAGCTCTTCCGCCAGGTGGCGGAACTTTCGCAGCGCCGCGGCGAGCTGGCCCAACAATTAATTTCGATGCAGGAGAACACCTTCCGCTCCATATCGCGCGAGTTGCACGACGAGTTTGGGCAGATCCTGACCGCGATCGGGGCAATGCTCCGGCGGGCGCACCGGCAAGCTTCGGGTGAGCAATCGCCACTGCTGGAGCAACTCACTGAGGTGAGGGAGATTGTGCAGATAACGCTTGAAAAGGTACGTTCGCTTTCCCATGCCTTGCACCCCGTGGTGCTGGACGAGGCCGGCCTGGAGAGCGCAATCGATGTCTATCTGCCTTCCTTCGAAAGACAGACCGGGATCACCGTGCACTACCAAAAGCAAGGCGAGGGTCGCGACTTGGACCGCGGGCTTTCCATTCATCTTTATCGCGTAATGCAAGAGGCTCTGAACAATGTGGCGAGACACTCGGGTGCGAAAGCAGCCAGCGTAAGATTGCACTTCCGCGAACAGGACGTGGTGTTGGAAATCGCGGATGATGGCGTGGGGTTTCGGCAAACAAAGAAGCACGGCCTGGGGCTTATCTCCATGCGGGAACGCGTTGGCTTGGTCAACGGCCGCATTGAATTTCTTGCGAAGGAATCGGGCGGTGCCCTTGTGCGCGTGACAGCGCCCATTGCCTCCACCTCGCCCGCCATAGGAGCACATGCCGGCATCTAAAATCACGGTCCTGTTGGTGGACGATCACAGCCTGGTGCGCCGTGGATTCCGCCGCATGTTGGAAGATGAAACCGATATTGAAGTGGTCGGCGAAGCAAGCGATGGGAACGATGCTGTACAAGCCGCGGCACTGCTGAAGCCCGCCGTGGTGGTGATGGATTTCGCACTGCCCAGCATGAATGGCGCAGTGGCCTCGCGCATGATTCTGAAGCACAATCCCCAAACTCACATCCTGATGCTGAGCATGCACGCCGAAGCCAGCTACGTCCGGACATGTGTAGATGCAGGTGCGCGCGGCTATCTGCTGAAAAATGCAATGGACCTGGAACTGGTCGATGCGGTCCGGCGGATTGCGGCGGGTGAGCGCGTGCTTGACCCGCGCCTGGGCGGATGGCCGCTGCCAGATTCGAAAGCGGCCACTCTTTCCACGCGAGAACTGGAGGTCTTGCAGCTGATTGTGCACGGCAAATCGAATAAGGAAATCGCCGCCGTTCTCGGCCTTAGCGTCAACACCGTGAGTGTTCATCGCGCGAATATCATGCAGACACTCGGAATCCACAACACTGCCGAACTGGTGGTGCACGCGATCCGTGCGGGGCTTGTGAGCATCGCGTGATCACCCGGAGAGACCTGTTGGCCGGAAGCTTACCGGCACTGGCCGCGGCTGCGGAATCCACATTTCGCTTGACGGATGTAACAGCGGCGGCAGGCATCGAATTCCTTCACAACAGCGGCGCGTTCGGCGCCAAGCGGCTACCTGAAACCATGGGCCCCGGCTGTGCTTTCCTCGATTATGATGCCGATGGCTGGCTTGACATTCTGTTGGTAAATGGCATGGATTGGCCCGATCGCAAACGCCAGCGCAGCACCTTGCGCCTCTACCGGAATAATCGAAATGGAACTTTTACCGATGTCACTCGCCAAGCGGGCCTGGCCGTCGAAATCTACGGCATGGGTGTGGCTGTTGCCGATTTCAACAATGATGGCTTTCCCGATCTGTTCATCACCGCCGTGGGGCAAAACCGCCTGTTCCAAAACACTGGCAAAGGGCACTTTGTCGACGTCACCGAAAAGGCCGGGCTGGGCGGCCGTACCGCTTTCAGCACGTCCGCAATGTGGTTCGATTATGACCGCGATGGATATTTAGATCTTTTTATCTGTAATTATGTAAAGTGGTCGCCGGAGCACGATGTGTTCTGCAGCGTGGATGGCAGCAACAAGTCGTACTGCACGCCGGAAGCATACCGTGGCTCCACGTGCTGGTTGTTCCGCAACCGTGGAAACGGCACCTTCGAAGATGTGACCGCTAAGAGCGGAATCTTCGATACCACCTCAAAGTCGCTGGGCGTGGCACTCCTCGATTACGATCACGATGGCTGGCCGGATCTTCTGGTCACCAACGATACGCAGCCCAATAAGCTCTATCGCAACCGCAAAGACGGCACCTTCGAAGATGTTGCTGTAAAGGCCGGAGTTGCTTTCAGCGAGGACGGCAAAGCGCGTGCCGGCATGGGAATCGATGTGGCCGATTTCGACAACTCCGGCTCGCCCGGCATTGCTATCACGAATTTTGATAATGAAATGATCTCGCTCTACCGCCCCAACGGATCGGGAGGCTATTCGGATATCGCCCTCAAGGCCGGCGTTGGACGCGTTTCGCAGAACAGCTTGGGCTTTGGATGCGCGTTCGTGGACATCAATCTGGATGGCTGGTTGGATTTGCTCGCCGTGAACGGCCACATTGATGAGACGGTTCGCAATGTGAACAACAATCACGGCTACGCCCAGGCCCCGCACCTCTTCCTGAACAATGGAAAAGGACAGTTCCGCGACGCCGCACGAGAGGCTGGTTCCGCTTTTGCAGCGGCGAAAGTTTCTCGCGGTATGGCGTTCGGCGATTTCGACCGCGACGGCGATACTGACCTCTTACTTACCACCAACAAAGGCCCGGCAATCCTCTATCGCAACGATATTCTCTCCGGCAATCGATCGCTCAGGCTGCGCCTGATAGGAACGAAATCGAACCGCGACGCAATAGGAGCCGTCGTTCGCCTAAGCACGCCCGATGGCACGCAAACCCGCATGGTAAAAACAGGTTCGAGCTACCTTTCCCAATCGGAGTTGACTCTCACGTTCGGGCTAGGCCGCAGAACCCAAGCCGGTCGCTGCGTGATTGAATGGCCCAGTGGCTCTGTTCAGGAGTTTCGAAACGTGCCATCCGGCCAGTACGAAGCCACGGAAGGAAAGAAGCTTCAGAACACGTAAGTGATCGCAAGGCCTTCTACAACGACCGTGCCACCCGAAAGCCAATCATGCGGTGCCCCTGCACACTGGGCCAAGCCGCCGTACGCGCGTAAGTTCGCAAGTCGAATCCATCTTCAAAAAAAGTGCCCCCACGCATCACGCGGTACGCACCGCTCTCCGGCCCTTTCGGGTTTTTCTTAGGCGACGCCGAATAGTAATCGCGCCCATACCAGTCCGCGCACCACTCCATCACATTCCCCGCCATATCCATCGCGCCATATGGCGAAGCGCCATTATGCGTCTGCACGCCGCCATGCTTCGAGCCATCGTAGAAGCCCACCACCTCCCCGGTATCGAATGGCTTCGAGCCCACGTAGTTCGCGTAGCTCCGGTCGATCGCATTGCCCCACGGATACCGCCGCTGATCCGTCCCGCGGGCGGCCTTTTCCCACTCCGCTTCCGTGGGCAATCGGTAGGCCTTGCCGGTCTTCGCGCTCAGCCAGTTGCAGTAAGCAACCGCGCCATCGTAATTCACGCCCTGCACCGGATAGTTGTCTGAACCCGCCGTTCCGCCGCCATGGTTCTTCGCGTCGTTCCAGTACGGAATCTGGTCCTTCGGCATCACGCGCCCTTCCGGCCAGAACTTCTTATCGTCATACCCGGGGTCGTCGCGAAACTTCCGCCACTGTCCGTTTGTCACCTCAAACTTGCCGATGTAAAACGCATCGAGCTCGACCGTGTGCACCGGGCGCTCCCGCGATTCGCCATCGCCAAAGTTGTCACCCATCTTGAATGCGCCCGCCGGCACCAGCACCAGCTCGCCATATCCGTCGTCGGCCGTTACCGCACCACCCACTGCGGCCAGCAACATCAGAAGGGAAGCAATCACTCCACCCCTCCGCCCGGCAGGAACCCGTCGTACCGCAGGAAATGTTCCAGCCGCCCCATCCAGTCACTGAAATTCGCGCTCGCAAATCCTGTCCCGAATCCATGCCGGCCCTTCTGGTAAAGATGAATCTCCGCCACTGCCCCAGCCTTGGTCAAATCCATAAACAACTGCGCCGAACCGAGCGAAGCACCTTTATCGAGCTGAGCCGCTAACAGGAACGTCGGAGGAAAGTCTTTCAACTGCTCGCCCGCCCCAGGCCGCCCCGCGGAATACACCATGCCTAAATAATCCGGACGCTCATCGCCTGCCTGCGACCCTGCCTGCGAAGCCGTTGCCGCGCCCACCGCCCGCGCCAGACTCGAACCCGCCGAGAAGCCAATGAATCCCACCTTGCTTCGATCCAACCCAAACTCCGCCGCATGTTGCCGCACCACCTGCACCGCGCGCTTCCCATCCAGCAGCCGCGCATCGTCACCGTAACGCGGCGATAAACGATACGTCAGCACAAACGCCGTCACACCCCAATCGTTGTAGTGTTCGGCCACTTCCATCCCTTCGCAGCCATACATCAACATAATGTTGCTGCCACCCGGCGCCACCACCACGGAGCCTCCGTTCCGCTTCCCGGTAGGCGGTTGAAACACCGTCAGAAATGGTTTATCCAATGGACCATCGCCCTTCGCAAGCGGCACCTGCCCGTCTTCCCACAGCGGAATGTTGTAAGACACCGGTGTGCCTTTGGGCATCGTGGAATTCGACGCCGCAAAAGCCGTTGCCGCTAGCGCCACTGAAAATGCCAACCGCATGATCATCTGTTCTCCTCCAAGCGAACTCATTCTATCGCGTCGGCGTATACTGGCGGGTATCCGAAGCACTCACGCCATGACCCGACGAACTCTACTCCAGGCCGCTGGAACAGCCGCCCTCGCGCAAGCCCAGACAAAGATCGCTCCCAACGACAAAATCCGTATCGCCACCATCGGCCACGGCGGAATGGGGCAGGGCGATACCGGATTCGCACGCTCCATCCCCGGCGTCGAACTCGTCGCCGTGTGCGATCTCTATGATGGCCGCCTTACCCGCGCCAAAGAACTCTACGGTGACCAGATTTTCACCACGCGCGATTATCGCGAAATCCTAAACCGCAAAGACATCGATAGCGTCATCATCGCCACACCCGATCACTGGCATTCCACCATCTCCATTGCCGCCATGCAGGCAGGGAAAGATGTTTACTGCGAAAAGCCGATGGTCCACGCCGTCAGCGAAGGCCAGGGCGTGATAGACGCGCAGGAGCGCACGGGCCGCATGTTCCAGGTGGGCAGCCAGTACGTCACCTCGGTCGTCTATCAGAAAGCGAAAGAGCTTTTGCAATCGGGTGCTATCGGCACGCTCAATATGGTGGAAGCCTGGCTCGACCGCAACACATCCATCGGTGCCTGGGAATATTCCATCCCGCCCGATGCCACCCCCGCCACAGTCGATTGGGACCGCTTCATCGGCAATGCTCCCAAGCACGCCTTCGACAACAAGCGCTTTTTCCGCTGGCGCAATTATCAGGATTACGGCACCGGCGTTGCGGGCGACCTCTTCGTGCACCTGCTGAGCGGCTTGCACACCGTCACCGGGTCCATCGGTCCCGAACGCATCATGTCCACCGGAGGCCTGCGCTTCTGGAAAGATGGCCGCGATGTTCCTGACGTGATGAACGCCCTGCTCGATTACCCCGCCCAGCCCTCTCATCCCGAGTTCACGCTCTCGCTTCGTGTGAACTTCAAATCAGGTGGCGGCAAAGAGCTGTTTGGCTTCCGCTTCATCGGTAGCGAAGGCGTCATGAACACCAGCATGACCAGTCTGAGCCTCGCGAAGACGCCTCAGGAAAGCGAGCCAGGCTTCACACTCGATACCTTCCCGAAAGCAATTCAGGAACGATACATGGTCGATTACCGCGCCAAGTATCCGCAACAGCGTGCGACAGCCGACTCCCTGCGCCCCGATAGCGAACAGCACTTCGCCCCACCCCCCGGCTACAACACTCATCGCGAGCATCACCGCGTTTTCTACGATGCCGTCCGCAGTCGCAAACGCCCGGTCGAGGACGCCGTCTTCGGTTTCAGAGCCGCCGGCCCGGCACTGCTATCGAACACCAGCTATTTCGAAAAGCGGATCTGTAACTGGGATGCGAAAAAGATGAAAGCGGTCTAGCGGCCCAGGGCATCGAAAATTTTTGGGTGTCTTCTCAATTCTGTTTTTGGCGGCAGCGTCTCTCGTCGCCCAACCGCTCTATACCGCGTTCGCCACCGAACAGATCGCCGCCGTGCACAAGTCCGGCGAATTTGATAGCGTAGTTGTATTTTCAGTAAACGGCAAAGTTGTGACGCTGCCCGGCTGAGAGAGCTGCCGCCAAAACAGTCCGGAGGAAGGCGTTGGCATTCAGCAGGAATGTCACTTACCCTCACCGTTCCAAAGGCGCAGTTCATCCTCAGGCAACGGGTCCCAGAATGAATCCAGCAAAACAAAATTCGGGTCTTCCATGAAGCCGATGCGCTTATTCTTAACCGGTTCAATCGCTTCAATTTTCGCGACTGGTCTCTTCTTCCTGCCCGACGTCAAAATCACCATCTCCCCCGCCTGAGCCTTCTTCACTAACTCCGAAAGCTTCGTCTTAGCCTCCAACAGACAGCGACAACGATTAGCCATAATATATCGTGGCTAAACTCCTGTTTCCGCTGCTCTCCGCGGTAGCCGCAGGCTTGATTCTCTACTCGCAACTCTTCGGGCCTGATTTCGTCGGATTGGCCAATAATGGCGATTTCCCCCGATTGGCGGGCCGTCTTTCCTTGTGCCCTGACCAGGGATGGGCACAGAACCGGTTCACTTTCTTCGTGCCGTTCTATCATCAGGCGAACGAATGCCACTGGGATAGCAGAGTGCCCACATGTTCTGTCATCCTGGCCCACATCTCACAACTTTGGCAGTCGGAAACTTATGACATCCGCGGCCTGGCAGGCCTCTACTCATTGTTCCTGCTGGCTCTAATCGCCGGTTACCCGCCCTTCCTGCTGTTCAGCGACCTCGGCAACACAGCCTACTTCAACTCCTTCTTCCTCGAACCGGGCGCATTGCTCGGTCTGCTCGGCACGTTTGTGTTCGCGCGGGCGCTGGTGAAGCACGCCGATCGTCCCATTGCGGTTGTGGGATTCACTCTCTCGGCTCTCATCCTGATTACCTCCAAGGTCCAGCACGCCTGGCTTGCAATTCCTCTCGCCATATTTCTCATCTTCCGCGTGAGGCGTTTTGCTATAGTGCCGGCAATTCTGTTCCTGCCCGCAGCCGGATGGATGATTCTCACGACACCGGCGGATTTCAAGGCCGCTAACTTATGGAACAGCATCTTCGCGGATTTACTGCCTGAAACCAATCAAGTTGAAGGAGCACTCAGGGAACTCGGGCTACCGCCAGAATACAAACAATTCATTGGCCAAAATGCATTTTCGTTCCCCGATCAAGTCACGGCTGAATTTTGGACCAGAAACGTTTACGCCCAATCGGGTTTTGAAAAGGTCGGACTGTTCTATGTCAGGCATCCTCAACAAGCACTCGGCCGCATTGCAAAATCCGCATCCCTACTCACACATATCCGACCCGATTACGTCGGGAACTTCCAGCGAAGTTCCACCCACGCCGCAGGCCAGCAGTCTCACCGTGTCAGTCCATGGAGCGACGCGAAAGCCTGGCTGTATAGCCGGCATCCGTTAATCGCTATCGTGCTCTACGCCATGCTGGGAAGCGTCTTATGGCGCTCACCATACCGGCCGCTCGCGATGCTGATTCTCGCCATGGCGCTAATGGAATTCACAGCGTCAAC
>Ga0123337_10004593_pt1 | contig 13975 bp, 8 predicted proteins | sample frozenSSSSmetaG_FD_89792 | JGI IMG/M metagenome (GOLD analysis project Ga0123337, IMG submission 89792) | Glacier valley bacterial and archeal communities from Borup Fiord, Nunavut, Canada, to study Microbial Dark Matter (Phase II) -... | ecosystem: Environmental > Aquatic > Freshwater > Ice >... | reverse complement strand
ATCGAGATACTGGAGCGCGGGCTGCTTGCCCGCAACGACTACATTGACATAGTGACGGCTGCGCAGGCAGTGATCGGTGACCGAGAGCAGGGTATTGGCGTCGGGCGGGAGATAGACGCGCACGATGTCCGCTTTTTTGTTGATCACATGGTCGATAAAACCCGGGTCCTGGTGCGAAAATCCGTTGTGATCCTGTCTCCATACGTGCGAGGTGAGCAGGTAGTTGAGCGAAGCGATCGGTCTGCGCCATGCTATCTTGCGCGTGGATTTGAGCCACTTTGCGTGCTGATTGAACATGGAATCGACGATGTGAATGAACGCTTCATAGCAGGAGAAGAAGCCATGTCGTCCGGTGAGCAGGTAACCCTCCAGCCAGCCCTGACAGGTATGTTCGCTTAGTATCTCCATCACGCGCCCATCGATCGCAAGATGGTCGTCGTAGGACAGCGTCTCGGCGTTCCAGGTGCGATTGGTTGCGTCGAGTACGTCTCCCAGGCGGTTGGAGACCGTCTCGTCGGGACCGAAAACACGGAAATTGCCGCTGTCGAGGTTCATGCGCATCACATCACGCAGGAACGTGCCCATTACGCGCGTCGCCTCGCCATAGGTCGTGCCGGGCTTGCCGACATCGACTGCGTAGTCGCGGAAGTCGGGCATTTTGAGGTCACGCAGCAGCATTCCACCATTGGTATGCGGGTTCGAGCCCATGCGCCGACTGCCTTTCGGGGCAAGTTCAGCCAGTTCTGGAATCAGCCTGCCGAATTCATCGAACAGCTCTTCGGGCTTATAGCTGTGCATCCAGGACTCGAGTTGTTCGACGTGCGCGTCGGTCTTCATATCCGCAATCGGCACCTGATGCGACCGCCAGTATCCTTCCGTTTTCTTGCCATCGACTTCTTTGGGTCCCGTCCAGCCTTTCGGTGAGCGCAGAATTACCATTGGCCAGCGCGGACGATCTGTGATGCCACCGATTTTTGCCGAACGCTGTATTTCCTGAATCTCGGCGATCACCGTATCGAGCGTCGCCGCCATCAATTGGTGCATCGCTTCCGGCTCGTCACCCTCGACGAAGTACGGCTTATAACCATAACCGATAAACAGTTTTTCCAACTCGTCGTGCGGGATTCTTGCCAGAATCGTCGGGTTGGCGATCTTGTAGCCGTTCAGATGCAGGATCGGCAGCACCGCGCCATCACGCACCGGATCGAGAAACTTGTTCGAGTGCCAGCTCGTCGCCATCGGTCCAGTTTCCGCCTCACCGTCGCCTACTACACAGCAGGCGATCAGATCGGGATTGTCGAACACCGCGCCGTACGCATGGGAGATCGCATAGCCGAGTTCACCGCCCTCGTGGATCGAACCTGGGGTCTCGGGCGCTGCATGGCTTGGAATACCGCCCGGAAACGAGAACTGCTTGAACAGCCGCCCGATGCCCTCCGTGTCCTGCCCGATGTTCGGATAAATTTCGCTGTACGTTCCTTCGAGGTAGGTGTTGGCGACCACGCCGGGCCCACCATGTCCTGGACCAGCGATGAAAAACGTATTGAGATCATATTTTTTTATCAGACGATTGAAATGGACGTAGACGAAATTCAGACCGGGCGTCGTCCCCCAATGTCCGAGCAGGCGCGGCTTGATGTGTTCACGGGTCAGCGGCACTGTCAGCAGCGGGTTCTCCAGCAGATAAATTTGTCCGACAGAGAGGTAGTTGGCGGCGCGCCAGTAGGCGTTCATTTTGTGCAGTTCGTCCGCGCTAAGCGGCGTCGCGTTCTGCAGTGCAGCGATTATGCTGTCTGGTTCCGTGCCGTTGCTATTCGCTCGAACCGTTTCTACAGCATCGGATGCGTCGATCGTAGTATCCATAGTCACTCCTGATTCACTTCTGTTCTAACACTGACTTCCTGCAGCAAAGCCTTTGGCTTGCTGCACACTTCCCTTAATTGCGTGCGATTCCCTTCCCGTAAGAGATGGATTATCATTAAGTTTCTGTTAAGCCGCTCCATGGTCCGAGAACGAAGTAGGAGAAGGGAAAGTTCAGGTCTCTGACTAATTGTCCATAGGGGTGTAAACTCACTGTCGAAGTTTACAGGCAGGACACTCGAGGAAAATTGCAGTGCCACAGTAACCTGATCACATAATTCGTGGGAGGAGAGCGATCGATGGAAACTCCAGGACAAAAAACTGCCGAACAAAAGCGTATCGACGTGCCAAAAGTGGTCAGCGAGGAGCAGGTACGCTTCTTTGTCGACAACGGATACCTGATCGTTCCCGGCTTGATCAAGCCGGATGAACTCGAGGAGCTGAAGCAGGATACGGCGCACATCGCGCGCGGCGGCTACCCGAACAACGCCCTGAAGCCGATGCCTGCCGATCTCAGCGATGAGCAGGTGCTGCAGGGCATCCTCTGCATTCATCAGCCGCATCATATCAGCCCGATCATGAAGAAGTATGCACAGCATCCGCTGCTTTGCGGCGTACTCAGCCAGATCACTGCCGCGCATCTGCCCTACTGGGACGGCAGCGTCAAATGTATGCAGTCGATGCTGTTCGTCAAACCGCCGCAGTTTCAGGGGCAGGCATGGCATCAGGACGAAATCTATATCCCGACCCGCGATCGCTCGCTCGTCGGGGCGTGGATCGCGATCGACGACGCCACCAAAGCGAACGGATGCCTGTGGGTCGTGCCCGGCTCGCACCGTCACGGGTATCTTTATCCACAGCGCCCACATGATAATCCCGACGAGTTCGACTTCGCGCCGGAGAGTTTCGGCTTCGACGAATCGGAGCAGATTGCCGTCGAGGTCAAAGCGGGATCGATCGTCTACTTCAACGGATATTTGCTGCACCACTCCTACAAAAATAGAAGCGCCATCTATCGGCGTGTGCTCGTCAACCACTACATGAACGCATGGTCGCTGCTTCCCTGGCACCTCAAAGAGGGCGAGTCGCCGGCAAACGCCGATCGCCGTGCGGTATTTCCGGTTGCGGGCATTGATCCCTATGCCTGGAAAGGCACCGAGGGCAGCCCCAACGAAGTGTATCTGCGTACGTCCAAAGCGACCGAGGAGCATAAACTCGCCGCAGCAAAATAGCTGCCTTTCGATGCTATCCGTTTGCTGCCGTCCGTATCGAAAACACAGCCCGACAGTCTGAGAGCGAATCCGCGAAAGGCGGATCCACTTATATACCATATTGCTAACACATACACCGACACCTACCGAACTAGAGCAGCAGGAACTCCATCGTCATAACTACAGAAACTGGATGCGCGGGGGATTTTTCTCCGCGCTCGGCGTAGCTCTGCTCGCGTTGCTCGCGTTGGCAATCTGGAAACTATCGTTTGCAGTCCTTGCCATCTGCACTCCTTTTGTTGTCGCGCTTGGGCTCGCGCTGCTACTCGATCCTCTTGTAGATCGTCTCGAGGAGAGGGGTATGCGTCGCTGGATGGGGGTCGGGCTCGTCTTCAGTATTTTGCTGGTCGTGGTCGGTTTGATCGGCTACTACGGTGTACCGGCGCTCGTGGGTCAAACCAAACAACTCGCCGATAACGGACCGAGATATCTCGCCGATCTTAAAGCTTACTCCGACAACTTCTTGGAGCATCACCACAAAATCCTCGGCATGAAAATGCCCGCCAACTTCAATGCGGTCTCGAAAGATTTGACGGATCGTGCCACGACCCTGCTCGGCACCTCGACCGGACGCGCGAGTTCCTTTCTACTGGGATCGATTACGACGCTTTTCGAGATCGTAATTTCTCTGATCGTGACTTTCTATCTACTGCTCGACATCGACCGCTTCCGCGCCCGGATGTTCTATCTGGCGCCGAAGCCCGCGCGCGCTCCGATGCGAATTATCTTTAAGGACATCGGTAATGTTTTCTCGGAGTATTTGCGCGGTATGCTGATCGTATCCGCTCTCTACGGAGTGGGAACGCTCGCGCTGCTTCTGATCCTTTCGATTTTCAAGCACGACCTATTTCAATACGCGTTGCTGATCGGCGTGGCGGGAGGGCTGCTCTACACGATTCCCTATCTGGGACCTCTCGTAACGGCAGTAATCACATTTCTCGTTGCATTTGCGGCGGGTGGAATCGAGTTCGGTGGGATCGCGGTGCTGCTCACGCTTTTCTTGAACCAGTTATTCGATAATGTAATCACTCCGAGGGTAGTTGGCGGTGGCGTCGGTCTGCATCCGATCGCCTCACTTTTCGCGCTGACACTCGGTGGGACGCTTTTCGGAGTCTGGGGAATGCTGCTGTCCGTACCGGTGGCCGCCAGCGTACAGGTGATCTTGTTCCGGCTCTTTCCGATTCTAACAACGCCAACACCGGGTGGGTTTCTGCGCGCACAGGGCGTGCCGCCCGATGAGGAAGAGAGTGCGAAGGTCATGGAAGGAGACGCCCCCAAGCTGCCCGAAGGAGAAGGTCCAACACTGCCATCGCCGGAGTAGTTCCGACAGTGGCGCAGCTACAGGCAGTAAGGGAGCGCGGAGCTGTGAGTAGCTAACTGCCCGATGGAATGGGGGCGCAGCAAGCTGCGCCCCCATTAATGCCCGGGAGATAATCCTTTACGGTATATTAGCCCGGTTAACGCATCGCGAGCTGAAGGACCTCGCTTGTCCACTGCTGCAGTGTGGTGGGTGTCGTAGTCTCTGCGGTACGGGGTTCCGCACCATAGATACCGCGCTCGAATGCCTCGAGCATCTGGACATAGCTGTCTGCGAAATCTGGAGACGCGCCCATCGTCAGGAATGTTTGCCGCACCTGTTCTGATGGAACCTGTACATAGCGAATAGGTTTTCCTACCGCATCCCCAATAATTTGCGCTGCCTGCTCGAGTGTAATGTCCGCCGCGCCCTGCACTGCCAGATACGATTTGCCGTGCCAGTTCCGATCCCGCAGTTTCTGCGCGGCGACACCGGCGATGTCGCGCGTAGCCACCATTGGTGTTGGCAGGTTCGGTCGGCTCAGGCTGTAGAATGCGCCCTGATCGCGCAGAGTCGGCAGATAGTTGAGGAGATTTTCCATGAAGAACCCACAGCGCAGGCTGAGTACGCTGGCGTCGGTGGCGTTCAGAGCGTCCTCGATACCGTACGTTTCCGTAACTAGTCCCGCGTTCTGACTCCCTCCGCCAACGCTGGAAATAAAGACGACATGAGGAAGTGAGTTGGCGCGCACGGCTTCCGTTGCCGCGTCACTAATGCTCCGGTAATAGTCCCGCACATTCGGCACGGCGTAATTGGGCGGCGCAAGCAGAAACAGAGCTTCAGCGTCTTCAGTAGCGCGGCGCACGAAGTTCGCATCCAGCAGATCGCCCTGCTGAACTTTTACGCGGCTGCGAACCGAAGCGCTGAGTCTATCCGGGTTACGGACGAGCAGGGTGAGGGCTGTGTCAACAGCCAGTAGCTGCTCGACGAGACTGCTTCCAATATTGCCCGTCGGTGCGGTGATTGCAATTGACATGAGTTTTATCCCTTCTCCTCTCAAGATTCCATCAATCAAGTATTCCGTCGATTTTTCACAGGAGTCTAATAGTCAGTCAAGTAAAGGTTTGCGTGTTCCGAAATCCGCTAAAAGTCGTGATTTAAGCGGTTTCGCCCTCGAAACGAGGGACAAAACGTTACTTGACTGACTACCAATCCTCATTAACGCCCGGGCACTGTTTTGTCAGAAGATCACTCTATGCTAACACATAGGGTTATCTTTTGTACGCTTCCCTCTACACTTCATCTCCACTTCATCTTTTTCGGGCACAATAGAGGTACGAAAGAATAAATGCCGGATGGGACGAATGGTCGAGAAGGAGGCGGACATGCGGATACTGGTGGTCGAAGATGAGGCGGCGATACTCAGGGTCGTGAAGCGCGGTTTGGAGCAGGCACACTATGTCGTGGATACCGCGCAGGATGGCACGACGGGTTTGGAAATGGCTGTCACTCAGAATTATGCGCTGATCGTGCTCGACTTGATGCTGCCGGGTATCGACGGTCTGCGTGTTTGCCAGGAACTTCGCGAACGCCGCAGCCGTGTTCCGATCCTGATCTTGACAGCACGCGGGACGGTGCCCGACCGCGTACACGGGCTGGAAGTCGGCGCGGACGACTATCTGCCGAAGCCGTTCGATTTCTCGGAACTGCTCGCGCGAGTACAGGCGCTGATTCGTCGCGATAAAATGCATCGAACGCGCACGATCCGAATCGAAGACTTGGAAATCGACACCGGTCAGCGGCGCGTCACGCGTGCCGGGCATGAAATAGCCCTCAGTCATCGCGAGTATCAGCTCCTCGAAGCGCTCGCTGCCAACGAAGGTCAGGTGCTGACGCGTGAAACGATTCAGGAGCGTGTCTGGATGGACGAAGAGAGCTACTCGAATACGGTCGATGTTTTTATCGGCTTACTCCGCAAGAAAATCGACCAGAACTACGCCACGAAATTGATCCAGACGGTGCGTGGGCTAGGCTATACCTTGCGGCGTCCCGATGTGGGTGACACGAATTGAGCGAGCGGGGGAGGGGACTGCTGCGAAATAGCGGCTCTGTACGGACACGTTTGATCGTCTGGAATGTCGCGGCGCTCGCATTGATTCTTGCTCTGCTCGGCGGCATTATTCAGCACACCGTCGAGACGAACCTGATCGTGGGAGTCGATCACGATATCGACGCGCAGTCGCGGCATTTTCTGCATCTGGATCGCCCACCGCGTCCAGAGAGACCATCCGGTCCATCGGAGGGCGAACGGGGATTTCTGCGGCCGCCCGGCGGAGAGGATCGCCGCCCCGGAGATCATCCGCCACAGGATGGTTTTCGTATGCCTCCTCCAGCGGGTATGTACGAGCCGCACGGTCCGAATCGGGAAGCCGGTCCGCCTCCGGACACGTCTCAAAACCCGTATCGACCGCGTGTGCTGGAACGCGATGGCGTCACGCATTTCCCCGAAGCCGGTCTCGCGCCCTGGGACGAAAATGCGTTTCGTCGCGGGCTGAACGGCTGGGAAAGCTGTACGACCGTGACCGTGGAAGACGTGCGCCTTCGAGTCTGTACGCGCCCGATGCGTCGGGACGGCGTAATTTTCGCTGTGCTGCAGTCTCCCTATTTGCTGACCGATATCGACCGCGCGATTACGAATATGAACCGTACCCTGCTGGCGCTGATTCCGGTCGCGTTGCTGCTTGCGGGTTTTGGCGGTGCGATGCTGACGGCTGGTGCGCTCCGTCCGATACAACGGATCGCGCAGACGGCGGAGCGCATCGGATCACGCGATCTCTCGCAGCGGATGCCTGTCGTTGGTACGGACGAATTTGCACGACTGGCAGCGACGTTCAACGGAATGCTTGGCCGGCTGGAAACAGATTTTGCACAGCGAGAAGCCCTTGTACATCAACTCGAAACGCTGATCACGCAGGAACGCCGGTTCACCGCCGATGCTTCACACGAATTGAAGACGCCGCTCACGATCGTCAAAGCCAACACATCGTTGCTGCTCAGCTCCAAACCGACGACGGAAGAGTATCGCGAATCCATTGCCGACATCGATACTGCCGCCGATACGATGAGCCGATTGGTACAAGATTTGCTGCTGCTTTCGCGCTACGATGGCGGGCAGTTGGAGCATGACACCGCACCGCTTTCGATGCAGGACGTGCTCACGAAAGCCTCCCGCAATGTTGACAGCCAGGCTTCGCAGCAAAGGCGCCTTGCGTTCTATACTGCGAGCGAAAAATCAGCTGCAGGCATATCTGCAGATCTCGGCATAAAGGTGAATGACCAGTTTACGGTTCTCGGCGATGAACACGATCTCGTCCGGCTGTTTACGAATCTCTTCGAGAATGCAGTACGCTACACGCCTGGCCCGGGCAAGATATTTGTCACGATCGGAAGGACAGGGGAGAAGGTTTCGGTAGTCGTTGCAGACACCGGTATCGGAATCGCGCCCGAGCATCTGCCGCACCTCGGCGAGCGGTTCTACCGTGTAGACGCAGCCCGTTCACGCCCGGATGGCGGCACCGGCCTCGGTTTGTCGATCTGCAAAAGTATTGTTGCCGCTCATGGCGGCACGATGACGATCGACAGCGTCGTCGGCGAAGGAACGACTGTGACAGTGCTGCTCCCAAAAGTCTGAAATGGATACGCATTTCTCAGGGTTGAAACCCCGATCTGCCTGGCAAAGGAGACACATTCTGCTGCGCTTTGAATGTGCTTTATTTTGATATGCCGCCCAGCGTCTTTCGGACGCGATGCCGAATATAGTTTGCACTCACGTCCGCTTTCAGTCCGCGAAGGTGGACTTCGCATCTCCAGACCGGGGTTTCAACCCTGCGTTACAAAGGGGTGGTTAGCCTCCTTTGCAAAGGAGGCTATTAGGGTTGGGACTCATATATCGCAAAAACATCCCCTCTCCAAAATGAAGAGGGGATATTATATTCCATGACATAGCGAACCGATGCGGTTGCCTAGCTGATCGCAGCCGGCTCTTCCAGTGGCGGTAAGCCCGAATCGTCGCCGCGTTCGCCCTCGACAGGCAGACCTTCGTCGATCGGCTTGGTCTTGAAGGCGATCTTGCCTTCTTCCATGAACGCCTGGATCGTGTCGCCCGGTCGGAACGTGCCGCGCAGCACTTCTTCCGCCAGAGGGTCCTCGATCAAACGCTGAACGGCACGGCGCAATGGTCGCGCACCCATCGTCTTGTCGAAGCCTTCGATTGCGAGGAATTCCTTGACTTCCGGCGAAACTTCCAGTTCGAGTTCCTGCGTCTTGATCTGCTTGTTGACGCGGGTCAGCATCAAATCCACGATCTGGAAAATCTGATCGGCGGACAGCGGATCGAACACCACCACTTCGTCGATACGGTTCAGGAACTCGGGTCGGAACGCTTTCTTGACCTCATCCATGACGCGGTTGCGTGTCGCTTCGTTGGCGCGATCCTCGTCCGCGCCGCGACGCTCAATCTCCCCTCGGATGCCAAGCCCGCGATCCGTCGGATTGATCGCTCGCGCACCCAGGTTCGAGGTCATGATGATGACCGTGTTCTTGAAGTCTACGAGGCGTCCCTGGCTGTCTGTCAGGCGGCCGTCTTCCGCCACCTGCAGCAGGATATTGAACACTTCAGGATGCGCTTTTTCGATCTCATCGAGCAGCACGACCGAGTATGGATTACGTCGGACGGCTTCTGTAAGCTGACCGCCCTCCTCATAGCCGACATAGCCGGGAGGCGCGCCGACAAGTCGGCTGACATTGAACCGCTCGGAGTACTCGCTCATGTCGATGCGGATCAGGCTGTTCTCACTGTCGAACAGGAAGTTCGACAGGGCGCGCGCCAGTTCCGTTTTACCGGTTCCGGTCGGTCCGAGGAACATAAACACGCCCATTGGACGCTTAGGATCCTTCATACCACTGCGGGCGCGGCGAACGGCTTTGCTGACCGCTATCACAGCGGTATTCTGACCGATGTAGCGTTTGTGAATCTCGTCTTCCATGCGCAGCAGTTTCTGAGTCTCCGCTTCGACCAGCCTGCTCACCGGAATGCCCGTCCATGCCTGCACGATCTGAGCCACTTCCTCTTCCGTTACAACCCGCGCCATACTCTCGCGCTTGCTGTTCCAGTCCAGTTCGAGGTCTTCGATCTGCTGCTTGATATTGCTTTCGACTTCCTGCAGATTGGTCTCGTCGGTATCCCATTTGTTGTTCTGGGCGACCGCATTGATCTCTTTCTGCACTTCGACGAGTTTCGCTTTTGCCTGTCGCAGATCGGCGGGCGGAAGCGCGTACTGCAGTCGAACGCGGCTTGCGGCTTCGTCGATCAGGTCGATCGCTTTGTCCGGCAGGAATCGGTCTGTAATATAACGGTCTGCCAGCTGAGAAGCGGCAACGAGCGCTCCATCGGTGATCTTTACGTGGTGGTGCGCTTCGTAGCGTTCGCGCAGACCTTTCAGGATTTCGACCGACTCTTCCGGCGTTGGCTCGCTGACTTTCACCGGCTGAAAGCGACGCTGCAGAGCGGCGTCGCGCTCGATGTATTTGCGAAACTCGTCGAGGGTTGTCGCGCCGATACACTGCAGTTCGCCGCGTGCCAGCGCAGGCTTCATGATGTTGGACGCGTCGATTGCGCCTTCCGCAGCGCCGGCCCCGACGAGCGTGTGCAGCTCGTCGATGAACAGCACGATTTCGCCCTGCGCCTTGCGCACCTCATCCATGACACGCTTCATGCGCTCTTCGAACTCGCCGCGATATTTGGTTCCCGCAACGAGGCTTGCCAGATCGAGTGAAACGATCCGCTTGTCTTTAAGTGTGTCGGGAATATCGCCCGAGACCATTCGCTGTGCGAGACCTTCAGCGATGGCAGTTTTGCCGACGCCGGGTTCGCCGAGCAGTACAGGATTGTTTTTCGTACGCCGGCTCAGAATCTGAATCACGCGCTCGATTTCCGTGTGACGCCCGACGACGGGGTCGAGTTTGTCGGTTCGCGCGAGTTCCGTATAATCGCGACCGAATTCGTCCAGTGTAGGAGTTCTCGAACGTCCGGCTTGTTTTTGATTGGGCTGCATTCCGCTGTCGTTATCCTGAAGCGCCATCACCTCGCGTCGGGTGCGCTCCAGTTCGACGCCGAGTTTCGCCAGCACCCGTCCTGCCAGCCCTTCGCCTTCGCGAATCAAGCCGAGCAGCAGGTGCTCCGTACCGATGTAGTTGTTGGAAAGTTGCCGCGCCTCGTCGTAAGCGAGGTCAATGACTCGCTTCGCGCGGGGGGTAAGCTGCATATCCTGCCCCTGACGACCGTCGCCACGGGTGACCTGACGCTCGATTTCGCTTCGAATGCGCCCGAGGGAAACGCCCATCCGATCGAGAATCCGGGCTGCGACGCTGTCGTTCTCACGTACCAGACCCAGCAGGAGATGCTCTGTCGAGACGTAGTTCTCGCCCAACCGCCCTGCCTCTTCCTGTGCGAAGAATACGACTCTTCGTGCCCGTTCAGTGAATCTCTGCCACATATCCTTCGCCCCTCCTTCTCGTTACCGAAACTTGCTCAGCGGATCGAAATGCGCCTGCCAGCTTCAAGCATGGGAACAGCAAAACAAATTCTATACTCACGCAAAAGCGTCCAGCGTACGAGAAAAAACGATCGTTTGCAAGCTATATCTTAGCTAACAGCAATTTCTGCTCAGGATATCCGAAAAGTTGAATCGGGGTTCTCCCGGGATAAGGTACTGCAAACATAGCTACAGTCTATTTAATGATTTTTTGTATCGGAAAGTTCCCTCAACCGCGCTTCTCATCCGTTAGCACACGTACTGCACACTTATCAGGAGGCGCGATAGGACTGAAAAAATTCCCGATCGGCATTAGATGCGTACCCCATCGTGCAGCGCTAATTTGCGAAACTCATCGACGATATGTCTGGTGACTTTGCCGGGTGCGCCATCCCCGATCATGCGGCTGTCGCAGGATACCATCGGTATGACCTCGGCTGCGGTTCCCGTCAGGAAGGCTTCGGCGGCATTGTAGACATCGTAGAGTGTAATGACAGATTGTCGGCATTGTAGACCTGTTTCTTTTGCGAGGTCCATGACCGCCTGTCGTGTAATTCCGGGAAGCGCGCCCTGACTTGTCGGCGGCGTAATGAGTTCGCCCCCGATCAGGAGGAAAATATTGTCGCCGGTTGCCTCCGCGACATTGCCTTCCATGTTCAGCATCAGCGCTTCGCCCGCCCCGACACGATTGGCTTCCATCTTTGCATTGATATTGTTGATATAGCGTCCGAGCGATTTGACTTGAGGGTCGATGCAGACAGCGGGGGGAACGCGAGTCGACGCGGTGATCACATCGAGTCCGCGCTCGTACATTTCGCGCGTGTAAAGTCGTAGAGTTTCGGTCGAAATCACGATGGTTGCGCCGGGGGCGAGATGGCTCGGATCGAGACCCAGACCGACGCCACGTGAGACGCTGAGGCGTATATAGCCCGAATCGACCTGATTCGCGCGAGCCGTTTCGACGACATGCTGCTGCAAAACAGACTGCTCGATGCCCAGATCGATCTGCATCGAACGCGCCGACCGGTACAGGCGATCGAGGTGCGGCTCAAGACGAAAAATGTTGCCATCGTAAGCGCGGATGCCCTCGAACGCGCCGTCTCCATAAAGAAATCCGTGGTCGTAGATCGAAACCTGCGCCCGCGCTTTCGGAACCAATGCGCCATTGAGATGCACCCATTGTTCGGTCTGTTCGATGCTGCCGCTGCGCTCTGCCAGTCGCTGAGTCATATTTCACTTCTCCGCCAGCCGGAACGCGATCGTGTCCGTCGGTTCTGTCTGCCTGTCGATACCGATTGCCAAACCAATTGCGAAAGTGTTCCTGTCTGCGTATTCAATTGGGAAAATCTTTGTGGAATTGAAACCAGTATACCATACAGGCACAGGCAAAATAAAGCAGTCGAACACATGAACGAGTACATATCTAAGCAGTGCAACACAATAACTTCGTACATTTGGAGATGCGTGTCCGAAGGAAGAAAACAATTTCTTGGCGGAACGCATGTAGCGACGGACTTCAGTCCGTTGTAGCAGGTATCGTTACAACACCGACTGAAGAAACTACGAAAAAATTATGCTGAGGTGCTTAGGCTTTCTCTCCCTGCACCAGAATGTGAGATGCAGGGAAGGAGAACCATTCGGCACTCATCGCACTTGACGAGGGCGGGCGCGACCCGATTCCATCCAGAGGAAGACCGCGAGTTCATGAGGATTGTGGCGGATACCATAGTCCGCGAAGTAGGTGCAGACATTTTCGACATCGCGTGCGAACAGGTCGAAAGCGTCCGGATTATCGAGCGGATCGACCGCCTGTGGCAGGTCGATGATCTGCAGTCTGCCCTCCCAGTAGAGGATATTGTAGGAGGATAGGTCGCCATGAACGCGGTCACAGTCGAGGAAGATTGCCAGGTTCATCAGCATCTGCTCGTAGAGCGAGCGTACTTCATGTGGCTGTAATGTAACGAATGCCAGCTGCGGTGCGGACATCCCGATCTCGCCAAAATACTCGATCAGCAGGGCGCTCTCGGCTGATCCGTAGGGCTGCGGGACGTCCGCCCCCGCCGCATGAAGCTTTCGAAGTGTCGCATATTCGAAATCGATCCACTGCCGAAACTGCGTCTCCAGCCCCTTTTTAGAGTGGCTGGCAATGGCGCGGTCGAGTCGCGCATCGAATGTCGTGCGTCCCTGCTGATAGATGCCGTCTTTCTTGAAACTTCGCTGCTGGCGCGGTCGGTAGACTTTCCCTGCCAGCCACTTTCTGCCGACACTCGGATGCGCTTCGCAGCAGTAGACCGTCGCTTCCTTGCCGCTTTTGACGACGATCGGCTCACCGACGATCAGCTCTTCGACGAAAAAACTCGCCAGCGGTCCTGTGTGTTTGGGCTCTTCGAGCCCGAGCGCGGCAGCGGTTTGCAGGGCGGCTTTCGTCGGCTTGATTTGTTTCATTTTCTGCAGGCGGGTCGTCTCGGCCTCCCACTCCTGCTCTTCGTACGATTCCCAAATTTCAGTCTTTGTCGCGTGATCCGTCTCTGCTAGAGTCTCTCTACTTGTCTCCATTGCCTCAGTGTCAAACTTGGTATTGCGCTCGGTTCTCAATTTCGGTGTTCTCCACAAAAGGGGTAAGACGCGCTGATCATCGGTCAGCGTCGTCGACGAGAATGCTTAACGGCAGTGATCGTGCCGAAGTCGGCTGGCCTGCGGTCGAATCAGACGCAAAAAAACCGCTGGCGCAGTCGCCAGCGGCTCATTCCTGTTTTCATTCAGACAGACCGGTATCTTTTATAGATCGCGCCTCTGCCTCCGTGAGGGGCATCAACAAGCGCGATCTATAAAATCGGGTCGGCACAAACGCAAAAGGAGGGCTGCAGCATACGTGCGCGGGTTGGGTATGAGTTGTTGTTTACAATGGTCATGGGACAGCCCTCCTGAAAAACGATAAAAATTACAATAGACCT
>Ga0123337_10004592_pt1 | contig 13975 bp, 18 predicted proteins | sample frozenSSSSmetaG_FD_89792 | JGI IMG/M metagenome (GOLD analysis project Ga0123337, IMG submission 89792) | Glacier valley bacterial and archeal communities from Borup Fiord, Nunavut, Canada, to study Microbial Dark Matter (Phase II) -... | ecosystem: Environmental > Aquatic > Freshwater > Ice >... | reverse complement strand
TCCCCCACCCCACCGGCGCCGCGTCGGCCCCACCGTCAACTCTCAGACCCCTCCATCCTCGCGCCCCCCCTCACCTCCCCCGCACCACCCCCCTCGACCGTCCGCACCCTCCCTCGAACCGCCTCCCCCACCACCCCTGATTCAATCCCAGCCTCGAGCCCCTCCGCAGGTGGTTCGGGCTTCCCGATCCGTCGTCCGCGAGCCTCGCTGCTGTTCCGCGGAAGCCAGGCGTCCTGCCTTATCTTTATCCTGACGTCGAGCACCAGCCGTCTTGGCAGCGACAGCTCCACACCGTCGATCAGCCCGGAGTGCCTCGTTGGACGACTCCGTGTCTGGCTGCTGGGGCTGTGTAGGAATCTGGCAGATACCTGCGATCGGGAACGCTTTGGGAGGAGGAGGAGGAGGACTCGAAGGCTTCCCACAGGGGGCGATCTACGGTCCGCCTCCGCTGCCTGTTGCTTGGGGGGTTTACAAGCAAGTGACGATATAGTGTCATATTGCAACATCTATGTCGTTGGCAAAGTGGGTACAGTAAGATGCTTTAGCCTCAAGGCAAAGGCAGTGTAGTGTTTTGTCGTCTCTGTCTGAAACCAGGCAGAGCGAGACGACGGATAACGATATGCCCCAGTCCCCCTTCACTCATGCAGCCGTCGACATACACAGTAGCATGCAAGTGTTAACCCCGCAGTCCGCCTACCCCAGGACTCCAAGAAAAGTGATGGGGAGATGGAGGACTGGGGAAGAGGATGAGGAGGAGTAAAGTGAGGAGTTGGAGTGCGGAGCTAAGTGCTAGGGTATTGATGTCAAGCTCAGGAGCGATACTGATATTGCATGCTCCACTCCCCCACCACATATCTGGTCTGTCGTTGACATACACAGAGCTAAGTGCAAGGGTATTGCTGTCAAGCTGAGGAGCGATACTGATAATCCTCAGGAGTCTGAATCGCAAGGAAAGCAACATATATGTGAATACCATGGAAGCGGACGAGGAGAAACGACGCAACGACTCCGCAGTGGAGAGCCAACCGCAAGACTCCTGCCCATAAGAATGCTCTTAGCACACAGAAGACCCACCGGACTAGGTGCTTTGCATACACACTCGCAGCAGCGAGGGATGATAGCTGGCACGCTGATGCAAGCATCGCGAACAAGCTATGTGCGTCTTTATGCCCGCCTGGTTACCCCAGCTGGACCCTCGACGTACTCCCATCTCCAATTTACGAAGTAAATCAAAGGAGGGGAAAGCGGAGCCCGAGACGGCCAAACGGGCAGTCTAAACTGAGGAACCCGCAAGGCGAACTGGGGAGCCGGCAAGACGAACTGGGGAACCCGCAGGAGGACTGGCCTGGCCTGGCCTCGCCTGGCCGTGTGAGCTGTGCATCTCCAACCGCCTGGTGAACTCGTCTACTTGCCATTTGCCCTCGCGAGCCAGCCGATGCTGCAGAGCCCTCGATGCGAGATGTTATGTCCATCTCCTCCGCAGTTTGGACTGTATGCTGATTCCTGCGGCGCTGGCTCGTCCGTCGGAGGTGTCGTACGGAGACGTATGTGCAAGCCATGATGCCATCATTCACGGGGAACTGGTGCACCTGCAGGGATGTAGAATGCAGATATGTATGTATGTAGGTATGTATGTAGCAGCAACGCACGCAAAGGATAAAGAAAAAGGAAGTCCTGCTCTCGTATGCACAATTGTACATATACAACACAAGTAAATTTCCGCATGTGGTTTGAAGGACGTTAGTTTGCACAGAAACCTCTCTCTGTAGTGGCATGAACGCACGCAATCATAGGTATGTACCTATGCATTTATAGAACACAGTGGACCAGCCGACGGTCGACATGCCCAGACCGACGGCGTCGATGTCGAAGTGGCTGGTTTTGCTCGTCCAGGCCCACTTGGCTGGCCGTGGAGTCCAAGCGCTCTTTGCTTGACGTCTTGGCGCTTAGATCTCCTCCCTTGTACATGCTGCTTACCTATGCAAGCAGCTCTCTGCAGGCGCCAAGCCTAGGATGGACAGACAGACAGACAGACAGACAGACAGGCAGACGGCCTGGTCTGGATCATACGATGGATGTTGTGCAGGACGCCGCCGCGTCGCCAGTGCTGGAAACACGTGCGGGGGGCTGGTGGGTGACGCTCGAGGCACTGACTGCAAGCAGAGGATGTCTGTCCTAGACGTACAGTACAAGCTTCGCCTCTGCACTGCTGCACCCCAGACGGCAGCTCGATGTCAAGGCGGGGAGCTGCGTTGAAGAACAGCATGCGGTGTTGATTGACTGATGTGCTCGCTACTCGCACTGCTGGGGGGTTCGTCAGATGTTCGCACGTACAGACTGCCTGCTCCACGCAGATGACATCGCAGGCTGTACGGCGGCCAGGATCGCTGCGATGATGCGATTTCGAGTGCAGGGCAGCGGCGACACGGACGAGAGAATGCGGGGCCGTGATGTCTGGCAGAGTCACGATGAACTGTCAGCATGCGAGGTGTTCTCAGGCTGAGAGAGGGTGTTGCACATGAACAGGAGACGTTGCACCTGCTGCTTGGAGCTGTGGTGGTGCGTGAGATGCGGCTGGGAAGGGCAGAGTCAGAGTCAGAGTCGCTCGACAGGACGGCGGGAGGCATCACGGGGAGGGAAGTGCAGGGAACTCCGCGGACGATGGGCGGCGATATCAGATGTGGACGGCGAGAGGAAAGGGGGTAGGGAAGGACTTGGGATGGGTAGGCAGAAACGGAGTGAGGAAAGGAGGGCAGGTCAGTGGCGGTTGCAGCGAGGGATTCCTAGAGGGGTATACCGTGGAGAAGAATCTCGAACGTCAATCTCGAATCTCGAACGTCGAATCTCGACTAGAAACATACGAAGTGGTCGTCTTCTGTGGGGAGAGGGAGGCGGATCCGCAACGACGCAGAAGACTACGAATAGAAGGCGGGTTTGCAATTGCAAGCGGCAGTGAGTGAGCCGTTCGTTAGCGGTGGTATGTATCTGTGGATCTGTTCTGTTGTGCTGTGCTGTGCTGTGCTGTGCTGCGATCGACATGCAAGGTATACCGAATGAGATTTAACATTTGACATTTAACATTTGACATTTAACATTTGACATTCGATATTAAATTCCTTAATCCAACGAAGCTAGCAGTCAGTCAGCCCGCCCGCCCCAGTCACAGTCAGCAGTGTCACGCTTCATCCCATGTACTTGGAATGCAGAATCATGCAGGATAATGTGGGGGAACGTGTGTCCGTCTGTCGAACGTCTGAGGCACGGCAGTGGAGGACGGCGAAATCAGATCTGCCCATCACCCTATCTATCACGCACTGCACTGCGCCATGCCTAGAATGATGTCGTTGTCCTTCGTACTCTCCTGTACCCCCGTGACAGCGGCAGGCAGTCCCGTGGCAACCTGTGATGGTACGGGAATACAAGATACAAGATACACGAGATGCAGAGATGGGATCACACAGCCTGTAGCACAGCAAGCATTGCAAACTCTGCATTCCGGCCTTGATTATTACTATCATCTATCTGGTCCAGCAATCGCGTTCCTTCATAAACACCGCAGCAACACTGACAGATCCGCTTTCAGGCTGGTTCGCGGTTAGTTGGATTCTCCGCAGGACTGGGGAATCCCTCTGCACGTCTGTCTGTCTCTCCAAGCCTCCACGCTTGTCTGGGGGCGGGGCGAGAATGCCACCATGAGCTTCTCCTAGCAGCAGGATCGGTGGCAAGACGTACTACGTACTGTATGTATGTAGTAAGCCTCCCTCGATCTTTCGCTGTTGGTGCTGTTGATGCGGTTGCGACACAGATTCCGAGCACGCCTCGTGGTCCAAGCTCGAATGGCATGGCGATCTTGCCCGCGACCGAAATGGCATCCTCCATCTCGTCGGCGAGCCTGCCCTGTTCCTGTTGAGAGGGATGGATGGCCTTGAGACGCTCTAGCCTAACCAACTGCCCGCGGCCTGTCTGTCTGTTGTCGGTCTGTCTGGCTGGTGTCAGACCTAGACTAAGGAGACGCTAGTCCCACTTCGGCTGTTCTGTCCGGGCGCGTCTTGTTTTGCCAAGGAATCCAATCTGTAATCTGGTATCTGTAATCTGTAATCTGCAATCTGAGGCTGAGGGCGGATTAATGGTTGTTGCGGCCATCTGCCAAGGGGGGACGAGGAGACGAGACGAGGAGACGAGACGAGGAGACAGGGGACAGAAGACGGAGACGAGGACGAGACATGGAGAACTCCGTAAGAAGCTCTCTCCCATCTCCCACTCCCATCAGGCCTTGATTGATAAAGCGACGCATCTAGTCCCATCCCATCCCTTTGAGGAGAAGGAGACCGCCGATTGATTGATAGATAGATAGATAGATAGATAGATAGATAGATAGGCACTCACCTTATCAACTCCGCACGTAGCCGTCCGTACTCCTCCTCGTCCCTCCTTTGCCAGCTGAATGTCACCTTCTCCATGTCACCTTACTCGACCCCTATGCCGCCAGCTGCAGCCATGCAGACATCCCATGCCTACCATTCATCCAGATGGTCAGACGCCACCTCGCCTGAATCAGCCTCAGAGCACAGCACAAGCCACACCACAAGCCCCAAGCCCTGAGTGTGCATGGCGTTTGCAGAGGCTAGCTGGGCGCAGGACATCATTGGATTGTCTCGGAGGACGAATTCGGATTTCTTCTTCTTCTTCTCTCCATAGCGATCGATGTGAGACACGACATGTTTTGCATCGCCCCCGCAAATCAGTAGTGATACCTACCGTTGAGGAGACCACCGCATGGTGATGTCTGCTGCATGCACTCACTACTGTGCGGATGTCAAGAATCTAGACAGGCTTGGCGCAGCCTGACGTCCCAAGCAGAGGAAGCAGGTTGGCTAGGGAGTTTGGGAGACATGGCCCTGACACTCAGAACTGCTCTGATGTCTGCGTCAAGTCTGCTGTCCATTTTCTTCTATAGAGACGAGGAGGACTGCGATATATACATGACCACAGCATGCAATCCGGTGCAGTCCGAAGATGCCGGCCTGCACTCCCTCACTCCTCACTCTAATCCATCCACTCGCACCTCATCGGGCTTCACAATCACAGCAACCCGCGCTCCCTCAACCCCCCCCCCCGGCTGTGCAATCCACTCGCGACAGGTGCACAGCACGTTGCACGTGCGAAGTACCCTCCATCACTAATCATCACCAATCCGACCTCCCCACCCACCCACCTATGACCTCATCCGCCCCCTCGCTCCTCGGCTCGGCGCACGGCCCCGCCCCTGACGACATCGCGCGCTCATACTCGTACGAGCGAGGCGAGGCAGCGGGCCAGCCGCGGCGAGAGCTAGCAGACGCAGGAGATAAGAGGGGGATGGGGACTGGATCGACTGGATCGACTGGATCCGTTAATCATGCCACTGATTACGTGCCTGGCGCCGCGTGCGGGCCAGGGCTGGGCTGGATGGTGGGTGGGTGGGTTGGTGGGAGGACTGCTGCTGTTGCACGGGATCCACTACAGCGAGCAGCACCGTGAACGGCGTCAGGACGTCGGGGACAGGCGCTTTCGAGACGCCGAGGGGAGGGGAGCGGAGGTGAGGTGGGATCTATGGGTAGATACAGGTATACCATACAGTACCGTGCCCTGTGGCAGACGGGAGATGGGAGATGCAAGCGACAGACAGGGGTGGAAGCTGGCAGGGCAGATCTCGGTCCTCTCCATCCATGCCCATGCCCATGCCCATGCCCATGCCATGCACAATCGCATAATCTCGATGTCGCGCGTCGTCGTCGTCGTCGTCGTCGTCGTCGTCGTCGTCGTCGTCGGAAATGCCATGCTGCAGACCCGCGGGGGGCGAATCTGCATGGCTGCTCTGATGGCCTTCTTCCGAGGTGATGCTGTTGTGGTTGTGGCCTCGAAGGGTTTACGCTACAGGCATGGGCACAGGCATAGGGACAGGCACAGGCACAGGCACACGCGCGACAGGAGATGCAGGACCGTTTCAGTACGAGGGAAGGAGTCGAGAACGTTGTGGCGTGGGCTGTAATGGGGGCTTGATCGTTTCAGAGGGGTGTGGTCTGGCCTCTGCTCCAGCGCAAGGTCGTGCGGTGTCGAGCACATGTGTATGATTGAGGTTGATGGCCATTCGCACGGGCGTCTATGCGGAGAATGGCAGAGCAGTGATATGCATGTCGACGCCCTCAGTCCTCGATGCTGGTCGGAGACAGACGCAGAGCAGAGCTGCCACCACGACCGGATTAGTCAGAAACGAATGCATATGTATGTATGTACATAGTCTGTATCCGTATGTAGCTGAGTCGGGTCGGGCTAGAGGCGAGAGCATGGCGTGTTCGCGGCGGGAAATTGGCGAGCGAGCGGGGCGGCAGAGGGGAGGCAAGGGACTAGCGGGGGACTAGCTGGGGACTAGGGCTAGGGACGGAGGGAGACCAGAGGGCAGACTAGAGGAGAGCGAGGAGCCCCCACAGGGAAAATTTCACTCGCTCTGTACAGTACATGGTGATGGAGATCGTGAGCCAATCGCAGATGGGCGACACGGCTGGTGGTCTGGAGGGAGGTCTTTGATGGGAGGGAGGGTGCGGTATCTCGTGGTGGGCGGGCATGTTTTGTGTGTATTTTATTTTATTGTATTCTATTTATTGTATTATTGTATTATTGTATTATTGTATTTATTGTCAGGAATGTACCGAGTATTTGCATATGTTATATACATATGCATATGTATATAACATATGCAAATATAGATCCGCAATTATAAACACGCAATTATGTAAACATGCCATAGCTTCCCGAACGCGACATATCAACGACGATACTACAGCCCACACAAACCACCGAACGACCATGGAGCGTACATACACTCAGCCAGTCACTCAGTCATGCACCTCCGACGCTCCATCCGTCGATGCCGTCATCCATCCATCCACAGACCAAGTCGCCCATGCAGCAGCAGCATGATGGGAAACGACGAAACCGGATCAGCTCCACCCCCGAACCTGCATTCTGATCCTCTGGCACCCGGAGCGTGGATGGATAGGGATGGATGGAGCCCGTGTCTGTATGTGTATGTGTATGTCCGCGGGTGCCCGAAGGCACCGTCGCCGAGGGATGGATGAGGGATGGATGGATGGATGATGCTTCGTAAGCGGTTGTGGAGCGTGGTGGTTGTGGTGATGGTATGTTAGCGGTGGAACGTGAGGATGTTGCTGGTTAGGTGGGTGGTCTAGAGCAAGCGAGGAAAAGTTAGGTTTATTTTTTATTTTTTATTTATTTCTATTTATTTCTGATTATTTTTGTTTTAATTTCTTTTCTCTTTGATGTGGCTGCGAGAAGTTCATTCTGTAGAATACATGTTGTACTAGCTAGTGTAATGCTGTACTATGCTATATAAGTACATACATAGCTCATGGCTTGATTATGGCTTGATCATGATCGTTGCACGGCTGCAGTAATACATATAGATAGGTATCTATACATCTAGAACGCATACATATGCCAAAGTGGTACTAGTATGCAGATTATACATGTACATATCACAGACGTGCTGCAAGCGAATGTAGCATGTACCATATAACAGCACGATATAGAATATGGTACTTCTACATCCTCTATCAGAGTTCCCCATCCAACCACACAGACATCGACAATCCCAAGCTTCGTGCACCTTCAATACCTTAGGTATGAGGTATCCCTGTCAGCCACTCCTCCTCTCTTCAAGTCGTCCCCACAGTTCCTCCTAGTACTTAGTACTTAGTCAGGGATCGCCACAGAACCAAGAAACCGAGGAGCCAAGGAGCCAGGAGCCAAAGTCAGAGACGTCCAGACAAGGCCCAGAGCAGCAGAGTACAGTAGAGTACAGTAGAGTACAGTGCATGCAGTACATATGTATGTCCAGTAGTATTGCACACACACATTAATATTTTAATACTCGCACAATACTCGCACAATATCCTTACTCGCATAATATGTACCGTACTACTCGTTCAATAAATACACTCTACTCCCTCCTTGTCATCCTTGTCATTTTGTCATTCTTCATCCTTCATCCTTCATCCTTGTCCTCCCTGTATGCCTTAGTCAGGTATCCATCCATCCTACCCAAACTTGCATTCTGCCTCTGCTCTGCTCTCCCTCTGCCTCCGTCTCCGTCTCCGTCTCCGTCTCCGTCTCCGTCTCGCCGTCCTACTACTTCCCAAAAAAACATACTTGCATACACTACTGCGCGCTCTCTCGTCCTCGTCCTCCACTACCTCCACCTCCACCTCCATCTCCTCCTCCTCCTCCTCTCCCCGTCCTCTCCTCTTCATCCATCCTCTAGGCCATCGCCAGCCTTCCAATTCATCCTATTCTTCTCGCATCAAACCCATTGACCACTCCTGTCATTGATTGATCGAGGCCACAGTCTTTGTTGACAGGCACATAGACGAGAGGCGAGGGGTGACGGACGTCACTATATTACAAAGACTCGCCTCCCACTCCCAAAAAAAATAAAAAATCAGCGAACAGCTCTGTGAGCCGCTTTTTCCACCAACAATACACCAAAGGCAGGAACAGGTCGATAAGTCAATTCGGACTTCCTCCTGGCACCTCCTTCCCTCCTCGTCCATACCCACCACTCTACATCCTTATCGGCCGATCGATCGACTTCTCCGAGAGTCGATCCTGCCACTCGAGGTTCGCTGCTGCACGAAGCTGGAATACGCCGTGCTTGCTCACTCACAACTTCGGACGAGCCGTCTGCGCCCTCCCTCCTCCGCACAAGAGGAGCTCATTCTTTGTCACAGACCGCCACTGCGTCTGACGACTCATCATCGTGAGTGCTCCTCCTAGCTGCTCATCCAAAATACACCCTTATCCAACTCCATCTATTCAATCTTTATCCCTATCACTCTCTTTTCCTCCTCCTCCAACCTCCATACCGCCACACCTCGCACACCTCGAGAAGTCTCACATTATACGTACATCTTTTGCTGACTCGCAGCGCTTCCCCCCAGACCAGTATACTCGAGGCCTCGTCAGTATTCAATTCAAAGCCTCGATGCTCCTCTGAATTGAATACATCTTCTCGACAAGCCTCGTCGATTAGAATCTTCGACATCCTATAACCTCCTCATCCTCGACTCCTTCATATCAACCGTACGGATGCCTTACACACCTCCGACCTCGCGATCTCCCGCAGGCTCGAGCCCCGCGTCTCCCGCCCCCAGTCGAAGATCATCTCTGGCGCCGGGACACCACCTTCCTCCATCACAGGCGTCGCAGAGGCCAGAGCTTCCGCGGTCGACCTCATACCTAACCCGTCATCGCCGGACACCGTCAGTGAAGACTACAACAGCAACAACGCTGATACCGAACAACGATGGGGCTGGGATGACTCCGCCCGAGACGGCCGACCGAGAGAAGGAGGCGTCTGCCCTGCACGCGAGTCCCAGTCTTCGCAAGTCGCCTCCGCCAGTGACTGACCGGTCCCAGCTGCCAACAGGACTTATCATCTCGCCACCCGAGTCGGCACATAATTCGAGCGACGATGAAGAATCCGAAAGAGGACGGAAGCTCCGGGAGCTTCAAGCTGCGATCAGAGACACCATAGAACAACATCGTGCGAGCTCGCCAGATGCCCGGCCCGACGATCTTTCCAGGGTCAACCCAGGCTCTGGTCTTGTCGTGCCCGCGAGCGACAATGAGGTGAAGGGCCTGGTCGAACAGGTCGAGCGTATGCTATCTCCTTCAGCACGCAAGATCTCCCATTCTCGGTCCAACACAGATTCATCGGTTTTCGTAGGCGGTTCGAGACGCCCCCGCGGCGATACACCACTCACCGAGTCATCGGACGACGAGACCGATGATAGCGACAGCGATCGCAAGAAGCCTCCAATGGTGCGGAAGAAGTCCGGAGAACTCGTCCGACCGGCGCTTCGACCTTCAAGACGACCATCGAGCATGCCCGGCACCCCAACCTTCTCAAAGGCCGTGCACTTCGATGCTCATCTTGAACATATCAGGCACTTTCTTCAAGTCGATCGGCCGTTGGCTGTTAGTGCAGGCTCTTCACCGGTCGAATCACACAGCAGCGACACCGAGTTTCCCTTTAGCGATGACGATGCCAATCAGAAACGATCGCTACCGTACGAATGGGAAATCATCCTCGCCAACTTTCCCGCAGAGACCTTGGAGCGCCTTCAACTACCTATCCGTGTCGAGAGGGTATTCCTCTCCGCTGACAATAAGACCTTGATCGGTTCTGTCGCCGTTGCAAACCTGGCTTTCCAAAAGACGGTCGTCGCTCGTTTCACGCTCGATTATTGGAAGACAACGTCGGAGGTGCTGGCTGAATATACGCACGATCTTCGTCGAAAGCCGCAAAACGATGGCTACGACCGCTTCAACTTCAATATTAAGCTGGCAGATCTCGCCAACCTCGAGACGAAGACCATGTTCTTCTGTGTCAAGTATTGCGTCAACGGCGTCGAATACTGGGACAACAACAACAATACAAATTTCCAGGTCGACTTCAAAAAGAAGTTCAAGCCGATCAATGGCAGGAAGGGGGCTCAGGGCGCATTCTCACGACAGGCCAACGGCCTGCCACGGAGCAATAAGACGGCGTCTGCGACCGAGCGCCGTGCTCCACCTACATTCGACGACTTTGCCGACGGGTTTGACGCATCTTCGGCATATCATTTTGCTTACGCAAAGCCATCTCACCAGTTCTTAACGGGTAATGGGAGATTGAAGGGCGTCCGATCTGACGTCGCTCTGAGTTCGGATAGATTTGCCAAGAAGGCCGTTAATCAGAATGGCCATGCATTCTCGAACCGCTATGACTTCGCCGCTTCTCTTTCCGCTGCCATTCAGACTGATCGCAGTGGTATCACCATAAAGTCATCACCCAAGAAGCAAGCTCCTGCTGTTCCACTCGCCACTGCCCCGAAGCTTCCAATTGCTACTGCCCCGAAGTTTCCAATCGCCACTACCAAGCCAACATTAGAGCCTGCACCTCCAGCATCGGTGGGGGGTGCTATTGCTCATCATACTGGCTCCAACTGGCCGGGGACAGCAAATACCGAGCAGCTGTCATTAGCCTCTCCCTCCAGTAAAGAAAGTTATAACGAATTCCTGGACAAGTATTGCTTCGTACGTACCTGATGGCCCTGGAAATACCGAACGACAGATGCTGACTGTAAGCAGTATGGATCTGTGAAGAATTCTCCACAGTTGAAGGATGGGACTATGAATCCACCTCCAGGACAATATGACGGAAATGATGATGGCTATGCCCTCGAGTCCGATACCTCTTCGCCGGATAACAGTTCGCCCTTGATGATGCAATTGATCAAGCGTCCTTCGACGAGCAGGACTGATTCCGCTGCGTCGCAACGGTCGACCTCGCCAGCTCCCATGACCAGCTTCGTGACGGGTACGTCTCCGATGTATCCTTACAATATGCATAGCGGGTCCATGTTCAACAACGAGGCTCATACTCCAACAGCCATCCGCGGTTAAACGACGACCGACCGTTCGGCTCGTACCCAGTAGCTGGAAGGTGTCAGCGATCGGCAGCCTCGAAGGACGAAAGGTCGGGGGAATCTTCGATTATCCGATGATTTGAGTCGAAGGACCTCTTAATTGACGGTAGTTCGACCATATCCAATCCGGATCTACAGGAGCGTTTATACCAGTCTTGCATCTTTTAATCACGAATTCGTTGAGCATTTTGCGGGATGGGCCAGTTGGCGAGGGTATCGATGCCTTCCTTCACTTTTGCGACACATTTGAGCGCTTCTTGCATGTCATTTGAACCACTTCGCCTTGCTCTCCTCGATTCCGAGGGGGGTCTCTCTTCAGTCAACGAACATCGATTGTGCGGATTTCCGGCACCTTATTCATTCTCCACTTCCGGCGGGGGGCATTCACGACTTGCTTTTTAGTTTTTGCTCACGGTAATTTTGAGCGAGGCGTTACACTTATAATGATCGGTTGGGGGGGGAGAGGGGGGTTTAAATCGTTTTTCGTTTTTTGTTATTTTTATTTTTATTGCATTTTGGGCTTCGAGATTGCTTTGCTTTTGCGTGCGAACACTGGGGGTGTGGCTTTTTACTTGGAAAGGAAATGAATGGGCTAGGCTGGGGGGACAGGACCAAAAGGCAGGCAGGCATGGTATATGCTGCGCGTTTTCTCGACGCTGGGGGAGGGGTGGGTTTCATGCGGTGTGCGATGCCGCATCGCTGGTGGGCCGGGGGAGCACAGACGCGCGAAAGGCGGGAGGGTGTCCGGCTCGGTGCGAGGCGAGGACGCGGGGGCGAGGTCACAGTGTGCGGAGATTGTAGGTATTTGGGTGGTCGGGTGATGTGGGAATGGGGCATGGGAAAGCCTCTGGGAATTTGAAGGTCGGGATTCGGTCGTTGTCGTTGCGCTCTGGTCGTCGTCTCGAGTCTGGGGATCTTACAGCACGTGGATCGAGATGATGGGGAGGCAGGCGAGAAGGCGGACGGGATGGGGATGGGGATGGGGATGGAAATGGTCGGGTCATGACGTGATAGCAGGTAGGGATGATAGGCATGATGATTGAAGAGAATATTTGCACGGCCACGTATGTTCCGGATTGTGAGATGTGAGATGTGCTAGTGATAGATGTAGAGTGAGAAGTGCTAGAGTGCTCTCCCGCAAAGCAGTGTAGGCAGGCAGTCAGCATCCTCGACTCCTGAGCCTTGAGCCTTGAGCTTTGAATTTGACGGTGGGCTGGCTGGTGGATGCAGCCTGGATGGATGGAGGTCCTCCCACGCCTTAGCATACATCACCGTGTCGTATCGTAGTCCCCCTCCCCCATGTGCCTCCTCAACAAACAGCAGCGCCAACCAACACGGAACGGCGAGTGGGCCGCCGAGAGCGAGCGCACCACCGGCAGGGCAGGGCAGGTTCCGTCGTGTGAGCAGACAAGAACAAGAAAAGACGAGGAGACGGGCATTGGGCGTCTGGGTCTGGGGACGGGGATGGGGCTGCGGCACGGAGAAGGTTTGTGAGGTACGGCGGTGTGGCGGGACGGCGGAGGCCGTGGGCGTGAGGGCGTTGGGGGACTGGGGGAGCAGGGGGAGCAGGGGGATTGAGGGTTGAAGGATGTGCATCCGGTGGACGGCGGAGGCGGCTGGGAGGAGGTGTGGGTGGAGAGGGCGAGGGATTGGGGCGGGGGGGGGGGGGGGGGGGGGGGGGGGGCGCGACGTTGACTTCTGGTGGCCAGGGGCCCTCCTGCAAGACACCTCGCATCGACCCGCTGTGGATGCTGAATCGTCATCACCTCACTTCCAGGCACCACAAGCACGCGGGGAAGCCGCCGCTGCCGTTTCGTTTCCGAGATACGCCAGCCCTGGAGCCACCGGGATTCGGGAGACGCACTTGTCGCCTGCGTGGGCCTCGCCTCGCTTCGCGCCCGAGATGACAGCCACGGCGTCCAAGGTCGGCTTCAACTGGCGGAGCCACGGTATTGCGGGGAGTCAGGGACGACGCGCCGGCCGCGCGAGGGGTGCAGCGAGCCGATCTCGCGCCTCCGCTCGCTCCTCGAACAACCGCTCCAGCCGGCGCCGCGGCGCGCAAGCCCACGAGCGAGGCCCTGCGATCGATCGGCTCGTCGACGCCATGGACCGTCTCTGGCGTGCCCCGCGCCCGCCCGATGTACTGGGCCCGCCCCAAACGTCCCGGACCAGTTCGTCTTCGGTCGTCGTGAGGCGAGAGAGCGACGCCGCGCGAGCCAGGTCGGTCTGCCGAGGGTGTGGACGATGGGGAGGGGGGCTGTGGCGGCGGCTGGTGGGGCGCGGACGTGAGGCAGGCGCATGTGCTCCCGATGCTGGAGGCGGCGCGGGTGGGGGTTGGTGGGAGGACGGGGGTGTGGGGGGCGCTTGGTGGGGAGGCGAGTGAGGAGGTCAAGGGTGGGAGGGTGGTGGTGATGGAGATGGAGGGGGGGGGGGGGGGGGGGGGGGGG
>Ga0123337_10004590_pt1 | contig 13982 bp, 12 predicted proteins | sample frozenSSSSmetaG_FD_89792 | JGI IMG/M metagenome (GOLD analysis project Ga0123337, IMG submission 89792) | Glacier valley bacterial and archeal communities from Borup Fiord, Nunavut, Canada, to study Microbial Dark Matter (Phase II) -... | ecosystem: Environmental > Aquatic > Freshwater > Ice >... | reverse complement strand
GTCGAGCTGCCGATCGATATCGCGTTGAAGTTGGCTGTTACAGATCGGTCGCAAGCTCACGCACGCTAGTGAACCAGTCAATTACCACCACCGCTCCCCATATATAGAACCTCCTAATTCGTCCGAGGGGTGGTGGGCTTCGGTTCCTTCAAGCGCTACTCGGGTCTCATCGGCACTGGGACCGTATTGAGCCGCCTAGCCTCGTACGTGATCTCGACCGCCATTCCCGACGGTATCTTGTCAAACGGCTCAGCGATCGTCCTAGCGGTCTCTGGAGGCCTTCTGTGGCTGGGCTATCGATGCCTTGTAAACGTCCGTCAAATCCGAGCGACAGGCCGATGCCTAGCCACAACTTGACATTGAAAAATCGAAAAACATGTCGGGGCCATATACGATACCCCTATACCCCCTGGGTGGCACTGGCACCCCATAGTCAGTCCCCGTTCGATGAAACCAAGACCGTAGACCAAATCGTAGTACCGCTAGGCGACTTGAACTCGATACGAAACCTGCTAAGCTATTGATGTTGAAGGCACAGCAGCTTTCATGGCTCCGGCATGCGGCACCACCCCACCTGGGTACAATCCAATAAGCTGCTGATTTTCCTTCAAATTCTGTTCGCAACAGGCTTTGGAGTAGACCAAATTGGCCCTCAAGCTTGCTTCCTGCTGTCCCTGAAGGGATCGAAGGCAAGGCAATTCAAACCTGAGCTACTGTCTAGTCCGCAGCGTTAGCTAGGCGTTTTGCCGTTAGCGATCAGGGACATCCATTTGGTCAACACTGACAGCGGGTACCCTGAGCCATATCCCTGACCCACCCCTTCCGTCGTCCATCCCCCAATGCGATCAACGATATCCGACGGGCACTCTACGGCGCGTAAGCGGTCTCTCAGGCTGTGTCGGAAACTGTGAATCACTGAGCCATCGGTCACGATTCCTCCGAGCCATTTGTTGAGAGCAGCACTGGCAGAGTTCGCGTTAGTGCGGCCCTCTTTGGTGTAGCGAGGAAAAGCTACCTCAGCGGGCTTGCTGGCAATGATCCGTTGGGCTGCCCACAGTGATGCGCCTACTAGCGGAATCAGTCGCTGGCTACCCGTCGTCTTTAGTGAACGCCAAGGATGGACCTGGACCACTACGTGAGGTTCGTCACATTCAAGGCGGAAGTCATCAACTGCCAGCCCAGTCGCCTCAGCAAGCCGCATTCCAGTGTCGCTGATCAAGGCTACCAGCCACCTCAGATCGTCATTCATCTCCCTACATCTAGCTTGCACCAATCGAATTCCCTCGATCGGAATGCTCGTTCTAGAAGGTCCGGAAACTCCCCTATCGAGATACACTCCAGTGAACGGACTTGGCGTACTTATCCCGTGTTCGGCTAGCGCAAAGCTGGTTACAGCCCTCAGGCTCGTGAAAATACGGACGACACTGCTACTGGATAGGCCCTTGGCAAACAGCTCATCTCGGAAGGTCGTTGCATCGGACTTCGTATAGGCGAGAAGTGGCCGATCGCTTTTGGAGCCGACCAGATAGTCGATTGCTCGCGTTGCAGCCGTCTCGAATGTGGCAGATCGCCCCTCACCCTTTAGGCGTAGGTACGTGGCTAGAGCTTCCGTTGCTTTAGGCCCAAGGTCTTTCCCCACCTGGTCAGACGAGAGCAGCCTATGCTTACCGGGCAGGTCGATATCGGACATTCGGAGCTGAAACCAGAAACCATCTAGCTTCGCTGCCTGTGACAATGCCCTTGGTGTCGCCTGGTGGGGATTTCTCGTACGCAGCGAAAACGAGATGCGGTCCGTCTGATAATGGCCCCTAAGATCGAATGGCACCCTCCTGGAGAAATAGAAGATGCCGTCCTTCAGAAAGGTGAAGGGCACATTTTTGGTCGCCAATTTGGTCTACTCCAAAGCCTGTTACGAACAGAATTTGAAGGAAAATCAGCAGCTTATTGGATTGTACCCAAGTGGGGTGGTGCCGCATGCCGGAATCGAACCAGCGACCCCCTCATTACGAATGAGATGCTCTACCGACTGAGCTAATGCGGCGTCGAGGCGAGCTAATACGTGAGCCGGCCCGTTGACGCAAGTGGACTTGCAGGGGCACGGGCAAGGGGACGGGCAAGAGCACCGCGAAGGGCACTTGCGTGGCTCGCCGGGGTCCTTGGCTCAGCTGTCCGGCAGGGCCAGTGGATCGGGCTGCGGCCTTGCCGGTTCGAGCGTTGCCGGGATCATCGCCGTCGAGGGCTCGACCGGCTTCGGCATGGCGGGCGGCAGGGCGCCATTGGTGCGGGTGGCGACGGCGCTGATGGGGACGCGCCACTCGAACGCATCGAGCTTGCCGGAAACCGGCGAGAGCGGCTCCCACTCCTCGGCGGTGATGCCGTCGGCGGTCCACAGCGGCTCGCGCGGGGCGCGGACGGCGCGGTTGACCCAGTCACGCGCCTTGCCCTTGTCGCCGGTATCGCCCTCTTCGATCTCGGCCATCATCAGGCACACCGCCTGCGAGGGGTTGGCGGACGAATAGTTGGCGAGCGCCTGGCGGGCCAGCACCCAGTCGAAGGCGTCGATCGCAGCCCGCGCCAGCACCAGCGCGCCGGCCTTGTTGGTGGGCGGCAGCTCGATCAGCTCCCGCACCCGCTTCAGCCGATCGACCGCCGAGGCGCCGGGCACGGCATTGGCGTAGAGCGTGCCGATATCGGGGTGCGAGGTGGCACGCCAGACCCGGCGCAGCAGGCTCATCGCCCGGCGCGCCTCGCCGCGGTTGGCGTAGATGCGGGCCGCGGTCAGCGCGGCGGGGACGAAATCGGGCACCAGCTTCAGCGCCGAGAGGGCATGTTCGAGCGCCGCGTTGGGGTCGCTGCCCTCGGCGAGCTGAGCCCGGGCCGCTTCGACCACCGCGAGGCGGCGACGCTTGCGCATCTTGTCCTCGCGGCTGACGGCCTGCTCCTCGGCCACCATGCGGGCCGCCTCGTCCCAACGGGCCTGGCGAGTCATGTCGTCGAACACCGCCTCGCGGGCCCACGGCGCCTGCGGCGACAGGTCGAGCGCCTTCTGCGCAAAGGTCAGAGCCGCGTCGATACGGCCCTGCTGCCGGGCCTGGTCGTAGAGGCCGGAGAGCGCCGCGAGGGCGGTCTTGCGGTTGGAAATCAGCGCGCGGTAGTGCTCGCGGGCCGAATGCATGTCGCCGAGCGCCAGGTCGGCGCGAGCTTCGAGCAGTTGCGCGGCGGCATTGCGCGGCAGGTTGCCGCGCGCTTCCCGGGCCAGCGCCCGGGCGCGCTGCGCGTCACCGGCCTGCAGCGCGATGAAGCCATCGGAGAGCGCGTTGAAGCCGAGGTCCTTGCGCCGCTCGCGTGAGCGGCGGGCGATGTAGAACGGCGCGGCGATGACCCGGCGCAAAATGCCCCAGACGAGGATGATGACGAACACCGCGACGATAGCCGCAAGCGCCGCAATGCCGAGCCGCGGCTGCATCCGCATGCCGAGCATCTCGATGGTGAGCACGCCCGGCAGACTGATCAGCCAGGCGATGCCGGCGGTGACGAGCAGGCTGATGAGCAGCCAGTAAGCGAGCCGGATCACGGTGCCGCCTCCACCGGTTGCTCGGCTGGCGATTGTTCGGCCTGCGGTTGCTCGGCCACGGGCTGCTCGGCGACAGGCTGTTCCAGCGCCGTGGCCCGCAGCGTCGCGATGAAGCCGTCGGCGGCGGCAAGGGTGCGGATATCGGTGGCGATCGTCCCGGCGGCGGCCTGCATCGGCCCGGGCAACTCATCGAGCAGCGTGGTGGCCCCGGCGAAGTCGCGGCGGCCGATGGCGGCTTCGAGGCGCGACACGATGGCTTCGGGCGTCGTTCCCTCGGTTTCCTCGACCGGACGGAGGGCGAGCAAGCCCTTGGCCCACTCGATCGCATCCTGCGTGAGGTCGCCGCTGCCCTGCGCCGTGCGGCCGGCGAGAATGGTCGGCACCCCCTCGGTGAACGCGGCCGCCACCGCATCGGGGCGCGGCAGCCCGGCAGGGGCGGCGGCGCTGACGGTGTCGGGGACCGCGAGGTCGGGCAGCAGCGTGGTGAGACCGGCGAGCTCGGCGGTGTAGGGCCGGCCATTGGCGAAGGCGCTCTCGATGCCGGAAACCATCAGCGGCAGGCGGACGGCGGGACCGATATCGCTCGAGCCGATCATGCTGGTCTGCGCCGCGACGGCCGAGCGCGTAGCATCGACTTCGCCGCGCAGGGTCGCAACCGATTGCTCGGTCGTCGCTGCGCGCTGCGTCAGCGCATCAAGGGTGGCGCGGAGTTCGCCGATGCCGGACTCGAGGCCGGAAATGGTGTCGGCCAGGGCCGTTGCATCGGCGCCCGAGGCCCCGGCGCCGATGGCGGCGATGCGGTCCTCGAGGCTCGCGACCTGCGCCTCAAGCGGGGCGATGTCGATGGTGGTGGGCGCTGGCATGGCGGCGACCTGCTGGCGCAAGGCCTCGAGATCGGCGGTGACGGCAGCAGCGGCCTGCCCGGCGCTGGTCCGGGCCGTGCTGGTGGCGGCTTCGGCGGCGGCGAGGCGCGCGGTCAGGTCGGCGATGGCCTGGTCCTGTGCCGCCAGCCGGGCCGAGGGATCGGCGACGACCGGGCGGCCGTCGGGCAGTGCGATGAGGTTCACCGCGAGATAGGTCAGGATGGTGCCAAGCACCGCACCGGCGATGGTGGCGATGGTGATGGCGCTCCACGGCATGGAGAGGCGGGCCTGCGGACGCGGTGTCGGCGGTGGCCGCGGCGCCTCGCTGGCGCTGTCGGCGGAGGGAGAAGGCGTCTCGACCGGTTTAGTTTCGACGCGGGCGGCTTCGGCGGCGGGGGCGGCAACCGCCTCGGCGACGACCACCGGCTCGCCCACCGTCACCGGATCGGGCGTGACCGGCTCGGGCGTGACCGGGTCGGCGGCGCCCGTGCGGGGACGCGTCGCGGGCTTGGCGGTGAGGTCAATCACCGGCGGCCTGACCGGACCGGATTTGCGCTCAGCCATGCGGCACGTACTCCACTCGGAAGCCTATCGATCGGCTCATGATGCGTTTTGGTCGCGCGAAAACGACAAGGCAAGTCCCATCATCGCCTGCTCGCTCGGTTGTTCGGCCAGTGCCACCCGCACGAAATGGGCATCGACGAGCGGTTCGGCAACGGCTTCGCTGAGGCAGAGCATGCCGAGCTGGCGCCGTTCGAGCCGGTCGATATGCGCATCGGCGAGGCGGACGAAGATTTCTGCGGTGCGCCTCGAGTAGAGCAGCACCGCGCCGATCGAGCCAGTGGCGAAGCCGCCGGCTGCGGTCAGCGGCAGCGTATCGACCGGGTTCATGGCGTAGACTTCGGCTGTGATCACCATGCGGCCGAACGGCGCCAGCGACTTGGCAAGATCGCCCGCCAGTTCGCGCGCCGCCGGATAGAAGATCGGCCCCTTGAGCGGGGTGTGGGCGAGCAGTTCGGCCAGCGCCACGAACCCGCCTTCGGCATGGGTGACGCTCTTGAAGCCCAGCGCCTTGGCCGCCGACGCGGTACGGCCGCCAACCGCATAGAGCGGCAGCTTGAGATAGCGCTCCAGCATGCCGCGCTCGCGCAGGGCGCGCAGCGCATTGGTGCTGGTGACGGCGATGGCGGCAAAGCCGGTGGCTTCGGGCAGGCTGGCGGGCAGCGTCTGGTGCACCAGCAGGGGACACGCCATCCCCTCGATGCCGAGGGCGCCGAGGCGAGCCGCGGTTTCACTCGCGTCGGGTTCTGGCCGGGTCACGAGCATGCGCACTGAATATCTACCCCTTGAACTTACGCTCGAAATCCGGACCGGCGGCCGCGAGCAGCCGGCGCCCGAGTTCGGCGCCGATACGCTGCGCCTCGTCGGGTCGCCCCGAAAGCGTGTCGCGATAGAACTCGCGGCCGTCGGGACTCAGGATCTCGGCGGTCAAACTGCACGAAAATTCGTTCAGTTCCGTAAACGCGCCGATCGGCGTTCGACATGACCCGTCAAGCGTGCGGAGCAGCGCCCGTTCGGCCGCGATGGCGGTGGAGGTCGGCGCATGGTCGAGCGGCGCGACGAGGCCAGCGGTACGCGTGTCGGCCTCGCGGATTTCGACGCAGATGGCGCCCTGCGCCGGGGCGGGCGGGAAACTGCCCGGATCGAGGTAGGCGGTGATCTTGTCGGCCTGTCCGAGCCGGTTGAGGCCGGCCACCGCGAGCAGCGTCGCGTCGGCCACGCCATCGGCCAGCTTCTGCAGCCGGGTGCCGACATTGCCGCGGAACGGCACGATTTCGAGGTCCGGCCGGGCCCGCAGCATCTGCGCGGCGCGGCGGATCGAGCTCGAACCGAGCTTCGCTCCCTGCGGCAAAGCGTCGAGCGAGGGGTATTTCAGCGACACGAAAGCGTCGCGGATGTCTTCGCGCTCGAGGAACGAGGCGAGCATCAGGCCGTCCGGCAGCACCGAGGCCATGTCCTTGGAGGAGTGGACCCCGAGGTCGATCTCGTCGGCCGCCAGCGCCGCCTCGATTTCCTTCGAGAACAAGCCCTTGCCGCCCGCCTCGCTCAGCGGCCGGTCGGTCAGCTTGTCGCCGGTGGTGGTGAAGCTGCGGATGGCGATGTCGTCGGTTCTTACCCCATGCACCTCGGCCAGCAGACGCTGCACCAGGTGCGCCTGGTAGAGCGCCAGCACGGAGCCACGGGTGCCGATGGTGAGAAAGGGGGCCGATTGCATTTCAAACCGTACCTATATAGGCCAGAGCCGCGTCGGCTTACCCCTCCACGCCCAGCCGGACAAGGCGAATGAGAGTTCTCGGCATCGAAACCAGTTGCGACGAAACCGCCGCCTCGATCGTCGAGCGCGACGCGGACGGACGCGCGGTTATCCTCTCCAACGTGGTGCGCAGCCAGCTCGACGAGCATGCGGCCTTCGGCGGCGTGGTACCGGAACTGGCGGCGCGGGCGCACGTCACCTACCTCGACCACATCATCGCGCAGGCCTGCGCCGAGGCCGGCGTGCCCCTGTCGGAGGTCGATGCGATCGCCGCGACGGCGGGTCCCGGACTGATCGGCGGCGTGCTGGTGGGGCTGACCACGGCCAAGGCGCTGGCGGCGGCATTGGGCAAGCCGCTGGTGGCGGTGAACCACCTCGAGGCGCACGCGCTGACGGCGCGGCTGACCGACGGGATCGCCTTCCCCTACCTGATGCTGCTGGTGTCGGGCGGGCACAGCCAGTTTGTGCTGGTGCGTGGCGTCGGCGAATACCAGCGCTGGGGCACTACTATCGACGACGCCCTGGGCGAGGCTTTCGACAAAGTCGCGAAACTGCTGGGGCTCGGCAACCCGGGCGGGCCGCAGGTGGAGCGGATGGCACGGCTCGGCGATCCGCAGCGCTTCAAGTTCCCAAAACCGCTGCTCAAGGAAGACCGGCTCGATTTTTCGTTCTCGGGGCTGAAGACCGCGGTGCGGCTGATGGCCGAGCAGCACGCGCCGCTCGACGACCAGACCGTTGCCGATATCTGCGCCAGCTTCCAACGCACGGTGGCCGAGATCGTCGCCACCCGGGCCAAGTCGGCGCTGGTGAGATATCGCGCCGAACTGCCCGGTCAGCAGCCGGTGCTGGTGGTAGCGGGCGGCGTGGCCGCCAACCTGACCATCGGCGCGGCGCTGAACGAGGCGGTTCTCGCCGCGGGCGCCCGGCTGGTGGTACCGCCGATCCCGCTCTGCACCGACAATGGCGCGATGGTGGCGTGGGCCGGGGCCGAACGACTGGCGCTCGGCGCCGCTGATCCGCTCGATTTCTCCGCCAAGGCGCGCTGGCCGCTCGACAGCGCCGACATGGGGTTGTCGCATCATGGCACTTGAGCGGGTCGCGGTGATCGGCGCCGGCGCCTGGGGCACCGCCCTGGCGCAGGCCGCCGCCATTGCCGGGCGGCAGGTGGTGATCGTCGGCCGCGATCCGCAGGTGATCGACGAGATCAACACCCGGCACGTCAATTCGGCACACCTCGGAACCCAGCAGCTGTCGCCGGGAATCAGCGCCTCCCCCGCCCTGCCCGACGCCGATATCGTCATTCTCGCCGTACCGGCACAGGCGAGCCGCGAGGCGCTGCAGCAGCATGCGCCGGGCCTGCTCGGCAAGCCGGTGGTGCTGACCGCCAAGGGGCTCGAGCATGGCAGCCTGAAGCGGCAGAGCGAAATCCTCGCCGATATTGTCGCCAGTGCCGAAGCGTTCGTGCTCTCGGGCCCGAGCTTTGCCGTCGATGTCGCGGCCGGCCGGCCGACGGCGGTGACGCTGGCGGGCAACGATGCCGAAGCCACCTCCGATATCGCTGCGGCGCTCGCCGGCCCGACCTTCCGCCTCTATGCCGCCGATGACCTGGTTGGCGTGGAACTGGCCGGGGCGCTCAAGAACGTCTATGCGCTCGGCTGCGGCGCCGTCGAAGGCGCGGGGCTCGGCGCCTCAGCCCGTTCGGCGATGATCGCCCGCGCCTTTGCCGAACTCACCCGGCTGGTGGTGCGGATGGGCGGCAGCGCCCACACCCTCACCGGCCTCGCCGGGCTGGGCGACCTGACGCTGAGCTGCACCTCGACCCAGTCGCGCAATTACCAGACCGGCATGGCGCTCGGCCGCGGCGGCAGCATTGCCGGGATCGGGCTCGCCGAAGGCGTCACCACCGCGCCGGTGGCGAAGTCGCTGGCCGACGGACTGGGCATCGACGCGCCGCTCATCGATGCAGTAAACCTGCTGCTCGGGGGCCGTGCCACCATCAACGAAATCGTCGGCGGCCTGATGTCGAGGCCGCTCAAGCGGGAGGACTGACTTTGCTTTATGCCCTGATTGCCCACGACAAGCCGAATGGACTCAGCAAGCGCCAGGCGGTGCGGCCCGAGCACCTGAAGCACCTCGAGACGCTGGGCGACCGCCTGCTCCTCGCCGGCCCCTTCCTCGACGACAACGGCGACATGACCGGCTCGATCGTGGTGATCGAGGCCGAGAGCTACGATGCCGCCAAGTCCGACTTCGACCGCGACCCGTTCGTGCTGCAGGGCGTGTTCGACTCCGTCACCATCAAGCGCTGGCACCTCGGGATCAACAATACGAAGAAGTAGGGGTTGGCGATGGCCTACTGGCTGATGAAGTCCGAGCCCGACGTCAACTCGTGGGACGACGTCGTGGCACGCGGCACGCCCGAGGAGTGGCACGGCGTGCGTAACTACACCGCGCGCAACAACATGAAGGCGATGCAGCTCGGCGACGAGGCGTTCTTCTACCACTCCAATATCGGCAAGGAGATCGTCGGCATCATGAAGGTGGTGGCGCTGGCGCACCCGGATTCCACCGCCGAGCCGAACGACAAGGGCAAGGTGGTGTGGGAGTGCGTCGACATGCTGCCGGTGAGGCCGTTCCCCAAACCGGTGACGCTGGCGACGATCAAGGCGACTCCTGAGCTTGCCGATATGGCGCTGGTGAAACTATCGCGCCTATCGGTCGGCCCGGTAACGGATGCCGAGTGGAAGCTGATTTGTGAGATGGGTGGGTTGTAGGGCTCGCGTCGTGTTTGTGGCCGCCCACCACCTTCCGGCCCCGCAGCAATCGGCGTAGCATTCCCGTGCCCGCGTCAGGGCATGAGGGGGATTTCCATGGTCTTCGATATCAACTGGCTGGCGGTGATCGTCGCCACCATCGCAGGCTTCGCGGTCGGCGCGGCCTGGTACATGAGCCTCGCCAAGCAGTGGCAGACCGCGATCGGCAAGACGCGCGACCAGCTCGATGCCAGTCCGGTGCCCTACGTCATCGGCGTCATCGTCGAGCTGGTCATGGCCATCATCCTCGCGGTGGTGATCCGGTCGATCTTCGGCGAGGTGAACGTGGCGAACGGCCTGCTGGCCGGTGCCGTGATGTGGCTGGGCTTCGTCATGCCTCCAATGATTCTCAACCACCGCTACCAGAACATGCCATGGCAGCTGACGATCATCGATGGCGGTCACCTGCTGGCGGTGCTGTTGGTGCAGGGCCTCGTCATCGGCCTGTTTGGCGGCGGCGTACCGGTGCCGACCGCCGTGTAATCCGGTTCGGCGGTTGCAGCCGAACGGAATCTCGCATAATAGACTTGTCGTCCGATCGAACGAGGGAGGGCGACATGATGCATATCTGCAAGCGACCTCACCCCTTCGGGGATGTTGCGCACCGTTAGGTAGCGCCGTCTTCTGCAAGAAGATCCGGACCAGCTCCTCGGTCCCCTGACTGCCGCTCTCGCGGCTCCCACTTTTGCTCCAATCGGGACCGGTTCGCAGCGCTGTCGCGCGTCCGGACATGACACAATGGCTCGTTTCAAGATCGACTTCCGCGCCGAAGCCTTTTCCAAGGTGCTGGGTTTCGCTTTCCGCCACTGGCAGAAGCAGCCCGTCCGCATCGCCATCATCACGCTCTGCGTACTTGGCGAAACCACCGCCGACCTGCTGACGCCGTTCTTTGCCGGCCGCCTCGTCGAGGCGGTGGCGAGCGGCGCCGCGACCAATGAAATCGCCTGGAACGCCGCCGTCACCGCCTTCCTGTTCCTCGCCGGGCTGGGCCTGATGGCGGTGCTGCTGCGCCAGGCGATCTTCATGCTGATCATCCGCCTGACGCTCAGGATCATGACCGACGTCGTCACCCACGCCTTCAAGCGGGTGCAGCGCTTCTCGTCGGATTGGCATGCCAACGCGTTTGCCGGCTCGACGGTGCGCAAGATCACCCGCGGCATGTGGGCGCTCGATGTGCTCAACGACACCATGCTGATCGCGCTCCTGCCCTCGATCGTCATGCTGATCGGCTCGACGGTGCTGCTCGGCCTGTTCTGGCCGCTGATTGGGCTGATCGTCGGGGTCGGCTCGCTGATCTACATCGCGGTGACGGTGACGCTGTCGACCGCCTGGGTGGCGCCTGCGGCGAGCCTTGCCAACATGTGGGACACCCGCATGGGCGGCGCGCTCGCCGACGCCATCTCGTGCAACGCCGTGGTCAAGGGCTTTGGTGCCGAAACGCGCGAGGAGGCGCGGCTGAAGCTGGTGCTCGACAAATGGCAGGTGCGGACCGACCGCACCTGGCACCGCGGCACCTTCAACGGCACCGTGCAGAACACCCTGCTATGGCTGATGCGCGTCGCCATCATCGGCGCCGGGCTCTACCTGTGGCATTCCGGCGTGGCCGAAGCGGGCGACATCACCTTCGTCATCACCAGCTTCCTCGTGCTGCAGGGCTACCTGCGGGATATCGGCACGCATGTGCGAAATCTGCAGCGCTCGGTGAACGACATGGAGGAACTGGTGCGGCTCGACGACCAGCCGCTCGGCATCGACGACCGCGCCGGCGTCAAGCCGATCGCCATCGTCGCCGGCGGGATCAGCTTCGAGCACGTCGACTTCCACTATGGCGTGCACAGCCGGCCGCTCTATTCCGGCCTCGACGTCACCATCCGGCCCGGCGAACGGGTCGGCCTTGTCGGCCATTCGGGGTCGGGCAAGACCACGTTCGTCAAGCTGATCCAGCGGCTCTACGACGTCAGCGGCGGCCGCGTCGCCATCGACGGCGTCGATATCCGCGACGTCGAGCAGGCCTCGCTGCGCCGGCAGATCGCCATCGTGCAGCAGGAGCCGGTGCTGTTCCATCGCTCGCTGGCCGAGAACATCGCCTATGGCCGGCCCGAGGCGACGCGCGACGAGATTGTCGAGTCGGCGAAACTCGCCAACGCGCACCAGTTCATCGAGGCCCTGCCCAAGGGCTACGAGACGCTGGTGGGCGAGCGCGGCATCAAGCTCTCGGGTGGCGAGCGCCAGCGCGTGGCGATTGCCCGGGCGTTCCTGTCGAACGCCTGCGTGCTGATCCTCGACGAGGCCACCTCGAGCCTCGACAGCGAGAGCGAGGCGTTGATCCAGGAGGCGATGGACCGGCTGATGGTCGGCCGCACCACGCTGGTGATCGCCCACCGGCTCTCGACGGTGCGTTCGCTCGACCGGCTGCTGGTGTTCGATGCCGGCAGGATCGTCGAGGAAGGCACGCATGCGCAGCTGGTGAAACGGGCGGGCGGCATCTACCGGCGGCTGTTCGAGCGGCAGGCCGGCGAGCTGGTTAAGGGGCTGGCGGCAGCCGAGTAGGCAAGGCAATCGGCAGTCGTAGTTCCAAACCTCTCGACTGCCGATTGCCTACTTACATTCCATCGTCACTTACCGATATAACCCCTCATGGCCAACATCCCGCTTTCCATTCTCGACCTCGCCCCGGTGTCGGAAGGCACCTCCACCCCTGAGGCGCTGCAGCAGATCATTCGCCTCGCCAAACTCGGTGACGAACTCGGCTTCACGCGCGTCTGGTATGCCGAGCACCACGGCATGCCGTCGATCGCCTCGAGTTCGCCCGAGGTGCTGATCGCTACCTCCGCCGCCAATACCAGCCGCATCCGCGTCGGCTCGGGCGGCGTGATGCTGCCCAACCATGTGCCGCTGCGGGTGGTCGAGACCTACCGCACGCTCAACGGACTGAACCCCGGCCGCATCGACCTCGGCATCGGACGGGCCGGTGGCAGCGACGGGCGCACGCTCTCGGCGCTGCGCTCGGTGGGTGGCGAGTATTTCGCGCAGGAGCTGGCGGAGATGCTGGCCTTCGACGAGGGCAATTTCGCCCCCGACCATCCCTTCGCGCCGATCCTTGTCGCCCCGGAGAAGGTCAGCCTGCCGCCGATCTGGCTGCTTGGCTCGTCGGGCGCCAGCGCCCAGGCGGCCGGGCAACTCGGCGTCGGCTATTCGTTCGCCGCGCATTTTTCCGCCACGCCCTCGGCCCCGGCCTTTGCCGCTTACCGCGCCGCGTTCACGCCGACCGATGCGTTTCCCAAGTCACATGCCATCATCGCGCTGTCAGCGCTGGTGGCGCCAACCGACGAGGAGGCGCAGTTCCTGTCGAGCTCCCAGATGCTGAGCTGGGCGCTGTTCCACTCGGGCGAGATCCGCAAGCTGGTGTCGCCCGAGGAGGCGTCGCGGCACGTCTATTCCGAGCAGCAGAAGCGCATTATCGAGAACCAGAGCAAGCTCTGGATCGTCGGCTCGCCGGAGACGGTGAAGCGCGAAATCGAGGCCAAGCTGACGGAATCTGGCGCCGACGAGGTGATAGTGACCACCACTGCCTGGGACTACGACGTCCGCCTGCGCTCCTACCTGTTGCTGGCCGAGGCGTTCGGGCTTTAGGCCGCCTGCACCTCGCGCCAGGCGGCGATGATGGCGGCGGCGCTTAGTTCGATATCGGCCTCGGTGGTGGCGCCAGAGGTGATCGACAGCCGCATCACCCAGTCGCCACGCCAGGCGGCGCCGGCGACATAGCAGGTGCCCGAGGCGAGGACGCTGGCGATCACCGCCTCGGTCGCTGCCTTGCGCAAGGCAGCGTCGCCGGTGCCGAAATTGACGATCACCTGGTTCAGCACCACGTCGTTGACGACGCGAACCCCGGGCTCAGCCCCGAGCAGCTCGGCGAAGCGGTGGGCAAGGCGGCAGTGGCGGTCGACCATTTCGGCAATGCCCTGCCGACCAAAGTGCCGGATCAGCGCCCAGACCGGCACCCCACGAGCCCGGCGGCTGAGTTCGGGCACATAGTTCGACGGCACCCGGTCGCCCTGCGCGATCGAGGGCAGGTAGCTCGACCACTGGCTCATCGAGGCCGTCAGCGCGTCGCGGTCGCGCACGATGGCAAAACCGCAATCGTAGGGCGCCTGCAACCACTTATGGCCATCCGTGACCCAGGAATCGGCGCCCTCGATGCCGGCGGTCAGGTGCTTGCGCGACGGGGTGGCGCGGGCCCAGAGGCCGAAGGCGCCATCGACATGCACCCACGCCTCATGCGCATGGCCGATCTCGACGATCTCGGCGAACGGATCGAAGGCGCCGGTATTGATCTGCCCGGCCTGGGCAATCACCACCTTGGGACCGCTCAGCGGCTTGATCGCCGCCTCGAGCGCCGATGGCAGCATGCGGCCCTC
>Ga0123337_10004589_pt1 | contig 13983 bp, 13 predicted proteins | sample frozenSSSSmetaG_FD_89792 | JGI IMG/M metagenome (GOLD analysis project Ga0123337, IMG submission 89792) | Glacier valley bacterial and archeal communities from Borup Fiord, Nunavut, Canada, to study Microbial Dark Matter (Phase II) -... | ecosystem: Environmental > Aquatic > Freshwater > Ice >... | reverse complement strand
GTTGGGAATGCGGTTGTAGCCCGTGCTGACAATGACCGCATCTGCCGTAAACTGGCCGGTTTCGGTCTGTACCTGCCATTGTCCATCAGCCCTGCGCCGGATACCCGTAACCGATTGGTTAAAGACTGGTTTGATCCCGAAATGTTGGGCGTACTGTTCGAGGTATTCCACGACCTGTAGCCGCGATGGGTAAGTAGGGTAATTGGCGGGGTAGGGCAGGTGCGGCAGGGCCGAATACTGCTTCACGGTGTGCAGGTGCAGCCGGTCGTAGTGATTGCGCCAGCTATAGCCAATGTACTCGCTTGCTTCCAGGACGGTAAACGGCAGCCCCCGGTGCGCCAGTTGCCCCGCCACCGCCAGTCCCGCCGGACCGGCACCCACAATGATAGTTGTACAGTTATAAGGTTGCATAGTTGTAAAGTTAGAGGCCAGGCCGGTCAATGTTGCGGAACCGTCAGGGAACTCTATGATTATACAACTTTAAAACTGTACAACTCATTTCACCCGCGTCCAGACCTGCGTTCTGCCGAGGAGTGAGATGCCGAGGTAGCCGCGCACTTCGAGGGTGTTGGCGTCTTTGAGGGTCATTTTGCAGTTGTACTCCTTGCCGCTTTCGGGGTCGTAAATCTTACCATCGCTCCAGACGTTGCCACCATTGTATTTGAAATTGTACAGCAACGGTAAATTTAGCAGGGGGCGTGACTGGCGCGATACGTCGGGGTTTTTTTTGTCGAGCTTGGGCTTGCCGGTCGCGGGGTCGGTTGGTTCGGCGAGCTTAACGAGTTTACCGAAAAAGGTGTTTCCCTTCTCATAAATCTGAACGTGACCCTTTTTAGCCCCGGCGGTTTCCCAGATTCCAACTACAGCATTGGCATCGTCGGTGGGGGTAAAAGCGGTTAGTAAGCCTGAAACAAGGGCGGACAGAAACAGGAATAGCGGGAAGCGTGTGAATTTCATAAAACAGGTCAATAGATGATTGTAGAGTACTAACGAAAATTCTGAACCAGGATTTTTATAGGATTGTAAAGATTTTCAGGAAAATTCAGAACTCGAATATTCTTGATAACCTTTGTAATCTTACGATAATCCTGGTTCAGACGACCTTAGTTCAACATGTTTCATATCGACCCCAACCGCCATTACCCCACCGAAACCGAATCGCGGACGATCATCCGGTTTCAGGATTGCGACCCGCTTCAGCACCTCAACAATGCCAAGTATTTCGACTACTATTTTAACGCCCGCGAAGACCAGGTAGCCAAACTCTACGATTTCAGTCCCGGCGAGCTGTTTCGCGAACTCAAAACGAGCTGGGTGGTCTATCAGCATCAGATTGCCTACGTCCGGCCCGCACAGGTCAGCGAATGGATCAGGATTATGTCGCGGCTGATTTACGTGGGCGAAGACACGACCGTAACCGAATACTACATGACCGACGATGCCAAGACGCACCTCAAAAACGTGCTGTGGGTTACCTCGAAATACATTAGCGTGGCCACCGGCAAACGCATCCCGCACGACGACCTGGTTATGGGCTACCTTCAGGCTACGCTCGTTCCCCATGTCGACTTCGCCAGCCTGAATTTCAACGACCGGATTCGGGAGATAAAGGGGCGATTATAAGGGTTAAAACTTCTTAAAACGAGTACCGCAGACCCAACTGCATCCGCCAGCGCGAGATTAGCTGGGTGTCGTTGAAGAATGTTGACCGTTGGGTGGCGTCGAAACTATACGTTGGCACACTGTTGGCCACGTTCACACCCAGTGGCTGCGCCAGACCCGTGTACGACGCAATTTGCCGCACGCCCCAGTTGCTGTTGAGCAGGTTACTGAAGTTCAGCACGTCAACACTTAACTGAATCGTGTGTTTGTTCACGAGTCGGAAATCCTGCAACAGCCGCACGTCGAGGGTCGAGAACCAGGGCGTGAAACTGGCAAATTTGTCGGCTACCTGGCCCCGGTGGCTGCTTAGGTATTTGTCCTGTTGAATGTACTGCTCAAAGGCCGTGCGCTGCGCCGTTTGCTGCACATCATTGCCCGAAAACTTCATCTGCCCCAGTTGCGATGCCGTTGGAATAAACAGCAGATCATTGTCGAACGAACCGTCGGCGTTGATGTCGCCCGCGTAGGTGAAGCTAAACCGGGAACCTTCGGTATATTCCGTCACGGCAGAAATCGTTGTGGCCAGTTTACCACCCGAATACACGAACCGTTTGGATGCCGATGCCACTACGCGCTGCCGATTGCCGTAGTATGATTGTCCTAAAACGGCCTGATTTACGTTGCCGTAAGCGGGGTTGCGGGCGTAGGCATCGGATGAGATTTCGGCACTGAGCGATGAGGCATCTTTGGCGTTCAGGAAGTTGTACGACGCATTGATATAAAACCCATTGGCCCAGGTCCGTTGAATCTGGAAGCTGGTGTTAAACGTGTAGCCGAGGCTCGTATTGGTAAAGACATACGCATCCGTTGCTCCGCCAAAGGCGTTCAGAGCGCGGTCAGACGCCTGATAAATGGGGCGCTGGCTGGGGTCCTGTAGTTTGCCGGTGGGCGTTTTCAGGCCGTAGTTCCGCACAATCATGGCATTGATGTCTTTGTTGTACAGCACATCGACCGAGGCAATCCAGCCATTGGTAAATTTATGATCGTAGCCGAGACTGCTCCGCCAAACCTGCGGAAACTTGAATTCGGGCGAGGTTGTGTTGTAGAAGAAAAATGCCGGATTGGCCACCTGGTTGCCAATCCAGACAAAGGGAAACCGACCCGTAAATATGCCCGTGCCACCCCGTAGTTTCTGGGCACCGTTGCCGTTGATGTCGTAGTTAAACCCGACGCGGGGCGAAAACAGCGGATTAGTCGTGGGCAGCGTCAGCGAGTTTAGTTTAACGGGCGTCCCGTTTTCGTTGAAATACTGGTTATCGGGCTGATACAGACCATTTGGATTGGTGGTACTGAGCGCACCACCATACCGGTCAATATTTTCCTGAATCTTTTGCTTCGTATCAAAGTACATCGGCAGGTCGATTTTCAGGCCGTAGGTCAGCGTAAATTTTGGGTTGAAGACAAACTCGTCCTGCGCATAGACACCCAACTGCCCCACGGCGGTCTGCGCCAATGCCCACTGTCCGCGCTGAAACGTTGCTTTGGCGTTGGCAACCGAGGTCTTGAAATCGGCACTCGCGGTTGCCGTTACGAAGTCCTGCACCGACGCATAGCCCGGCCCAAACACGCCGTCGTAGGCGCCGAGGTTAAAGGAGTTATCGAAACTGAATTTCTCGAAACTCGCTCCGAGCGTGAGGGTGTGTTTGCCCGCGTAAATGTTAACGTTGTCGGTAAACTGCAATACGTTCTGATTCAGGGTGTTATTGATCGAAAACGGTTCATGTCCCGCCACGATGTACCGAATACCATCTTTGTTGATGTTGATGGTCGGGAAGGATGTCGAGAACGGGTCGCGGGCGTCGCGGAAAGCCGTAAAGCCCACCTGAAGTTTGTTGGCGTATTTGCCATTGAAGTTCGAGTTTAGTTCTACGATGCCACCGTTTAGCTTGTTGTTGATTCGGTAGCCCGAACTCTGGAATTGGAGCGTGAGAAAGTCCGGCCCGCGTCGGCCAATGGCCGAGGGGTTGGCGGGTAAATCGCGGGAAGCATCCAGGAAGTTATAAATCACGGACAGCTTATGCACGTTGCTGATGTTCCAGTCCAGTTTGGCAATGCCCTTGGTGTTCCGGGTCTTGTGCGTAAAATTCTCGTACGGCCCCGTTGAATAGCCAAACTGCGACTGTAACGTGTTGGAAACCAGGTCCAGGTCCGACGCCAGTACGCGGCTTACGTTGGCACCCGTCAGCCCCGGCCGGGCCGCTACCCAGCCCGCCGTGCCAAGGTCCGAACGCCGGTCCAGTTCGGCATTGACAAATAAAAACAGCTTGTTTTTGATGATCGGACCGCCCAGACTAAAGCCGTACTGTAACTGACTGGACTCCGGCACGATGATGTCGGTACCCTTTACTTTCTTGCCCGTCAGGTTCTGATTACGGTAAAACCCGAATGCCGTACCATGAAATTCGTTGGTGCCGGACTTGGTCACGGCATTGATGCCAGCCCCCGTAAACCCCGACTGCGTTACGTCGAACGGGGAAATAGCGACCTGCACCTGTTCGATGGCGTCGAGCGACACGGGCTGCGCGTCGGCCTGTCCGCCGGGTGTGGAGGCATCCAAACCAAACGGATTGTTGAAAATGGCACCGTTCAGGGCGAAGTTGTTGAAGCGGCTGTTGCGTCCGGCAAACGAGCCATCGCCCCCCGACATGGGCGTCAGGCGGGTATAGTCGAAGATGGAGCGTTTGATGGTCGGCAGGGTACGGAGCTGTTCGCTGCTGATGTTGGTCTGTGGGCCCGTGCGGTTGTTGTTCAGCACGTCGTTGGGGTTCGAGCGTACCTGCACCTCGCTGAGTTGCTGGGCGTTGCTGCGGAGCGTGGCGTTGAGCGGCAGTTTCTGACCCAGACTCAACGCCACGTTTTCGATCATTTCGGGCTGGTAGCCAACGTAACTGATCGTAATCCGGTACGGACCACCAATACGCAGGTTGGGCAGGTTATACTCGCCCGCTGAGCGGGTCGTTACGCCGTATTGCGTCCCGGTGGGCAGGTGAACGGCGGCTACAGTTGCGCCCGGTAAGGGTTCGCCCTTTTCGTCGCGGACGAAGCCATAGATGGAGGCTGTCGTGACCTGAGCGCGGCTGTGCAGGGCGCACAAGCTCAGGAAAATAAGTACAAGTAAACGGGTTGACTGCATAGTAGATAGTTGTACAGAGTATGAAGGATACGGATCTAAAATTAATGCGTAGTTCATACAAATTGCTTGCTTATTGGCACAGCAATAAAAATTGTTTTATAAGTACAAGGCTTATTTTTCTCTGTGTACCTCCGTGTATCCCTGTATCCCAAAAACACCTGAAAATTAAACCTTACTCTATCAAATGACTCTAATTCTTAAACAACGGTATTCCGGGCTTTGGCCCTGTTTGTACTGAGTTGGAGAAAGCCTATAGTACCCAAACAGCCGCCCCCCTGGAGCGGCTGTTTTTTGCGCAGGTCAGATCGTATTGGCTCACTAACTCCTGTCTCACTAAGACCCGGCCGGGGCTAACAGGGTAGTTATATAGTTGGCCTTTGGCTTGGTCGGACAGGAGTGTCCAACATACTTTTACCTCATGAAACGAAAAATCATATTCGATACCGACCCCGGCGTGGACGATGCCCAGGCAATTCAACTTATTCTGGCCGCGCCGGAGCTGGATCTGCTGGGTCTAACCACCATCTTTGGTAACGCCGACGTTGACCTGGCCACCACCAACGCCCTGCGGCTGCTGGACCTCGGCAGACGTGCCGACGTACCGGTGGCGAAGGGGGTAGCTAACCCGCTCAATGGCCCTTACCTCGGTGCCGTGGCCTTTGTCCATGGCGACGACGGGCAGGGTAATACGTTCCGGCCCGCCAGTACGCTACAACCCATCGACCTGTCAGCCGCCGAGTTTATTGTGCAGCAACTTAACGCGCAGCCCGGCGAGATTACGCTTGTAGCGGTGGGGCCGCTGACCAACCTCGCCCTCGCCCTCCAGCTCGATCCGACCATTACCGATAAAGTTGTGGAAGTGGTGGTGATGGGTGGCAATGCGTTCTGCGCCGGGAACGCTACCCCCGCCGGCGAAGCCAACATCTTCAACGACCCCGATGCTGCCGATCTGGTGTTTGGTGCGGCATGGCCCGTCACGATGATTGGCCTCGACGTAACGCATAACGTGAACCTGACGGGCAAAACCATCGATCAGCTTGCCACACTGCCCGGCCCGCTCAACGAGTTTGTATCGGCGGCAGTCCCGTTTTACCGGGCGTTCTACGAGCAGCGAAACGGCATCGACGGTATTTACGTCCATGACTCCACCGTAGTGGTCTATCTACTGGCCCCTGACCTGTTTACGTTTGGCCACTACCCCGTGCGGGTTGATGTCTCGGATGGTATCGGTCGTGGCAAAACCTGGCCGTCGAGTGGCGAGTCGGACCATGAAGCAACACCCGCCCTGCTGCCCTGGCAAAACCGTCCCCGCGTCAAGGTTGGTATTGGGGTAGAAGGGGAGAAGGTGGTCGAGGTTATTGTGGACACTTTAACCGCATCGGCAGACCGATAGCGCGAACAGAGACTAACACAGAAGAAATAGAGAAGAGAAAAAACTCAGTTATCTCTGTGTAAATCTTTGTTTTCTCTGTGTTAAAGTGAAACTATGGAAAATCCCTTTTTAGTACCCTACAATACTCCCCACCAAACGGCCCCGTTCGATCAGATTACGAACGGACACTACCTGCCCGCCCTGCACGAAGGCCTGGCGCAGGGCCGCGCCGAGGTGGCTGCCATTATCAAAAATCCCGCCGAACCAACGTTTGCCAATACCATCGTGGCTCTCGAACAGGCAGGTGCGTTGCTGGGTAAGGTAACGTCAGCAATGTTTAACCTGAATTACGCCGAAACCAGCCCGGAATTGCAGGAAATCGTCAAGGAAGCGTCGCCGTTGCTGAGTGAGTATAGCAATGATATCCGGCTCAACGAAGCGTTGTTTGCCCGCATCAAAGCCGTTTATGAGAGCCGCGATACGCTGACGCTCGACCCCGAAAGCGCAATGCTGCTGGAAAAGAAATACAAAGGTTTCGCCCGTAACGGAGCCAATCTGGACGAAGAAGGCAAGGCCCGGCTGCGTGACATCGACAAAGAACTGGCCCGGCTGAGTCTGGATTTTGGCGAGAATGTCCTGACCGAAACCAATGCCTACACGCGGGTCGTGACCGACGAAGCCGATCTGTCCGGTTTGCCCGATTTCGTGCGCGACCTGGCCAAAGCTACCGCTGCCGAAAAGGGAATTGACGGATACGTATTTACGCTCCAGGCACCGAGCTACGGACCGCTTATGCAGTATGCCGATAGCCGCCCTCTGCGAGAAGAACTGTATCGCGTTTATAACCGTCGCGGTTTCGGGGGCGATGCTACCGATAATCAGGCCATTGTGCGGCAGATTGTGGAGTTGCGCCACGAGCGGGCCGTGTTGCTCAATTACGATACCCACGCCGATTTTGTGCTGGAAGAAAGCATGGCCGGGTCACGCGAGAAAGTGCAGGAGTTTCTGGACGAACTCGTAGCCGCTGCCCGTCCCGCTGCCGAACGCGACCTCGCTGAGTTGACGCACTACGCCAAAGCGAACGGGTTTTCTGACGAGACGCTGCAACCCTGGGACAGCAGCTACTATGCCGAGAAGCTGAAAAAGGAAAAATATGACCTCGACGACGAAATACTAAAACCGTACTTCAAGCTCGAAAACGTGCTGGATGGCGCCTTCACGGTGGCCACCAAACTCTACGGCATCACCTTTGTCGAGCGGACCGATATTCCGGTGTACAACCCTGAGGTGAAAACCTACGATGTTCTGAACGAAGACGGCTCGTTTCTGGCTGTGTTCTACGGCGATTATTTCCCCCGCCCCGGCAAACGCGCCGGTGCCTGGATGAACGACGTGCTGGCGCAACGCGTAGAGAACGGTGAGAATATACGCCCGCACATCGTCAACGTCTGCAACTTCACGCGGCCCGTTGCGGATTCGACCACAGAAAGTAAACCATCTTTACTGACGTTCAACGAGGTCACGACGCTGTTTCACGAGTTTGGCCACGCACTGCACGGGATGCTGGCCAATGGGCAGTACGAAAGCCTGACCGGTACCAACGTACCGCGCGATTTTGTGGAACTGCCCTCGCAGGTGATGGAAAACTGGTGCTACGACCCTGAGTCGCTGAAACTCTTTGCGCGGCATTACCAGACTAACGAGGTGATTCCGAATGAGCTGATCGAAAAAATCCGGGCGAGTCAGAATTTTCTGGCCGGGCTGGGTACGCTGCGCCAACTGCGGTTTGGACTGGTTGACATGGCGTATCATGGGCAGGTACCCACCGGCGAGAGCATCCTGGACGTAGAAAGTCGCATCGACGCGGTAGCCAACCTGTTTCCGCCGGTGCCGGGAACGGCCTTTAGTCCGGCCTTTTCGCACATCTTTTCTGGTGGCTATTCGGCGGGGTATTACAGCTACAAATGGAGCGAGGTGCTGGATGCCGATGCCTTCGAGTTCTTTGCGGAAAACGGTGGCTTAGCCAACAAAACTGCGGCCAATGGCTTCCGACAGCACGTACTGGAGCGCGGGGGTAGCGAGAAACCGATGGAACTCTATAAGAAATTCCGGGGCCGCGAACCCTCACCCACCGCCATGCTGCGGAGGAGCGGTTTGCTGAAGTAATTATAAATGATGACCGGATTACCGGTGCGATTACGAATCAGGCTGAACGGCAGGAGTTTGCGTCAGCCCAATTTATAATCGCACCGGCAACCCGGTCATCATTCATTTACTGTTTCGTCACCTGAATGTTCATCACCAGCCGCACGTCGTCGCTGACGACTACGCCACCGGCTTCGGTTACTCCGTCCCAGGTGAGGCCGAATTCTTTGCGCTTCAGGATGCCGGTCACTTCAAAACCGGCTTTGGTCTGTCCGTAAAAATCCTGCATTTGCCCACCGTATTCGGCTTTCAGCGTCACGGATTTAGTTACGCCGTGCATAGTCAGGTCGCCGGTGAGGGCGTAGGTCTCGTTGCCGGTTGTTTTCATGCCGGTTGAGGTAAAGGTCAGTTTGGGGAATTGTTCGGCATCGAAAAACTCGGCTGATTTCAGGTGGGTGTCGCGCTGTTCGTTACCGGTGCTGATACTGGCAACGTCGGCAGAGAAGCTGATGGTAGCGTCTTCAAAATCGTTGCCGACCATGTCGAGTTTGCCTTCATACTGGCTGAACTGGCCCGTAACGGTCGAAACCATCAGGTGTTTTACTTTGAACTGCACTTCAGAGTGCATGGGGTCAATTGCCCAGGTAGTGGCGGTTTGCGTTTCCATATTTCAGTGATTTAATGAGATTAAAAATTCAATGTATATACATGTAATTTTTACGAAAGGTTCATAATCAGTACGTTGATCTATCGCGAATACACGGGGTAGGGTGGTTGGAATCCTGCCTTTTTTCAGGCACGTTTACCGGGCTATCTTTGTTAATTAACTGGACTAAATCACCTAAAAATGCCCAATTGGTTTCTCGGAAAAATCCGATTTCAGCAACCCATCGACGACGCTACGGTGGGTACCCGCAACGAGGAGTTTATCAAGCAGAAAACGGTTACGGAAGCTTATCTGGTTGATGCCGTGAGTTACACCGACGCCGAAGCCCGGCTGTATCAGGAGATTGCCGCCAACCATCCTGACTTCGAGATTACCGATATCTCGCGCATGAAACTCGCCGATGTATTTTTCAGCGAAGATGGCCGGAACGCCGGAGCGGGGGACATCTGGTTCAAGGTCAAGGCCATGTACGTCACCGAAGACGAGAAAACCGGTAAGCAGAAAAAAACGCCGAGCCTGATGCTGGTGAACGCCGAAACACCCAAACAGGCTTACGAGCGCGTAGAATACAGCCTTCGTACCGCCCTCGACCCGTTCGAGATCACGGACGTAAACACCACCAAAATCATCGATATCTTCCCCTACAATGAGGAAGAGCAACGCAACCTCCGCCCCATGAGCGAAGTCATGGCCGAAGAGGTTTAAACGCAGCGAAAAGCGAGTGAAGCAGGTAAAGACCCGAATCGCTACCTCAACGCTGGTAGTTGTTCGGGTCTTTTTTTGGTGTGGGTTTGCCAAAAACAAAAAATGTTTATTTTTGACAAACCCCTCCACGCATGCTTGCCAAAACCTCTACAACTCCATCACACGGCCACTCGGCTGACGGCCTGATAACCTGCCAAAACTGCGATCACGAATACGTCGGTCGGTACTGCGGTCAATGCGGTCAGCGGGCCGATACGCACCGAATCAACTGGCACTACATCTGGCACGAAATCCCGCACAGCGTCTGGCACTATGACAGCGGGATTCTGTTTACGATGCGCGAGTTAGTAACCCGGCCCGGCTACACCATCCGCGATTTTCTGAACGGCAAGCGGGTGAAGCATTACCGCCCGCTGGCGTTGTTGCTCATCCTGGGGGCAATCCTGGTTTTTGCTTCCCACAACCTGAACGTAAGTTTTGTTGAGCGCGGTCAGGAAGCGATTGGCACCCCCGCCAACGCATCGAATCAGGTGAAGGCATTTCAACAGGATGCTAACCACTTCGTTGAAAAGAATCAGACCATTATCAATATCGCTCTGATCCCACTCTATGCGTTCTGGTTCTGGTTGTTGTTTCGCCGACGGGGTTATAACTATCCCGAAATATTGGTCACGCAGACGTTCATTACCAACTTTATTTTTATGGCATCATTGATTATCGTGCTGCTGGTCTGGGCACTCGGCGGTTCGGTTGGTGCGTACAGGCTCGCATTGGGACTGTCTCTGGTTGTGATAATCGCCTATAATGGCTGGGTTTATATGCAGCTATTCAAGGGAAAGTTGCGCCCTCTGACAATAATTGTCCGTGCCATTGTTGCTTATGTAGCCAGCTACGTCAGTTTTATGCTGATCGTCGCAGTTGTTACCTTTGGCTATATGTTTTTTACGCTGCGGAACGACTCCAGGCCGGAAACACAATCCCCCAAAACGAATACCACTGTTCAGAAAACTCACTAATGCAACAATACCACGACCTGCTCCGGCATATTCTCGATAACGGCACCCGCAAAACCGACCGCACGGGCACCGGCACCCTTAGCGTCTTTGGCCATCAGATGCGGTTCAATCTACAAAAAGGGTTTCCGCTGCTGACCACCAAAAAAGTCCATACCAAGTCGATCATCCACGAACTGCTGTGGTTTGTAAAAGGCGATACCAACATCAAATACCTGACCGACAACGGCGTCAAAATTTGGAACGAATGGGCGGACGAGAACGGAGACCTCGGTCCGGTCTATGGCAAACAGTGGCGCAGTTGGGCGGCCCCGGACGGGCGCGTAATTGACCAGCTAAGCGACGTATTGCACCAACTCAAAAACACGCCCGATTCGCGCCGGATGATTATCTCGGCCTGGAACCCCGCCGATGTACCGAATATGGCCTTACCACCGTGCCATTTGCTGATGCAGTTTTTTGTTGCGGATAACAAACTTTCCTGTCAGTTGTATCAGCGCAGTGCCGACGTGTTTCTGGGTGTGCCGTTCAACATTGCCAGCTACGCCCTGCTGACGATGATGATCGCCCAGGAATGCGGCTACGAAGCCCACGAATTCATCTGGACCGGTGGAGATACGCACCTGTACCTGAACCATTTGGAGCAGGTCGAGACGCAGCTGTCGCGTGCGTTTCGCCCGTTGCCTACTATGCGGCTGAACCCGGCTGTGACATCCGTTTTTGACTTTACGTACGACGACTTTACACTCGAAAACTACGACCCCTGGGCTGCCATTAAGGCACCGGTAGCGGTATAGGCAAGATTAAAAGGCTTAGATTTCCGGCCTGAACTGCTTTGATCTATCGGCAGTACGCTTATTCCGTTTATTGTTCCCCATACATGGTCACAGACCCGCAGACTACACACCCTACCAGCACCCGTTCGCTCATCAGTATTATCGGCGCGTCGTCGCTTGGTACGCTCATCGAGTGGTACGATTTCTATATTTTCGGCTCGCTGGCTACGGTGTTGGCTACCAAGTTCTTTCCCGACACCAACCCCACGGCGGCTTTTCTGAGTACGCTGGCTACGTTTGCGGCTGGCTTTGTGGTGAGGCCCTTCGGGGCGTTGTTCTTCGGGCGGCTCGGCGATATGATCGGGCGGAAATATACGTTCATGGTTACGCTGCTGCTGATGGGCGGGGCTACGTTTGCCATTGGCCTGATTCCGGGCTACGCTACCATTGGCTTTCTGGCTCCGCTGCTGGTCTTGATACTCAGATTGTTGCAGGGCCTGGCTCTCGGTGGCGAATACGGCGGGGCGGCAACCTACGTGGCCGAACACGCCCCCGCCAACCGGCGCGGTTTCTGGACCTCCTGGATTCAGATTACGGCTACGGCAGGGCTGTTCATTTCGCTCATTGTCATTCTGATTACCCGCACCAGTATGAGTCCCGAAGCCTTTGATGACTGGGGCTGGCGGGTGCCGTTCTGGCTGTCTATCATCATGGTATTTGTGTCGTACCTGATTCGGCGCAACATGCATGAGTCGCCCCTGTTTGCGAAAGCGAAAGCCGAAGGGAAGACGTCGAAAAATCCGCTTAAAGACAGTCTGGGCAATAAATACAATTTCAAATTCGTGTTGCTGGCTTTGTTTGGGGCCACGATGGGGCAGGGGGTAGTCTGGTACACGGGGCAGTTTTACGCCATGAGTTTCATCAAGACCGTCTGCAACGTTGACGCCCTCCAGTCCGATCAGTTGATGAGCGTGGCCCTGCTGATGGGAACGCCGTTCTTTGTGGTCTTCGGCTGGCTGTCGGACATAATTGGGCGGAAATACATCATGATGTTCGGGATGCTGGTGGCCATTCTGTCATACCGGCCCATTTATGAGCAAATGTACCAGACCACCCAGCTTACCAATCGGGAGGAAGTGCCGGAGTTGATGACGGTAAAATCCGTTACGGTCAACGACCCGGCCAGTCCGGGCGGCTCCATAACGACCAAAACCATAACCCACCAGTACCTCGATGGCACGCAGGTTGCCGATGTAACAAAGGAGAAAACTACCGCCGGGTCAGCCGCCGATGCACCTCCGCCAACACTGAAGAAGACCGTAAAACTCAACGACTCCGACCGCTGGACGTTGATCTGGCTGGTGTTTATTCAGGTCATTTTTGTGACACTGGTGTATGGACCCATTGCGGCTTTTCTGGTCGAGATGTTTCCCGTCAATATCCGTTATACGTCCATGTCGCTGCCGTATCATATTGGCAACGGCGTATTTGGCGGCCTGCTACCCGCTGTGGCGACCTACTTAGCCACTCAGGCCAAAACGGCCAACACCGCTGCCGAAGCGGCTGGAACCGTACTGCCCTTTGCCGCGCCCTATCTCGAAGGGTTGTGGTACCCGATCATTGTGGCTGGCGTTAGTTTCGTCATCGGCATGGTGTATATCTCAAACCGTAAACTGGTGAACGAATGAACGCACTCAAAAAATACCTCGGCATTGTCTGGATCGGGCTGGCCTTACTCTGTGGCTATTACGGCCTGACCGCTCTCGGTTTGCCGAAACTGGTATCGGGCAAAACCGAAGACCTCGTTTTCGGCATTATCATCGTCTTCGTGCTAATGCCCCTCATCGTGGGCGGACTGCTGACCTTCGGTATCTACGCCCTGCGGGGAGAGTATGCTGATGAGGAGTGAGCAACTGCTAACTGAATAAGCCCTGCAACCGAAGTAAGCTTCAGAGAACGACTAAACCCTCTCCACACAACAACCTCCAGATTAGCTACGGTGCTTCGGGGAAGGTAATTTGGCCGTTTTGAGCATCTCATTTGCTTTCGCCAATTTTTCAGGAAACAGGTTTTTGCCCTTTAGTTGGTCTAACGAAGGGTCAATGGTTGCAAAGGGAACCTTCCTGTTCTTGATGTCTTCTACTGTCTTCATACCAATGCAATTTAATCAATTTTTCGTTTGACAAGGAACCCGTCGTATTCCCTGCCCAATTCAAATTCTGGAAAATCGTCGCCAACCTGACCATAAAAGAAAAAGTCGTTTTGTACCTCGTCGTAGAACCGGGAAATTCCCATGCGGTACAACCTGGTACGGGCGGCTGTACTGCCCGTTGCATACACGAAAGCATCTGGATACCGCTCACAGAAAATATACAGGGCAGCTACAACGGTGGCGAGTACTTTGTCTGTATCGCCGTTGTTTGAAATCGCCATATCGTTTATATCGCCGGTCAGTGTGGGGTGGTCGGGTTTTGGCGGACAGTTGTCTTGCTAGTTTTTAGAACTGTGTT
>Ga0123337_10004588_pt1 | contig 13987 bp, 11 predicted proteins | sample frozenSSSSmetaG_FD_89792 | JGI IMG/M metagenome (GOLD analysis project Ga0123337, IMG submission 89792) | Glacier valley bacterial and archeal communities from Borup Fiord, Nunavut, Canada, to study Microbial Dark Matter (Phase II) -... | ecosystem: Environmental > Aquatic > Freshwater > Ice >... | reverse complement strand
GCGAAGTTGACGGCTCGCGCCAGTCCCTCGTCGCATCGCATGCATGACCCGGTGCTACAGTCAGTTGTGAATCCGTAGCTGGCACGCCGAGGCGCTGGTAGGAGAGCTAGTCCGCAGGTCGGCGAAGCCGGAATGCGGAAGGTTTTTAACCCACTGCAGTGTCGGAAACCGGCACGAAAGGTGAGCGACATGATGCAGGAAAGCAGGTCGAACTCGTACCTGTTCGGCGGCAACGCGCCGTATGTCGAGGAGCTGTACGAGTCCTATCTCGACAACCCCGGCTCCGTCCCCGACAAGTGGCGCGCCTACTTCGACGCGCTTCAAAACGTCCCCGCCACCGACGGCTCCGCCGCGCGCGACATGGCGCATGCGCCAGTCGTCGAATCGTTCGCCCAGCGCGCCAAGGCCAACGCCTTCGGCAACCGCGCCTCCGGCGAAGACCTCGCGATCGCGAGGAAACAGGTCTACGTCCAGTCGCTGATCGCCGCCTACCGGTCGCTCGGCTCGCGCTGGGCCGACCTCGATCCGCTGAAGCGCCAGGAGCGACCCAAGATCCCCGAGCTCGAGCCCGCGTTCTACGACCTCTCCGAAGCCGACATGGACATGGTGTTCAGCGCGACGAACACCTACTTCACGACTGACGAGCACATGACGCTGCGCGGGATCGTGCAGGCGTTGCGCGAGACCTACTGCGGCACGATCGGCGCCGAGTACATGCACTGCACCGAGCCGACCGAGAAGCGCTGGTGGCAGCAGCGGCTCGAGTCGATCCGATCGAAGCCGACCTTCACGGCCGAGCAGAAGATCCACATCCTCGAGCGGCTGAGCGCGGCCGAAGGGCTCGAGCGCTATCTCCACACCAAGTACGTCGGCCAGAAGCGTTTCTCGCTCGAGGGCGGCGAGAGCTTCATCGCCTCGATGGACGAGTTCGTCCAGCGCGCCGGCGGCAAGGGCGTGCAGGAGATCGTGATCGGCATGGCCCACCGGGGCCGCCTCAACGTGCTCGTCAACACGCTCGGCAAGATGCCGAAGGACCTGTTCGCCGAGTTCGACCACACGGCGCCCGAAAGCCTGCCCTCCGGCGACGTCAAGTACCACCAGGGCTTCTCCAGCGACATCACGACCCAGGGCGGCCCGGTCCACCTGAGCCTGTCGTTCAATCCGTCGCACCTCGAGATCGTCAACCCGGTTGTCGAAGGCTCGGTCAAGGCGCGCCTCGACCGGCGCGGCGACACCGAGGGCGATACCGTGCTGCCGGTGATCGTCCACGGCGACGCTGCATTTGCCGGCCAGGGCGTCATCATGGAGACGCTCGCGCTGGCGCAGACGCGCGGCTACTACACCGGTGGCACGGTCCACATCGTCATCAACAACCAGATCGGCTTCACGACGTCCGACCCGCGCGACTCGCGCTCGACGCTCTACTGCACCGACGTCGTCAAGATGATCGAGGCGCCCGTCCTGCACGTGAACGGCGACGACCCGGAAGCGGTCGTGATGTGCAGCCAGCTTGCGCTCGACTATCGCCAGGAGTTCAACAAGGACGTCGTCGTCGACATCGTCTGCTTCCGCAAGCTCGGCCACAACGAGCAGGACACGCCGGCGATGACGCAGCCGCTGATGTACAAGAAGATCGCGGCGCATACTGGCACGCGAAAGCTCTATGGCGACAAGCTGGTGGTGCAAGGCGTGCTGCCCGCCGACGGCCCCGACGCGATGGTCAAGTCGACGCGCGCCGCGCTCGATGCCGGCAAGAGCAGCTACGACCCGGTGCTCACCAACTACAAGAGCAAGTACGCGGTCGACTGGTCGCCGTTCCTCGGCAAGAAGTGGACCGACGCCGCCGACACGGCGTTGCCGGTCACCGAGCTCAAGCGCCTGGCCGAGCGCATCACGACCGTGCCGTCGAACTTCAAGGTCCATCCGCTGGTCGAGAAGGTGCTCGCCGACCGCGCCGCCATGGGCCGGGGCGAGGTCCGCGTCGACTGGGGCATGGGCGAGCATCTCGCCTTCGCATCGCTGGTCGCGAGCGGCTACGCCGTTCGCCTCTCGGGCGAAGACTCGGCGCGCGGCACGTTCACGCACCGCCACGCCGTCCTGCACGACCAGAACCGCGAGCGCTGGGACGAAGGCACGTACACGCCGCTGCATCACGTTGCCGACGGCCAGGCGCCGTTCGTGGTCATCGACTCGCTGCTGTCGGAGGAAGCCGTGCTCGGCTTCGAGTACGGCTACGCCAGCGCCGAGCCGAACACGCTCGTCATCTGGGAAGCGCAGTTCGGCGACTTCGTCAACGGTGCGCAGGTCGTGATCGACCAGTTCATCGCCTCGGGCGAAGTGAAGTGGGGCCGTGCGAACGGCCTGACGCTGATGCTGCCGCACGGCTACGAAGGGCAGGGCCCGGAGCACTCGTCGGCGCGCCTCGAGCGCTTCATGCAGCTCTCGGCCGACAACAACATGCAGGTCGTGCAGCCGACGTCGGCGAGCCAGATCTTCCACGTGCTGCGCCGGCAGATGGTGCGCATGTTCAGGAAGCCTCTGATCATCATGACGCCCAAGTCGCTGCTGCGCGCCAAGGATGCGAGCTCGCCGCTCACCGACTTCACCAAGGGCGAGTTCAAGACCGTCATCGGCGAGCAGAGCGCGGAGCTCAACGCCGACAAGGTCAAGCGCCTGATCGCCTGCTCGGGCAAGGTCTACTACGACCTCGTGCGCTCGCGCGCAGAGCGCAAGAACGCCGACGTCGCGCTGATCCGCGTCGAGCAGCTCTATCCGTTTCCGCACAAGGCGTTCGCGGCCGAGCTCAGGAAGTATCCGAACCTCACCGAGGTCGCGTGGTGCCAGGACGAGCCGCAGAACCAGGGCGCGTGGTTCTTCGTCCAGCACTACATCCACGAGAACATGACCGACGGCCAGCGTCTCGGCTACGCCGGTCGTCCGCCGTCGGCGTCGCCGGCGGTTGGCTATGCCCACCTGCACCAGGAGCAGCAGAAGGCGCTGCTCGAGCAGGCCTTCGGCAAGCTGAAGGGCTTCGTCCTCACGAAGTGACGGCTGCGTGTGGAGCTTGTCGCGACGCCTCGCGCGTCGCGGCGGCCACGCGAAAACAAGAAACAAGGTAGACGCACATGGCACTGATCGAAGTGAAGGTTCCGCAGTTGTCGGAATCGGTCGCGGAAGCGACGCTCCTGCAATGGAAGAAAAAGCCGGGGCAGGCGGTCGAGATGGACGAGATCCTGGTCGAGATCGAGACCGACAAGGTCGTCCTCGAAGTCCCCGCGCCGGCCGCCGGAGTGCTCGCGCAGATCATCAAGAACGACGGCGACAGCTGCGTGGCCGACGAGGTGATCGCCAAGATCGACACCGAAGGCCAGGAGGCGGTGTCGGGCGCGATGCAGATCCGCAGCGTGCCCGAGGCCCAGCCTGCACCGGGTGAAAAACCCGGCCTTCCGGCCGAAGTCGCTGCGCTCGCCGAAACCAAGAGCGCCATCGCCATGCCGGCGGCCGCCAAGCTCATGGCCGAGCACGACATGCCGGTCACGGCCGTCCAGGGCACCGGAAAGGACGGGCGCGTCACCAAGGGCGACGTGCTCGAGGCGTTGAGCGCGCAGTCGTCCGTCACGGCGACTGCTCCGGCGCCGGCACCTGCGGCACCGGCACCTGCAGCACCGGCGCCTGCCCCCGCTGCGCGCGCGCCTGCGCCGAGCCCGGCTCCGGCCGCTGCGCCGCGTGCCTTGCCGACCGTCGCCGCGCCGCCGATGAGCAGCCTCGGCGACCGTCCGGAGCAGCGCGTGCCGATGAGCAGGCTGCGCGCGCGCATCGCCGAGCGTCTGCTGCAGTCACAGGCCACCAACGCCATCCTCACGACGTTCAACGAAGTGAACATGGCGCCGGTGATCGAGATGAGGAAGCGCTTCCAGGAAAAGTTCGAGAAGGAGCACGGCGTCAAGATCGGCTTTATGAGCTTTTTCGTGAAGGCCGCGGTGGCGGCGTTGAAGCGCTATCCGGTGATCAACGCGTCGGTCGACGGCAACGACATCGTCTACCACGGCTACTTCGACATCGGCATCGCCGTCGGTTCGCCGCGCGGCCTCGTGGTGCCGATCCTGCGCAACGCCGACCAGATGAGCTTCGCCGACATCGAGAAGAAGATCGCCGAGTTCGGCAAGAAGGCCGGCGACGGCAAGCTCTCGCTCGACGATCTCACCGGCGGCACGTTCTCGATCTCGAACGGCGGCGTCTTCGGCTCGATGCTGTCGACGCCAATCATCAACCCGCCGCAGTCGGCGATCCTCGGCGTCCATGCGACCAAGGACCGCGCAGTGGTCGAGAATGGCCAGATCGTCGTGCGTCCGATGAACTACCTCGCGATGTCGTACGACCACCGCATCATCGACGGCCGCGAAGCGGTGCTAGGCCTCGTCGCGATGAAGGAAGCGCTCGAGGATCCGGCGCGCCTGCTGTTCGACATCTGACCATGGCAACGACCGCTCCCACGCCCACCACGTTCGACGTCGTCGTCATCGGCGCCGGTCCCGGCGGCTACATCGCCGCGATCCGCGCGGCGCAGCTCGGCTTTTCCGTCGCCTGCATCGACGAGTGGAAGAACGACAAGGGCGGCCCCGCGCCCGGCGGCACCTGCACCAACACCGGCTGCATTCCGTCGAAGGCGCTGCTGCAGTCGTCGGAGAACTTCGAGGAGGCCGGCCACCACTTCGGCGACCACGGCATCGTCATCGACAAGCTCTCGATCGACGTCGCCAAGATGATGGCGCGCAAGAAGACCGTCGTGAAGCAGAACAACGACGGCATCCTCTACCTCTTCAAGAAAAACAAGGTCAGCTTCTTCCACGGCCGCGGCTCGTTCGTGCGGCGGGGAGACGGCGGCTCTTGGGAGATCGCGGTCGCGGGTGCCAAGGCGCAGACGATCGCCGGCAAGCACGTGATCGTCGCGACCGGCTCGAACGCACGCGCACTTGCGGGAACGCCGTTCGACGAAACGAACGTGCTGTCGAACGACGGCGCCCTCGCGATCGGGGCGGTACCGCAGACGCTCGGCATCGTCGGCTCCGGCGTTATCGGCCTGGAGATGGGCTCCGTGTGGCGTCGTCTGGGCGCGCAGGTGACCGTGCTCGAGGCGCTGCCGACCTTCCTCGGCGCCGTTGACACGCAAGTGGCCGCCGAAGCCCAGAAGACGTTCACGCGTCAGGGCCTGAAGATCCTGCTCGGCGTCAAGATCACCGGCGTGACGAGCGCGACCAACAGCGTCAGCGTTGCCTACACGGACGCCGCGGGCGGTGCGCAGACGCTGGCTTGCGACAAGCTCATCGTCTCGATCGGCCGCGTGCCCAACACGATCGGCTTGAACGCCGGAGCCGTCGGCCTCGCGCTCGACGAGCGCGGCTTCGTCACCGTCGACGACGACTGCCGCACCAACCTCGAAAACGTCTGGGCGATCGGCGACGTCGTGCGCGGCCCGATGCTCGCGCACAAGGGCGAGGAAGAGGGCGTCGCGGTCGCCGAGCGAATCGCTGGGCAAAAGCCGCACGTCGACTTCAACACCGTGCCGTGGGTGATCTACACGAGCCCCGAGATCGCCTGGGTCGGCCAGACCGAGCAGCAGCTGAAGGCGGCCGGGCGAGACGTCCGCTCCGGCACCTTTCCGTTCATGGCCAATGGCCGGGCGCGAGCGCTCGGCGACACGAGCGGCTTCGTCAAGGTGATCGCCGACGCGAAGACCGACGAAATCCTCGGCGTCCACATGATCGGGCCGATGGTCTCCGAGCTGATCGCCGAGGCCGTCGTCGCGATGGAATTCAAGGCGTCGTCGGAAGACATCGGGCGCATCTGCCATGCGCATCCGAGCCTGTCCGAGGCGACCAAGGAAGCGGCTCTGGCCGTCGACAAACGGGCATTGAACTTCTGAGTGGGAGTCCGCCAGCTCTACGAGCAGACGCTCGCTGAACGCGGCTTCCACTCCGATCCCGCGCAGTTGCGGGCCATCGACTCGCTCGAGCGCTGCGAGACCGAATGGGCCGACTACAAGGCCCGCCGCTCGAACGCGCTCACCAAGCTGATCGCGCGACCGCCGATCCCGCGTGGCGTCTATCTCTGGGGCGGTGTCGGCCGCGGCAAGAGCTTCCTGATGGACTGCTTCTTCACGGCGCTGCCGCTGCAGAGGAAGACGCGGCTGCATTTCCACGAGTTCATGCGCGAAGTGCACCGCGAGCTCACCGAGATGCAAGGGACGAGCGACCCGCTGCTGCACCTTGGCAAGAGCATCTCGCGGCGTTTCCGGCTGATCTGCCTCGACGAGTTCTACGTCGCCGACATCACCGATGCGATGATCCTGTATCGCCTGCTCGAGTCGCTGTTCGAGAACCGCGTCAGCATCGTCACGACGTCCAATTTCCCTCCCGACGGCCTGTATCCGAACGGCCTGCACCGCGAGCGCATCCTGCCGGCGATCGACCTCCTGAGCACGAAGCTCGCGGTCGTCAACGTCGACGCCGGCACCGACTACCGGCAGACGACGCTGCAGACGGTCGAGCTCTATCACACGCCGCTCGGCGAAGCGGCGGACCGGGCGATGAGCGAGGCTTTCGAGCGCCTCGCCGAGGCCAAGGACGAGAGCCCGATCCTGAAGATCGAGCATCGGGAGATCCGCGCGAGGCGGCGCGCGGGCGGTGTCGTCTGGTTCGACTTCAGGGAGCTCTGCGGCGGGCCGCGCTCGCAGAACGACTATCTCGAGCTCGCGACCCAGTTCCACACCCTCCTGCTCTCTGGCGTGCCGCAGATGTCGCCGCGGCTGGCGTCGGAGGCGCGGCGCTTCACCTGGCTCGTCGATGTCCTCTACGACCGGCGCGTCAAGCTCATCCTGTCGGCTGCCGTCGAGCCCGAGGCGTTGTACACGGAAGGGCCGCTGGTGCACGAGTTCCCGCGCACGGTCTCGCGCCTGCGCGAGATGCGCTCGGCGGAATTCCTCGCCGAGTCGCGCCGCACCGTCGACACTTCGCTGACATGAGCCGAGCATCCCTGTCTTCGCTGCCGTCCCTGCGCACGGCGTCCGTGATCGCCGCGGCGATGCTTTCCTGCACGGTCGCAGTCGCGACTCCGGCCAACGACGCCGAGCGCGCGCGGCTCGTTCAGGAGCTTGCCGCGATCGAAGCGCAGTACACGAGCCGGCACGCCGAGTGCAGCCAGCGCTTCGTCGTGACTTCTTGCGTCGACGACGCGAAGCGCGACCGCCGCCGCGGGCTCGACGGCTTGCGGGCGCGCCAGATCGTGCTCGACGAGTCGCGGCGAAAGGAGCGCTCGACCGCACGCCGGTCGGAGCTCTCCGGCAATGCCGCGGAGCTGGCGCGGCGCGAGGCTGCGCGGGTCAGTCGACCCGCGCCCGCCGCGTCGGACGCGGGTCACGACGAGCCGAGCCGCTCGGCCCAGCCGCGCCAGTCGATCGCGCAACGGCCTTCGCCGGCGAAGCGACACGTCGGGGCCGACGATCGAGCGTCCGGCGCGAAGAGCGCGGACAGTGCCGATCGCCAAGCCAAGGAGGGACGCAGCCGCGCGACCTTCGACGCGCGCAAGCAGCAGGCGGCCGAGCATCGCGACGAGGTACTCGACAAGGCGGCGAAGCGCGCGCAGGAGCACAAGCCCGCGGCTGCGCTGCCGATCCCGACGCCTTGAGACATCGCCGCGATCGCGCGGCGCGTATCGATGCGGACCGCGGCGCACGCGGCCCGAGTCGTCAGCCGAGCGGCTCGACGCGCACCAGGGCGAGCGACAGGTTGTCGCCCGATCCGCGCGCCCGCTGACGCGCCTTGCCGACCAGCATCTCGGTCGCTTCGCGCGGCGCCAGCGCGTGGACGATCGCACCGAGCTCGCGCGGGGTGAAGTAGTGCCAGAGCCCGTCGCTGCACGAGAGCACGCTGTCGCCGATCTCGAGCCGGTCGATGTGCTTCTGCGAGAGCGGTGGATCCTGGAACGTGCCAAGGCAGCCCGTGAGCAGGTTCGACTGCGGGTGGCTGTTGGCTTCCTCTTCCGTGATCTGATGCTCGTCGACGAGACGCTGCACGTAGGAGTGATCGATCGAGCGCGTCACCATCTCGGCGCCGCGGAAGTGGTAGATGCGCGAATCGCCGGCGTGGACGAAGTCGCACTCGCGCGTCGGGCTGATCATGAACGCGGCGATCGTGCTGTGCGGCTCCTCTTCGGAGGTGATCGCGGTGAGCTTGATCATCAGGTGCGCTTCGAGCACGAGTTGCTTGAGTGCTTCGGTCGGATCGTCGCGGTTCGGCGCGTAGCGCTCAAACAGTTGCTGGGCGGTGAGGAGCACCTGGTCGGAGGCCTTGCGCCCGCCGCTCTTGCCGCCCATGCCGTCGGCGAGCACGCCCATGACGCAGCCCGGAACACGGGCATGCGGAAGAATCTGAACCTGGTCTTGCTGATAGGCGCGATCGCCGCGATGAATGCCGGTCGTCGCAGACAGCCTGTAGCCCAGGCTCGAGGTGCTCATGGACGAAAACTATAATCGCTTTGTACCTGCCAAAATGCCTCAAAACCGCGAACTAGTCGCGAGTCCAAGCCGTCCATGGACGACAACCTGCACTCTCTGCCGCGGCAACTCATCGAACTGCGAATGGAGCACGCGGACCTCGATGACCTCATCGATCGAGCCGCTCTCGATGCCGCGGGCGACGACCTCACGCTGCGCCGGCTGAAGAAACGCCGGCTCGGGCTGCGCGACCGGATCTCGCGCATCGAAGCCGAGCTCGAACCGCGCACGCCGGCATGACGCCCGCGGACGCGGCGCCGCCCCTCGCCGAGAGCGAGCTGCGCGACGCCATCGCGCTGGCGTTCTCGTCGTCGGGCGCGCTCGCCGCGGTCGACCCGAACCATGCCGAGCGCGAGGTGCAGCTGGCGATGGCGCTGGCCGTCGCGAAGGCGATCGACGAGCGCTCTGCGCTGGTCGTCGAGGCGGGCACGGGGGTGGGTAAAACCTATGCCTACCTCGTGCCGGCGCTGATTAGCGGCGCGCGCACGCTGCTCAGCACCGCCACCAAGACCCTGCAGGACCAGCTCTTCATGCGCGACCTGCCGCGCCTGCGGTCAGCCCTGAATCTGCCGCTCACCGTCGCCTTGCTCAAGGGCCGCTCGAGCTATCTCTGCCTGCATCGGCTCGGCCAGGCGCGCCACGACGCGCATCTGCCCGATCGATTCGCCGTCCGCGCGCTGGCCCGGATCGAGGTCTGGGCGCAGACCACGAACAGCGGCGACCTCGCCGAGCTCGAAGGCCTCGACGAGCGCAGCAGCGTCATCCCGCTCGTCACCTCGTCGCGCGAGAACTGCCTCGGCAGCGATTGCCCGGAGTACCGCTCGTGCCACGTGATGAAGGCGCGTCGCGAGGCGATGCTCGCCGATCTCGTCGTCGTCAACCACCACCTGTTCTTCGCCGACATGGCGCTGCGCGACAGCGGCGTCGCCGAGCTGCTGCCAAGCGTCGAAGTCGCGATCTTCGACGAGGCGCACCAGCTCGCCGAGGCCGGCGTGCAGTTCCTCGGCACGACGCTCGGCTCGTCGCAGGTGATCGACTTCGCGCGCGACATGTTGGCGATCGGCCTGCAGCAGGCGCGCGGCCTCGCAAAGTGGCAAGACCTCGCCGCGGCCTGCGATCACGCGGCGCGCGAACTGCGCATCGCCGTCCAGGGCGATCTCGGCGAAGTGCGCGGCAGCCTGAAGCTGCGCTGGTCCGAGCGCAGCGGCGCGTCGGCGTTCGTCGACAGTCTGGCGCGCCTCGGCGACACCTGCGCCGAGGCGGCGCTCGCACTCGACACCGTGAGCGAGCTCGCTCCCGACTTCGTCCGCCTCGGCGAGCGCGCGACGCGGCTGGCGCAGCTTGCGACGCAGTTCGGCGAGCGCGCGGCCGAGGGCAACATCCGCTGGATCGACGTGCTCGCGCACCAGGCGCGCCTGGTCGAGTCGCCGCTCGACATCCGCGACGCCTTGCGCGAGCAGATGGCGACGAGCACCAAGGCCTGGATCTTCACGTCGGCGACGCTCGGCGACGACGAGCGCCTTACCTGGTTCACCGAGCCCGCAGGCCTCGACGATGCGTGCATCGTCCGCCTCGGCAGCCCGTTCGACTACCGCTCCCATGCGCGCGTCTTCGTGCCGCGCGCTTTTCCGAAGCCGAGCGATCCGGGTCACGCGATGGCCGTCGCGCGTCTGGCCGGGCGCTGCGCTCGTGCGCTCGGCGGCCGAACCTTCGTCCTGACGACGACGCTGCGTTCGCTCCACGCGGTCGGCGCGCAACTGCGCACCGACTTCGACGCCGCGGGCGACGCGATCGAGGTGCTGGTGCAAGGGCAGGGCTCGAAGCGGGCGCTGATGCAGCGCTTCCTCGATGCACCGCACGCCGTGCTGGTCGGCTCGCAGAGCTTCTGGGAAGGCGTCGACGTGCCCGGCGAGGCGCTGCAATGCGTCGTCATCGACAAGCTGCCGTTTCCGCCACCCAACGATCCGCTCGTCGAGGCGCGCGTCAAGCGCCTCGAGAGCGAAGGGCGCAATGCGTTCGCCGAGTACTTCGTCGCCGAAGCGGCAGTCGCGCTGAAGCAGGGCGCCGGACGGCTGATCCGCAGCGAGACCGACCGCGGCCTGCTCGTCGTCTGCGATCCGCGGATGGCCACGATGCCGTACGGCCGGCGCCTCTTTGCGGCGCTGCCGCCGATGACGCGCGTCGAAGGTGAAACCGAGGCGCTGGCCTGGCTGCGCGAGCTGGCGGAGGCGCCGCTCTTTCGCTAGTGCGCGAAGCGCGTCACCAGAGCTTCCACCACGGCGCCTTGGTCTTGCCGAAGGCGTCGACCGTGATCGTCGCGTTCGGGAAGTTCGTCTTCAGCACCCGCTCGGCGTCGTCCCGCAGCTGGGTGAGGCCGAGGCGGTCGTAGCTCTGGGTGAGGATGATGAGCGCTTCCTCGGTCGATGGTGAGCGCTGGAATTCCTGGATCGCCCGCTGGGCGCGGTTGGCCGCCGCCACGTAGGCACCGCGGCGCAAGTAGTAGCGCGCGACGTGGACCTCGTAGGCGGCCAGGGTGTTGACGATGTAGCTCATGCGCGTGCGCGCATCGTCCGCGTACGCCGATTGCGGGAATTGCTCGACCAGCTGACGAAACGACTGGTAGGCGTCGCGCGCCGCCTGCTGGTCGCGCTCGGAGAGGTCCTGGCTCGCCAGGCTGCCGAGCAGCCCGAGGTTGTCGTTGAAGTTGATCAGGCCCTGGAGGTAGAACGCGTAGTCGAGCGCCGGGCTGGTCGGGTGCAGCTTGATGAAGCGTTCGAGCGTCGACAGCGCCTGCGCCTTCTCGCCGCTCTTCCAGAGGTAGTAGGCGCGCTCGATCTGGGCCTGCTGCGCGAGCACCGAGCCGGCGGCGCGACCCTCGAGCCGCTCGAGCAGCTTGACGGCCTTGTCGTAGTTGCCCGATGCCGCCTCGTCCTTGGCCTCGGCGTAGAGTTTCTCCGGCGTCCAGCGGGAGGTCTCGTCGCGACCGATGCTGTCGCAGCCGGCGAGGAGGACGACGGCCGTCGAGATCGCCGACACTGCGATCCGGAAACGCCAGGCGATGGAGTTGGGTGACATGCGGGAGTCGATGCGCGAAGGCGTGGAGGGCACGCGCCCGCTGATGGGTCGGAACCGAATTTTATATGGTCGATGACGTGATGCCCGCCCAGGCGCCCGGCGCCGACGACGAGGCTGCCGGCGTCGAGGCCGACGAGAGCGCCGTCGAGCAGCGCGAGGCCGTCGTTGCAGCCGGCGAGCACGGCGAGCGGCTCGACAAGGTCGTCGTCTCGATGGTCCCCGAGTTCTCGCGCAGCCATCTGCAGACATTGATCAAGGCTGGCTGGGTCCGCCTCGACGGCGCCGGGGCGACCGGCGCATCGCAGCGCGTCCGCGTCGGCCAGCGCATCGAGGTGTCGCTGCAGCCGACAGCGGAAAGCCGCGCCTACCGCGCCGAGGAGCTGCCGCTGACGATCGTGCACGAGGACGCCGACATCCTGGTCATCGACAAGGCGGCGGGCATGGTCGTTCATCCGGCTGCGGGCAACTGGTCGGGGACGGTGCTCAACGCCTTGCTGGCGCGCGACCCGGCAAGCGCGGCGCTCCCGCGCGCCGGCATCGTCCATCGGCTCGACAAAGACACGTCGGGGCTGATGGTCATCGGCCGCACGCTCGCGGCGGTGACGGCGCTGGTGCGCGCAATCGCAGCGCGCGACGTGCACCGGCGCTATCTCGCGATCGCGCACGGACGTCCCTCGGAAGACCGCTTCACGGTCGACGCTCCCATCGGCCGCGACCCGAAGCTGCGCACGCGCATGGCCGTCGTCGCCTCGGGCAAGGTCGCACGCACCGACGTCGAGCTCGTCGCAGCGCACGACGGTTTTTCTGCCTTGCGCTGCACGCTCCATACCGGCCGGACGCACCAGATCCGCGTCCACCTCGCGTCGCAGCGGCTGCCGCTCGTTGCCGACAAGCTGTACGGCGGCGCGCTTGCGCTCGGCCTCGAGCGCCAGGCGTTGCACGCCGCCGAGCTCGGGCTCGAGCACCCGTCGACCCACGAGACAATGGCGTTCCGGTCGGCGCCGCCGGAGGACTTCGCTCACGCTTGGCGAGAGGTTGCAGGCAGCGATCCGGCCTGAGCCGACCCGCGCCGGGCGCGACTGGCTACAATCACGCCATTCCCTTTCGATGCGAGCGGTCCGGCCGGCGAAGCTGCCCGGCGCTCGGCAAGACCATCGAGACGCGACCGCACCCGAGGGTGCCGTTCAAACCGCTGCAGGACAGGCCTGCCGAACCCGCCGCCTTCTTCGACGTGAAGACGGCGACGTGACGACTTCCGCGCTGCGACGTGGCCGAGGACATTCTCTACGACATGAAAACCCTGGATGCGAAGCGCGTCCTCGAGGCGGCGCTCATCTGCTCGGGCCAGCCGATGGCGTTGCGCGAGCTGAGCGCACTGTTCTCCGGCGAGGTCGGCAACGACACCTTGCGCACGCTGCTCGACGAGCTCGCCGTCGAGTGCGACGGCCGGGCCATCGAGCTCGTCCCGCTCGCGACCGGCTGGCGCTACCAGAGCCGGCCCGAGATGGCGCACTACCTTGCGCGGCTCGATCCCGAGCGCATGCCCAAGTATTCGCGCGCGGTGCTCGAGACGCTGGCGATCATCGCCTACCGTCAGCCGGTGACGCGCGGCGACATCGAGGACATTCGCGGCGTCGCCGTCGCCAGCACCGTCGTCAAGCAGCTCGAGGATCGGGGCTGGATCGAATCGATCGGCTACCGCGAAGCACCGGGCCGACCGGCGCTGTTCGCGACGACCCGACAGTTCCTCGACGACCTCGGTCTGTCGAGCCTCGAGCAGTTGCCGACGCTGTCGGGCGCCGACGGCGAGCCGATTCCGTCGCTCGTCGCCGAGCCGGACGGCGCCTCGCAGACCTCTCTCTCTTTCGTCGAGCCGCAGGCCGACGCCGTCACCCAATTCTCGTCCGACGTCCCGTCGGCCGATGCCGACGCCATGGAACCGCACGCATGAACGCAGCCGCAGATCCTTCCGCTCCCGCCGACCCGGTCTCCGACGCGGCCGCCGAGACCTCGCCAGAAGGCTCCACGGCCAAGCCGCGCCGCCGGCGCAAGCCCGTCGAAGCCGCTGGCGGCGAGGCGTCGGTAGCGCCGGAGGTCACGGCTGCGCCGGTGGAGTCGACGGCACGAATGGAGTCGACCGCACCTGCTGCGGAAGTCTCCGCTCCGGATACCGCTTCGCCTGCCTCGGGCGGCGAAGGTCAAGGCGGCGGCGGCAACGACGAGCCCGCATTCGGCGAGCGCAGCCGGCGCCGCAACCGGCGCGACCGGCGCCGCGGCGGCGACCGCGACGACGACCGCGGCCCGGCGCCGCGGGCGCTCAACCTGCCGCCCAACTTCGAGGGCCCGCTGCCGCGTCATCTG
>Ga0123337_10004587_pt1 | contig 13987 bp, 9 predicted proteins | sample frozenSSSSmetaG_FD_89792 | JGI IMG/M metagenome (GOLD analysis project Ga0123337, IMG submission 89792) | Glacier valley bacterial and archeal communities from Borup Fiord, Nunavut, Canada, to study Microbial Dark Matter (Phase II) -... | ecosystem: Environmental > Aquatic > Freshwater > Ice >... | reverse complement strand
CGAAAAACACACAGGTGTAAAATCCATCGGAGCTACTACATTTCGTGTAAATGGAAGCATGCAACAATGATTTGCAGCAATATCCTCATCAACCTGTTTAAATGTTCTATATTCAAATCCCTTAACTGCTTCCGTACTCATTAGATTTGGGTATGTTCTTGTCCATCCTTTTGGAAATGTTGAACCATGAAAATTTACCATCAGATCGTTAATCGCAGCATCTTCTAATATGTCTTGTTGATATTTCATCACAGACTGTCCATCACCAGGGAAAAAATCGACTTTTATACCCTTAATTCCAATTTCATGGAGTAATTGAAATTCTTTTTTTCTAACAGTAGGATCAATTAACTTATTGCGTGGTGTTTGTGGGGTATCATTCCAACCACCGGCAGAATTATACCATAGCCATAAACCAACATTTTTTTTGTTTGCATATTCAGACAATTCTTTAATTTTGTCATATCCGATTTGACTATCCCAAAGGCCATCAATTAAACAATAAGCCCATTTCATTTTGGATGCATAGTCAATAAACTCTTTCTGAACCGGATATATTGTTGCAGTATCATTTAATAATGCCCAACTCCATGACGCTTTTCCTGGTACTGCAAATGAGCATTTTCCTACTTTTGAGTTCGATGCTAAATCTGTGGATAAAGTAGATTCAACGATTTCAGCCAAGTTATTTCCTATGATAATGAGTCGCCAAGGCGTAGTCCAATCAAGAGTTGAATTTGGGGTAGCCATTTCACCAGTTACTGTCTCAATACTATCAGGAAAGGCCAAAGAATACTCCCCATCAATAACATTTTCTGATAAATGAGAAGCACAATAATTTCTTAACATATCAGTTTCTGACAGGAGAACCCAACTGTTTCTCGTTTTAAAAAGTGCAGGAAATGTCCAACCTTCATTATAGGGAGATTTTGTACCTACTGGAATATTTTGTTGATAGTTTTCTTCGTAAGAAGGCTGTGTGCGAGCCCATCCTGTTCCTGCTTTTTCTCGTGGATGTAGCCATGTCTTTGTTGATTTATCAAAATTAAAAGATGTTATTTCTTTCTTTATATAATATATTTCATCTGTATTTAGTGAGTTTTCAATAATATATCGAAAACCAACTCCGTCATTTGAAACTCTGAAAATAATATCTAGTATATTTCCATTCATATTGGAAACCTTAAAAATACGTTCGTTCCCTTTGTAAATGCAATGAATTTTTTTGCCTGATGTCATTTCATAATCATCCGATATTTCTTTCATAGGTGAGGATGATATTATTTTCAGTCCCTCGGAAAAATTGATTTTATTCAAACTCAAACCTAATTTAGAAAACTCAAGAACTGTTTCACCTTTATTAAAAATCTTATAACCAAGTATGTTATTTTCTTGCTTCAACTCTACCGTAATTTGATTGTTCGGGCTTTTAATTGTATGCAAATTATTTTCCCCAAATGACATTGTAGGAAAAAACACACATATAAGAATCAAATATATTATACTTTTCATATTTAACAATTTTGCTTTAATATCCATCATTTTGCTTTATATTTCCTTGTCCTTCAATAATTGCTGAACTCGGTAGTGGGTATCTAACTTTATAATCAACAGCTCCAGTAACTCCTCTAGCTTGGGCAAATTGAATGTACTTCCCCTGACGAATCAAATCTTCACGTCTTTCTCCTTCAAATAGAAGTTCAAATTGGCGCTCCTGCAATATGTAATCTCTAAGAGCCTCTTTTGATGTAAATTGAGCTAAAGTGACCAGTTTTGCAACGTTATTTTGAAAAGCTCTATTTCTAATCTGATTTATCAAATCAATTGATTCTTGATTTAGTCCATTAATTTCATTTAACGCCTCTGCTCTCAATAAAAGAATATCTGCATAACGAATTAAAACTACATCATTTCCAGTAAACAAACCATCTGACTTACGATCTTCTCCATACTTTAATGGTAGTGCTCCATTTCGTAATCTACCGGTACGTCTACCATCAACCAAAGTTGGTACTCCATTTTTCATAATATAGTAATCCTTAAATAATGTTGAGAGCCTTGTATCTGTTTTGTCAAATTTATCATAAACACTCCAAGGGACTCTATATCCACTATATGCTACTACTTTTGATCCGCTCATAGATATCCAATCTCCAGGAAGAACATGTGCTCTGTAAATATTTGAATTTGCGGTTATTTCTTCACTACTCGCAGGCAGTACAAATATTAACTCTCCATTTTTTTCATTGTTAATATCCCATATCTTAGCATAATCCGATTCAAGCTTATACCCATAACTTAATATTTCTCTGGAAATCAATTCGGCTTTAGCAAACTCTTTATGTCTCATATAAAGTTTCATTAAAATTGAAGCGGCAGCTCCTTTTGTAAAACGACCGTAATCAATATTAATCGGATATTGAATTGGTAAATCTCTAATTGCACTTGTAAGATCTTTTTCCAGAAAAGCCAAATAAGCACTGTCAGATAGACGTGGTGGAAAATATGTTTGTAACGGATTCATTACAGATGCCGAATCAAGAACAACAGGAGGGGGACCATAAAACCCTTCAAGATCATACATCCACATAGCCCTGCAACATTTTACTTCTGCAATGTATTGTTTTTTAATAGTTTCATCTGAAAATTTGGCAGAACTAAGGAGTGCTAATGCATAAGTCGCTTTAGTTACTGATGGAATCATTTTGTTGTAGAATTGATTAAAAAGATCATAACCTGGATTAAATTCGAAGTTTTTTTGAGGTTCCTGACACCAACTCCATGATATGTATAATTCATCAGTACCAATTTCACCTAAAATCAAACGTGAATTAGGATCAGATGAATATCTAAACCATGCATTATCATACCTGAATTGACTATAAACTCCTGTTACAATCAACTTATAATCTTCTTCTGTTTTTGGAAAATCCAAAGCAGATAATCTATTTGAAACCTTAGGTACTAAATCTCCTTCACATGAAATTAAAGAGAAAGCAATCGATGCGATTAGACTTATTATAATTGTTTTTTTCATAATACTGATTAAAATTGTAAATTAAGACCAACTGAATATGATTTTTGATTTGGATACGGAGCTTTACCATTTCCATCTGTCTCTGGATCCATACCTGTCCATTTGGAGAAGACAAATGGGTTCTGAACATCTGCATAAATTCTTAAAGTTGATATATTTTTTCCTAACCATTTCTTTGGAAAATTATATCCGAGCGTTAAATTTTTTATCCTTAAAAAGGAGGCTTTTTCCCAAGCAAAAGCATCACTACCCATAGTTGTATTTACTGCAATACTAGGATAGATACCGGTTTGATTTACTGTAGACCATGCATCTTTTACTTCAACTCTAAGATTAGTCCCCGCATCTACCATCTGTGAACTCCAAGCAACATACTTAATGAAAGCAGCATTGTAAACTAATTGACCAAAAGATCCATATGCGTAAATATTTAAATCAAAATTTTTATATTTAAAGGTATTATTAAATCCAATTGTGAAGTCTGGATCTAGATTCCCTAAATAAACTATGTCTGCTTGATCAATTTTTCCATCAGGTTTACCAGTATATTTTAAATCTGAGTCAAATCCATTAATATCTTGCACAATGATATTCCCAGGCACTGCATTGGATTGTGCTGCAACAGTCTGATCAATTTGAACAATGCCTGCAGTTTTATAATAATAAACTGCTCTTATAGGATCGTCAGTTTTCTCCCAAGGGGCTAATACTGCATCTGAACTTCGTTCTTTCCATCGATCTTGATAACTTGTAAATGTAAAATCTGTACTCCATTTAAAATCATGTGAATCAATATTTACTGTGTTTAATGTCAACTCAACACCCTTACTTTGAGTACTTCCTAAGTTTGATGCAACACTTGGCACAACATTCCATGAACGTAAATTTCTCCATGACAAAAGATCAGAGGTTGTTTTGTTGAAAATTTCAACAGAACCGGAAATCCTATTTTTCAGAAAACCAAAATCTAATCCTATATTCAATTCTGTACTAGTCTCCCATTTCAAATTCGAATTTTCAAGTTGAGTTAAAGTAGTGCCATTGCTAACAGTCGCACCATCAAAAAAGTACCTGCTACTAACATCATAGAACGAAAATGCATTGCTTCCAATATTACTATTACCAGTTTGGCCATAGCTAATTCGTAGTTTTAGATTTGAAATTTTATCTAATTTCTTCATGCATTTTTCTTCGGAAATACGCCAACCGACAGACCCTGATGGGAATAACCCCCATTTGTTCTTTACTCCAAACTTATCCGAACCATCATATCGAGCATTTAACGTCAATAGATACTTGTCTTTAAATGTGTAGTTAATTCGTCCAAAATAAGATGCCAATACAGAATTGTTTCCCCATGAGCCAATAATGGGTTTTACAGTTCCTACACCGATATTATTATACTGAAAGTAATCAGTAAAATAATCAGATCCGGAGAGTGAATATCCATCACCATTAAACTCTTGATAAGAGTATCCCAACATCGTTGTAAATTTACTTTCTTTAATATCAAACTTGTAAGTTCCAACTACATCAAAAAGAATGTCATCTTCGTTTATTTGATTAATAGAAGCTTGACCATTTTTCATATAGCCCGGCAGAAATGTTTTAGGATAATACATCTTCCGAACAGAGCTTTGGTTATCATCACCAATCGTAACTTTTAAAGATAAATCTTTTATAGGAGATAATGTTAAATAAAAATTGGTCATACTTCGATTCTGTTTTGTATTGTCAGTTACCTCAAGAAATGATACTGGATTGGGCAAATCTGCATACATGCTCATTTCGTTATATTTTCCATTATTATCTCTTAGAGATACAGTTGGATCAAATAAAAGTGCAGACATTAACATTCCTGAAGTACCCCATTCACTATTTCCTGCCTGAATATTTTGGTTGTTGATTACTGATCCTAAGAAAGATATTCCAGTTGTAATATATTTATTTATCGTCCAATCTAAGTTTATCTTAGTAGAAATTCTCTCTAAAGAAGAGCCCTTCATAACTCCATCATTTTTGTAATATCCTAAAGAAGCATATGAACGAATTTTATCATTTCCATATGTAGCAGAGATATTATGATTGCTTACTATACCTGGCCTGGTAATTAAATTCCACCAATTGGTTCCTACCCCAGCATTATCAATTTGAGTTTGAGTATATCGCGGAGTATAAGGTGATGCTGTTGATGGGTCAGTAGCTCCAAAAGGAGCAAACTTATTAGAGATAAGCCAATTTTCATGAAGTAATAAATTTGCTTCAGTCATGTAATCAGTGGCGTTCAACATTTTGAATGGTTGACTCATTATTTGAGTAGTATAATTTCCATCATAGTTCAGTTTTAATCCGTTATTCCCACGCTTCGTTGTAATCAGAATAACACCGTTTGATGCTCTGGCTCCATAAATAGAAGTAGCACTGGCATCTTTAAGTATCTCAATAGATTCCACATCATTGGGATTTAATGAATTAAGCGGATTCCTATCTCCCTGTGAATATTGCGTTGGACTACCCGGTTCAAGTATTGCGTTACTGATTGGGAAACCATCAATTACATAGAGTGGATCATTACCTGCAGCAATAGAAGATGCACCACGAACTCTTACACTTACTCCACCTCCAGGACCTGCATTAGTTGATAAAACTGTTACTCCTGCAGCCTTTCCCTTTAATAATTGAGAAATTGAGGCATCCGATGTTTTAACTAGATCATTAGTCTTTACTGTGCTTACAGCTCCGGTCAAATCTGATCTCTTTTGAGTTCCATAACCTATAACGACTACTTCATCTAAACTTTTATTGTCTTCTACGAGTACTACTTTTAAATTATCAAGTATTCCTGCTTTGATATTTGTCTGTTTATAACCAATGTATGAAACTGTTATAACCGAATTTTCAGGCACCTCAATTGAAAACTTCCCATTAAAATCTGTAATGGTTCCAAATTTTGAACCTTTTAATAAAACACTTGCCCCAATGATGTTCTCTCCTTTTTCATCGGTTACTAAGCCAGAGATTTTTTTTACATTTTCTTGTAATTGCTTTCCTGCCTTTTGATAAAGAGCAATTTGTAAATTCTTAATCTCAAACTTGATAGTTGAGTTTAACAATAGTTGGGTTACTGTTTGTTGGATAGACAGGCTTTCAGCCTTCAAACTGACTTTTTGATTTAAATCAATTTTTTGAGCATCATAAAAGAAAGTGTATTTACTGATGCTTTCAATCCTTTTAATAGCCTCTGAGAGGGGAATGCCTGAAAAGGAAATGTTGATATTTTTATCACTGTTTTGTGCAAAAGTATTCAGCACAAATAAAATGGATAACAAAAGAGTAAGTTTTTTCTTTAAATTCATATCTTGTTTAAATTTTAAGGTTGACTAAATTTTTAAACCATTCGTCTGATCTTCAAAATCATCGGATGGCTTTAAAAGTTGATTTGATTATATTAATTTTAGGCACGGGTTTTATCATTCGTGCCTTTTTTGATATTTTCTGTTACATAGGCTTAACTTAATTTCTTAGATTTAAGGGTTAGTTTTTTATCGTCATTAAACTGATAATCAATGGAGTTTATACGGGCCATAATACGAATTATTTCTTCGAGGCTTTCTCCACGCACCGTAAATGTATAGGATTGATTATTGGCAATGGCAGGATCAATATTGATATCAACTGAATACCATTTTGATAAATATTTACAAACGTAGCGAAGGTTCTTATTTTCAAAGCGCAGTTGGTCGCTTGTCCATGATTTAGCAAATTCCACGTCACCCTTTTTAACTTCCAGGGTATTGTTCTGTTTATCATAATGACCTTCTTCTCCCGGTTTTAGCATCACATCTTTATTTGCAGCCTTCATAGAAACAGAGCCTTTGTACAGGCTGACTAAGATATTCTGAGAGGTCTCGTATGAGTTGACATTAAACTTCGTACCATGCACCATGACCGAAGCCCCATCTGAATGCACGATGAAAGGCTTATTAGTATCATGGGTCACGCTAAAATATGCTTCGCCATTCATATTTACTTCACGTGTGGTGGAAGTAAAGTTTGAATTATAAGATAGTATGGTGTTAGAATGCAACCATACTTCGGTGCCATCCGGAAGAATTACTTTCGATTTCCCGGTTAAAGAGGAGTATGTTTGAACGGTTGATGGATTGGTAGGATTGTTTTTACCTAAGTAATAGGCACCCGTGAATGTAATAGCCAGTAAAATGGATGCTGCTACAGCGATCCGGTAGAAACGCTTGAATGGTATGTATTTGGTGTTTGATTCGGAAGTTTCGGTTTCGGAGGTGTCCGACTTAATATCCTGGATTCGTTTGGAAAGTTCTTTCCAGTAATACTCAACATCAGGCTCGTAGTGAGCCACTTTATTTTGAATATTTTCCCATACAATTTGAAGTTGATTGAAAAGTTGACTATTATCATCAAGCTCTAACCATTTATTAAAATTGATTGTATCTTCTTCAGAAATGTTTCCGCTAAGTTTTGAGATGATGATATCCCAGGGAAGTTTTGGTTTCATAGACGACAATTTAAGGGTTCTTTAAGGGTTCTATCTGTATGACACAAAAAACTGTGTCAACCCTTATGCCATCCCGAAAATTTTACCATAAATATGAATATGAGTCTCCCAGAAATTCTTTAATGCGTTTTAAAGCCTTGGTTATCTGAGCTTCAACAGTTTTTACAGATATATTTAATTGTTCTGCAATTTCCTTGTTGGATAGATTTTCTGTTCTACTAAGTTGAAAAACATCCCTGCATTTATCCGGCAACGCCATAATTGCTTCCTGAATCAGGTTGTAAAGTTCCTCCGTTTCGAGGCTCATGACATCAGTTTCTTCAAAATCCATATCGGTTGGATTCAATGAAACCGTAAGTTTCTTCTGACGAAGAACATTCAGGCATTTATTGCGTGCAGATTGAAACAAGTAGGCTTTTAATGATATCTGTATGTTGAGGGTTTGTCGGTTTTCCCACACATAAGTAAAAATGTCAAGAGCGAGTTCTTCAACAATAGTAGTTTCATGAACGTAGAGATGCATGAATCGGCATAGAGGAGTAAAGTATGTTTCAAATAAATGTCTGAAAGCCAATCTATCTCCTTCACGAATCAAATTTAACAGTATTATATCATTCGAATTCTCGTTCAAGTACGTCAATTTTTTATTTAAAGATAATCTATGTTCAATTAATCTAATTGATTATTTCTATATTGTAAAATATAATTATGGATTATTACGTTAATATTAAAGTTTCATTTTTTGTAAGGAGTGTTTTATAAAAAGATTCAATATGACTTTTATCGGTAAATAAGATTAAAGTAAATGACATAATCCCGTTGTTTCCTATAAAATAGAATTTATAATCAAATTATGATTCATAATTCAATGTCGTTTAGATAAGGATTTAGTTTAAATAGTTGAAATATAGTTCTTTGAAAGTTTTGTAATTTGGTTTATATTATTTATCTTTATAGGGTATAAGGGGGGTAACTCTAATTGTATAACAAATGAAGATAGCCGTGTAAAATTAACATTAAATATAACATATGAACTTAATGAAGAAGAGTTTACGAGCCATTCAAAAGATGGCTTTATTGGGGTTTTATCATCATTCTACCTTTTATTTAAGTTGTAACCTAAGACATTATTTAGCCATAAACAACCACTGGTTCGATTTTGTTGAACGGAAAATTTATTGAACATTGGAATAGACCGCAATTTGCCCGATTGGTTGGTTACATTCCCCAAACCCGTTCGCTTCCTTTTCTTTCATGGAAAAAGATGTAGTTTTATTTGGACGTACTGGTGCATATTTAGACTTTTGGTTCGCTTGATAAAAAGACCGTATACTTGCCGAAGGATATCTGGAATTGCTAAATATCACATACCTAAAAAACAGAACATTTACTCATTTGATTGGTGGTGAGCAACAACTTGTGATTATTGCACGAGCATTGGCACAACAACTTTCTTTCCTCGTTATTGACGAACCAACTTCGAGTTTTGATTTTGGAAACCAAATAAAAACAATCCGTCAGGTGAATGCATTGAAAAATAATTCAATGTGGATTATTATGGCCACCCATTCACCCAATCATACCTTTATGTGCGATGCCAATTGAGTCGCTATAATTCATGAAGGCAAAATTTGGGAAAAAGGACATTCTGACACTATTATTACCGAAGAGATTCTAAAAGAAATTTATGGTGTTGGAGTGACAGTTCGTTCATTTGGAAATAAACAGGAATGCAATCGGTTGGTTTATATGACGACGGTGTAAATTGAGAAAGTTGCAAAAAATAGTGCAACTAATTAAGTCATTTATTCATAATGATAAATTTTGTAGCTAAAAAGTATTTATCCTACAAAATTCGTCGCATATAGGTTTTATTCAGCCTGTTTCTTTTCATCTTCCAAAGCTTTATCAAAGTCGTCTTTGGATTTTTGAATGAAAATTCTTTCTATGTATTTTAGGTGAGCTTTCTCCGGTTCTTCGTATGCGTTGCATTCGGTCAGATAATTATTTAAATCTTCAAAATTGTCACCATAAAGGTTTTCGCTAAATTTGTGAAGTTTCTCCATAACCCTGATATAGGTATCCGGTTCTTTTAATCTTGTGAGCTTTCGTAAAGCCAAGATATAATCTTCCCTAAACACAGTTGGCACAATAATACGGGATTGACCACCACGAAAAAGTTCTGCATTCATCATGATTCTTGCAATACGACCATTTCCATCTATAAACGGATGCACTTCACTTATCATAAACATGATAAATATGGCTCTTGCCATTGGCTCTTTCAATGCTGCATAGTATTTGAAGGCTTGAATTAATGTTCCTCTGACCAGCTTATGGTCAACAAACAAGGTGTTTCCAGCCTGATTGTTTTTATCTTTAAATTGACCAGGGTTGCAATCCTCTCTTTCGCGCATTAAAATACTGTGGCGGTTTTGGAGTAATTCGAACAATTCTTCGGGGGTTGAAGGAATTTTATTCATTTCCGCCCTATTAGATATAACCCTAAATGTACATAAAATATCATGCGAGTCTTTTACACGTTTAGGAATAGCAATACCCGTTTCAACTATCAATTTTGCTTCATCGATTGTAAACCTCGTACCCTCAATGTAATTTGAGAAGTAGCCCTCAAAAAAGGAAAACATACGATACGAATCTTCATCAGTATTTTTATTTGTTCGTTCAATGAAGAAATGGTCTTTGAGAGTATCAAAAAGTGTTGAAAATAATTCGACTCGTGCTGCATCAAATGGTACACCTACTGCTCTTGCTCTGGAAGATTCATTTGTGAGGACATTCACACTGTGAGTAGCCATAAGAGCAGAAATAACTCTATTCAGCTTTTCAAATTCAATTGGCATGTTGAGTAATACCGAAACTTGCCTCAACTTATCTCTGAACTCATTTAGTTTATCTTCCCCCTGAATCAGAATCATTTTTTCCAATCGATTTTCAATAAAAGAAATAGGAAGTGCTTTAGATTGTTCGCCTTTCCTTTTAGAAATTTGCATACACTCCAACATCCAACGGTACTCAGATGCAATGTAAATACCATTCAGCAGGATGTCTCCTTCAATGGCTTTTGGTCCTTCATTTATATTGATAGTTATTCCGGGAAGGTCGGATATCCTTTTTCGGAAAGTATATGTTAGGAAAAATTCACCTGCATCGGTAGAGCGCAATTCCAGAGCACTGCGGTGGCTAATAACTGCATTCGGATATCGCCATGCCAAAATATCGATAAGATTTCGCTTAACGATACTTTCCACAGAATCTATCGTATTACTTGTATAGATACGAGGGGCTAACTTTTTGAGCTGACCTGTTTTCTCGGCTAATGATATTTTCCGAGAAACATTTGAGTCGGACGAAGAGAAAATAATCTCTTTTGAAAGGTTTAATGCTTCTGCCATATAAATTTTGTCGCTTATAATCTGCAAAGATGCAAATTTTGTAGCATATAAGCAAATGGTTTGTTTGATTTGTCATTCTGAACGTACTTTTGTTAATAAATTAATTTATGTCTTTGTAAAAGCCAATCGAAGCCAATCATAACCGAATGATGTCATTGCCTTTTCAATGTGTATAATTCAATAAATGAGGGTGTATATTTACAGAAAAATAGAGAATTATACACCTAAAAGTAATTTGAAATGGAAATAGTAAATATAGAAGCCCGCACATTCGAGGCTATGATGACCCGATTTGAGGCATTAGAAAAAAAGATGAATTCCCTCAATAGCGAGCAAGACAAGGGATTGAAGAAATGGCTGGATAATCAGGATGTATGTCTGATTTTAAATATTTCGAAAAGAACTCTTCAAACATATCGGGACAATGGCACATTGCCTTACAGTCAAGTTAACCACAAAATGTATTACAAACCTAATGACATAGAACAGGTATTGTGTAAATCATTAGTAAAATAAAAATTCACTCCTAAAACCAACGAATATGAACAACGAAATATTGACAAGAGACAGTCAGTGGATTAAGAGTTTTTTCAAGTCATCGAAACAGATGCTTGATGACATCGAGCTATTGGTAAAGAACAATAAGCCAAACTTGAACGGAGAACGGTTTTTGACCGACAAAGAAGTTTCTGAAAAACTAAAAATCAGTCGTAGGACTTTGCAAGACTACAGGACTCAGGGTAAGATTGCTTATTTCCAACTGGGTGGAAAAATACTCTATAAGGAATCAGATATAGAGAAGATGTTAGAAAGTGGGTATCAAGAATCAATTGAGTAGTTGTCAACAGATGGTTGTAAATTACACGGTAATGGCAGAGGCTTTTTAAAGCTCCTGCCACTATTGCAACTGATTTTCATTTATAAGGGTCTTTCCCTATTTTTTGTTGTTATTTTTCTTGTTGTTTTTCTTTATTCCGTTTGAAATTCTGATTAAGTTTGATGCCTACGGGCATGGTCTTATCTTCAAAGACAACATACTTATCGGAAATTCGTTCTGAAAGCAACTTCATATCTTCATTTACTTTTTTGTTGGTAATCTTGGCATAGATTTGTGTGGTGGCTATTGACCTATGTCCCATCATTCGGCTAACTGTCTCAATAGGTACACCTTGTGATAAGGTTATATGTGTCCCAAAATTATGTCTTGCCATGTGAAAAGTAATATGTTCAATACTGCACAAAACAGCTATTTTCTCTAAGTTTCTACAGATACTAACAAGTGATATCATATTGAATATCTTATCGCTCTTACGTTCGTTTCGGTATTTATCGATAATTTGTTTGGGTATATCTAATAGGCGGATGTTACATTCACTTTTCGTCTTCTGCCGTTTGATGCTAATCCACAAGCTTCCGTCCACCTGCGTTGTAATATTTCCCTGCGAAAGATTCCGTATATCCGAATATGCCAAGCCGGTGAAACAACAGAAGACAAACATATCCCGTGTATGGCTCACTTTTTTGGATTCTATATGAATCTGCATGATTTTATCTATTTCTTCCGATTGCAGATGTCTGCACATCTTTTCGGGTTGTTCTGCTACATAGTTTACAAACGGGTCACGGTTGAGTATTCCTTGATGAATCGCTCTACTGATCATCTTTTTTAATATTATCAGATGACCTACTATCGTGCTTTGCTTCATCTGTCTGTCAACACGCAAATAGAAATCGTAAGCATCAATAAAGTTCAGGTTGAGTTTGTCAAGGGCAATATCTTCCATATCGAATTTCTGTCTTATGAAATTGTACAGGTGACGGTATGAACGCAAGTAAGAGGAGTAAGTATCTTTTACTCTATTCACACCAACCCGTAACTTGAACTCTTGGTTGTGTTCATTAAAGAGCATTAGCAACATATCTTGTTTTCGTCCGATACCATTCAACGCATTTTTGACCAGTTCGGCGGTTACATATCCCTGCTTGTCTACTAGTTCTGTGTAAAACTTATTTATCTCTTGGGTAAGGCGATCGATGGCTCGATTTACCAAAATAGATTGGCTGCTTTTACCTATGGCTCTGCCAGTCTTTGTATCCCAAAGATTAGAGTCTATATCTGTTTTGGTACTGAATTGGGCTACTTTTGTATCTATGGTTATCCTACCCATAACGGGACATAAACCATTTTGCTTAACCTTGTCCCGATTCACGTAAAACAAAACAGTAAAAGTGCTACGCCGTTTCTTGTTGAGGTTATTATTACTTGTGTTGTTGTTAGTTTTGTTGTTATTGCTGTTGACATTCATTTTGACATTATTGTTGTCAAAGTTATTATCATTATTAATATTGCTATTGTTGCTGTTATTCTTGTCGTTATTGTTGTCACCATTCATTTTGATATACTTGTCAACATTCTTGTTGTCATGGTTATTATCATTATTTATTTTGATATTGTTGTTGTTATGGTCATTATCGTTGTTGATTTTAATATTGTTGTTATGACTTTTATCATTATTGATTTTAGTATTGTTGATATTGTTGCTGTCATTATTTTCACTATCCTGTTTCATGGCTTTATCAATTTTTGAGTTTTTATTTGAAATTCTCATTTTGCGTGTTTTTTTATTTTGCTAATTGATACTTGGTTCCTATTCGGGTTTCTAGAGCTTTCATATCCTCGTTGATTTTGTCGTTGGTAATCTTGGCATAAATCTGTGTGGAGCGTAAATCCCGATGTCCCAACATACGGCTTACGCTCTCTATAGGTACTCCTTGCGAGAGTGTAATTTCACTCGCATAGGTATGCCGTCCCATATGGAAAATCAATCGTTTATCTATTCCGCAAAGGTTGGCTATCTTCTTTAAGTTGATATTCAAGCGTCCACAACTCAACATTAAAAGCAGCTTATCATCTTTGGTGAGTCCTTTATACTTCTCAATAATTTGCAAGGGGAGTTCCAGTAAGGGGATATAACATGGTGTTCCCGTCTTTTGACGGCT
>Ga0123337_10004586_pt1 | contig 13990 bp, 13 predicted proteins | sample frozenSSSSmetaG_FD_89792 | JGI IMG/M metagenome (GOLD analysis project Ga0123337, IMG submission 89792) | Glacier valley bacterial and archeal communities from Borup Fiord, Nunavut, Canada, to study Microbial Dark Matter (Phase II) -... | ecosystem: Environmental > Aquatic > Freshwater > Ice >... | reverse complement strand
CGGACTCCTCACCGAAGGTTTCAGCCAGATGTTCCTTCAGCAATTGCGCCTCCTTCCTTCCCAAAAACAGGAAGGCGGGAGTTGCTCCATGATCGCACTTGGAGCGAATGAGTTCGGATACTGCCTCGCCGTCCCAGGAGTCTTCAAAAGACAACTCGGACGGCACGGTAGATAAGTCCGGATACGGTGTACGATGTTCTGTAATGTTCATGGTCGTTTGTATGGGTGTCGTTTCTGGATGAGCAGACCCCGTGCCAGCACCTGGCAGCCGGGGCGTTTTCGCTTGTGGCTGCAAGGTTTCGGAGGGGGGGGTTGTTAGTTTTTTCCGGTTGGCTCCGTCTCCGTAAGCGGAGAATTGCCAATGGGTCGAACTACTTAAGGAGGCTGAACCATCATCCTTTTTCAGGCAAATTTCCGATGGTGACTTTTTTGCTACATTCTGGAGAAAATGCGGGAATTTCGGGCCGAAACCAGCCGCCGGGGGGCTGGAAACGGCCGTTTTCAGGGAGATTTCCCAGGTGGTGAAGGGCAGGTTTTTCGCGTGGTTCGTGGATTAGTTTTGCTTTTGATGGCACTTTTTGCCATTTCGACCCCCAAGGGATTGTTAAGTTTTCCGTATTATCGGCGACTTTTCCGATCCCCAGCCTGTCGCGAATGGCCTCGGAAAAACTCAAGATCGCCCGTCTGACCTGGCAGCGCTTCCGCGTTGCCCTGAAGACGCTTGTGAAATCGGAGGCCGGCCCCAAGGCGGTCGCCCTTTCCGGCTCGCTGGTCATTTGCATGGTGGCGATCAATGGCCTGAACGTGCTCAACAGCTACGTCGGCCGGGATTTCATGTCCTCGATCGAGGACAAGAATATCCACGGCTTCAAGTATCAGGCGATGATTTACATGCTCGTTTTCGGCGCATCCACAGTCGCTGCGGTGCTCTACCGCTATACTGAGGAGCGGTTGGGCATCATCTGGCGCGAAGAACTCACCCGCCGGCTGACGGACATCTACATGAGCGACCGGACCTACTACCGGCTCGATTCCGCGGCCGGAGTGGCGAACCCGGACCAGCGCATCACCGACGACGTGCGCGCCTTCACGACCACCACGCTTTCCTTCATCCTGTTGATTTTCAACGGCACACTGACCGCCATTTCGTTCTCCGGCGTCTTGTGGACGATCAGCCCGACGCTTTTCGGCGTGGCGGTTGCCTACGCCATCTGCGGCTCGCTGCTGACCATTCTGCTGGGAAAACCGCTGATCCGCCTGAACTACAACCAACTCGACATGGAGGCGAATTTCCGGTCCGACCTCATCCACGTCCGGGAAAACTCCGAGTCCATCGCCCTGGCCCACCGCGAAGGCCGCTTCAAGGCCCGGCTGAACAAACGGCTCGACGCGCTCACCGCAAATTTCAGCCGTCTCATCCGGATCAACCGCAATCTCGGGTTTTTCACCACCGGCTACAACTACCTGATCCAGATCATCCCGGCGCTGATCGTCGCGCCGTTGTTCATCAGGGGCAATGTGCTCGAATTCGGGGTGATCACTCAATCGACGATGGCCTTCGCGACCCTGCTCGGCGCGTTCTCGTTGATCGTCACGCAGTTCCAATCGATTTCCACGTTCACCGCCGTCACCGCGCGGCTCTACAAGCTCACCGATGCGATGGAAAAGGCTTACAAGGCCAGGACCTGCGCCCTCGACATCGGCGAAACGGCCGACTGCCTTCGCTACGAGGATGTCACGCTCTATTCGGCCGACAAATCCCGCCTGCTCGTCTCCGAGTTGAATGTGGAAATCCTCCGTGGCTCGCGCTGGCTCGTCACCACCATCGACGACGCACCGAAAGTCGCCCTGTTCCGCGCCACCGCCGGCGTCTGGGAATGCGGCGGCGGCGCGATCACCCGGCCGGGGCTCGATGACATCCTGTTCCTGCCGGAGCGTCCGTATCTGCCGCCCGGCACGCTCCGCGACGTTCTCCTGCGCACCGGCAAGGAAAACAGCACCGACGACGCGGAGATCATGGAGGTTTTGAAAAAACTCGGCCTCGAGGACATCGTCGCTCGCGCCGGCGGGCTGGGGGTCGATCAGGACTGGGACGACCTGCTTTCCATTGGCGAGCAGCACCTGCTCTCGGTCTCGCGGATTTTCCTAGCGAAGCCGGTGTTCGTCTTCCTCGACCGCCCGGGCAGTTCGCTCCCGAAAAACCAGATCTCCAGCATCCTCGACCTGCTCACCGAGCAGAACATCGGTGTGGTGGTTCTATCGAAAAACGGCGAGTCGCGCCTGCGCTACGACGGTCATCTGGAGATCGAGGCCGAGGGCGTCTGGCGGATCAGCCACGAGGAGGTGCATGAAAACCAGAGCGAGCTGAATGATCTGAGTTGCTAACCAGTGCCACACCGCTGAATCGCGAACCTCGGAACCTTAATCGTGATCGTCGGAACCATGGTCCCGAGCGTGTGAACCATGATTCCGACCGCTGGAGTCATCGATCTCCACCGCCCACCGTGATGCCGGAATCGTGTATTTTCCCCCTGCGCGTCCCGCTATCGGATCTTAGCCTCCGGAACTCAGGAACCGTGCAAACTCCCCGCTCGATCGTTTCTTTCTCTGCCCACCGCCGACTGCCAACCGCCCCCTTTCCCGCTGTGCCCCAAACCACCTCCCAGACCTTCCTCCGCGAGCTCGACCGGAATGGAGCGGAGCGACATAGACTTCCCGATAGGGGGGCGCAGGGTTCGCGCGGGGGCGCGAATCAATCTCCGGACCTCTGCCGACAAGCCCCGATCCAATCTCGACTTGTCCCGGCCTAGCGCAGCGAAGCCGGACGCCGCCGTATACAAGCACGCGGTTGATGCCTGCGAGGGGCTTGATCCTGTTCTTTCACCGGGCCCAGGGCGGCCGTGAGCTCCTCATCGTCGATCCACCCGAGCATCCGGTAGCGCGACGCCTCCATCGGCAGTTTGCCGGATCTCGCCGGGGGCAACAGGGCCGCGATGAGCGAGCAATAGACCTGAACCGTCATCCCTTGCTGGCTTTCAAATTGGTGAGCAGCAGAATCGGCTCGCTGCGGCCCGGGGGAGCCAGCCGGACCACGTGCCAGCCGCGGTCCAGCAAGGTTCCGCCAGCCAAGGGCGACGCGCACATGATGGGTGACGCCACGGTTGGCTTTATGGCCGAAGGGCAGGAAAAGTACAAGTGACAGTTTTGTCGCATTCCCGCGGGGGGGCAGCTAACATGCCGAACATTATTGGCGGGACGCCGCAGCCACCATCGCACTTGATGTCAGCCGCTCTAAATCTGATAGGACGCTAGCGCTTTTTTGGCGTATGGGGCGGCGACGGATCATCCGGCACGATTGTGGCGCGTGGCGGAGGTGTCTTCGTGAAAGTTGACTCGCCGCTGGCCAGGTGGTCCTTAATCAGATACCAGATCGTTATCGCCAGAAGGAGGGACAGGACCTTTGCGATCCAGTTTTTCGACAGGTTCTTCAGTTTCATTTGAGGGAGTGCCGGAGAAGAGGATCTTGGCGATTTTCTCGCGGAATTGTTTTTCCGTCAGGTTGCGGTGAAGCACGCCGTTCTCACAGATGGAAATGCCGCCGGTTTCCTCGCTGACCACCACCGCGATGGCGTCGGTCCGTTCGGTGAGTCCGATGGCGGCCCGGTGGCGCAGGCCGGTCGATCGGTCCTGCATCTCGCGCTCGGTGACGGGGAAAACGCAGGCAGCACCGGCCACGCGGTCGTCGGCGATGATCATGCCGCCGTCGTGCAGCGGTGCCTTCGGATAGAAAACCGCCATCGCGAGCTCGGGCGAGAACTGCGCGTCGATGATCACGCCGCTGTCGAGGAAGTCCTTCAGGCTCACGTCCCGCTGGATCGCGAACAGCGCGCCGATCCGCTTTTTCGATAGATTGATCACGGAGTCCGCGAAGCGTTCGAGAAAGGCGATGCGGAGCTTGTTGGAAAATGAGAAGATCCGTTTGCTGCCGAGCCGGGCGAGGCCGTTGCGCAGTTCCGGTTGGAAAATCACGATCAGCGCCAGTGCCAGCACCGCCGCCGCGCGGGTGATGATCCACTGGATGACCTCCAGCCGGAAGATGGTGGAAACCAGCGTCAGCACGATCAGGATGGTCCCGAGTCCGACCAGGATCTGCGCCCCGCGGGTCGCCCGGAAGGCCCGGTAAATTTGGTAAATACACGTCGTGAGAAGCAGTATCTCAATGCTGTTCCGCCAAGGATCTTCGAGGATGTTCCACATGTTATTACGACGCTCGGAACGATACACCCCGCCGCGGACCACTGGCAATCCCGGATATTTGCCTTGAGGTGGGAACAACCGTTGAATTCAATTGAAAAAAGATGATCCAAGGAAGCCAGTGCGGCGGATCAATGGTGTCAGGAAAAACTTACCCCTCAAAACACAACGATGAAAATTCAATCCAAGCTCGCACTCATGGTTTCGCTCGCCGCTTTCGCCGCCAGTCCGCTGGCAATGGCCGGCAAGGACGCGCCCGCCGTGGAACCCGCCGCTCCGGACGTCACGGAGGAGGTCGAAACGGAAGTGGTGATCGAAGAACCGGTTGCTGAAACCGAAGAGCCAAGCACCGGTACCGAAGAGCCCGCCGATGGCGGTGGTGAAGTGGTGGACAGCGGTGGCAAAGACACGGAAGTCGAACTGTCCGATCCAACTCCCGAAACGACCGGCTCCGGCAAGGACGGTGGCGAGGTGCCGATCGACTGGGTGAAGCGCGGTGATGGAGACAATCCCGAAATTTTCTACAACATGGCAGGTGGTGAGGCACCGGTTTTCAAGGGCGAGACCGCCCGTGAACTTGGCCAGGACGACAAGGCGGCCGCGATCGAAACAAAGGGCGCTGCCGCAGCCCCGATCAAGGGCGAGAAGAAGGAGCCGGTCGCGCTGATCAAGAAGGGCCGGGTTTTCCTCCGCTGATTTCACGCATGGAGTCACTTTATAAAAGGCCGTCGGATGATTCCGGCGGCCTTTCGATTTTATGAAATCCACTTCTGCTCTCGCTTCGCTGTGCGCGTTGCTGCCTGTCCCGCTTTTCGGCTTTGGTGCTGAGGACGCAAGCCGCCCGGTTCCTCTCACCGAAAGCCGCGCCACCGAGCGGCCGACCCGTGAGGATCCGGCCACCGATGGTGCGGTGAAGGCGGGCAAGGATGATGTCCTGCTGCCGGTGCTGCGTGGTTTAACGATCGCAGCAACGGCGGAAGAAGCGCTGGAGCTACAGAAGGAGAACGAAGATGGAGTGAAACTGGCGGGTTTTCCAGAAGCGGATCGGGAAGTGATTCGCAAGATTGCGGAACCCGCGATCGGCAAACGGGTCTCGCTGCGCTCGCTCGATCGGCTCACGTCGGAGTTGGAAACCGCGTTCCGCTCGTCGGGCCGGAGTTTTGTGAAAGTCTCGTTTCCCGAACAGGAAATCACCTCGGGCGTGGTGGCGGTGATCGTCTGTCCGGCGCGCACGGGGCGGATTGTGTTAGCTGGAAAACCGTCGTTCGGTCTGAAGTTCGCCGCCGATGCCTTCCGCACGCTGCCGGGCGGTGAACTATCAGGTGATGTGGTGGTTGAGGATCTGGAGTGGATCAACCAGAACCCGCTGCGGCGCGCCTCCATTTCCTACAGCGACGGCGCGGCGCCGGACGCGCTCGATCTATCACTCAGGATCCGGGCGGACAAAGTCTGGCGGGCCTACGCCGGGATCGACAACCAGCTCAGCGAGGATCTGGGCGACCAGCGGCTTTTCGCCGGTTTCCAGTATGGCGACCTGTTCTCGCTCGATCACAGGATCACGGCGCAATACACGTCGTCCGCGGATTCCAAAAGCCTTCGCGGGGTGAGCGGGATCTACGAGGTGCCGCTGCCGGTCCGGCATCTGCTGGATTTTTCGCTGGGCTACACCGAGTCCGATTCCGACACCGCCGGACCGATCGATCAGAGCGGGAAATTCTCGCGGGCGGCGTTTGTCTATCGGATCCCGCTGCCGCGCTGGAGGGCGGTCAGCCAGGAGTGGCGGATGGGGATGGAGTTCCGCAACAACGACTATCTTTTCTCGGACGGTTCCAGCTCGGACGTGCGGTTTTTCCAACTCGAAACGGGATGGAAGGGACGTCGGCCGGATCGCTGGGGGACGACGAAGGCGGACGCATCGCTGCTTTACAGTCCGGGGCAGGGCGTGCTGGGTTCGGACGACGAGGATTTCATCGCGCTGGGTGGCGAGGGCGCGGATTCAGTGATTGTTAGGGGTGAGGTGGAGCGCACGCTGAAATTCGGCGAGGTGGCAACTTTGCTCGGTCGCTGCGAAGCGCAGTGGTCGGACTCGGTGCTGCTGTCGTCCGATCAGATTTCCGCGGGCGGGTATGGGCGGGTGAGGGGATTTGATGAAACCGTGGGCTACGCGTCGAAGGGAATGGTGGCCACCATCGAACTCCAGTCGAAGTTCTATCAAAGTCCGAAAACCGGGGAGTTTCAGGCGGTTTCCTTCATCGACGGAGCACTGCTGCACCGGGATCAGGACAGCGATGTGGGCCAGATCGCCTCGACCGGGATCGGCCTGCGCTGGCGCTATGAGGATCATTTCTCCACAAGGATCGATCTGGGCGTTCCGATCGACTATCCTGATGATGAGAGCGGTGATCCGATGGTCCACTTTTCCGTTAGCACCACCTGGTGACGACGCTCAACGCGGTCCTTGGAGGATGGTGTTGGTAGGAGTGGGCGGGTCCTGTTTCCCGCTCTCGCCCTTGGTGAGGATGAACCCGGTCGGGACCACCGCGGTTTTTCCGAGGCTGAAATCGAAGGAATCCGCGCCGGGAGTGTCGCTGTCCGGGAGCTGGCCTACCAGGACGGGCTGGTCGTTGTTTTCGGTCCGGACCCAGAGCAGATAGGGAGCCTCGGGTGTCGTTCTGGGCAGGTTCGTGACCAGCGTGCCGACATCGCGCGCCGCATCGTAAATGGGAATGGCGGAGGCAGGAGACTGGGGTTGCCCGGATTTGTTCAGCGGATCGTAATTCGCGATGAGGGATTCTCCGGCCAAGGCGTCGCCGATCACCGTGGTGAGGCTGGTGGCATCATCGAGCATGATGACGGACCGCGCATTGTTCTGTGCCAGATCGGGCGGACCCATCGTCATCACGATCGGCCAAGACATGCCGGGCACGGCTTCGAACCGTTTTTGGTCGCGCTTTTGGGCGCCTTCGAGTTTCTCCCTCAGCACTTCGATTTCTTGAATGAGCCGCTTCGTTTCCACCCGCGCGATGGTCCGGATGTCATTCTCCTGAGTGGCAGCCATTCCGCCACCGGGCGGTGCTGCCGCCGGATCTTTGGAAGTTTCCGCCGCCATGTCGGGCGCGGTTTCTGAGGGGGAAACAACGATCACCGACTCCACGCCGTGTGGGGTGGCGGAGGCCGGCGGTGAGGCATTCGCGGACTTGCCGGTGGCGGGAGCTTGCTGGTCGAGCACAAGGATGACCGCCAGCACGGCGGCGGCGGCCCAGCCGGTGATGGCGGGCCAGTTGGTGGATTTTGTGGTGTTGAGCCCGAGGCGGGATTGCAGACGTTCGAGCTGGCCGGCGCGTGGGGCCATCGGCGTGACGGTGGCGGCGGCGACAGCAGCGGACAGGCAGTTCATTTCCCGCCAGGTGTTACGCAGGGCGGGATCCTGGCGCATGGCCTCATCGAAGCCAGCGGCTTCGTCGGCATCGAGCATGCCGAATGCGCGCCAGGCGGCGCTTTCGTGAGGGTCAGAATTCATGGCGTGATAGTTGGTTGCGCACTTTTTCCAAAGCGCGGCGAAGTCGGTTTTTCACCGTCCCCAAGGGAGTTCCGAGGTGTTCGGAAATTTCCGAATGGGTGTATTCCAGGAAAACGGCCAGTTCCAGGCAGTTGCGCTCGTCGGTGCCGAGCACGTCGAGCGCCGCGCGCACGCGCCGCCAGTCGTCGAGGGCCATCACCTGCGGATCCTCGGTCGTCTCGCTGGGAGCGTGCAGATGGATCGGCACGACGCGCGATGAATCCCGCTTGCCGCGGTGACGGTAACGCAGGCGGTCGATGCAGTAGCCGCGCATCACGGCGAAGGCCCAGGCGAAAGGCGGCGATTGTTTCGGATCATAATCCACCGAGCGGTGCCACATGCGGACGAAGGTGTCCTGCACCACTTCTTCCGCCTCGTGGCGGTCGCCGAGCATGCGGAAAGCGGAGCCAAGCAGGATAGGGCTCCACATTTCATGAAGCTCGGAAAGCGCGTCGCCATCACCCTTTGCCATGCGTCCGATGAGCGCCACGGCGTCGCCCGTGCGATCCTCGGCGAGTCCGCCTGGGAAATGCCTGCCGGGCTCGGGTTCGATCATGGAAAAGGGGTGGGACATGAAATCCGGGAGTCGTGCGTTGATGATCCGCCGTTTCCGCGCCGCTTGGATCATGGTATTTGCGACGAAGGACAAGGAAAGCCCGATCGCGGGTGTGGAGAATGTCTCCAAAGATTTCTTGTCGCGGTGCTAACAAAAATGTAACAGCTTGATCCTGATGAAAACCCGATGTGCGAAACTAGCGGTTCTCACGGCCGCGATACTGGCCGCTCCCGGTGTGGACGCCGGCGAACCGGAGGTGCAGCTCCGCCTCCTGCCGGCCAAGGCCCGCGTGAGCTGGTCGCTGCCGCCGGCGGATACGGCCAACTCGCTTACCACCCGCCGGACGCTCCTCGAAAGCAGCACCGATCTGCTCATCTGGCATCCTGAAGGAACGGAATTCACCGGCACTCCGAACGGCCCCGCCCAAACCGCGGTGGATGTGGCGCAGAGCGGCCCGCAGCGGTTTTTCAGGGTGAGGAGGACCGATACGCCGGTCTATCTCGCTTCGGGAGGAGCGGATGTTTTCGGATACAGCACGGCACTGGCGGAGCGGCTTTCGTTTAATACCGACATCACGCCGGGAAATTTCGCAGCGCTGTATCCTTCCGGCGCATCGCTGGCCGGAGTGTCATTCGACGTCACCACGGCCGAGTTTTATGATAAATGGAATACCGACCCGGCGGTTTGGAATGCTGCGCTGCCTCCCGGTTCGACCGACCAGCGCCTTTTCGATTTCCGTCTCGATCTCGCCTCGCAACAAAAGCTGGCGGCCAACGGCTTCGTCGTCAGCGAGCCACGCGGGTCGATCAGTTTCACCGATCTCTACTACAAGATCTGGACGGACGATCTGCCGGTGTTCGTGACGAGCGATTCCATTCTCCATGCCTGGCACCGGACGTGGATCACGATGCTGGAGGAGATCGAGGAGCTGGCGCTGCGGCCGAAACTTTCGGCGTTGGTCGCCGGTTTGCAGAGTCATTTAAACAGTGCCCCCGTCCCGAGCGCGCTTTCGCTGGGTAGGTCGGATGCCGTCGATTTGATCACCAGCGGCAGCGAGCTCATCTCCTATCCGATCTTGGAGGAGGGAACTACTCCCGAGGAATTTCTCGGCTACTTTGCAACCAAAGCATTGAGCGCCTCCACTTCGGCACCTGAATCCATTTTCGGAGGAAACCGGCTGGTGGATTGGACGCAATTCGGGCCGCGGTCCCATTACTCGAACTCGGAAACGCTGAAGAGCTATTTCCGCACGATGAAATGGCTGAGCACCATGGATTTGCGGATCGACCAGAGGGCGGGCGACAATTCCCTTCGCCAACTCGCCGCCGCCGTTGTCCTGACGCTGGTGCTGCGGGATGCCGGGCTGATGGACGAGTGGGAGGAAATCGACAAGGTCATGACCGCGTTCGTCGGTCGTGCGGATTCCATGACGCCGCCCCAGCTTCTGGAAATCCTGCAATCGGAAAATCTGGGTACCCTATCCGCATTCAGCTCCACTGCGGTATTGGAAAACCTGCTCGCCCGCATCCAGTCGGGACAGGCGGGAGTGCAGGACATTCTGGGGCATCCGATTCCGGCACCTGCTGGAGAAGCCAAGCTGGTCCTGCCGCGGTCATTCACGTTTTTCAGCCAGCGTTTCACTCCGGAGAGCTGGGCCATGGGCCGGATGGTGTTCGACAATATCTGGCGTGAAAACCCGGATCCATCAGGCCCGCCGATGGTGCGGGTACTCCGGCGGCTGCCGTCAGCGCTGGATATCAATTTCGCCGTGATGGGGAACAACACGCCCGCGCCTTTGCTGGCACTGCGCATGGGTGCCCCGGGTGTTCCATACCGTGATGGGCTCGATTTTTCGCGTGAACTGCTTTCCATCCGTGAGGTCATGGACGGCCAACCGGCTTCCGCCTGGGGCGGCACGCTTTATCTCCATCAGCTTGGTGCGCTCCGCAGCCTGTCAGAGGAAATGCCGTCCACCGTGCCGGAAGCTTTCCGAACCGATGCATGGAAATGGAAGACCGTGCAGACCCAGCTCGCCGGCTGGACGGAACTGCGGCACGACAACCTGCTCTACGCCAAACAAAGCTACACTCCGCCGGTGCTTTGCTACTATCCGGCTGGCTACGTCGAGCCGCGTCCCGCGTTCTATCAGGCGATGAAACAACTGGTGGATTTCGCTTCCAATACCCTCGCGTCGCTTCCCATGTCGGGCACATTTCCTGGAAGACCTACTTCCTATGGAACTTCTCCGACGTCGGTCAATCTCGCTACTCGGAAATCCACGTGGCTGTCCCATCTTGGTGGAATGTCATCTTCGTTGCAGTCTCTCTCAGAAATCTCCCAAAGCGAGGTGAACAAGGTTGCCTTTTCAACCGCTCAGAACACCTTTATCCAAGGAGTCGTGCAGAGTCCCACTACGTTGTATTCGTCGAACGGGCGCTCGTACACCGGCTGGTATCCGCAATTGTATTTGAAGAGTGTTTTTGCTGGCAACAATGACCCCCATCCATCCGAAATGTGGGACCCGCTTGTCACCGATGTTCATACGGATGCTCCTGACGGTGTCCTCACCAGTGATCCCGGTGCAGTCCTCTACAACGCCACCGGAAACGCCGCGCTCATGCTCATCGCCATCGACGTGAACGGCCAGCGCTGCATCCACGGCGGACCGTCGTTCACCTACTATGAATTCACGGGCGGCTACGGAGAATCCCGTCTGACGGACGCCGCTTGGAAAACCCGGGTGGGCGACAAGACCCAGCCACCTCACCCGGAGTGGACGACATCCTGGCTCACGCCCGGTCCGATCACTGTTCCCCCTTATACTCCCTGAGGTCCGCTTCAGGAAACTCATCCCTTGCCGTCTGCAGCGAGCTGGTTTTAACTCCGCGCATGCACGAAGAAATCAAGCTCACCCGCGAAGTCGCCGCCATCCAGATCCCGAGTGGCGACACGCTTTCACTCCCTGCTGGCACCGCTGTTTTCATCACCCAGCGCCTCGGCGGCACCTACACGGTGGCCACTTCCCAAGGCCTTGCCCGGATTTCCTCCCAAGACGCGGATGCTCTCGGGGTGAATCCCGAAGAGGAGCAGAAAAAACATGCGGAAGTCGTGCGCCTGAAGGATGCGCCGCTTGAGGAGCAGGTGTGGGCCCAGCTCAAGGGAGTTTATGATCCGGAAATCCCGGTGGACATCGTCAATCTCGGCCTCGTTTACGACTGCATTATCGAGGAGGCCGACGGCAAAAAGACCGTCGCCGTGAAAATGACCCTCACCGCTCCCGGTTGCGGCATGGGGCCGGTGATCGCCGCCGACGCGCAGGCGAAAATCATGACCATCGACGGCATCGACGACGCCCGCGTGGAACTCGTCTGGGACCCTGCTTGGAATCAGGAAATGATCTCCGAGGAAGGCAAGATGAAGCTCGGGATGATCTGAACCTTGCCGCCGCGGGCTACTTTTTCCAAGTCGTGTCGATGTAGGCGATGATCGTCGGGATCGCTGTTTCCAGCAGGTTCGCCACCTCGTCGTAGGCGGCCTTGCCCATGCCGATGGGATCGGGCACGTCGATGGCGGCACCTTTTTTTGGAAAATCCGAGAATTCGCAGGTCAGATAGAATTTGTCCGCGTGTTTCGGGAAGCGGGATTCCAGCACCTGCAAGTGCCCGCGGGTCATCGCAAAAACATGGCTGGCCTTGGACAGGAGCGCCTCCGAAACCGGGCGGCTGTGGAAATCATCAAGTTCCGCGCCGCGCTTTTTCAAGATCGCCGCCGTTTCCGGACTGCAGGGAGTCCCCTTGGTGGCCGCCACGCCGGCGGAGCTCACTTCATAGTCGCCACGATCGGCGATCGCCTTGAGAAAAAGGCCCTCGGCCATCGGGCTGCGGCAGGTATTTCCGGTGCAAACGAAGAGCACGTGCTTCATATCAGACATCGCGGAGGAGCGTGATGGCTCGGAGTGCGTTCGTCAAATCGCAATGGGCGTTCTGAAATACTGCTTGAACCCGCAGGCCGACTGTCTTTCATGGCGATAGACAGCGATTTGGAAACCGAAGAACTCCATCAACTGCGATCGCGGATCGAGGCATTCGAGCTGGATGATCCCGCGTCGCTGTTTTCGTTCACCAGCCGTCTGGCCCGCGAGCAGGGTTGGAGCCACGCCTTCGCCGCGCGGGTGGTGGTGGAATACAAACGCTTCATCTGCCTCGCGATGATGGCCGGTCATCCGGTGTCGCCGTCCGAAGCGGTCGATCAGGTCTGGCACCTGCATCTCGTTTACACAAAAAGCTACTGGCAGAAACTCTGCCGCGATGTGCTCGGTCGGGACCTCCATCACGAACCGACCCGCGGCGGCACGGACGAGGGCGAAAAATTCACCGACTGGTATCAGAAAACGCTGGAAAGCTATCAGCGGATTTTCGGCGAACCCGCACCGGTTGAGATCTGGCCGGATGTCAATTCCAGGTTCGCCGGTTCCGCGGCCTTGGGCTGGGTGGATCGCTCGCGCTACTGGCTCATCCCCAAACCTTTCCTTTTTCAAAAATGACCACAATGATGACCCTTGCAGAAATTCCGCTCCTCGATTGGAAAGGGCCGCAGTTCCTCACATTCTATCTGGTGGCGCTGGTCGTCTGCGTTGCGTGGTCCTTCCGGCGGGCGCGCGGAGCGATGTCGCGGTTTGAGGTTTCCGACAAAGCATCGCCGCCGCTCACCAATCCCTATGAGATCGCCTATCTGGCGGGCGGGGCTCAGCGGGTGGTGCAATTGGTGGTCGTCCGCCTCGTCAGCGAGGACCTTCTGGAATGGAAAAAATCCGGCAAAATTCAAGGTCTGGTCGCCAAGGCCAAGGCGGTTCCAGCCGATCTCAACGAGATTGAACGCACGGTTTTGAAAAGCGCTGGCAGTTTCGGAAAAACCGGGATGCAGCTCAAAAATGTGGGGGACGCCATCAGCGGCCCGCTTGGCCAGATCGAGCGGCGGCTGGCGATTCTGGGATTGAGGCCCACGGCATCGGAGCGATCCGGAGTCGGCTTCCGGGCCGGGCTGCCGCTGGTGTTTCTGATGGGAATCGGCATCACCAAATTGTGGATCGGCCTTGGCCGGGAAAAACCGATCATCATTCTGGCGTTCCTGGTGTTCGTGAGCTTCATCGTCCTGATGGTGGTTATCAGCCGTGCGCCGTGGCTGACGGCAAAGGGCCGGAGCATGCTCGACGCACTTCATGCGAAACACGCCGATTTGGAAAATCGCGTGCAGGCCAGCGACACGGTGTCCAACCACGAAGCCTCGCTCGCTCTTTCACTACTCGGCCCCGCCTGCCTGATCGGCATGGGCGGCTATCTGGGAATTGATCCGCTGCTCAGCGCGCAACTGAGAACCATGGGCGCGAACAACGGTGGCAGCGGATGCTCGACCAGCAGCGGCTGTTCGTCCGGCGGCAGTGATGGAGGGAGCGGCTGCGGCGGCGGAGGTTGTGGCGGCTGCGGTGGAGGCGGCGATTGAATCAAGACTCGCCCGCGGCTTTCGCCTCATGTTCGGCTTTGGCGGCTTTCCGGCATTCGGCGACGAAGTGATTGCACGCCTCGCGGCAGAGCAGGGGGATGGCTTCGTTTTCCGGAAGGTCG
>Ga0123337_10004582_pt1 | contig 13997 bp, 13 predicted proteins | sample frozenSSSSmetaG_FD_89792 | JGI IMG/M metagenome (GOLD analysis project Ga0123337, IMG submission 89792) | Glacier valley bacterial and archeal communities from Borup Fiord, Nunavut, Canada, to study Microbial Dark Matter (Phase II) -... | ecosystem: Environmental > Aquatic > Freshwater > Ice >... | reverse complement strand
TGGGATATGATTGAGGCTGCAAACAACTATGTAATATGGGATAGTTTACGGAATATGGGAATTATGTTTAATTATAATTATAATACACCATTTTCAGGTATTTGCTTACTAACTCCACAAGCACCACAATTTTATGCTTTAGATGATCAATACGGAGGTGTTAATCCTTATGACGGATTTACCTTAACAGAAAAATTTACAAGTATTTCAAGTGGTGTATTTAGAAAAACATCTACTTTTGGAGCAACTGACGCTTCTTATTCGATAGCCGGGAGAATGGATTCCTTGAAAAATAATACTTCCCAAACCATTGCTTATGCATTTGTTACAGGTAAAAATGCAATGGAATTATTTGCTCAAGCTCAAATAGCAAAAGCACGTTTTTGTCAATTAAATAAACCTTTGGCTAGCTTTAATATGAAAGGGAAATTTTATAACGATACTCTTATTACTTCTATTGATACTGTTGCTCAATTTACAGATAAATCAGTTGGAGCATTAAGTTGGAACTGGGACTTTGGTGGTGGAAAGAAAAGTAAACTTCAAAATCCTACTCAAAACTTTAGTAAAATAGGTACTTATAAAATAAAACTTTATGTGCAAAATTCAACAGGATGCCAGGATAGTGTTATTAAATTTTTGAATGTACTATCATGCCAGTTAAAAAAACCAATAGTGAACTTTGCAATGAAAGGAAAATACCTTAATGATACACTTATCTCTGGTATAGATACAGTTTTGCAATTTACTGATAAATCAATTGGCGCAGTAAGTTGGAATTGGGATTTTGGCGGAGGTAAGAAAAGCAATATTCAAAGTCCTCAGGAAAATTTTAATATATTAGGTAAGTACCCTATAAAACTAGTTGTACAAAATGTAGCTGGTTGTAAAGATAGCTTGATAAGAACATTAACAGTTACTACACTATTAACTGGAACAGAACCAAATTATAATCAGGATAATCTTTTAATTTTCCCCAATCCAACTGAAGGAAACTTAAATATTCAGGCAAAGAATAATTTTATTTTATCAAACTCAGATCTAATAATTTATAATTCTTTAGGTAATCAAATATTTAAAACAAAAGCCAAAAGTGAAAATGAAGAAATATCATTAACGGGTATAAGTAAGGGTCTGTATTTTTTAAATATTAGATCAGATAAAAAAAATATTATAAAAAAGATTATTATTCAATAAGGTGAAATATATTCGTGTAAATTTAAATTAAAAAATTATGCAGGAAATAGATGTTCATACCCTTAAACAAATGATGGATGAAGGGAAAGATTTTCAAGTTATTGATGTTCGTGAACCAAGTGAATACGAAATTGCAAACCTTGGAGGTGAACTTATTCCTCTAGGTTCTATTTTAGATAATGTTGATAAAATTTCAAAAGATAAAATGGTAATTATCCATTGCAGAAGTGGTAAACGAAGTGCTAATGCAATTAATATTTTAGAAAGCAAGTTCGGATACACAAATTTATATAATCTTGAAGGTGGTATTATGGCTTATGGCAATGAAATTGACCCTAATAAAATGGTCCCTTAAAAATTAAACCAGAAAAATTTCAATTCATTTATAAGTAGAAAAATTGTTAATGGCGTTTTAAATTTTTTAATGGAATTAGATTAAATAATTAATTAAATTAAAATTTTTAATTTTTAAATGTTTATAATCATAATACAATTATTTCTTTTAATTATAATTATATCAAGCTGCAATCCTTCTTCTAATCCTGTTGTTCCGGTTGTTGTTAATAATCCAATCACAAATTCAGATTCTCGAGATTTTAACCAATACACTGAAATAGTTTGGTAGGATGAATTGGATGGAACAAGTTTAGACCCTACCAATTGGACACCAGAAATAAAAGATGTTTGGTATAATAATGAGTTGGAAGCTAAAACGAATTCGAATAAGAATTTAAATGTTAATGGAGGTTTTCTAAATATTACTTCTATTAAAGAAAGTTATAATGGTCGACAATATACTTCTGGAAGAATAATTAGTAAAGGAAAGCATGATTTTATATTTGGCCGGCTTGATGTTAAAGCTTAGCTACCTAAAGGAAAAGAAATGTGGCCTGCTATATGGATGTTAGGTGCTAATGAAACTCAAGTTGGTTGGCCTGCCTGTGGTGAAATTGAAATAATGGAATTGCGTGGAAGTATTCCAAATGTAGTTTTGAGCACTTTGCATAATACAGAAACAGTTGCAAACAATCAAAATCCAGGTTCTCAATATACTTTACCTCCAGGAACAATCGGAGATTTTAACTCTGATTTTCATTTATTTACATGCATTCGAAGCTTAAATAAAATGGAGTTTTATGTTGACGGAAATAAATTTTATTCATCCTCTCTTCAAATTTTTCAAGTTATCCTTTTAATAACCCTTTTTATGTAATTTTAAATCTTGCTGTGGGTGGTGATTTTGATGGAAACCCCGATGCTAATAGAATCTTTACACAAGCAATGCAGGTGGATTATATAAGATTTTTACAATATAAACAATAGATAAAGTTTTAAAAAAAGCTTTCACTAATAACAAAGTCAAAGCTTTTTTTAAAACTTATAACATATTTACTTTCCTTTAATATCATTGTTAAATTTTTCCATGCAACCTCTATCTTGCAAAGTAGTATAAATGGTTGATTTATTTAGCCCTCCGAAAGTTAAATTACTTACTGACTTTCCTTTTAAAAATATTTCCCTAATCAATTTACCATCTTTTGAATAAACATCTATTGCACCTTTACCGTGCCTGGCGATATATAAGTTTCCAACACTATCACACTTCATTCCATCTAAACCAAAATCATGAAACTGAAAAAAAAGTATTTTATTAAAAATATTTCCTTTCTTATCTAAATCATATTTCCAAACTTTCCTTTGAACGCTTTCATTCACATATAAAATTTTCTCATCGGGGCTTAATTCAATTCCATTTGTAGTTCCCATTTTTTCTTCCAAAAGAATAGCTTTACCTCCTTTATCAATTCTCCAAAGCTTTCCAGTACTTTCCTTCCAATTTGGATCTGAAGCATATAGTTGACCGTTTTTATTTATCGCAATGTCATTGGGTTGATTAAAATCTTTATTGTGGCAGTAAATAGTAATTTTTTTAGTTTTCATATCCACTTCCAAAATATTATGGCCTTTAAAATCAGCCAAAAACATATTTCCTTTTTTATTAAATTGGATGGCATTTGCAACACTATTTTCTGGCAATTCTAAAAATAATTCACAGCTTCCATCTGCCTTTACCAATCCAATGGAACCATCTTTCTTGTAATTAACAACATATAAATTACCGTGTTTGTCAAAATTTGGCCCCTCTATATTGGTTGTAAAAAGATGCTCTTTAGTAAAATCTTCAACAATAAAATATTGACAATATGAATTCTGAATTAAAAATAAAAATAAGAAAAATGAGAAAACGGTACGTATCATAAAAACAAATATTGAATTTAAAGGTGTTATGAATTAAAAGTATGAAAGATTAAATTAATTTATAAAGTATTTTGATAAATTAATATTAAGGTAAAAATAGAATGTTTTTCTTTTTTATTCTACTTTTGCAACTTTATTCGGATTATAATAATTATCTGAACAATAAATTCATTTTAATACTAAATCAAATTACATTCATGAAAGTAGCCGTTGTAGGCGCCACTGGTCTTGTAGGTGGTGAAATTCTTAAAGTATTGGAGGAAAGAAATTTCCCTGTTACAGATTTAATTCTAACTGCATCCGAAAATTCAATCGGTAAGGAAATTAAATTTAAGAATAAGTCTTATAAGGTTGTGAGTATAGAAGATGCAATTGCAAGCAGACCTGACATAGCTTTATTTTCTGCAGGAGGCTCAACATCATTAGCATTGGCACCAAAGTTTGCAGAGGTTGGTACAATTGTTATTGATAATTCTTCTGCGTGGAGAATGGATCCAACTAAAAAATTAGTAGTTCCTGAAGTTAATGCGCATGCAATAACAAAAGAAGATAAAATTATTGCGAATCCAAATTGTTCGACAATACAAATGGTAGTGGCACTAAACCCACTTCATAAAAAGTTTAAAATAAAACGAGTTGTTGTTTCAACATATCAATCAGTTACTGGAACAGGGAAAAAAGCTGTAGATCAACTTTATGCCGAGCGTGAAGGTAGAACGGATGTTCAAAAAGTGTATCCGCATCAAATCGACCTTAATGTTTTACCACATATTGACGTTTTTTTGGAAAATGGTTATACCAAAGAAGAAATGAAAATGGTGAATGAAACCAAGAAAATTATGGAAGATGATAATATTAAAGTTACTGCAACTACGGTAAGGATTCCTGTAATTGGTGGCCATTCAGAAGCTGTAAATATAGAATTTGAAAATGAATTTGACATAAAAGATATTTATGAAATTCTAAAAAAATCACCAGGTATCATTATTGTTGACAATGTTTCAAAATTTGAATATCCAATGCCAAAAGACGCGCATGGGAAAGACGAAGTATTTGTAGGTCGTATTAGAAGAGATGAATCTCAACCTAAAACTTTAAATATGTGGATTGTTGCAGATAATTTAAGAAAAGGGGCTGCTACAAATGCTGTTCAAATTGCAGAATATTTGGTTAAAAGTATTTTAAAATAGTTTTAAATTTTTGATATAAAAAAAGGACTTGTTTACTTCAAGTCCTTTTTTTTATAAGAGTTAATTTTTTATGAAAATCTTCTTGCGCTTTTCCATTCTTCAAATCTTTCTGAAATTCTTTTAGCAATTATTTCATAATTAGACCAGCTATCATCAACATGATACATAGAGGCATAATTTTTTGCTAAATATACATTATAATCATCGTAATATTTCCCACCCTGATAATAGCTTTTAGTAAAGGATACGCCTATTTCATTTAATAAATCATTACCCAAATAACCATCCCAAATTTCACTTAATATTGTACAAGAGATTTCCCTGTTTTTAAATCTATATATTTGAATTTCAGACTCATCTTCAAAATACTCGCTATATAAATTGTTATCAATTATCCATCCCAAAAACATTCCTATATGTGTATAAGCATTTTCGATAGGTAAGAAATCAGGAAAATTACCCATAAAATGAGTTTTTGCCTGATCTATCATTTTGGATTGTTGAGCAAAATATCTAGCGTTTTTATTCATATTTAAATGATGGGCTTTCATAGGTAAGGTTTTATCCTTGATAAAATATAAAGATCAAAAGTAAACAAATTTATAATTTTTTTTATTAAAAAAAATACTATTTAGAACCTAATTTATTCAGTAATCTATAATATTTATATATTTACTTTATTTTCTTATCATTTAAGAATGTCGATTGTAAGTAATAATATTAAATATTTGAGAAGAACAAAGGGTTTAACTCAAGAACAATTTGCTCGGAAAATTGGAATAAAGCGCTCTTTATTAGGCGCATATGAAGAAGGTCGTGCAAATCCTAATTATGAAAACTTAATGAATATGGCTAATTTTTTTGGCCAGTCAGTGGATATTTTAATGAAAAATGATATTAGAAAACAGAATGAAATGAATAATAATTTATCTGTTTTAAATACATTTAGAGAAGATGAAATAAAAGCTCCTGCCTCATTAGAAGATTTACTAAACGACTTAAACAAAGAAACTCAATCAAGAGAAAATTACAATGTATTTAACCCAGTTGCTGATACTTTTCCTAATTCAACTTTTGAAGAACCATCTCAATTTTCATCCATAAATAAAAATTTTATTTCTCCCGAACCTCAAATTTCAAATGGGTTTGAAACACAAAAAAATAATTTTTCTTACCAAAAATATAGTGAAGCTTCCGATAGCGATCCAGTTTTAATAGAATATATAAGTCAAAAAAATATTCAAAATTATTTGAATAATATTTCTTCATCAGATTTTTTAAAACAATTACCACTTATTCAATTACCAATGTTAAAGAAAGGAATTTACAGAGCCTTTGAAGCGGGGAATGACTTTCCTTTACCTGAATCAACAATAATTGGGAGTGCTGTTAAAAATTGGGTTGATATAAAGGATGGAATTCCATATATAATTATTGCTCAAAAAAGGGGAATTTTATTTAGAAGAGTCTTTAACCAGGTTAAAATTAAAGGTACGCTTTTACTTAGTTCGGATAATTCATCTTTCCCAACCATTGAAATTAATATTAAAGAAGTTTTGGAAGCTTGGGAATTAAAAATGTTTTTTAGTTCTCAATTACCCGAACCTAGTCAGTACATGCCTGCAATTGAACGTTTGTCAAAATTAGTTTATGAGATGCAGCAGGAAATTAAAGATATAAATAATTAAATAAGATGAATGGCAATTAAAATTTACTTTTAATTGTCTGCTAACAAATTTTTTTTTATAAAATTATGATGTCTAAAACAATTTCTTCTAATCAATTTTTAAATTTTCTAACAATAATATTTTTTGGTTTAGTTGTAGGTCAAATAGTTTTGGCTGTAGTAGCTTATTTCCTAATAAATAAAAATATTGTTAAAGGCTCGAATGAATTGGAACAATTATTATTCTTTTCGATTCCCTCATTTATATTGTTTTCTTTTTTTGGAGGTAATTTCATTTATAAAAATTTATTGAATAAAATTAATTTCGAGGATGAAATTAATTTAAAACAAAAGACATATTTTAAAGCTCTTATTTTTAAATATGGATTACTTGAATCAGGAGGAATTTTTGCTTTTGTTGCAGTGATTTTGACTGGTAATTATGTTTTTTTAATTTTTTCTGGAATTGTAATCTTATTATTTATATATAACAAACCAACTCAAGCAAAATTGATTAAAGATTTGAAATTAAATGAATCAGATATTTTTAATTTTAATGAAACATCTATATAATTAATGTTTTGGATCGAAGATTCTATTAAAAGAACCTAATTAATCATCTGCATATATTAATTAGGCACCCACCAGACTAAAATATTTCTTTATCCTACTTTATATTTTTAGTTTACAAAATAATTTATCCTCCTATTATAAATATTTTTACGTATTAAAAATTAATATTTTTTAATATTTATATTTTATGAAAATTATTTTTTTTTAAACAGTTTTACAAAAAACTCAAATAAATTTTAATTTTTAAATATGGATCGTATTAAATATTTTCTTTTTCTTATTCTGTTTCTATTAAGCTCCTCAGTTTTTTCTCAAAATCAAGTTAAATTAAAGGACACAACTTATTGGCAAAAATCATTTGCTGGTGGAATAAATTTTAATCAAGCACAGTTTAGTAATTGGTCGGGTGGGGGAGTAAACTCAATGTCGTTAGGTGCACTTGTAAATGCAAGGTCGTTATATCAAAAAGAAAAATGGTCGTGGGATAATACTGCAGATTTGCAATTGGGATATGTTTATCAGGAAAGCATAGGAACGCGAAAAGCTGCAGATCAAATTTTTATTAATTCTGTCGCAGGTTATAAAATTGCTAAAAAATGGGATTTCTTTATTTCTGGATTATTTAATACGTTTTTTGCTCCAGGTTATTTATATGGTGCCAAAAAATCTGATCCAAATAAAGGAGGTGATTCTTTGGTTTCTAATTTTATGTCACCTGCTCAACTTACTTTTGCAGTTGGTGTGGCTTATAAACCAACAGATTGGTTTTCAGTAAGAATATCTCCTTTTGCTCCTAGATTTACTTTTGTTTTAGATGATGCCGTTCGTACAGAAATTAATGGAGTTAAACAAAAAGCTTATGGAGTTGAACCAGGTAAAAAAGTAAGAGCGGAATGGTTAGCATTTCAATTGCAAGCGGTATTAGATAAAAAAATTAGTACAAATGTTCATTTTAAAGCTGGCTATTTAATGTACATGAGCTATGAAAATTTTGGTAAAATTGATCACAGGCTTGATGCAAATATTGCAATGAAAATAACCAAATGGATTAGTGTTCAAGGAGGAATTATTTTAATGTATAATAAGGATTATAGCTCTAATGTACAATTACAGCAAACTTTAGGAATTGGTTTTTTATACAACACAAGCACTTTTTACCAGAAAAAATAGTTTTTATATTTTATTTTTTTTAGTATTTTTTTAAGATATTTTTAAGTATATTTAATCTTAATTATACCAAAATATAAAATTTACTAAATGCCAAAATTTAAAATTTTATCTATCGATGGTGGTGGTTTGAGGGGGATAGTTCCACTTATCATTTTGCAGGAAATTGAAAAAAGAACTGGAAAAAAGGCACATCAATTATTTGATATGATGGTTGGTACCTCTACAGGTGGTTTAATATCCTCATGCTTAACAATTAGAAAAAGCAAAGATTCTATTGAACCAATGTATTCTGTAGATGACCTCATTAAAATGTATTCTGATTATGCACATATAATTTTTCCCACACCAACATCTTTTGGAAAGATTTTGGATAAACTAACCAATTTATGGCATCCAGAATTTAGTGATAAAGGAATAAAAGAGGTTCTACATAAATTTATTAGTGATCAAAAAATAACTGAATCAATGCTTCCTATTATAGTACCCACCTACGATTTAAGTAGTAATAAACCTGTTCTTTTTAAAACGAGCGAAGCAGTTGGTGACCCAAGTGCAGATGCTAGGATTTTTGATATTTGCATGGCAACTTCCTCAGCTCCTACTTATTTACCTGCTTATTCATTTGATTACAAAGGAAATAAATTAATCGCCATTGATGGAGGGGTTTATGCTAATAACCCAACAATGACCGCTATTGCTGAATTAAGTAAATATGGTCGGAGTGGTTTTTATAAAAAATCCGATGGGTCAAATGTATCGATGGAGGATGTTTCGGTGCTTTCATTAGGTACGGGATCTTATACTGGTTCAATAACTTTGGAAAATGCTGTTAAATGGGGCCAACTTCAATGGATACAGGTAATATCTGATATTATGATGAAAGGCGTAAACCAAACAACAGATTATGAGGCAGCAGAATTAATTTACAATAATCAATATTTAAGATTGAGTATTAAAATTGGCGAGAAAAAATACGCAAAGATGACTGATTCCAGCCCAGAGACGAGAAATTATTTAATACAGGAAACTAAAAATCAAGTTATTGAAAATAAAGTTATGATGGATAATGTGGATAAATTTTTTACAACGGCTCTGGTTGTTTAAATATTTACTTTAATTCTATTCTTTTAGGAGGATCTTCAATAGAAATAATAAAATATTTTCCATTAGCTTTCATTTTATCATACATTAATGGAATGGCAACCATTCCATTCGAAGTTAATAAACCATATTTTCCATTCTTTTTTGCTAAAAAATCACAACTATTTAATTGTTGTAAAATATCATATCCTATTGGAATAATTTCTTTACCATTACTACCAATCAAACCTTTTTTACCAGCAGATTCTGAAATATATTTTCCATTTGGTAGTGGATAAATATTATCAAACTGAGGTTTTAGTATTTCTAAACCATTTTTATTTAATATGCCCCATTTATTATTTTTTTGAACGATTGCAATTTCATTTTTGAAATTTTCTATTTTATCATATTGTGGTTGAATAATTATTTCTTCTGCTTTATTTATAAATCCCCATTTACCTTTTAATAAAAAGGCGGCTAATCCATTAGAGAATGGTAGAACAGATTCATATCTGTTGGCTATTCTTAATCCTCCTTCTTTATCAAAGAAACCATATTTATTTTTAATTTTAATTGGTACTCGTTCTTCCTGCATTATACCCATTTCATCACAGGTTGCTATAGTTTTTAAAATAAAATTCCCTTTAAGGTCAATTAATCCATATTTTTTGTCTTTTAAAATAGTAATAATACTATCTTTGCTAAAATCTGAAATAAAATCATATCCAGGTTGAACAATCTCCTTTCCTCGATAATTAATCAAACCTTTTTTTCCTCCAATTGTAATAATTAAGTAATTTGAATGGATCAATTCAAATTTTTCAACGGCAAACTGAATATTTTTATTAAAAATATTTATAATATTATTTATACCTTTTGAGTAGGCAACTACAAGGTGAGTACTTATAATTTTTAAACTATCAAAAACTGGTTCTATTACCCAATTTCCCTTTGTATCAATTAATCCATAACCATTTTTATAATTGACAACTGCATGAAAATTTGTAATATCACTAACTTTATTAAACCAATTCGGGCCTACCACTTTTCCATCAGAGTTTAATAGAAACCAAAGCTTATCTTGCTTTACAAACATCATTGCATAAGGCTGAACTTTAACATCTTCGTATTTTATATTGTTAATTGGTTTTCCCAACCTGTTAAAAACAACCCAGGTTTTATTTGTAAGTGCTTTAATTATGCCATTTAAACTGTCAATCTCAATTTTTTCATAAGTTGTTGGTAATAATTGTTGTAATTTTTGATTTATAACACCATATTTATTATTAGATTTTACTATTGATAAACCATTTTTGAAATTTTGAATCACATTAAATTTATTCTCTAGTACTACATTTCCTTTTTCATTTAATAATCCTTCTCTTTCATCTTTCTTAAATATATACAGGTTTTCGTTTGCAAAATTGAGTTCATCATATTGCGTTGAGAATAATATAGAATGCTTATTATCAACTACTTTTATAAACGGAAAGGATAAAAGCTCAAATACATCTGCGTTCTTTTTTATAATTTTTCTAAAATTCCCATCAGTTAAATATTTTCCATCGGGAGAAACAATGGTCCAACCTTCTTTATTTTCAACAACTGCAGATATTTCATCAAAATCATTAATTGATAAATAATCTTTTCCAAATATCGTTTTGCCATCTACATCAAATAAATTCCAAAGATTATTATCATTTCTTGTAGCAAATGTGCGGAATCTTGCATGTTTTATTTCTTTAAATGTAATGGGAATTAAAATATTATTTTTATTATTTATAAGTCCGAATCTGATTTTAGTTTTTCCATTATTATTTAATAATGTTTTACCTACAATTAGTATTTGGTTATTATAATCAGGAGTGACAAATTGATATTGAGGTTTAATAAGTTCCCTGCCAGTTATATCCATCAAACCATATAATATCAAGCCACTTTTACTATCGTTTATTCCAACAATTAATAAATTATTTTTTACACCTTGTAGTTCATAATACTTAGGACTTATTTTATAATTTCCTTTTTGATCAATTAATCCCCATAATTTTTTTTCTAAAATTCTGGCCACTCCGTTTTCAAAAGGAAAAGCTTTTTCGAACCTAGGTTCAATAATAAATTTCCCTTTTTCATCAGCATATCCATATAAACCATTGGTTGATTGTTTGGGCTTTATATCGGAGGAAAGTAGTGAATTTAAAAAGAGAACCTGAAAAAAAATTGTTAAAAATAATGGCTTCATTAAACTTTATTAATCTTCAATAAAATTCAAAATTAACTAAAGAGTTATAATAATTTTAGTAAAATGTAATTGTAATTAATATTATTAAGCCTCTTGTTAGAACTTTTAAAACTGGAAGCCGTATTTAAATTTAAAATCTAAATTAATTTTATGAAAAAAACTTTATTCCTTTTTATCACTCTATTTTTTATTCAATTATCTAAAGGGCAAGAAATCAATGTAGTTTCCGCAAATGAAACAGTTGATAAAATACAAAGAACTGGACTAAAAATTCATTTAACACAATCTGAATCCCATGTCGCTGATGCATGGGAAAATTATTTGAAAAAGTTTGGAAGAGTCGAATCTTCAAGAAATAATTTTGTTGTAAATGAGGGCAAAGTTGCTTCCATTTCAAACAAGCCAATTAGAATTGTAAGTAGAGTGGCAGAAGAGGGGAAAAATGAAAGTTATGTTTTTTTGGCAATAGATAATGGAAAAGATTATATCACTGCAGGAGACCCTCAATTTCCAGCAGCTCAACAATTTTTAAAAGATTTTGCATTAAAAATAAATAAGGAAAATTGGGCTGATAAACTTACTGAAGCAGAAAAATTATTGAATTCCGCTCAAAAAGATTTAGATAGAAAAAATGATAAGGATAAAGATTTGAATAAATCTGTTGAAAAATCAAAACAAAATGTAATAGATTATCAAAAGAAAATTGAAAATGAGCAATCTAAACAGGTAGATTTAGGTAAGCAGATTGTTGAAAATAAAAAAGCAATACAAGCCTCAGCCTTAGAAGTTGAAAAAGCAAAGAAAGACGTTGATTTGATAAAACAAAAAATGGGAGATATTAAATAAAGAGATTTAAATTTTTGTAATATTTATTTTTTTTTAAAACTTGCTTATGTAACTTTTCTCAGAATTGTGATGCGATTTGATATAAATGTATAATATATTTTTGTAAAAAAATTTATCTCAATTATATCAATTAAATTATGAATTTATCTACAGAAAATGTTACCGTAAACGGCGTTTATTTACAAGATGTTTTAAATATTTATAAAGACAAAAAAGAAGAATACAACGCATTATTTCAAATCTCGGATGGGTATGAACTATCAAACCCAAATAGTAAAGTTCCAATAAGTGTATATAACGAAGCTTGCGATTGGATTGAAAAAGAATTAGGAAAATACAACCTCATAAAAGTTGGGAGGCAGATTGGAGAAACTATATATTTATATATGGTAAAAGCTAATTTAATATCAAATGGAGCAAAGCCTGAGGAAATTATAAAAGCATTAATTGTAATTGCATCAAAAACAATTGATGACCCTCTTAGGCGAGGTTGGGAAATAGTTGAATCAAAGCCAAATCAAATTTTATTAAAACGTACACAAACTTTTAATGGCAAGCTGCAATTTGGAATTCTTGATGGTTTAGTACGTAAATCTGGAGTTGTATCAGTTAATGTAGATTATGCAGAATCTATTGAAAACGGAAATGATTTTGATATTTATAAAATTACATGGTTAAACATGGCTAAATAATTAAAGCTTTATCATTTAAAAGTATCAATTAAGCTTTTAAATGATAAGCTTTTTAATAATTCATCTTTATCTATTTTCTTATCACATTTAATATTTATTGTAATTTTTTCTAATGGTAGTAAGTCAAAAAAATTATCTGAAAATTTTATATTATTTAATGTAGAAGATATAAAAATGTTTTTTTGAAATTTTGGTGTACTTATTGTTAAATCGAAGTTGCCATCCTTACCATTTAAAATTAAATCCATTTTTGATTTGAGTGGTAAGGTTAATTCTTTGTTTGAAGTAAAGTAATATAGGTTTCGGTAAAATGATTGATCGTTTTCTGAAACTTTGGCTTCCAAAACAAGATTTTTCATATTTTTACCCAGCATATATTCTTTCCATTCCGTAGATTGAAAATAAACTTTATTACTATTAGGTGCAATCTGAACAGGAATTTGTTGTGTAAAAATAATTTTCCCATTAAAATCAATAATTTTTACTTCCAATACCCCACTTACATTTTCAAGCCTATCCGAAATAATATATATTTTTAGTTTATCGCCTTCCTCAACAGGAGAAACTAAAATAGGTGCAAATGCTTTTTTAATTATAAAATGTGCGGCTTTCCAATTTCCTGCATAATCGATGGTTGAAGAATTTATACCTGGCCAACAATCATTAAGGTAATTATAAATGCTACCCATGCAATATGGTTTTTTTCTCCTTTGCGATTCGATGGCTTTTTTTAATAATCCTGCTTGCATAAGTTGTGAAACATATATTAAGCTTTCAAAATTTTTAGGGCTTTTATAAAACTGTAAAATATAATCTCGCAATATTTTATTTCCATCATTTAGTTTTTGATGAGATTTAAATATTGTTCCATCCAAATAAAGATCTTGTGGTGCAGCAAAGGTTAATAAGGTTTTATAAGTGGGAATAGATTGAAAACCGAAGCCATATACAAACCTTCCAAAATTTTTATTAAAATCATTTGCATTTTTCACATCCTTCCAATCGCTTGTAAAATTATAATCTCCTGAATTTATGTTTTTTGGAAATGGATATTTTGGGGAAGAATGTAAATAATACCT
>Ga0123337_10004580_pt1 | contig 14002 bp, 13 predicted proteins | sample frozenSSSSmetaG_FD_89792 | JGI IMG/M metagenome (GOLD analysis project Ga0123337, IMG submission 89792) | Glacier valley bacterial and archeal communities from Borup Fiord, Nunavut, Canada, to study Microbial Dark Matter (Phase II) -... | ecosystem: Environmental > Aquatic > Freshwater > Ice >... | reverse complement strand
GCGCACTGGAGGAAGGTCCGGACTGCACAAGGCAGCGCAGCAGTTAACGACTGTCCACCGCGAGGTGAGGATCAGAGCAACAGAGACGAGTCAGTGCAGGGCGAAAGTCCCGCATTGGGTGAAACGGGCAATCTCTGCGCGCAGCAACACCAAATAGGCCAGCGTGAACGGCGCGGCAGCGTCCGCGTCGTTTGAAGTGCAGCTCCGCACCAGCTGGCGGGTAGGTGGCACCGAGCCGTGCAGCGATGCACGGCCCAGAGGAATGGCGGTCACGTTGATGGCTTTGCAAGAAGGCGTCAATGCACAGAATCCGGCCTATCGGCTTGCTTCACACTTTTTGTATTTCGCCTTCCCCTTAAAGGGGACGGGAGTAAATTTTCTTGAACCCCAACTCACAAACCCTTTGGAAAGGCCCGCGCTGGGCGTTGCCCGTGTTGCTGGCTTGCCTGGGCATGCTCGGGCCGTTTTCCATCGACACCTACCTGCCGGCGTTCACCGGCATTGCGCAGTCCATCGGTGCCACGCCGGTGCAAATGCAGCAAACGCTGTCGGCCTATTTGTTTGGCTTCGCGGTGATGAATTTGTTCCACGGCGCGCTGTCCGACAGCTTGGGCCGCCGTCCGGTGGTGTTGTGGGGCGTGGCGCTTTTCACGCTGGCGTCGGCCGGTTGCGCCTTGTCGCAAAGCATCGGCCAGTTGGTTTTCTTTCGCGCAGTTCAAGGCATGTCGGCTGGCGCGGGCATCGTGGTGTCGCGCGCGGTGATCCGCGACATGTTCCCGCCGGCCGATGCGCAGCGCGTGATGTCACAGGTCACGATTTACTTTGGCGTGGCACCGGCCATCGCGCCCATCGTGGGCGGCTTTTTGTTCATTCATGCCGACTGGCACAGCATTTTTTGGTTTCTCACCGCAGTGGGCGTGGTGCTGTGGTGGTTCAACTTCAAGCTGCTGCCCGAGACGCTGCACGAGTCGCAAGTTCAGCCGCTCAACTTTCGCAACCTCATGCAGGGCTACCGCGCTCTGGGGTCGAGCCCGCAGTTTTTGATGTTGGCCTTGGCCAGCGGAATTCCTTTCAACGGCATGTTTTTGTACGTGCTGTCGGCGCCTGTGTTTTTGGGCGAGCACCTGCACCTGGGGCCGGGCCAGTTCTTCTGGTTTTTTGTGCTGACCATCAGCGGGATCATGCTGGGCGCGTGGCTGTCAGGGCGAAGTGCGGGCCACATGAAACCCAAGCACCAAATTCGCAACGGCTTCGTGGTGATGATCGGCATTTCGCTGGTGAACTTGGTGCTCAACCTGTTGTTCACACCATCGGCCTGGTGGGCCATGTTCCCGATTGCGATCTACGCGTTTGGCTGGGCGCTCATGGTGCCGGTGGTCACGCTGTTGGTGTTGGACGTGGTGCCCGAGCGGCGCGGCATGGCGTCGTCTTTGCAGGCATGCATCGGCAGCCTGGCCAACGCTTTGGTGGCGGGCTTGATTGCGCCTTTGGTCATGCATTCCTCGGTGGCGCTGGCGGTGGCCTCGACGCTGATGATGAGCGTGGGGTTTTTCGCCTGGATTTGGGTCAAACCCCGGGTCACTTGAGTCTGTAGCGTCAGAGGGGTTCAAGCCCCGCATCGGGATGCCGATATCTCCGCCAAGAACCTTAGCTTTCGTGCCGGAGACACCCGATGCCCATGCCGTTTTTTTCACGCTCGCTGCTGGCCAGTGCCGCAGCGACCGCCCTGCTGTGCTCGCTGGCCCACGCCAACGACGACGGGCCTGCAGCACACGCCACGCCGGCCAAAAAGACGGCAGCCAAAAAGCCAGAAGTCATTACCCCGGCTGCGGCATCAGCACCAAGCGTGGCAGTGCCTCAACCCATCGCGGCGGCTGCGGGCGGGCGCGAACGGCGCGAGCGAAAAGCCCCACTCGACATCGTGCGCGAGCGCTTGGCCGAAAAACTCGGGACCGGCCGCGCCGCCCCCGCCAGCGGATCTGGCGTCATTCGCGTGATTTCCAGCCCCACCGCAACGCCGGCCACTCCACCTGCGCTGGCCGCGTTACCACCACGCAGCGTGAAAGCGCCCAGCACCAACACCCTCACGGCCAAAGCAGCCGCGAGTGCCCATCGAGCCTCCCTGCCGGACGGACATTCCGGCGCCTCCCATGCGCCACATTGGGACTACCAGGGCGAGAGCGGACCGCAAGCCTGGGCGCAACTCAAAAATGAATTTTCCGTGTGCGCCACGGGCAAGCGCCAAAGCCCCATCGACATTCGCGACGGCATCAAAGTGCAATTGGACTCAGTCCAGTTCGACTACCGCCCCAGCAGTTTTCGCGTGCTCGACAACGGCCACACAGTGCAAGTCAATGTGAGCGCCGGCAACTACATCGAGGTGACGGGCAAGCGCTTCGAGCTGGTGCAATTTCACTTTCATCGGCCCTCGGAAGAACGCATCAACGGCAGGCTGTTCGACATGGTGGCGCATTTGGTCCACAAAGACATCGAAGGCCGCCTGGCGGTGGTCGCCGTGCTGCTCGACCGCGGCAACGCACAGCCTTTGGTACAAGCCATCTGGAACAATTTGCCGCTGGAAAAAGGCGACGAGGTGATCGCCCGCCTGCCGATCGATTTGAACGATCTTCTGCCCACCGACCGCAGCTACTACACCTACATGGGCTCGCTCACCACCCCGCCTTGCAGCGAAGGCGTGTTGTGGATGGTGATGAAAAACCCGGTGACGCTCTCAGTCGAGCAAATCGCCATATTTGCGCGCCTGTACCCCATGAATGCCCGGCCCATTCAGTCGGCCGGCGGCCGCTTGATCAAAGAGTCGAACTGATCAGGGTGGCGCCGATTTTTTTACAGGCCGCGTCCAACCGCTCAGCGTGACTTGCTTGCCGCGCGCCACGGTCAGTGCCGCGGCAGGCGCGTCCTTGGTGACGGTCGAGCCGCCGCCGATGGTGGCTCCTGCGCCCAGGCTCACCGGAGCCACCAGCACGCAGTTGCTGCCGACATGCACATCGGCACCGATGACGGTGCGGTGCTTGTTCACACCGTCGTAGTTGGCGGTGATGCTGCCCGCGCCGAAGTTCACACGCTCGCCCACGGTGGCGTCGCCCAGATAAGCCAGGTGGTTGGCTTTGGCACCCTTGTCCAGGGTTGAATTTTTTACCTCGACGAAATTGCCGATGTGAACTTCGTCGCCCAGATCAGTCCCGGGACGCAGGCGCGCAAACGGTCCGATGCGCACCTGCGCGCCGACTTTCACGCCCAGCTTTTCGCCGTCGATGTGAGTGAAGGCGCTGATCACGGTGCCTGCACCGATGGTGGCGTTTTTGATGCAGCAGTTGGGGCCGACGCGCACGTTGTCGCCCAGCGTGACGCAGCCTTCAAAGATGCAGTTCACGTCAATTTCCACGTCCACGCCACAGTCCAAATGCCCGCGCACATCGAAGCGCGCCGGATCGGCCAGGCGCACCCCGGCTTCCATCAACGCCACGGCGCGGTTGCGCTGGTAGCGCCGTTCCAGGTCGGCCAGTTGCAACGGGCTGTTCACGCCGAGCACTTCGGTGTCGCTGCCCGGATGGGCGGCCACCACCGTCACGCCGTCGGCCACGGCCATGGCCACGATGTCGGTGAGGTAATACTCGGATTGCGCGTTGTCATTTTTCAGTTGGCCCAGCCACTTTTTGAGATGTGCCGTGGGCACGGCCATGACGCCGGTGTAAGTTTCACAAATGGCGCGCTGCGCCACGCTGGCGTCTTTGTGTTCGACGATGGACTGGATTCCCACGTCATTTCGAACAATGCGGCCCAGGCCCGCCGCGTCGGCTTCGCTGCCCATCACGATGGTCAGCAGCGCCAGTCGGGATCCGCCGCAGGCTTCGATCAAGGCCTGCGCGGTGGCAGCCCGAATCAAAGGCGTGTCGCCGTTGAGGATCAGGGTCACGTTCTCTTTTGGAGCGTCCTCTTTCGACGCGCCGTTTTTCGAAGCGTCCTGTGTTGACGCGTCTTCATCCAATTCAGGCACCGCCTGCTGCACCGCGTGTCCGGTGCCGAGCTGAGGCATTTGACGCGTGAAGCGAACTTGCGGGGCGCTCACCCGCACGGCGGCTTCCACAACCTCCGCACCGTGGCCGGTGACGGTGATGATGCGGTCGGCCTTCAACGCGAGTGCAGTATCCAGAACATGGTGCAATAAGCTTTGATGTGCCAGGCGGTGCAGCACTTTGGGCAGCGCCGATTTCATGCGGGTGCCTTTGCCGGCAGCCATGATCACAATATTCAACGTCATGCGAAATTCCTTGCTTCGTGCGGTCCAAACCGGGCGTCCGTGGACTTCCCGGCTGCCAATTATCGGCGCACTGTTTACGGCGTTGACGCTGCTCAGCGCCTGCAGTGCGCTGCGCTTGGGCTACAGCCAAGCCCCTGAGTTGGCGTATTGGTGGTTCGACGGCTATGCCGATTTCAACCGCGCTCAGTCGCCCAAGGTCAGGGAGGCTTTGAACGATTGGTTCAAGTGGAACCGCAGCACGCAGTTGCCCGACTACGCCGCGCTGCTCGCCAAAGCCGAAGTTCAGCTGGCCAGCAACGTCACGCCCGCACAGGCCTGCCAATGGTTTGACGACGTCAACAGCCGTTTGGACGTGGCGCTCGAGCGCGCACTGCCCAGTCTGGCCGACATTGTTCTGACCGCGACGCCCGCGCAGCTTCAGCATTTGGAAAAACGCTTTGCCAAAAACAACCAAGAGTTGCTTTCCGACTACGCGCAGCCCAACGCCGATGACCGATTAAAGGCCGCGGTGAAGCGGTCGGTCGAGCGCGCGGAGTCGCTGTACGGCAAGCTTGACGGCGCGCAGCGCGAGCGCGTGACGGCCGCGGTGATCAACTCGCCGTTCGACGTGGAACTGTGGGCGGATGAGCGCAAAGCCCGCCAGCAGGACCTGCTGCAAACCGTGCGTCGCTTGGTCGGCGAGAAAGCCAGTGGCGAGCAAGCTCAAAGTGCCGTACGCGTTTTAGTAGAGCGGACTCGGCGCTCGCCACGTGACACCTACCTGGGCTATCAACAGCGATTGACGCAGTACAACTGTGCAGTCGCCTCGCAAACCCACAACTTCACCACGCCCGCTCAGCGCAAATTCGCTGCGCAAAAACTCAAGGGCTGGGAGGGCGACCTGCGGGCCCTGATGGCGGCTGCGGCGGTCGCCGCCAACTAGGAGCGCGAGCGCACGCGGCTTGAGAACATCAAGGCCGCGTGATGAGCGTTGTCACCCGGCGCGGTGTGGCGGTGCCGGTGTTGCCGGCAGGAAAGCCTTGCAAGGTGGCGTCAAACATGGCACTGAGCAATGAATTAATGGACTGCGACGCGCCTTCGTTCACCGCGCGCGCCTCGAACAGCGGCTCGCCGCTTTTTTTGTCGCGTATCAGCACCGCCACTTCGCGCTCGAAACTCGGTGGACCGTAAAAGCCGCGTCCGAAACCCAAACCAAACCCTGAGCTGAAGCCGTCATAGCGGAACCCGCGCGCTGAATAGCTCCGATACAAGCCGCCGCGCCACCAAAACGGATCATCGAACACCGAGCGGTCCTGCACATTCACTCGGGCCCCCAACTGCACCGTCACGTTGGCGGCTTTCGCGTCCGCAGCAGGTGTGAAACCTGCCGCTTGCAAAGCGCCTGCCGCCGCGTCTTCCAAGAGTTTTTGCGCATCGGCGTTGGCTTGCTGTGACGGCAAACGGTCAAACGCATAGCTCGCAGGTGTGCGACCCGCAGGCCACTGGTTGAAGGTCGAGACTTCGCTGCTCAACTGGTTAAAAGACGCGCAACCTGCGAGGGCAGCAAACGAAACACAAACGCTGGTCAACTTCCACATCGCAACTCTCCTTCGGGCTACGGCACTCGCATTCAGTGCGGGTGCAAGGTGATGACAGAGGCCGGGGCGTTCGCCGAATAGTCAGGTCCGCAAGCTTCGTCTTCGTCAAAAGCGCGGTCACCGTCTGCGTGAACCGCTCCAGTGGCTTGGAGCGTGGTGAAGGGGTGCAAGTTCCTGTCCATCAAATGAGACGGCACGACGTGGCTCATGGCAGTGAACATGTTCTCGACACGACCTGGAAACTGACGCTCCCAGTCGCGCAACATCTGTTTCATTTGCACGCGCTGCAAGTTGTCCTGGCTGCCGCACAGCGTGCACGGAATGATCGGGAATTGACGGTGCTGGGCCCACTTCTCGAGGTCGGTCTCGCTCACGTAAGCCAGCGGTCGGATCACCACATTTTTGCCGTCGTCACTCACCAACTTGGCCGGCATACCTTTCAGCTTGGCGCCGAAAAACATGTTCATCAACAGCGTTTGCAGCATGTCGTCGCGGTGGTGGCCGAGCGCAATTTTGGTGGCCCCCAATTCGCCCGCCACGCGATACAAAACCCCGCGCCGCAGCCTTGAGCACAAACCGCAGGTGGTTTTGCCTTCGGGGATGACGCGCTTGACGATGGAATAGGTGTCTTGGTTTTCGATGTGAAACGGCACGCCCAATCTGCCGAGGTATGCCGGCAACACATGCTCCGGAAAGCCGGGCTGTTTTTGGTCGAGGTTGACAGCGACCAGACTGAAGTTGATGGGCGCGCGCTTTTGCAAATTCAGCAAGATGTCGAGCAGCGCATAGCTGTCTTTGCCGCCCGACACGCACACCATCACCTTGTCGCCTTCTTCAATCATGTTGAAGTCGATGGCGGCCTGGCCCACCAAGCGGTGCAAACGCTTCGACAGCTTGGCAACACTGACCGAGTCTTTGTCCCTCAGCAATGTGTCGTCCAGCACTGCGTTCACGGTTTGATTCCAAACACTTCGCAGCCCACCGCGTCGCAGTCGGGATAGACATCGGGCTTGGCGGTGGACACGCGCGCCGCCTTCACTCGCGGATGCGCCAGCATCAAGGCCAGCAAATCGTCACACAGCGTTTCTTGCAGGTGAATATGGCCTCGTTCCACACGCGCTTGCACGCTGCTGCGGATGAAGTCGTAGTCCACCACCTCGGCCAGGTCGTCGGCTTGCGGGGTGGATTGCAACAGCGGAATGTAGAGGTCCACATTGATGAGCACGCGCTGCTCGCCTTGTTTTTCAAACTCGTGCACACCGATGTTGATATTGACCGTGTAGTTACGCAAGAACAGGCGGCGGCAGTCGAGCAAATTGGGCTGATTCAAAGAGTTGTTCATTGGCTGGATTAATTATTTTTCAGGGTTGGCGATGAACATCACGTCGCGCGACTGGGCTTGTAAATGCTGCCCACCGTCGACCAACAAGGTGGTGCCGGTGACGGCGGGTGAGTCGATCAAAAAGCGCACGGCTTTGGCGATGTCCAGCGGGGTAGACGAGCGGTGCAGCGGCGTGAGCTTGTGCGACTTCTCAAACTCGGCGGCCGTCATGGCACCCGACAGCAAGGTCACGCCGGGCGCCACGCCGCACACCCGAATCTGAGGAGCCAGCGCCTGCGCCAACAGCACGGTGGCGCTTTGCAGTGCGGCTTTGGACAGCGTGTAGGAAAGATAGTCGGGGTTGGGGTTCCACAATTTTTGGTCGAGGATGTTGACGATGCAACCCACTTCTACACAGCCGGCCAGATGATCGTGCAGCGCCTGTGCCAACAGCACCGCCGGGCCGGTGTTGGCACGAAAGTGCATGTCCATCGCGGCGTAGCTGAAGGTGGCGGCGGTGTCGTACTCGAAGCTCGATGCGTTGTTGACCACCGCGTCGATGCGCTTGAAGTGCGCCACCACGGCGGGCAGCAAGGCGCGGCAGGCGGCCTCGTCGGCCAGGTCGGCCTGGAAGGCGGCAGCGTTCGCACCCAAGGCTTTCGCGTCAAGCACCGTTGCCAGCGCCTCGTCAGTCGAGCCGCGGTAATGCACCGCCACGTCGAAGCCGCTGCCGGCCAGATGCAGCGCAATCTCGCGGCCCACCCGGCGCGCAGCGCCGGTGACCAATACGACAGGCCGCGCAGCGCCGGTCACTAATACGACAGGCCGCGCCGCACCGGCGGCTGAAACGACAGGGGGTGAACTCATGATTTCTGCGCTGGCTTCCTACAATCGGTGGATGAAAAACGATGTCAAAAACACCGAGCCGTCGAGTGTATCGACGCCCCTGGAGCGCCTGATACGCAGTGCCATCACGCGCGGTGGGGGCTGGTTGCCGTTCGACCGCTTCATGGCGATGGCGCTTTATGCACCCGGCATGGGTTACTACGCACGCGGCGACCGCCAGTTCGGCAGCTTGCCGCACAGCGGCAGCGACTTCATCACCGCGCCCGAGTTGTCGCCGCTGTTTGGTGCGGCCCTGGCCAAGCAAGTGGCCCAAGCGCTGGACGGTTGCGACAGCCATGCGGTGTGGGAGTTTGGCGCGGGCTCGGGCGCGCTGGCTTGGCAGCTGTTGAGTGCGCTGGGCGACCGGGTGCAGCGCTACACCATCGTCGAGTTGTCGGCCGTGTTGCGCGAGCGCCAACGCGCCACGCTGGCGGCCTTTGCAGACAAAGTGGAATGGGTCGACGTGCTGCCCGACGCCATGCAAGGCGTGGTGGTGGGCAACGAAGTGCTCGACGCCATGCCGGTGCAATTGCTGCACTTTGACGGGCTCACCTGGTCCGAGATGGGCGTGACGTGGGCCGACGAAAAACTGATGTGGTCTGACCGCGCCACCGATCTGAAACCGCCGCTCGACAGCGCCTTCCCGCCCGACAGCGTGACCGAGATTCACCTCCAGGCCGAAGCCTTCATCGCGACCTTGGGCGAGCGCCTGCAACGCGGCGCCGCCTTCTTCATCGACTACGGTTTCCCCGAGGCCGAGTATTACCACCCGCAGCGCCACATGGGCACCTTGATGTGCCACCACCAGCACCAAGCCGATGGCAACCCCTTGCTGCAAGTGGGCGAAAAAGACATCACCGCGCACGTGAATTTCACGGGCATCGCGCTGGCCGCGCAGGCTGCAGGCATGGACATCCTGGGTTACACCAGCCAAGCCCGTTTCTTGATGAACTGCGGCGTGATGGCGCTGCTGCAGGGAGCCGACATCAAAACCACCGCCAACACCCAAAAGCTGCTGACCGAGCATGAAATGGGTGAGCTGTTCAAGGTGATCGGCTTGACGAAAGGTTGCACGCCTGCCCTGAACACAGCGCCGCTCGGTTTTGCAGCGGGCGACCGGACGCACACGCTGTGATCCGCTGGCTGGTGGTTGTTTTCCTGGCCTTGCTGATTTTCAGCAACCTGCACAAATGGCTGGAAAAAATGGGGCTCGGCAAGCTGCCGGGGGACTTTCGCTTTCGTCTTTTCGGCCGGGAATTCTTCCTCCCGTTCACCAGCGCCGTGGTGCTGAGCACGGTGGTGATGTTGCTGACGAAATTGGTTTGATGCGCGCACTTCCTTTCTAGAATCACGCCAGCTTTTCAGCCCTTCCAAGGATCGCCATGAAACCATCTTGCCTTTTGACTGCGGTCACGTTCAGCCTCACCCTGGCAGCGAACTCAGCCGCATTTGCCGCGCCTGCCACCTACCTCACGGTGGACCAATCCACCGTCAGCGTGATGGACGCCGCCACCGCCCAGGCGGCGTGGAAGGGCCAGCTTTCGGCCAAGATGATCAAGCTCTACCCGGTGAAGCAATGGGGCTTTGCCACCGAAGTCGAAGGCGGTTTCGATGACGCCAAGGTCTGCGTCATCACCGCCCGCGCAATGATGTTGCCGCGCGCCGGCAAGGTCTTGCAGTTCAAGCCTGCCAAGGTGGCTACTGCGTTCGGATCACAGGCCGGTGCCACCCAGTCGCAGTGTCAGGCTCTGGGCAAAGCCAAGCTGGATGAGGCGGTGAAGGCGCTCAGCGCGGCGTTGCTGGCCCAGTAACCACCGCAGCGGGACTATGCTGAAGCTCGCTGAACCGAGTCTCAAGTTGGAGCGTGCGTGTCGGCTGCGGCGACTTGTTTTTCCACCCGGTCGACGTCATTGCTCAGCCGACTGACCAGCAGATCGATCAAATGAAATCCGAAAGACGGGTTTTCAAAGTACAGCTGGCGCACAGCCGTTTCGTGGATTTCCAGCACCGTGCAATCGGTGACGCACTGCACCGTGTGCGTGCGAATCCTGGTGGGCGAAAACAGCGCTATTTCGCCAAACACGCGGCCCGGTTCAAGCGCTCGGCCGATGTCGGACAGCTTCATTTCACCGTTCACCAGCAAGAACAGCTTGTCAGCGTGATCGCCCTTGTTGAACAGCACGTGCCCGGCTTTGTAATTATTGGCCCTCATATAGGGCTTGAGCCACAGCCCGGCCATGTTGGCATCGCTCGCAGCCCGCATCACGCGGCGCGTCAGCCGGCTGGCTTCGAGCGCGCGGTACACATTGACGGGTAAGAGTACGGCCGAGACCACGCACGAAATGACCGACGGGTGCAACACGCCGTAGCCCATGAGCGCCACGCTGCTGCCAGCGGCGAGCCAGCGCAAAGTGACCATGGGCCTGACCAGGTAACCGGCCACGGTGAGTACCACGCTCAGCATCAAAAAAAGGTGCGCGGCCAGCTGCTGGTGAGACGCCAGCAGGGAGTTCAACAGGGCATTCGCTTCAGTGGCGAGTTGAGTGATCAGCGCAGTCTCCGTGGGCAGGCGTGGGCCTTTGTACCTGCTGTCTCTGAGCTTAACCGGCTGCCGCTGCCGTCTTGTAGGGATGTCGCAGGGTCACAAGCCGCGATTACATTCACGGTTGAGCCCATGCAGGCGCATCGAGCGCCCCGGACCACGCCACCCACCACATCGAGCAACCAACCAAGATGGAGACACGCGCGCTGCTGCTGACCGACGTGGTGAACAGCACCAAATTGTCTGAAGCGCTGGGCGACGCAGCCATGGCCGAGGTGTGGACGAAACACGACCGCGCCGCGCGCGATTTGCTGCCGCTGCACCGCGGGCTGGAAATTGACAAAACCGACGGCATGCTTTTGTTGTTTGAAAAGACCACCGACGCGGTCGCTTACGCCATGGCCTACCACCGTGCCTTGTCCGCGTTGGCGGTGCCGCTGCAAGCGCGCGCGGGCTTGCATGTGGGCAGCGTGATCTTGCGTGAGAACAGCCCGGAAGACGTTGCCCGGGGTGCCAAGCCGCTCGAGGTAGACGGCCTGGCCAAGCCCATGGCCGCCAGGGTGATGTCGCTGGCGCAGGGTGGCCAAACCTTGCTGACCGAGCAGGCCCGCTACCACGTTCATGCGCAGGCGCAAAGCGGCTTCAGCGATGAGTTGAAGGTGCAGTCACATGGCCACTGGCTTCTGAAAGGCATTGCCGACCCGGTCGAGCTGTTCGAGGTGGGCGCGCTGAATGCCAGCTTCACCGTGCCGCCGGATTCCGACAAAGTTCACCGGGTCGTGCGCAGCCACTCGGGCTGGGTGGGCGTGCAAGAAATTGCCAACAACCTGCCACAGCAAACCACGTCGTTCATCGGTCGCGAGCGCGAACAAGCAGAGCTCAAAACCTGGCTGACGAGCGCGCGCCTGCTCACCTTGTTGGGCATGGGCGGATTGGGTAAAACGCGTTTGTCGCTGCAAGTGGCTGCCGACGTCATGGCTGATTTTCCTGATGGCGTTTGGTTCATCGACCTGGCCCCCATCCGCGACGAAACGCTGGTGGTGAGCGAGGTGGCACAGACGCTGGGCGTGCGTGAGGAACCCGACCGCAGCCTGTTGCAAAGCGTTTCCTCACACCTCAAACCGCTGCGCAGTTTGTTGATCTTCGACAACTGCGAGCACCTGATTAAGCAGGCTGCGACTCTGGTCAACGCCTTGCTGCGCGCGGCGCCGCATTTGCGCGTCTTGGCGTCCAGCCGCGAGGCCTTGCGCATCCCCGGCGAACAGGCCTATCCGGTGCATCCGCTGCCCGTGCCGGGGCGCGGCGACAGCCTGGAAACGCTGGCGCTGTCCACGGCCGTGCGCTTGTTCGTGGAACGCGCGCAGCAGCACAAACCCGGCTTTTCCTTGAACGCACGCGAAGCCCCCGCCATCGCCGAATTGGTGGCCCGTCTGGAAGGCATCCCGTTGGCACTGGAACTGGCCGCGGCACGCGTGCGCTCGCTCACCGTGAGCGAGATCAACATCCGCCTGACAGACCGCTACAAATTGCTTACAGGCGGTGGTCGCGTGCTGCAAGAGCGCCAGCAAACCCTGCGCGCGCTGGTCGATTGGTCGTACGAGTTGCTCACTCACAACGAACAAGCCGTGCTGATGCGATTGAGCGTATTCGCAGGCGGTTTCGATTTGGCCGCCGCCGAACACGTGTGCGGCGACGATCCGCTGTCGCCGGACGACGTGCTGGATTTGCTGACCTCGCTGATCGAAAAATCCATCGTGATGATCGAGGAGCGCGAAGACGCCACGCGCTATCGCATGCTGGAAACCATCCGCGATTACGCGCTTGAAAAAGCCCACCTCGGCGGCGCGATGGTGGCCACGGCCGTGCGCCACTGCGAGCACTACGCAGCGCTGGCGGCCGAAGCCAACCGAGGCCTGAAAGGCCCCGAGCAGGCCGTCTGGTTGTGGAGATTGGAGGCCGAGCACGACAACCTGCGCGCTGCCATGGCCGTCAGCCTGAGCGGCAACGTAAACGCCCTCATCGCGGTGAAGATGAGCCTGCGCATGCTGAGCTTCTGGATGCTGCGCGGCTATGTCAAAGAAGGTCGCCGCTTTGTGAAGGCCGCCTTGGACATGCCGGCCATCCAAGCCTCTGACTTGGCCCAAGGCCATGCGCTGTATGTGAGCGCCTGTTTGGCGACCAGCCAAAGCGACCACACCGAGGCGCGTGCCATGCTGGAGATTTGCCTGAACTTGCGGCGTCGTTTGGGTAACGAGGTCGACACCGCTGCCACGCTGTCCACCTTGTCGCTGGCGCGCTTGCAGTCCGGTGATGCCGAAGGCGCGGCCGCGGCGGAGCAAGAAGCGCTGCAGATCTTTCGCGCTCAGGGCGATCCCCTGGGCGAAGCGATAGGTTTGCTGCACCTGGGCCACATTGCGGTGACGCTGGGAGACGCGGCCACAGCCCAACTGCATCTCGAGCCCTGTTTGGCGATTGCGCGCGAGCTCAAAAATCAGGAAGCCGAAGGAGAGTGCTTGCTGGTGCTGGGCCAATCTGCCCTCGTAGCACGCAACCTCACGCAAGCCCGGCTGTGGTTCACGCGGTCGCTCACCGTGTGCCGTGAGGCGGGCGACAAGCGCGGTGAAGCCAATGCAGTTTGGTGGTTGGGGAAATGTGATTTGGAAGAAGGCGACAGCACGGCCGCGCGTGACCGACTCAACGAGGCGGTGACGGCGTTCCACTCATTCGGCATGCGCGAAGAAATGCTCGGTTGCCTGGAAGATCAGGCCGTGCTGCTACACGCTGCCGGTGAGGCGGAAGTTGCCGTTCAAATTGCCGCAGCCGCCGCACATTCGCGTCAGCGGTTGAGCCTGAGTCGGGTCCCGCTCGGTGAAACCAATTGGCAGGCGCATTTGGCGAACTGGCGTCAAACCCTGCCTCATGACGCGTTTGAATCTGCCTGGAAAACCGGCGCCGAGTGGGACATCGACCAAGCATTTCGCACGGTGCTGACACCGCAACTGGTGGTCGCGTTGGCCTGACTTGCCGTGCGGCTTCAGAAATAAATAAACGCTGCGCTGCGGCGTTTATTTGTCAGGTCATATAGGCAGCAAGCGCCCGGACGCCCATCGGCAATCAGGTTTTGCTGCGCCGACGACCGCACAGGCCCAAGGCACCCAAGCCTGCCAGCACCAAGGCGTAGGTTCCGGGTTCGGGCACCACGTTGACCTGGGTGAATTTGACGACAGCACGATCCTTCTCCTCCGCGCTCGAGAAGCCACAACCTATTGTTGACTTAGTGCAGTCTGCGTTCGAACCAACTAATGAATAGGCCATCGACGCAACGTCACCTGTGAACTTCAAGTAAACGTTGTATGTGTTGATTTTGGCAGGAGTTGATGTTCCGAGCCTGCCGG
>Ga0123337_10004577_pt1 | contig 14006 bp, 14 predicted proteins | sample frozenSSSSmetaG_FD_89792 | JGI IMG/M metagenome (GOLD analysis project Ga0123337, IMG submission 89792) | Glacier valley bacterial and archeal communities from Borup Fiord, Nunavut, Canada, to study Microbial Dark Matter (Phase II) -... | ecosystem: Environmental > Aquatic > Freshwater > Ice >... | reverse complement strand
GATCATGATCGGGTTCAACGCCATCCCCAAGGTGGCGCTGGTGCCGATCCTGGTGATCTGGTTCGGCATCGGTACGGTGCCCGCCGTGCTGACGGCCTTCCTGATCTCGTTCTTTCCCATCGTGGTCAATGTTGCGACCGGGCTTGCCACGATTGAGCCCGAGACCGAGGATGTGCTGCGCGCCCTGGGCGCTAAAAAGCTCGACATCATGCTCAAGGTCGGCATTCCACGCTCCATGCCCTATTTCTTCGGCTCGCTGAAGATCGCCATCACGCTGGCCTTTGTCGGCTCGGTGGTGTCGGAATCGGTGGCATCCAATTCGGGGCTGGGCAACATGATGAGCTCGGCGCAAAGCCAGTTCAATGTGCCGCTGGTGTTTGCCGGGCTGATGATGCTCGCCGTCGAGGGGATCGCCATGTACGCGCTGATGGCCTGGCTGGAAAAGCGCATGACCGGCTGGGCGCACCGTTCGACGATGAGCAACTAGTCGCCGTTCACCAGGCTCAGGCGCTCCAGCGTCGCCTGATCGGCGGGGTCGACCATGCCGGCCAGGAAGCGGGTGACAATGCCGCGGGATTCCGGGGGCAGGGTGGCGATCGCCTGGTTGATGCGGCTGGCCTGGGTGGCCGACAGGGTGCCAAAGAAATCGCGGCCCTTGTCGGTGGCAAACAGCAGGCGCTGGCGGCGGTCGGAGCGGCCGGTCTTCTGCTCGACATAGCCATTGTCGATCAGCTGGCGCAGGACGCGGGCCAGGCTCTGCTTGGTGATCTTGAGGATGTCGAGCAGATCGGCCACCGGCATGCCGGGGCGCAGATTGACGAAGTAGAGCACGCGATGGTGGGCGCGGCCGAAGCCCTGGTGGTCCAGCATGGCGTCGGCGTCGCCGGTGAAATCGCGATAGGCGAAAAAGAACAGGCCCATGATGTCGAGGGGAAGGGCCTGCCCGTCGGGCCCAGCGTAATTTATGTCAGCCTTGTTGACATTTTTTTCGTACGCTGCCATTGTCTTCCCATCAGGACGCCGTTGATGTCTTATCCCTCAGCCTTTGTGGTTTGCCAAGGCCCCGGAGGTCGGGCATGATCGTTGCCAAACAGGCAGCGGGGACGGTGTCTGCAAGCATATTCGGGAGACGAGGATGGCCGGCGTGCCGATGGACCAGCGTGAAGGCTGGATCTGGTTTGATGGCGAGTTCAAACCGTGGAAAGACGCAAAGATTCATGTGCTGACGCATGGTCTGCACTATGCCAGCTCGGTGTTTGAAGGTGAACGCGCCTATGGCGGCGAAATCTTCAAGTCGCGCGAGCATTCCGAGCGGCTGATCCGTTCGGCGGCGACGCTGGACATGCCGATGCCCTGGTCGGTGGACCAGATCGAGGAGGCCAAGCGGGCCGTGCTCGACAAGAATGGCCTGGCCGATGCCTATGTGCGTCCCGTGGCCTGGCGCGGTTCGGAAGAGCTGAGCGTGCCGGCGCGCAACAATACCGTGCATCTGGCGATCGCGGCCTGGATCTGGCCGAGCTATTTCTCGGTCGAAGAAAAGCTCAAGGGCATTCGCCTCGAATGGAGCAAGTGGAAGCGCCCGTCGCCGGAGACGATTCCATCTTCGGCCAAGGCTGCCGGTCTCTACATGATCTGCACGCTGAGCAAGGACGCGGCCATGGCCAATGGCTATGCCGATGCGCTGATGCTGGACTATCGCGGCTATGTGGCGGAAGCCACCGGCGCCAATGTGTTCTTCATCAAGGGCAAGGACATCACCACGCCGACGCCCGACTGTTTCCTCAACGGCATTACAAGGCAGACGCTGATCGAACTGGCCAAGCGCAATGGCTATACGGTGACCGAACGTCACATCATGCCGGAAGAGCTGAGCCAATTCGAGGGATGTGTCCTGACGGGTACGGCCGCAGAGGTTACGCCGGTCAGTGTCATCGGGGATTACAAGTTTACGCCAGGCGATGGCTGCCGCACGCTGATCGACGCCTATTCGGCGGAAGTTCAGCCCAAGCGCGCCGCTGCGGAATAGCTACCGGCATCTGAATGCAAAAGCCGGGCCTTGGGCCCGGCTTTTTTGTGCCCGCTGCGTCGGTCAGGCGGTCTGGGCCGTCCAGAGCAGGATCTCGGACATGACCTGGCGCAGGGCGGTATCGAGCCCGCCAATAGCCGCTGCCGCCGGCTCGGTCGTGGACGGCTGCGTTGCCGAAAAGCTCTTGCTGGCGAAGATCAGGCCACGCCGTTCGTCGACCAGCTTGGCATTGATGGTGACGGTGGCGAGATTGCCATTGCTGGCATCGATCTCGAAGGCCTGCAGGTCGGTCGCCAGCGTAATGTCGACGCTGAGCTGATCGTCGGGCCGGCCGATATTGGGGAAGTTGGAGGCCTGGAAGGTCTGCAGCAGCCGGGTCTGCACCAGGCGGGGCAGGGTGTCGGACAGCTGGGCGTCGGGCAGATAGCTCAGCACATTGCCCACATCCCGCACGACGACGCGCTGGGTGTCGTAGGTCTGGACGGCCACGGGCAGGGTGATCACCACCACCCGTGACGAGCGCCGACGCATCGGCACCTGGCTGGCGCTAGTCAGGTCATAGGTGATCGGCGGGGTCGCGGCGAGGCAACCGGCCAGGCCCAGCGCCAGCGTCGAAGCCCCAAAGACCATGAATGCGCGTCGTGTGGTGGCCATCGGTCCTACCTCTTGTTGTATTCGCGAACGGTATCGCCGCCAAAGATCAGACCCTGAGGATTGCTCTCAAGGTTGCGCACCACGCGGTCGAGCCGCTGCAGCGTCGCCCGCGCTTCCTGAGCCAGCGAGGCATAGCCTGGCAGACCGTTGGAGGTGAAGTTGTTCAGGCCGGCGGCGATGCCGGCAGTGCTGACATTGAGCTGGTCGGCCAGTTCGCGGATCGATATGGCGGCAGAGCTGATCTGCTCGAAGACGCCTTCGCCTTCCGCATTGGTAACTGAGCTGTCGACCTTGGCGAGAATTTCGTCAACCTTGCCAGCGGAGCCAACCAGGGAGGACGAGACCGTGTTCAGGTTGTCGACGATGGTGTCGACGTCTTCGGACTTGTCGCCAAGGCTGGTGGTGAACTCGTCAACATTACCCAGCACGCGGTTGATCAGCTGCGGATCGATCTGGGCGGCCACCTGATTGATCTTGAGCACGGCCGGGTCGAGATTTTTCACCATGGTGGTAATGCCTTCCGACAGGGTGCCGGTGGCCGCGAAGAGGCTGTCGATTTCTTCGGCATTGCGCGCCAGGCTGTCGGTGAAGGTGGAGACATCAGCGACCACCGCGGCGACCTTTTCGGGCGGCACGGAGTCGAGGATATCCTGGAGCTGGGAGGTCATCCCGCCAACCTTGCCCGACACGTCATCGACATTGGCGACGATGCGGCTGACCGCCTCGGGGTCGATGGCGGCGGTCACGGCGTCAATACGCTCAACGCTGCCCGACAGCGATGCGCTCATCGTGGTCAGGTCGCTGGACAGGGTCGAGGCAGCATCAAAGAAGGCATCAACCTTTCCGACATTGCGCGACAGGGTGTCGCTGAACGAGGCGATGTTGTCGACGACCTGGGTGACCCGTTCCGGTGGAATGGAATCGGCCAGTTCGCCCAGCTTGGTTGACAGCGCGCCGATCTGCTCGGCCATTGGCCCGACCTGCTGGCCGGCCTCGGCAATGGTGGCCAAGGCATCCTGGACGCCCTCGGCATTGGCGGCCAATGCATCGGTGAAGGTGGTGACGTTGCTGATGGTCTGGTTGAGCTTTTCGTCATTGGCATCAAGGAAGCCATTGAGACGGTCGACGGCGGTGGCCGTGCCGTTGATGGTGGTCGAGAGGCCATCAAGGATGGACTGGAAATCGGAGACCTTGGCGTAGAGGGTGGGGACGTCGCGGCCCGGCTCGGTGGTCGGCGGACCGGCGTCAACGGAGCCACCGGACAGCTGCAGCGAGCCCACGCCCGTCAGGCCCTGAAAGCCCATCAGTGCCTTGGTATTGGCCTTGATCGGAATGGAGGCGTCGATTTCGATGCGCGCAATGACGCGATTGATGTCGGCAGGATCGAGATGGACGGTCCTGACCTGGCCGATCTTGATGCCATTGAACTGCACCTCGGTGCTCGGGCTGAGACCGGATACCGTCCCGGTGAAGATGATCTCGTATTCCCGCGTCTCGATATTGCTTGAGGGACCGGCGAACCAGTAGACAAAACCGAACATGGCCACCAGGACAGCAATGGCGATGGCGCCGACGATAGCGTAATTTGCCTTGTTTTCCATGGTTCAGCCTTCGGTGTTGTGGGCGCGGGGGCCGTGGAAATATTCCCTGAGCCAGGGCTCGGAGGCAGCACGCATTTCGCTCAGCGTGCCGGCCTTGAGCAGCTTGCCATCAGCCAAAGCGACGATACGGTCGCAGGCAGTTTCGAGACTATCCAGATCGTGGGTGACCATCAGTACCGAAAGCCCCAGGGTATTGCTCAGCGTCACGATCAACTCGTCGAACTTGCCCGCGCCAATCGGATCAAGGCCAGCGGTGGGTTCGTCAAGAAACAGAATTTTCGGATCGAGGGCCAAAGCGCGGGCCAGGGCCGCGCGCTTGATCATGCCACCCGACAGCTGGGTGGGGAAGGTGTAAGCCGCCGAGGCCGGCAGGCCGACCAGATCAATTTTCATGCGGGCGATCTCGCGGCGCAAACGCGGCGACATGTCGAGATGCTCGCGCATGGGGAATTCGATATTCTCCATCACATTGAGCGAAGAGAACAGCGCGCCCTGCTGGAACAGCACGCCCCAGTCGCGCCGCAGCAGCTCGCGCTCGCGCGGGGTCAGGCCGGAAAACGGCCGACCAAAGACGGTGATTTCGCCGCGCTGATGCGGGATCAGCCCGGCCATGGCCCGCATGGTGACGGTCTTGCCGGAGCCGGAGGGGCCGATCAGCCCGAGAATTTCGCCACTGCGCAGCTCAAAGCCCAGCCCGTCGATGACCTTGACGGGGCCAAAGCTGACGGCCAGATCATCGACGGTCATGGCCGACGCGCCGGAGGGGGAAGCGAAAGCTGAAGCGGTCTCGTTCATGGTCTAGAATCCGATCGCCGCAAAGAAGATGGCGAACAGGCCGTCGGCGACGATGACCACGAAGATCGATTTGACCACCGACGAGGTGGTGCGGCGGCCCAGAGACTCCGAGGAGCCGCGTACCTTCATGCCTTCAACCGCGGCGAGCAGGGCCACCAGCAGGCCCATGAACGGCGCCTTGATCAGGCCGACCGACAGACTGGTCATGCTCATGGCGTCGCGCAGCCGCAGGATGAAGACGTCGATGGGGATATTGCCATAGGCCTTGGCCACCAGAATGGCGCCGGCTAGACCCGCCATTGAACCGATGAAGGCGAGCAGGGGCAGGCCGATGATCAGCGCCAGGGTGCGCGGCAGCATGAGCGCCTGGTAGGGATCAACGCCCATGACCCGCAGGGCATCGAACTCCTCGCGGATGCGCATCGAGCCGATTTCGGCGGTGATGGCCGAGCCGGAGCGGCCGGCCACCATGATGGCGGCCAGCAGCACGCCGATCTCGCGGAACATCAGGATGGCGGCCAGGTCGACGACCAGGATCGTGGCGCCGAAATTGCGCAGCTGCAGGATGGTCTGCTGGGTGATGATGGCGCCCACCACCAGAGAGATCAGCGCCACGATGGGAATGGCGCGCAGGATGATCTGCTCGAATTGCTGCACGAAACTGGCAAGGCGCAAGGGCGCGCTGCCGGTCACGGTGTGGCCGAGCGCCGCCAGCAGCCGGCCCTGGGTAAAATTGACGGCGACAAAATCGTCAGCGGCGGCCATGACGAAGCCGCCCACACCCACCAAGGGCGCCAGGAGACGGTTCTGCTGTGGCGGCGGGGTCGGCTTTACCGGCGTGTACTGGTTGATTCGCTCGAGCAGCGTCACATGCTTGTCCGAGCCGCCGACCAATTGGCGGGGATTGCCGCCCTCGCCGCGGTGCAATTGGGTGAGCAGCCAGGCGCCGGTGGTATCGAGGGCACCAATACCGCTTATGTCTATGGTTGGACTGGCATTTTTGGACAGGGTCGCGGTCAGGTCAGCGACCTCGTGTTCAAGTGCGCGCGCATTGCTGGAGATCCAGTCGCCGGAGCAGCGGACTGGCTGATCCGCGCCCTGCTGCGCCACATGCTCGATATATTGACCCATCAGACCTGCAAATGCCGCTTTGAACGTCATGCTAATAGCATGTTCTGGCCACATTTGGGACAGTGGTGAAGCACTAACGCGTCAATGTGAGATTGGTTCGCCGCCGGCACGCGGTTATTTCCAGCGGGCTCTGGCACGGTCGTCATCGGCGTGTGCGGCGACCCAATGGCTGCCCTCGGGCCCGGTCTCCTGCTTCCAGAACGGGGCATCGGTCTTGAGGGTATCCATGAGGAATTCGGCGCCGGCGAAGGCCGCGGCGCGGTGGGCCGACAGCGTCATGACCTGGACGATCGGCTCGCCGGCGGCCAGGGCGCCGTATCGATGGATCACCGTTGCTGCCAGCAGCTCAAAGCGGGTGGTGGCGTCGTCGACAAGGGTCTGCAGCTGGTTGATGGCCAGCTCGGGATAGCATTCGAGAGTCAGGGTGGTGACCGGCGTGTCCGGGGTGGAGCGGACGAGGCCGGTGAAAGTCACCACGGCGCCGGCGCCGTCAGCGGCGGCGAGGAAGGCATTGGTTTCGGCGCCCGGATCGAAGCGCTCCGTGGTGACGCGGACGGGCATGGTCAGCCCCCGGTCATGGGCGGGAAAAAGGCGATGACGCTGGCGCCGGCAATGGGGGTGTCATGGGGGACCAGCCGGGCGTCGCGCGCCGATTTGATCAGGCTGCGCTTGGCGACGGCATGGGCAAAGGCCTCGTCGCGGTCTGCGAGCCAGTCGATGAGTTCGGCAATGGTGAGCACGGAGGCGGGCGGGGAAACCTCTTCGCTGCCGCGGTTGAGGCGCTCGCGCAGCCAGGCGAAGTAGAGGATCTTCACTTGGCATTGCCCGACAGATGCGGCCAGCTGGCGGCCAGATATTGCCAGCCGGTCCACAGGGTCAGGGCGCCGGCCAGCCAGAGCAGGACATCGCTGAACAGGCCGAAGCCGGGGACAATGCGCTCGAACAGCACGACGGCGAGCGCTATCAGCTGGACCGTGGTCTTCCACTTGGCCAGCTGGCTGACCGGCAGCACCACTTGGGTATTGCCGAGGAATTCGCGCAGGCCGGGGATGAAGAATTCGCGGAACAGGATGGCGCAGGCCGGGATCATGTCCCAGCCGGAAAAGCTGCCGTCCCAGGCCAGAACGGCGATCAGGATGCCGACCAGCAGCTTGTCGGCAATGGGATCGAGCATGCGGCCAAGCGGGGAATACTGATCCCAGGCGCGGGCCAGATAGCCGTCGAGCCAGTCGCTGGCGGCGGCCAGCACGAACAGCACCAAAGCGAGGATGCGCATGGTCAGGTCGCCGTCCATGATGAGCCAGGCAATCGGGATGATAGCCAGAATGCGGGCGATGGTGATGATATTGGGAACGAGCAGCAAAGGGTTCTTGGCCATGGGGGGACTGAACAGAATTGCCGGGGAGGGGTCAAGGGCTCGATGGGGCGTCATGACGGGCATTTTACCCGCCCCCGGCCGGGGGCGGGTCGTTTGGCGGACCATCACTGCTTCAGGCGACGGCCTGATTGGTGGCGGCGCGGCGCATGGTGACGGCGTCGGCCAGGGCGGTCAGCGCGGTGACGGTGGTGTCCCAATCGATGCAGCCATCGGTGATGGACTGGCCATAGGTGAGCGGCTGACCGGCAACGAGGTCCTGGCGGCCGGCGACGAGGTTGGATTCGACCATGGTGCCGATGATGCGCCGATCGCCATGAGCCAGCTGGGTGCCGATATCGGCCAGCACCAGCGGCTGGTTTTCCGGGTTCTTGGACGAATTGGCGTGGCTGGCATCGACCATGATGGTGGCGGGCAGGCCGGCCTTGGCGGCAGCGGCAGCGGCAGCCTCGACGCTGGCGGCGTCGTAGTTGGGGGCTTTGCCGCCGCGCAGAATGATGTGGCAATCGGCATTGCCGGTGGTCTGGGCGATGGCCGAGCGGCCCGATTTGGTGACGGCGAGGAAGTGATGCGGCTGGCTGGCCGAGGCGACGGCATCGAGCGCGATCTTCACATTGCCGTCGGTGCCGTTCTTGAAGCCGACCGGGCAGGAGAGACCGGAGGCCAGTTCGCGGTGGATCTGGCTTTCGGTGGTGCGGGCGCCGATGGCGGCCCAGGAGACGAGGTCGGCAATATATTGCGGCGTCGTCATGTCGAGGAATTCGCAGGCGGCGGGCAGGCCCAGATTGGCGATGTCGAGCAGCAGTGCGCGGGCGGTGTGCAGGCCCGCATCGATGTCGAAGCTGCCGTCGAGATTGGGATCGTTGATCAGGCCCTTCCAGCCGACGGTGGTGCGGGGCTTTTCGAAGTAGACGCGCATGATGATCTCGAGCCGGTCGCCCAGGGTCTCGCGCAACGCCAGGAGGCGATTGGCATAATCGAGCGCGGCGGCGGGATCGTGGATGGAGCAGGGGCCGACGACGACGGCAAGGCGGTCATCGGTGCCATTTAGAATATTGTGGAAGGCGTGGCGGGCGCTGATGACGGTGCGGGTGGCAGCGTCGGTGCGCGGGTGCTGGCGCATCACCTCGATGGGGGTGGTGAGCTCCTTGATGGCAGTGATGCGCAGATCATCGGTCGATTTCAACATGGCGGTTCCTCGGGGATTTTTCGGGCGAGGCGGCCAATAAAAAAAGCCGCCTCAAGGGGGGCGGCTGGCTTCGGGTTTGGTCGTATCTTGGGAGATCAGAACAAGCGCGCGGTAGCCTCCGCCGGGAGCGGATAGCTAAAATACCAAAACGAATAGGTGGCGGCGGTGCGGATCATGGGGAATTTGTAGCGCGGGATTTTGAGGCTGTCGACTCATACTTTAGCCGCCTGCCCCCTGATAGTTACGCAGGCACCAGCGCCAGTGTGCCATGGCGATCAGCACCATGGCCGGGCCGGCGAGCAGGCAGGCGATACCGGCCCAGTCGCCCAGCAGGGGCACGGGTTTGCCGAGCAGGACAGCGACGGGGACCGAGCTGATAAAGCCGAGCGGGGCGATGGTGATTAGCAGGAACTGGATGGGCACGGGAAAGATGGTGACCGGGTAGCGGGCCAGCTCCCAGAAGCCGAAGAAGATCGAATAGAGGTGGCGCGACCGGACCCAGACCAGCGCGGTAGCGCCGATCATGGTCATCAGGCAACAGACCACAATGGCGCCGCTGAGAAGGGCGGCCACGAAGAACAGCATGGCCGGCAGCGACCAGACGATGTTGAAGGCGCTCAGGGCCCAGGCCATCAGGCCGACGGCGAGGACGATGTGGCCGGCATAGCCGATATTGAGACCAGAAAAGACCATGTAGACCCAGGTGCTCACCGGCTTGACCAGGATGGCATCCATGGTGCCCTGGCGCACCAGATCCTCCATTTCGCGGAACTGGGTGAAGCTGAACGAGGCGCCGAGCGAATAGGTGAGCAGGTGCACGCTGAGCAGCAGCGCCATATCCGACCATGTCCAGCCGCCCAGCATGCCGAAGCGCGTCACGATCAGGGCAATGGCCGTGTACATAGCGCCATAGGAGGCGAATTGGGAGACCCAGCCCAGGACCATGGCGCCGGGATATTCCGCCTTGGTGCGGATAAACATGGCGACCAGTTCGCGCATGAGGGTGAGGGTGCGGACCATGGTCAGCCGCCCTGCAGGATCAGGCGGTGGCGGGCTTTGGACCAGAGCCAGGCAAGTGCCAGCAGCAGCGCCGCAAGCCAGAGCAGGCCAAGGGCGAAATAGAGCAGGGTCTGGGTGGGGTCGAGTTTGCCGAGATAGACCGCGGCTGGATAGTAGGAAATCCAGGCAAAGGGCAGGTGGCCGGCAAAGGCAGCCAGCCAACCCGGGAAGAACCAGAGCGGCACCAGCCCGCCCGAGAGCAGGGTCATGATGGCGTTGAAGAACCAGTCGATCGACTGGGCGGTCATCAGCCAGAAGGCGGCGAGGCCGAGCAGGGTGGCGAGGGCAAACAGCAGCATGAAGGACAGCGGCCAATAGGCGAGGAAGGCGAGGCCGTGAAAGAGGCTGGCGGGCGGCAGCAGGCCGAAGACGAGGCCGATGATCAGCGCGACCGGCAAGGTGATAGCGACCAGTTCAAAAAGGAAATGGCCGAGATGGCTGGCCAGCAGATAGGCCGGATAATGCAGCGGCTTGAGCAGGTAGACGGCGACGTCGCCGGAGCGCACCGCGGTGTCGACCTCCCCGAGCAGCCGGGAATAGTCCCAGTAGAGCAGGGGCCCCGCGAGAAGTGAGTAGGTGACCATCTCGGGCAGGGTGACCCCGGCAAACATGGCGGTACTGGTGGCGGCGCCATAGATCGAGATCCAGATGGCGATGCGGGCGAAGATGAAGACCAGGTCGCCAAAGGCGCCGGCCCAGATGGTGTGGCGATAGGCCAGGCGCGCCTGGAGGGCGTTGATGGTGAAGGCGGAATAGGCCGCCGCTCTCATGGCGTGGCTGCCGCCTGGAGCGGCTTGTTCTGGTAGAAGGTGCGGATCACCTCCTCGATGGCCGGCTCGTGCAGGGCGACGTCCTGCAAATCGTAACCGGTGCCCAGCTCGGTCAGGACGTCCAGGATCGAGGTGGTCTCGCTGTCGAGCAGGAAATGCTTGGCGGCGCCCTCATCGCTGACAAGCCGCGCCGTGGTCAGGGTGACGGGGCCCGGATCGCTGCCGAATTCGAGGCGCAGGCGGCGGCGGGAGCCCAGGGCGCTGCGCAACTTGCTGAGCTCGCCGTCGAACAGCAGCCTGCCGTCATCGACCATGATCAGGCGCGGGCAGATCTCCTCGATGTCCTGCAGGTCGTGGGTGGTCAGGATAATGGTGGTGCCGCGCTCGCGGTTGATGCGGGCGAGGAATTTGCGCACCGCGTCCTTGGCGACGACGTCGAGGCCGATGGTGGGTTCGTCGAGGAAGAGAATCTTGGGATCGTGCAGCAGGGCCATGGCGATCTCGGCCCGCATGCGCTGGCCCAGGCTGAGCTGGCGCACCGGGCGGTCGAGATAGTCGGCCATGCCCAGCATCGTGGTGAGAAAGGCCAGGTTGTCGGCAAAGCGGGCCGGGGGCACCTCATAGATGTGCCGGTGCAAAGCGAAGCTGTCGCGTACCGGCAGGTCCCACCAGAGCTGGCTGCGCTGGCCGAAGACGACACCGATTTCGCGGGCATTGAGCATGCGCTGGCTGTGCGGCTCGCGGCCGAGGACGCTGATGGCGCCGGCGCTGGGCACCAGGATGCCGGTCAGCATCTTGATCATGGTCGATTTGCCGGCGCCATTGGGGCCGAGATAGCCGACCGCCTCGCCGGGGGCGATGGCAAAGGAGACGTCGGTCACCGCGTGCACTTCGGTGAACTGACGGGAAAACAGGCTGCGCAGGGCGCCGCCCAGGCCGGGCAAGCGTCTGGCCTGGCGGAAGGTCTTGGCGACGCCGCTGGCGGTGATGATGGCGGACATGGCAGGCCCTCTGAGGCTGCCATGGTTAGCCGATTCTTGGGGCGGGTAAACAGGTTGTGATCGTGTGGGCGTGCGGAAGCGGGAAGCGTGGCCTCTCGAGAGACCGGACCCACAATCATGGACCTCGGCCGGTGGCAGAGCACGGACTGCCTGACCTCATCCTCTGGCCGTCGGCGCGCCGAACGGTAGTGCTTTTGCCGGATCGTAATTGTCGTTAATGATGCGAGAATCCAAAACAGGACGAGACGTCGAAATGACACCCATATGATCATAGCTGAGAGATGGTGGACCGCATGCTTCGCATAGCCCGCTCGGTGGATCAGGCGGTTGTTCGACATGCCAACGAACGCGCCGTGCTGACTGAGGTCGCGCTGCATCCCAATCTGTCAGCAGCTGCCATCGCAAAAAGACTCAACCTGGGTTCTCAGACCGTAGGGCGCATCGTCGGCGATCTGGTGGAAAAGGGTTTCGTGTCCCTGGGCGAAACCGTGGTGTCGGGCCGGGGCAAGCCCGCAACGCCCATTCATACGAACCGCGACGCGGCATTCGCGATCGGCTGCGAGATCGGGCTTGAGCACAGCGAGCTTGTCTTGCTCAATATCTGGGGTGAGGTGCTCGGGTCGCACCGGTGGAATTACGTCATCGGCGAGCCCGCTCAACTGCTCAAGCAGGTCGTTTCGATCGTCGAACTGCTCACCAACATCGTGCCAAACGCAGACCGCTCGCGCATTGCAGGATTGGCGCTAATGTCGCCGAGAAATATCGCCCACCAGATCAGGCGCATGGGTGTTGGCGACGTCCTTGCCGGGCATTGGGCGGCGGTTGATCTGGCCGCGGAGCTAACCCTTGCCACGGGCCTGCCGGTGACCCCCTACAATGACGGAAACGCAGCCTGTTGGGGTGAACTGGCCAAACTGCAGGCGCCTCGTCCGGGCCGCATCTGCTACGTCCTGCTGTCCACCTTCGTCATCGCCGGCGTCGTTGCCGATGGTCGTCTGCTCGAAGGCAAGTCTGCCGACCTTGGGGCAATGCTGATTCCGGATGAGCACGGCCGCCTCGCCCAGCTTCACAGCGTGGCAGGACTGCAAGCCTTACTGGAGCACCCTCTGGCGAGCGCCGCGGCAATCTTTGGCACCGACCCGCTCGAATGGGATTGGGATGCTCTGGAACCGGCCGTGGCCAGTTGGGTGGACTGCGCCGGAAGGGCTCTGGCGCTAGCGGTCGTCAGCGCTGCCGCTACCGTGGGCTGCGAATTGGCCATTATCGACGCAACACTGCCGCGATCAGTCACCGAGCGTCTCGTCGCTAGTGTGAGCGCCAATTTAATAACCATGCCTAGCCCGTCCCTGGTTGTTCAGGAAGGACGGGCAGGATCTTCAGCGCCTGCGCGCGGCGGGGCAATGCTGTTGCTGTATCGACGTTTCTTCTCCGGCGAATGGGAACACTTCGACCTGTAAAGCCGAATTATCCTCTCCGTGAGTGTAATTCACGATATCCTACAACATCACTGCTGTGATTTCCCGACGGCAACGTTTTTCCGCTGCCGCCGCATTAAATCTGCATTTGGGTGAGTGGCAGTGTCCGGCATGCCGGCGCCACTTCACGGGACAGGTATCTGCCATGCCAACCCCAATTGAAAGCGCCATAAACGCTTGTAGCAACTGACTTGTTGGCGACCCGCCTGCACGTGGTCGTTTCCTGGCCCCGCTTGAGGTGCCACCGCTATCTTGCCGATAATTTGAATTAAGATGGGCACCAACGTATCCCACGCGAATTAATTCCGCTTAGGAGTTTATTTAAAAATTTCGGGCTATATGTCAGCTAATGCACCCTCAAAGAGGAAAAATGCCTTGGCACTTTTTGTATCACGATCAAAGATAGTAGCGGCGCAGGCCGATCATGCGGCGCTTGACGCACTCTCTCGCTCTCAGGCGATGATTGAGTTCAGCCTCGACGGCACTATCATGACGGCCAACGGCAACTTCCTGTCGGCAATGGGCTACGAACTGGCTGAGATCCAGGGAAAGCACCATTCCATCTTTGTCGAGCCCGACTATGCAAGGTCTGCCGAGTACAAGGAATTCTGGAGCCGACTGGGTCGCGGCGAGTTCGATGCTGCCGAATACAAGCGCATCGGCAAGGGCGGCAAGGAAGTCTGGATCCAGGCGTCGTACAATCCGGTGCTGGATGCGGCGGGAAAGCCCGTCAAGGTGATCAAGATTGCCACGGATGTGACGGGCCAGAAGCTGGTCAATGCCGATCAGGCCGGTCAGCTGGCGGCGATTTCCAAGTCTCAAGCCATCATCGAGTTTGATCTGAACGGCACCATTCTGACGGCCAACGCCAATTTCTGCGCGGCCCTGGGCTACCGGCAGGACGAGATCGTCGGCCAGCATCACCGGATT
>Ga0123337_10004576_pt1 | contig 14011 bp, 8 predicted proteins | sample frozenSSSSmetaG_FD_89792 | JGI IMG/M metagenome (GOLD analysis project Ga0123337, IMG submission 89792) | Glacier valley bacterial and archeal communities from Borup Fiord, Nunavut, Canada, to study Microbial Dark Matter (Phase II) -... | ecosystem: Environmental > Aquatic > Freshwater > Ice >... | reverse complement strand
CTGCCCACTGAGGCCGAGTGGGAGTATGCGTGCCGTGCTGGAACTCATGAACCCCGCTATGGACCGATCCAGGATATTGCCTGGGTGAATCAAGACAGCCTCCAACCCTTGGGCAGACTGCTCCCCAACAAATGGAATCTCTACGACATGCTGGGCAATTGTTTTGAGTGGTGTTTGGATTCCTACAAAAGCTCCTATGCACGGCAGGGAAACAATTTCCCGGATCCTTTTGAGCACTCTGCCGACTCCACGGTGCCGAAAATCATCCGCGGCGGCTGTTTCCAGACCGGTCCGCAATACGCCCGAGCCGCCGCACGGACCAAGGTGTCTGCTAATAAGCGGAGTGGACGCATCAGCTTCCGGCTGGTGGTGGCATTTGTAGATCGCAATCCGCTTCGACTACACCTCGCCAAGGCAAACGCTTCCAACGCCCAATGACCGATTTAGCAACTCTATATGGACTTCCCCAACGACAAAACCATTCCTGAAAGTGCCGGACGTTACTACGAGGGGCGCAAGGTCTTCGGCGGGCGTTTTATCCTGAAGCGCAAGCTTGGCCAAGGTGGCATGGGGCAGGTCTGGCTGGCGTTGGATGTCGAACTGGGAATCGATGTGGCCCTCAAATTCACCTCACCGGAGTTGGCCGGAGATACCAAGGCTGTGGCGGACCTGCGGCGTGCTGTGACTCTGGGTCGGGAGTTGACTCACCCGGGAATCGTTCGCGTTTATGACTTCCATTTCGACGACCGTGAGTGCGCCATCAGCATGGAATACATGCCCGGCAAAAACCTTTCCGAGTGTCAGGCGGAGACTGTGAAGGGTTTTTTCGAGCCATTGGAAATCCACGGCGTCCTGACGAAGGTCTGTGAAGTGCTTGACTATGCCCACCAGGTGGCCAAGCGCAGCCACCGTGACATCAAGCCAAAGAACATCATGTTCGATGGCGAAACCGGCACCGTGAAACTGGCGGACTTCGACATTGGTCGTCGGCTTACCGATACGTTTTCCCGCAATACCGGCAAGGAACCCAGCGGCAGCCTGCCCTACATGGGACCACAGCAACTTCTTGGCCAGAACAGCCGCGAGCAGGATGACATCTACTCGCTGGGTGCCACTCTTTACGAACTGCTCACCGGTACGCCGCCTTTCTATCAGGGCGACATGCGCGAACAAATCAAGCACGTCATACCTAGCACTATGACGCAACGCCGTCACGATCTGCTGGCGGAACAGTCGATCGCCTGCCTGGGCGAGGCTATCCCGCAGGTATGGGAGAATGTCGTGACCGCGTGCCTTTCTAAGGAGCGTGAACAACGCCCTGCTAGCGGCGCGAAATTGCTCTCACTGCTCAACCCGGCGGATTCCCCACTGGTTGCGCTGTCGATTCCATCCGCCGAACCAAAATCCGTGATTCCAGTAAATCGCTCTTCTCCGGCCAATGAACCCCGGCGGTCGCTTCCAACGTCTGACAAAGTTCGCTTTCCCTTTCTGTGGATCATTACGGCCTGTTCGGTGTTGGGCTTTGTGGCGTGGGGGATTGTTTCCTTCAGCAAACCTGCGGATACGCGCAAAGTGACAGACGATGTGGCGCTACCGGTTGTCGAGACGTCGGGGGGGCGAAACTCTCCGGATTGGGAGACAACAGTCCCTACCTTCAAAGTCGACACTGTGACGACCAAGGTCACCCCATCTAGGTGGCCGCAGGCCGCTTCCGACATCGCTCCGGACGCGGGCGCGACATTCGGGACCTTGGAAAACGGCTTCCGCTACATCATCTATCCGAACGCCGAACCGCCGGAGCATGCGTCCCTGCGGCTGCACATTGCTTCCGGTTCGCTGATGGAGGCAGATGACCAGCAGGGGCTTTCCCATTTCCTCGAACACATGGTCTTCAACGGTTCCAAGGATTTCACCTCGGATGAGCTTGTCCCGAAAATGCAGCGTCTCGGCATCGGCTTCGGTGCCCACGTGAATGCCTACACCTCGTTTGATGAAACCGTTTACATGCTGGATCTACCCGACCTCTCGGCGGATACCCTGAAACTCGGATTCACCGTCATGCGCGACTTCGGCGACGGAGCCCTGTTAGCCGCCGCGGAAATCGACAAGGAGCGCGGGGTCATCCTCTCCGAGAAAGTCAGCCGCGACACCGTGGAAACCCGCATCATGGAGCAGCAGTTCGCCAAGCTTCTGCCTGACTCGCTCGTGGCGAAACGCTTTCCCATCGGCATCGAGGACGTCATCAAATCCGCTCCGCGCGAGCGCTTCACCGATCTTTACTCACGCTTCTACACTCCTGCGCGCATGACTTTTATCGTCGTGGGTGACATCGACGCCAAGGAAATGCAGACCCGGATCGAGCAAACGTTTTCCTCGATGACCAATCCCGCCGACGCCGGAAAAAATCCGGACCTCGGCCCGATCAAGCAGCCCGAGGGCATCGTCGCTTCGGTCTTTGCCGACAAGGAACTCTCCTCCACCGACGTCTCGCTGATGTTGGTTAGGCCCTACAAAGTCGAGTCCGACACCGCCGCGAGCCGCGCCGACGACATGACACTGGACATCGCTCACTCCATCCTGACCAGCCGGTTCGAGAGGCTTTCGAAAATCGAGGGTTCCGCCATCGCATCGGGCTCCGCATCCAACAGCAATATTTTCAACTACATGGAAATCGGCTCCATCGACGTGACTGCTTCCGACGACCGCTGGCAGGAAGCCGTGTCGATCATGGAGCAGGAATTCCGCCGCGCTCTCGAATACGGGTTCACCGAAGCCGAGCTCGCAGAGGCGAAATCCAACATCCTCAACGCCCATCAGCAGAGCGTGAAGCAAAAGGCCACTCGCAAGTCGGAGAGCATCGCCAGCGCCCTTGCGAAATCCACCAACGACAACAAGGTCTTCTCCGATCCGGCCACGGACCTCGAGCTCGCCACCAAGGCCCTGGCCTCCATCGACCTCAAGCAGGTTCACGATGCCTTCAAGGCCTTCTGGGATGCTTCCGGCTATCACCTGATTCTAACGACCAAGGAAAAACCCGAAAATGCCGAGAAGGATCTTGCCGCGTTGTATGAGAAGTCCCGCGGAAAACCCGTCGATGCCCCCGCCGCCCGCGCGCTCCAGCCGTTCGGCTATACGGATTTCGGTAGACACGGCACCGTGACCTCGCGCAAGGAAGTCAAGGACCTCGGCACGACCCAGCTCGTCCTGTCCAACCAGGTCCGCGTCAATCTCAAGCCGACCGATTTTGAAAAAGGCAAGATCCGCCTGCTAGCCCGCATCGGTTCCGGCAAGCTTACGCAGCCCAAGGACTCGCCGATGCTCGACATCTTTGCGACCGCCGTGTTCGAGGGCGGCGGCCTTGGCAAGCATTCCAACGACGACCTCCAGGAAATTCTGGCAGGCAGGAATGTCGGCTCCAGCCTAGCCATCGGCGAGGATATGTTCAGCATCGGCGGTACCACCACTCCGGCGGATTTCACCACCGAGGTCCAGCTCATGTGCGCCTCTCTAATAGATCCTGGCTACCGTGACGAGGCACTCTGGCAGTTCCGGAAGGCCATCCCGATGATGTATCAGCAGCTCAAGCACACTGCCGCCGGCCCACAGCAGAACATGGAAGCCTGGCTCCATGGCGGCGACTCGCGCTTTATCGTGGCTCCCGTGGAAAAACTCTCCGCCTACACCATCGACGACGCGAAAAAGTGGCTCGCTCCCGAGCTTACCAAGGGCTATCTGGAACTTACCATTGTCGGAGATTTCGAAATTGATAAAGTCCTTCCCGACCTGCTCGCTACCTTCGGTGCAATTCCCTCTCGCGCCGCCAACGCACCGCTGCTGGCCGATGCCCGCAAAGTGCAGTTCCCTAACGCTCCCGCAGTCAAGACCTTCACCTACGACTCGAAGATCCCGCAGGGCATCGCGATGGCACTTTGGAAGACCGACGGAATCCGCAACAACCAGAAGGAAACCTGCCGTCTCAATATCCTCGCGTCCATCTACGGCGACCGTCTGCGCGAGGAAATCCGCGAAAAACTCGGTGCCTCCTACAGCCCCAACGCCGGCGCCACCGGCTCCGACGCGCTGGACGGTTTCAGCTATGTGATCGGCGAAAGCGTGGGCAAGCCCGAGGACCTCGAACTTCTCCTCAAAACCATGCGCGACCTCGCGGACACCCTCTCTGCCAAGGGAGCCACCGACGACGAACTCGACCGCGCCCTCAAGCCCGTTCTCAGCCAGCTCGCCAAGTCCACCCGCGACAACAGCTACTGGCTCGGCACCGTGCTCAGCCAGTCCCAGGCCGACCCGCAGCGTCTCGATTTCGCCCGCGGCCGCGATACCGATTACAAGTCGATCTCCCTAAATGAAGTCAACGCTCTCGCGAAGAAATACCTTTCCGCGCAAAACGCCCTGCTTGTTTCCATCAAGCCATCAAAGTGATTCTAACCAATGCCATGAAAACCACCCCTTCGTTCCTGCGAAACTGCCGGACGCAACGGCCCTGTGCGTAAAGCTCAATCTGGAAACTTGGCAAATTTGGCAGGATCCGGCCTTGATCAACTGGGAGTGCAGGCACGGAGACTATTGATGGACTTGATCGTCAAAGGCATGGTTGGCGTGGACCAAACGCGAATTGGGATGGGATCGGACTACAGTGAGAAAGGATTTGATGCGCTATGAATTTAGCGAGCGAGTATGCATCAGACCGGTTCGCACGGTTTCCCGGGCATCAATAATAATTTTTTCAAAAAACCTAAAGAGCATGACACTTCATTATTTTGTTGCAAAACATATTTGGTTATTTCTGCTATTTTCTTTGCTTTTACAGAATCCAATTAAGGCCGATACACTTGGGTGGATACACCAGAAGGACATCAATGAATCGGCGGAGGAAGTGGGTGAGCAATGGAAGGCAAAGATGCCGATTTCTCTGGTGGATGATGGAGGACATTTACTTCAAACAATACCAACTGGATCAACATTTTGGATTTTGGATACCAGGAAGGAGTTCAAGAGCTCGGGAACTATTCTTCGTTACCGTGGTGTCCGAATCGGGGGGGGAGGTGGACCGCAGCTGGATGGAGGCGTGGTCTCGGAAGGGGTGGATGTTCGAGTCAGCAAATCCATGGAAATGCGCCTGCCTATCGGGCATTCGGATTCTGTGACAGGTGCGGTCTTTTTGACAAACCGCCATGTCGTGACGGCCTCCCTCGACGCCAGCCTGATCCTATGGGACTTGAACACCGGAATTCCATTGCGCCAGACATTTCTGCCAGCCGGATGCAATGCGATTGAAAGGATCGACGCAGCGGGAAATGCGGTCCTGAATTGTGGAATCCCCAGACGAGAGGTGGTGCGAGCGGTGGTGAACCCATGGTCCGGCAAAATTCGGACCGAGAAGGATGGTGTGAATTTTATGGAGGCAAAACCGGATTTGACCCTTGTTCATGGTCTTCGCCTGAATGGCGTGGTGGCCTCGTGTGCGATGGCGCCGGACGGAGATACCTGCCTCGTGGGCTACAAATCCGGTGATGCCGAGGTGTGGAGCCTCAAACTGAAGGAGAGAATCCTGACCCTGCAATCGCATATTCTGCCGGTGCAGAGTGTCAAGGCTGCCGGCGATATTGTCGCAACATGGAGATTCGGGGGGCATCGCTCGGAACGCTTCGATCATCACCACCTGCAGTTCTGGAAGCCTGCGAAACTCACCGTGGTGGAGGCGGAAGCCGGGAAATCAAGGGATCTGATTTCCGGAATACTGATGCGCGAGGGCAAGAGGTTCGTCTCCTGCGAGGATGCGGGGTTCGACAATGAATGGAGCTTGGTGGTGCGTGATGTGGATACGGGGCGCATCCTATCCCGGAAGGCCTCACCCAAGCCGTTACCATCGATTCTTTCAGGTTCTTTGAGTGGAAATTGCTTCTCGCAGGTGTATTACGGTTTGACCGGCCCTGGAGTGTATTTATGGAAACTCACGGACGGTGACGAGGTGGAGCTCGTTCATTCCCATCCCGATATTGGCGCTGGGGTGGCTGCTTGGGATGATGTGGGCAATCGCTTGTTTGCCCGTGAATTTGTGGTCGAGGGGGAAGGTTTGGTGAAGCAATACAATCCGGGCAACGGTGGAGAGACTGGTGTTTTGGGCAAAGGGCATCCAGAAGTGTATGGGACTGCGGTGGGTCTGCAGTTTGCGGGAAAGAATGGTCCGCTTCTGTTGTCCAACTTCCATCGCTCAAATGGGTTTGCAACCTCCATTCCGCTCGATGGCAGGGGGATTCATACCCAGAAGCTCGACGGGCTACATACCTTCACAGGCCGCCCGCGATCCAGTCAGGTCGTGCTCGCGGGAACGGAAGGATCCACCACCGTCACGGCCGCGGACGTGGGGACAGGGAAGATACTGGGTTCTTGGGAAACCACCCAGAACAGCGAATTCCACGAGCAGCAGGTGGCTGCTTATGGCTGGACGAACCGGATGGACAAGGTGGCGGTTTCAGGAGATGGAGCGCGTGCTTACTTGGCGCTTCCTTCCGGCGTCGTTCAAGTCCTCAAGATCAATCCCAGCGGAACCAAAATCGAGGCTGCCGGAATGCTAGTGCCATTGACCGAAGGGGATTGGGCGCTGCTGGATGGGGAGAATCATTATGCGTGTTCGCCGGGTGCCGCCGCGAAAATGTCGTTTGTCCGGAATGGCAATGGATACTCGTTTGATGCGCTGGACCTTCAGTTCAACCGCCCGGATCTCGTTGGGGAAATTCTCGGCGGATCCAAGGATTTCGTGAATCAGCTTTCAAAAGCTTGTGAAGACCGGAGGCGCAAACTGAGCGGGACGGGAAATGCCAGTGATCTGCCGGAAACCGTGATCCGGCTGGATCCCGAAGGAACAGCGCCGAGGGCGACCGCGGATTCCGGAATCGCAGTGACGGTGAAGGCCATCGCTCCGGGGCGGACTATCGACAAGATTCACGTATATGTGAACGGCTGCCTTGATTCCACGGTGGCACCGCCGGATGGAAGCGGGGACGCAATGAAGTTGAATGTCCGGCTGACAGCGGGTCCGAACCAGATCGAGGTGGTGGCCGAGTCCGGAGGGCAACGCTCCCTGCCTGAGGCGATGTCGATCTTGAGCAGGCCGGAGAAGAGGTCAAAACCCAATCTGTATTTTCTGAGCATCGGAGTATCCGACTACAAGGAGGACGGTCTGGATCTGAAATCAGCGGCCAAGGACGCGCGGGACATGGCGGAGCTTTTCGCACAGCAGAAGGGCAAGGCTTACGGGGAGGTATCGACGAAGATCCTGATCGATCAGCAGGCGACCAGGGAGGGCATCCTGTCGGGCCGCGAGTATTTCGGACAGGCTGGGGAAGGCGACGTGGTGATCTTGTTTCTGGCGGGGCACGGCCTTCTTGATGCGGATGGATACCGCTATTTCTTTGGCACACCCGACATTGAGCTGGGGAATCCGGCTTCAAGGGGCGTGTCCTATGACGAAATCGCGGGGCTGCTTTCGCAAAGCCGCGCAAGGAGCCGCCTGTTGGTGATGGACACCTGTTATGCCGGGGAGGTGGAGACCTTCGATCTGCTGGCCGCCGCACCGCAGAATGGAGGCAAAAACGGAGCAGTGAAGGCAAGGGCCATTGCCTTGGAAACTCCGAGACGGAAAGCGGAAAGCACCGCTTTTCTGAGGGAACAGATGTTCTCCGATGTGGGGCGGTCCTCCGGAGCCACGGTGGTGACCGGGTCTGGCGGGATGGAGTTCGTCTTCGCGCTGGAAAGCGAGGCCGTGGGGAATGGCCTTTTCACCCACTGTATCCTGAAGTCGCTGTCAGGTGGTGGCAGTGACCTGGACGGGAACGGCTACACAACGGTGAAAGAGGCGTTTGCGGATGTCGGCAGAGAACTCTTTGAATTGAGCCAAGGAGCCCAGAAGCCGTTCCTGAGAGAAATGAACAGGTTCTCGAATTTTGATATTTCGCAATGCCGACCTTATCCGAAAATCAGCGCGAGAGCCATCATCACATCCCTGCACGAGACGGAGTGTACGAACGGCGACTTGTCACGACTTTCCGGTAATTTTACCAACAACTGCGACTATTACGGAAGGCGGATGACGAGGAGCGGGATCATTGATGTACTGAAATCGTATCAGCAGCAATTCGATCTGCGGGAGATACAGGTGACGAGTGATCCGTTGCTGGAATACCTGGATGATGGCAGGGCGAAATTGACCTACCAGCGGACATGCGCGCGGGTGAACTCCAAGATCGAGCCATCGGTTTCCGTGGCGCGGTATGGGGCTAAGCGGATGCTCCGGCAGGACTTGGAATTGATCCTCCGCTATTCGGCGGAGGGATGGCTGATCGAATCAATCCAGGCTCGTTCGGGGCAGGAAATGCCGAATCCGATGTATCGGGGGGAGTGACGGAAACTGCCGTTGGGCCGGTGATTGAAATGGAGTCTGAAGGCGAAAGGCTCCGATGCGTTTAGAGCCGGGCGGCGAGCTGTACGCCGTGATGACCGCTATTTTACGGGCGAGGGTTCTGTTTCCGCCATGTAGAGGGCTTTCATCGTTCTTTCGTCGAAAAGCTGAAAGATCAGCTTCTCTCCCTGATCTTTGAATAAGGCTTTTGTTGTGGGGCTTGCCATAGGGCATTCAGTTGCAAATTTCAAAAAATGTTGAGCCAGCATCTTGTGCTCTTCCATGAATCTGGCGATTTGATCCTGAGGTATGACTTTTACCTCATTGCCTTCGTTGGCCTTGGCCATTTTCACGGCATCACCTTGGGCCGCAATGACTTGATCTGGAAATTCAAGTCGGAACTTTTCGCTCAGTTTCGAGATCTCCGCATAAGTGGAGTCATACAGATCGGATCTGATGTAAAAGTCGCGACTGCGGTAGTCGAAAATATTAAATGAAGCGATTGCATCTTTATCACGAACGGTTCTAACACACTTTCCAATGTCGGAGAAATCCAGAACCTCATCCGGTCCATAAACGCTGCCTTTGTCGTCCGCAGCAATCAGATGCCCGGCAGCGCAAAATGCCACGGGATCGATCATATCGATAGCCGCAATGAGATGGTTTTTGCCATCGGCCCTCGGGCCGCCGTCGCTGCCGCTGTAGTTTCTCACATCAATGTCGACGATGGTCAGATTGGCGGACTTGTAGAAGCGGGCAAGGCCCGAATGGATTTCTTCTTTTCCTTTTCCATTGTGATAGATCGTCGTGACGATTGCTTCCTTTTCGCTCGTCTTCGCCACACGAATGTATGTCGAGGAACCAGCCCGCCAATCCCCGAGCAGGGCTCTGGGCACGGGGATCGGCGGCTCCTTGAAATTGGGCGCGATATGGTAAGGCATGCTGCATGAGCAGGAAAGTATGACCGGAAGCAGGAAGGAGAGAAGACTACTTGACCGGTGCATTGTCTTTTTTTTCCTTGGGGATGAGGCTTTTTGTCTTGGAGATCTCCGATCCCCACGACGAGTAATAGGAAGGTGCCTGATAAAGGCCGATGTCCTTGTAGTATCGTGCGGCGGAGTCTAGGTAGTCCCGCGTATCGGTTGCCGTGTCGTTCTTGTATTTTTCCAGAAATGTCTTCCAGAAGCCGGCGTCGTCCAGCAGGAGCGCCCGGTCGAAATCGAGGAGCATCTCCAGCCTGCGCATCTTGGGCTTCACGCTGTGCAGCATCTCTTCGTCGCGCTCGCTGTAAGGATTCTCCATATCCCGGTATCCCTTTTCAAAGTCCAGCCATCCCTGGAGGGTTCCCAGGCTGCCGGCCGCGGCGTAGTCGTTTTCCATCGCAAGCATCGTCTGGCGTAATTTGGCGCGATTCTGAAGATCCGTGCGGGCGGCGGGGCGCGGCCCCATTCCGGCGGGATCCGTTAAAACCAGCTCCCGAAAAGCACGGCCGGAGCCGTCCATTTTCAGCCATGGCTGCTGGCGCTCCTGCGTCAATTGCTCCACCCGGTCGCTCACATCATAAAATCCCTGGAGCAGGCTGGTGCCGGGTGTCGGCAGTTTTTCCAGCAAGGCCTGTGTGAAGGGGCCATTTGAGGTACCATCGCTGGCAATGCGTCCCGGGGCGGCCGCCAGAAGCACAAGGGTGTTATCGGGCAATTCTTCCTCCCGCACCTCCGCCAAGCCGCCGCCAGGCTGGCTGGCCAGGTTCCGTCCTGCAGGGCGCTGCCGACAGCAGTCCAACAAGGCCACTTTTGCTCCTTGCGGGGTGGATCGTCCCATCTGCTTGAGGACCTCCGTCAGAGAAATTCCGTTTGCTCTGAGGCTGGCATCCGAGGCTGCCACAGCGACAACCGGGACATCAACGGGCAACAGAAAGTTTTCGCGCCCATCCAGACTCTCCATTCCATGGCCCGCGTAGAAGACCAGCACCAACTCCGCCCCTTCCGCGGACTTTTTAAATTTCTCCAGGAGCTCAAAGGTGTTTTGCCGGGTGACGTTGCAGGCGACAAAGACGTTCTCCTTCCCGAATCCCAGTTGCGCGACGAGCATTTGCGCGACCGCCTTGGCGTCCCGTTCCGCATTAAACAGGTTAAGTCCTTCACCTTCAGATTTTTGAGGCTCGTAGATGTTGTTGCCAATCAGCAATGCGACACGCTTGCCGGCCTCTCTGCTGGCTACCGCGGCAGCCGCTGCTTCTGCGGGATCCGCGACGCTGCGAGTGACGGCGACTTTCTTGGGTTCCTTGCATGAGGAGAGGCTGGCTAGCAGAAGCAGGAAGCAGGTTCTTCCAATTGAGTTCAGTGAATTCATTTTCCGGGGGCGATGGTCCGTGAAGCCGAAGGGAGGACTGGGTTTTAGCTTCTAAAGCGCTGGCGAACTGAATTTTCCGGGAATCGAACAAAAATTGCAGATTCGTGAAGTCGGCTGGATAGTTTGCCAGCCGCAGGGGGATTGCGTGATTTGTTCACACCGGATGGAAGCAACTTGGCCGAAGGTTATCCAGCGGAAAGCTGTGCGCGGAATGGGCCGATAGATCGGATTTTGGAAGATCCGGATGAATCAATCTTTTGGTGAAGTATTTGGAGGGACCGGGCGAGCCGGCCGAACATCGTTCAATTCCTGAGGATTGGTCATTTTTTACGGTTTCGTCCTTGCGAGGGGGGGTCTGGGGAGGTTTGAATCGAGGCTGATGACAGTGGGATCGCAAATTGAGGCCAACAGGAAGGAGGCGGGTCATTGGTTGGAACTCAAGGAGGCTTGGCGTAATCTCACGCCGCGGTCCGATTCACTTGGCCTAAGCCACGATACCGAGGCGTACTTTCAGGCACTGACGTTTCGCTATTTCGGCAAAGTTTTAAGCAGCGACGGACTTCTAGCCCGCTTCGGGCTTCCGTCGCCTTCCGTGAAGGAAGCTTGGTCCATCATGTTTCGGGAGCTTTATGTACGGCGGACGGCCACGGGAACGCAGGTATTTGATGACCTATTCCTGCGGGCCATCCAATCCGCCCGCAAGAAGGGTTGTGGTGAGTCCGCGGAAGCGGTTCTAGGGTTTTTCAAGAACCAGTATGAGATGCGCCTGCGAGATGTGGTGCGTTCCTGGGCAAGGGAACAAATGGGGTCCCTCGGTGGGAAAACGGTTGTTTCGTTGGATGAACCGAAGAAAAGGGACGAACACGACGGGCCTAGCGGCCATGAAGTCGTTCAAGACGGAACCAGGGAGGAGGACGATCTGGAATTGCGAGACCTGCAACGGTGCGGGCGTCGGGTTGCTGGAGAGATTTTTGCCGAAATGGATTTCATGTCGCGCACCTGTATACTGCTCCATGCTTTGCATGTGAGCCTGGCGCACCCGCTGGTTGTTGCCACATTGGGAAAAGGGAAGTCGGTGCTTTTCGACCATGAGCGGAGGGTGCGTGGAGAAGTGGTTTCTCGCTGCCAGATGGAAGACCCGGATCTCGATCCCGAAGGGCAAATGTACTTGGCCGTGGCGGCATACCGGTCCCTTCGAGATGAATGTGAAAGATGGTTTTTTTCGGAAATGCAATCGAGTCCGCTCTTTCCCATAGTGATGCAACGAATCCCGCAATCCGAAACAAATCAGAAAGGAGCAACTTCATGAATTCCTCGTGGCTGAAGGAGTGGGAGATCTATCAATCGCTCAGGGAATTGCCTGCAGATGTCAACCCAGTGGAGGCTGCCCGAATCACGGAAGTCCAGCGGACGGTCGGCATTTCAACTGCGGATAGGAGCTTGGTTTCCGCTCTTTGGCGGTCAATCGATCTGCCAGGGGTATTGTCGGCCAATCCGACTGGACTCAATGTTGCCATCTCATCAGTGGCGGATGCTCCTCAGGTCAATGTTGGTGACGTTTTGCATCTTTCCCCAGAGGTGACCGATGAGGATGTGGATTCGGTCTTTGTATTGGTGACTGAAGTAAGGGATGGGGCTGCCCTCTTGACTGCTTTTTCTTCGCTCGGTGTTCCGGCTGCCGGAGATGAATTGCTGACAGGCTTCGATGAGGAAGGATTGAGAGTCCTCTCGTTGTGGAATGCCTATTGGGTGCCATTGGCGTTAACCGGGCAAAGCTGGCCAGTGAACCTTGACACGGTATCGCTGGTGGCTGACCTCTCCACCTATCGAGAATCGATATTGGCAGGCCACGGTATTCCTGAGCGACTTCTAGAGCGCGTAGGGCCTCCACTAGACCACCCGGACGACCCTCGGTGGGCATATTACGTTCGGGAAGGAAGTAAGTTGATTAAGGTGGTAGAACTTGGATTAAAGCTTTCGAGGTGACGGAGAATTGAACGGTGGAGTTCGCCGGCGAGGGGGCGGCAGAGGATTCGGCGACCGTCGAACAGTCTCAGATTATTGAGAGGTACGGTCCGTCGGGGCCTGTCCGATCCTGGCGCTACAGAATGAGTAGCCTCAGAATTTCGGTGCGTGCCCCGTCCTCCGAAACGGGAATTCCGGATCGCGGCAAATATCTTGGACCAGCTCAGATCCGGCTGGTGAGGTAGTTGACGAGCGGCCCGCGATGTTCGTCCGGCATGTCGAGAAGCATTTTGATCAGCCTGGATGGCGGGATCGTCAGTTCCAGGTGAAGCCACAAGGCTAGAATGAGGGAGCTGAAGTCGTTTCCATGCTGGTAGAGCCAGGGTTCAGGAAAATGTGTGATGGAGAGAATGATTTCTTCTTCCAACCGAGGCTTAGGGGTGGGGTGACTGATCAGGTTGCTGTATCCGTAGCAAATCGAGAGCACCAGCGCCTGCCGGGCCGGCGGCATCGAAAGGCGGCAGGCAAACGCTGTGCAGGGAGCCTCTGCGGCGACGCGCCGAAGTTGATCGTCCGTTAACCGGTCCGCCGCATGAAGGATCATCTCTGCGGGGTGCTGAGTCTCGGCTTTGGCGATTTGAGCCGGCGAGAGTTCCTCGAATGCGTAGATTACGCCGCCCCGAAGGCTTCGCCGGATACACGACCGGAGCTGTGTCTTTGTTAGCCTGGCTTTGAAATTGGCGAGGGCGGTGAGCGGATATTTCGCAAAGCAGGCGGCGAATTCGGCGTCGGTCACCCGCGATGGGGCCAGCCGGAGGAATTGCTCGGGTTTAAAGAGCCGCCAATGATCCACTTGCCTCGATAGTATTTCGTCAAGCCACGCTGGATGGGATTCAGCGAGGAAATCGCGCAACGTCTCAAAACTGGAATCGATCTGACGATCCGGGAGGAGGTCGGACACTTCGATCAAATGCTCGAATCCTTCGTTCTTGAGACGGGCGACGTCGGGTTCCAGCGATTGAAGTTCCCAATCGTCGGTGACACGAAAGTAACTGAATGTGCAGTCCCGGCAGCCTTTGCGGACCCTTAAATAAACGATGACCAGATCGCGTCGATGCACGTCAAGGATCATCGCGGAGGGCTTGCCCGGGTCGCGGCCCAAAACGGCCCCGATGCCCGGCAACGCAGTCTCGGAAGCATCGAAGTAGAGCCTAACGATGGTTAATTGCTTCCATGCCGTGTAGGGTTCTGCCGATTCCATGACGAGGCGCGCCGAGG
>Ga0123337_10004574_pt1 | contig 14018 bp, 10 predicted proteins | sample frozenSSSSmetaG_FD_89792 | JGI IMG/M metagenome (GOLD analysis project Ga0123337, IMG submission 89792) | Glacier valley bacterial and archeal communities from Borup Fiord, Nunavut, Canada, to study Microbial Dark Matter (Phase II) -... | ecosystem: Environmental > Aquatic > Freshwater > Ice >... | reverse complement strand
CGGGTGAAGTCTTGATACCAAGGGGCCGACGTGAGCATGACAAAAGGACTGTCCTTTTGTCAAATCTTCTCTTGCAATCCCTCCCCCGGCCCGGTAGAGTTCTTCCCGATGAGCAGAAAATCTCGATGGCTGGCTGAGTGGCGGAAATCCGCAGGGAAACCGGTATTTTACCACGTGATTTCGCGGGTGGTGGACCGGCGGTTCGCGCTCGGGGTGGCGGAGAAGGAAAAATTCCGAACGTTGATGCGCTTGCAGGAGAAATTCACCGGTTGTCGGGTCACCTCCTACTGCCTGATGGACAACCACTTCCATCTCCTGCTGGAGGTTCCGCCGATGGGGGAGGACGGGCTTTCGGATCAGGAGCTGTTGAAGCGTTTGGCAGCGATTTACAGCGAGGCGTTCGTGGCAGGGGTGGCGAAGGAATTGGCGGACGCGAGGACGGAGATTTACCCCGGTGAAACCGGGCTGGATGAGGCGCTCAAGGCCATTCACGACCGTTTTTCCTACCGGATGCATGACTTGAGCCAGTTCATGAAGGGGCTGATGCAACGGTTCACCCAATGGTTCAACCTAACCCACTCGCGGACGGGCCGGCTGTGGGAGGATCGGTTCAAGAGCTTGATCGTGGAGGACGGGGTGGCGGCGAAGACGATTTCCGCCTACATCGATCTGAATCCAGTGCGCGCGGGGCTGGCGAAGGATCCGGCGGATTACCGCTGGAGCAGCTACGGCGAGGCGATTGGAGGAGGGGCGAAGGGCAATGGGAAAACCGCCCGGGCCGGCTTGGTTAGGGCTTTGCGCGCGCATCAGGGAGTGGGCGCGGATGCGGATTTGTGGGCTGGCGGGGTTTCCAGGGAGTATCGGAAACTGCTGATTGCGGGAGCTGTTGGGAAAACTTCGGAGAGTGTGGGCCTGAATGGGAAGCGGGTTTCGAAGACCTTGCGCAAAGGAATTTCCAAGGAGGATGCGGCGAAGGAACGCGATCTGGATGGCGAGATCCCGCTCGGGAAAATGCTGCGCTGCCGGATTCGCTATTTCACGGACGGCGCGGTGATCGGCAGCCGGGGTTTCGTGAACGAGGCGTTCACGAGCGCGCGGGAGCGCTTCGGAGCAAAGCGAAGCACAGGGGCAAGGCGGCTGAGAGGAGTTGCTGCCTCCGCGAGCGGGGTTTTGTGGAGCTTGAGGGAATTGAAGAAAAACGTGACGTAGTCCCGCCTGCTTCGGGCCGTGTGGAAGTGGCAGCATTCTTAAAACGAACCGAAATTATCCGGGAAGTTGGTGAAAGCTTAAAGCTGCTTGCGTGGGTTTCACCTTCTGCGGGCGGTTTTAAATAACAGGGCGATTTCATTTCCCTCGTGCAGCAACCTGCAAAGTTCGAAGACGGTCCAATGGATTTCGCCCGCGAATGAAGCACCGTCCAAGTAGGGAAAGGACGTCGGACGTGATTGTGGACGCACCGAGTTTACGGGGGGGGCGACCGGGGCGGGGCCTGCATGGGTTCAGGCCTGAATGGCGCTAACTTAAGGGCAGTTCGGGATAAAATATGTATTTCCGGGGTTGGACGTTGGCGAGCTGTTTGTGAAGGCGTCAAAGCACTGTAGAATGTAGGATTTCGAGGTGCCGTATCCACGGTTTCGGAGGAGTGTCGCAACTCATTGATACGGAGGCGATATTCCTTAGGTTAGAGTCATTCGGTTCAGGCCTCACTTGTTAACGTTAGGGTTATCAAGCGAGGCTTGATCCCCTTTTATTTATGACCCCAATTATTCGCCCCTGCAACCGCGAACACGGCAGGAACGGCGGAGGGAAATCGCCGTGCAGCGGCTCTGTTCAACAATACATTATTCCCTACACCTGAGCCGACCCGAGTTCCAGCCGCCATAAAATATACCTCAATCAGAAACTCTAAAATTGAACTAACCAAAATAGCTCCGGCTATCCTGATCTCAGCCAGAAGATTCTACAGATGGATTATTGCGCGGCTGTGGGCTGCGCCTTCCGGGTGAAAATGACCTTGCGAGGTCCACCTTGGTGGTGGGAGTTCCTCGGGAATCAAACACCAACTAAGATCTGCCGCCGATTGCTCCGGGCGCTTGCACTGGTAGCGTGAAAGGCTCCAGCCGTTGAGTCGGCTCCAACAGGCTGATTCAGTTTCTCACCGCTCGATGCGGAACCCCGAGCAATTCTCCAACAGCGGGATTTTCTTCGCGGTAAGGTTTTTGATGTGATGCGCGACGGTGGATTCTTCTGCGATTTCCTTGATGAAGGATTCCACTTCGGCAGGCTGGCCCATGACTTGCAGCTCGACGCTGCCGTCGGGTAGATTTCCCACCCAGCCGCAGACTTCAAAGCCACGCGCGAGATCCTTGACGGTGTAGCGGAAACCGACGCCTTGGACGCGACCTTCGAAAATGACTTGTTTGGCGACCATGAGTAGGATGTTAAAAACGAGGGATTATTTCCCGCCGAGGGCGGCGGCGGTGGCGGCCTCGGACGCATTGAGGAAACGAATTCGGGTGGGAGAGGGGCGGGTGAGCTGGAGGTGGCGCTGCGTCGGTGAGACGACGGCCTTGCCGAGCGTGGCGGAACCTAACTGGCCACCCATGGCGGCGACGAGATCGATGGCGAGCAACTCCAACTTGTTGGTGGCCTCGGCGGTTTCCAACTCAATGTCCCAGAGAACCGCCGAGGATTCCTCGCCATCGGGAAACAGGACGTAGCGGTCGTTTTTCCAGCGGGATGCGATTTCAGAGGCCGTCTTAACATCGACGAGAGGCTCGAGCCAGAGCCGCAGGCCAAGCTGGCCTGCGGTTTCGGTGAGGAAAGGTTCTTCGGGAACGCTTGGTAGTTCCAAGGCCTTGGGTTCGGCGGCGGGCTCGCCCGGGTGAAGAAGCGCGCGGGTGGTCTGCGGCGGGGTGCGCAATGCGGCTTGAAGCTTGTCCGGACCTTCAAGGTAGAGCGTCCCGGCCAAGGATTTTCCCTCTGCCAGCGGGAAAGCCGTTAGTCCTTGGAGGAAGGGAGACACACTGGCGAGAAGAAGGTCCGCCTTGGTATTTTCCTTCATCGGCATGAAGCCGATGGATTGCGCGTTGGTGGCGTAAAACCGCTCCTCAGAGCTGGCGGCGGCCCCTTGGTGGAGGGCGTCCCGAGCGCGCGCGGCATCGTCACCGGGATAGCCTGGGGGCGGCGGAAAATGCTGGTGGAGGAGCGCGCGCGCCAGCAGTCGGACCAGCGCGGCTTGGTCCGGAATATTTTTTAGGTCGAAGTTATCTCCCACCCAGCCCTCGCCGGTGACATCGTCGAACCACCCGAGGGTGCACACGGAGCTGACCTCCGCGAGCTGCGTTAACAGGTCGTCATCCTTGCGCAGCCAGCCGATGAGCTTATACGACTCCTGCCGATCATCGATGCCGGACGGGCCGAAGCGGCTCTCGATGGCGGCGGAAATACGGTCGTGCAGCTCTTCCTTGGCGAGCCGGTGCATCACGGGACTGGAGAGAAACCGCAGGCCGAGTTCCTTTTCCACGCGGGCGATCAATTCCTGCGGCACCCCGAGCTCGCCGCCGCCTTGCGCGAGGGAGCGGAGCGACTCGTTCTCGCGCCGGAGCATTTCATTCTCCTCATTGGCGAGACGGAGCTGGCTTTCGATACTTGATAGATCGGCTGTCGCCCCCGACGATCGCCAGTGGAGGCCTTGGAGGATGCCGCCGACGCCGATGGCGCCGCCAAGGAGCCAGGGAAGCAAGGACTGGGGGGAGGGCACGGGGGAAAGTGGCTTGTGAGCTTAATGGCGTCCTTGCTGGGGCGGGGCGGTTTCCTTAAAAGGATTGGATTCCAGCGCGGAGGACTTCACGCCGAAGACCTGCTCGAAGGTTTTTCCGGGCAGCAGGTTGAAAGTGATGGGAGCGCTGCGCTTGCCTTCCGCATCGTAGAGGTAAACGACCCGCTGCACGGGAAGCTCCTTGCCGTTCGCCGGATTGAGACGCTTGACCCGTGAGTCGTACATCAGTTCCTCGACGAGCAAGCCGGTGACTTTGTGATAGCCGTAGCTGACCTTGAAGAGTTCTTGGTTCTGGCCGTCGCGGATTTTGCAGCCGAGCGGATTGCCATTCGCATCCATCTTGTAGGTGGTCAGCATGGTGAGCACTCCGTTAGCGGAAAATGTTTTTTTGGTGAGCGTGCGATTGTCCGGGCTGCGGATGAAGACCGCGCGCGAGCCGTCTTCATGTTTCATGTAGCGGACGTTCGGGCCGTCCACTCCCTCGTATTCGCTGGCCTGACACGGCAGGGCCAAGAACAGCCCTGCGGCGAGTGCGCCGATTTTCCAAGTTGCCAGCTGCTTCATGGCGCACAAAGTAAGGGCCGCAGGCGGACGCTGCAAGCCGCCAATTGACTGATGATTTGGAAAACACGACGATATTCGCTTGATCTCACGCATCGGGCGCAGGTGATGGGAATTCTCAATGTCACGCCGGATTCATTCTCGGATGGCGGCGCGCATTTCGGCATCGAGACCGCCTTGGTGCACGCCCGGCGGATGATCACGGAGGGCGCAGGGCTGATCGACATCGGCGGCGAATCGACCCGGCCGGGGGCGGCTGCGGTTGCCAGTGGGGAGGAAATCGAACGGACGATCCCGGTGATTTCGGCGCTGCGGGCGGAGTGGGACGGGCTGATTTCCATCGATACCACGAAGGCTGCAGTCGCGGAGGCCGCGCTCGTCGCGGGGGCCGATGTGGTCAATGACGTGAGCGGCCTGCTGGCGGATCCCGAAATGGCCGGGGTTTGTGCTAATTTCGGCTGCGGTGTGGTGGTGATGCACATGCAAGGAAGTCCGCAAACGATGCAGATGGCGCCACGCTACTCGGACGTCGTCGCGGAGGTGAGGGAGTTTTTTGCCGAACGGCTGGCGAGCCTGACAGCGGCGGGGATCGCTCCTGCGGCATTGTGTTTTGACCCCGGCATTGGTTTTGGAAAAAGCGTGGAACACAATCTGGCGCTACTTCGCGGGCTGGAGGAAATCACGGTGGCGGGTCGTCCCTTGCTGCTCGGGGTTTCCCGGAAATCCTTCATTGCCCGGGTGCTGGGGACCGGCGGTCTCGATGCCCGGGAGTGGCCGACGGTGGCGATCACCGCGAGCGCGCGGGAAAAAGGGGTCATGCTCCACCGGGTGCACTCCGTCAGGCCGAATCTGGAAGCGCTCAGGATGACTGAGGCGATTCTCGGAATTTCCGAATGAGCGGATCCGCCACTCAGTTCTGCATCTCCGCGGCGGGCTTGCTGCCGACGGCGAAGCGGTATTTCGCAATGGCATCCACGATCCCGCCGGCGATGGCATTTTGGTAATCCGGATTTTCGATCAAACGCGCTTCATAGGAATGGCTCATGAAGCCGCCTTCGAGCAGGATGGCTGGGTGACGCACGCCGGAGAGCACGCTGAAACGGGCGCGCTTGATGCCTCGGTCCAGGGTATTCTTGCCAAGCCGCCGGAGAATCGAACCGTGGACGGAGGTGGCGAGGGCGATATTCGCCGAATCATGCTCGTTGCCCGCACGGGTCTGGTTGTCGGATTCTTTAAAATCGCTGCCGTAGTGGGAAACGCCGGGCGGTGAAAGGGTGAAGGTCTCGATGCCGCGCGCCGAGCTGCCGCCGGAGTTGAAATGAATGCTGACATAAATCGCGCTTTCCGGGATCGCATTAGCCAAGGCCACGCGTTCTTGAAGCGAAAGGTAAATATTCGTGTCCCGCGTCATCACCACCTTGAAGCCCTTTGCTTCCAGCTGTTTCTTGACGATTCCTGCGACCTTGACGTTATACGCGGCTTCGGTGCCGAAGGGGTTGGTGGCACCCGGGTCTTTGCCGCCGTGGCCGGCGTCCAGGATGACGGTTCGGAAGTCGCCGGCGTTTTTGATGAAATTCGGACGCAGCACCGGATCAATCAATTTCGCCAGATCGATCCGGGAGACGTAGGCTTTATCACCGACGGTGGCGATCGGATTGCTGAAAACGAATTTCACGTTATTCATCAGGCATTCGTTGCCGCCAACCTTGAGATTCATTTCGATCTTCGAATTCTCAAGCACGATGGATCCGCCGGAACGGGTCATTTTGTCAAAATTGTAGAAGCGCTTGATGCTCTCGACCGAGACGTATTCATGGCCCTCGATTTTGGCGATGTCCCAACCGGTCGAAGGCGTCGCAGAGTGCGCCGGGCCGAGGGTCGCGATCAAGACCGTCACCCACGCCAATACCGGCCTTAAAAAGGCGGGCGCCTGAGAGCGGGTTGCGTTGAGATTCAAAAAAGGCACGGGTTTAGACGGATTGTAACTATTGAAAACCAAATGACAATCGGATTTGTCAGTGGAAAATGCGGGAAACTAGACGCTGCGGCGGCCCTGCATCGCGCGCAGCAGCGTGAGTTCATCAGCATGTTCAAGACCACCGCCGGCTGGCAGGCCTTGGGCGATCCGGGAAAGCCGGCAGTTTTGGCCGCGCAACAACTCGGCGAGATAGTTCGCCGTAGCCTCGCCCTCCACATCGGATCCAAGCGCGAGGATGACCTCGATTTCCCCACTGGCCGCCTCGACTCGCCGGATCAGCGGCGGGATACGTAAGTCCTCGGGCGATACACGGTCGAGCGGGGAAAGCTTGCCACCGAGGCAATGGTAGCGCCCGCGGAAGGCCCCCGAGCGCTCAAGCGGGAGCACGTCCGTCGCCTGTTCGACCACGCAGAGGATCCGGTCGTCACGGGTCGCGTCATCGCAGACATCACACCCGGCCTCCGTGGCGAAAAATCCGCAAACCGGGCACGGCCGGACGCTTTCCCTCGCGACCAGCAAGGCCTCCGCCAAGGGGGCAGGGTTCGCCTTCGGGCTTTGCAGCAGCCAGACGGCGATCCGCTCGGCGCTGCGCGGACCCACGCCGGGCAGACGCTTGAGCTCGCTGACGAGTGCTTTGACAGGCTCTGGAAAATCCACCGGTTTCATGAGGCGCTAGCGGACGGGTTTGTTTCAGCGGGCTCATCGCAGGGCATCTGGTGATTTCCGGCATAGACCAAGGCACAGATTCCTGACCACAGAGTCGCAACGAAGGGCGCGCCGATTTCCGGAACCCGCGCGGCCAGACTGAGCACCGGGGCCCATCCGGCGACGAGAACCAAAGCCGTGATCCACAAGATCCAGCGCCGCCAGGTGCCCGGCACGTTGAGCACGGCGAAGGCGAGGCCGAAGGCAAAGAGCACCGTCGCAAGCCAGACCGCCCAATCCGGCAGAGACGTTGGAAAAGCCCCGGACTTCCCCTGCGACATGAGTCCGGACACCACGAGGTCCGCGCGGGCCAGGATTCCTAGCAAGTCCAACCCCGCGACTAGCAGAATTGAGAGCGAGCCGATGGCGGCTGCGGGTAGCAGCACGTGCCCGACCGGCCGTGGTTGGGTGGTTCGACTCATCACTTTTTATCTCTCATCAAACTTTCCTCCTCCGGGGGCGGTGCCGCGGCCACCCGCTCGACCACGAACACCGGCTGCGTCGCGCCCTCCTCCAGTACGAAGCGCATCGTCCCTGAGACTTTCACCCAGCTGTTCTCCGCAAATTCGGGCGGCTCCTTGCCGAACTCAAGGACGATCGGAATCGCCCGGCTGTCCGCGGCGCAGCATGTGATGAAGAGGCGATAGAGACGCTTGCGGGAGCCATTCGGGTTGCGGACTTTTTCATCCATCCAGCGGCCTTCGGTTTCCACCCTGAGACCATCGAGCAGGCTTTGCATCTCGCGGTCTCCATTCGAGAAAAACAACTCCATCAGGCTGAACTGAAGATACCCGTCTGTGGTCTTGGGATGGCTTTTCTCGACTTCGTCACGCGTCAGCGCCGGCATGCCTGACCCAAGAAACGGCGATGTCGCGGCTGCGGGTGCATCATAGAGCCCCTTGCGCGAGAGCGCGGCGGGGGAATATTCATCCTTGGTCCACGCCACGGATAGAGCCAACGGCACGACCATCAGCAGAAACGCCGTGAGTGGGTGCATATCGCCGCCCTCGTGATCGTGTGCTTCGTCCGCGCAGCCGCCGTCATGGCAGCAATCCGACTCCTGCCCCGCGGTGAGGAGATTGAATAAACCGAGCACTCCAAGCCCTAGGCCGCCGGCGAAGGCGATCGGGCGGAAGTCCACTGCGAGATACTTGTTGATCCGGCCGCTGCTGTAGAAATAGAGCAGCACCGCGCTCCAGAGGAGCACTGCGACTGACGAGAGGATGCGCCGGCTCGGAAGTTTCATCGCGCGTCAAAGATGAGTTGTTGCCAGAAGATCGAGATCCCGCCGATGGCGAGGAACAGGCCGATGGCGAGCAGGATGATGAAGCGCTTTTTCAACACCGTTTGATAGAGAAACAGCAGTTTCACGTCCATCATCGGGCCGAAGGTGAGAAACGCAAGTTTCGCGCCCCAGGAAAATTTGTCCAAAGTAGCCGCGATGAACGCATCCGAGGTGCTGCACAAGCTCAGCACGAAGGCGAGCCCCATCAGCGCGGCGGGAGCCCCAGCCGGATTTTTCGCAAGACTGTCGAGCCATTGGGCACCGGGCGCGATGCCGGTGTTGAAGAGAGCGGTGATCGAGACGCCGATCGAGAAATAGACTGCCACATCGACGAAGTCCTTCATCGCCGAGCGCAGCGCCGCAAGCATGCGGTTGCCCTGCGCTGGGGCGTCGTGATGGTGGTCATGATCGCAGCAGGAGTGATCGTGGGCAGCCTCGTTGGATTCATGTTCCAAGCTCGTCAGCAGCGAGGGCTTCAACACCGCAGCCAGCGGGAGTTTCGAAACGATGATCCCCACGCCAGCCGCGATCAGGAATCCCAGCAGCAGCCGCGAGCTGGTCATCATCGCCGCGCCCTGGCCTTGGAAGGCCTTCCATGTGCTCAGCGCGGTGATGGGATTCACGATCGGCGCGGCCAGCATGTAGGTCAGCGCGCAGGACACCGGCAGGCCCTTTTTCACCAGACGCCGGATCACCGGCACCACCGCGCATTCACATACGGGAAACACCGCACCTAGCAGACCGGCGGTCAGCACCGCGAGGAATTTGTTCTTCGGCAGGAACCGGTCCATCATCCCCGCCGGCAGGTAAACGTCGATGATCCCGCTGATGAGCGTTCCGAGCAGAATAAATGGCACCCCCTCGAAGAGGATGCTCAGGAACGCGAGCGCAAAGTCCTGCTTGGAATCGGGCGACATCGCGGTGAGCAAACGCTGCATGGCTGCTCCTGTCAACCGACTGGGTAAGATCGGCCGCGATCTCGGCATGGATTCCGCTTTGACCACTCACACGTTACACAATCGTCATCAATTTCCGCTTCCCCAGTCCCCCGCTCCTACTATCCTACCGTTCCTCAAGTTCTTATGTCCTCCCAGCCCTCTCGCCGCCGCATCGCCATCGCAGCCACGTTGCTTCTCATCGCCATGGCAAGTCTGCTGTGGCTGGCAAGGGTCGAGTCACCCACTTACCCGGCTGCGGCCAAATCCCCGGTTTCCCAAAATCCTCTGGATGCGGCCGCGGTGAATGCTCAAAACGAAAACAACGACCCCGCCCCCGAATCGACGCCCGAGGCTAAAGACTCACGAGCGGATGATTCGATTTCCTCTGCAGCTCAGTCGGATCACTCCAATCGCCGAGACCCGATGAACGTGGCCAATGGTGGCAATGCCCCCCTTGAAGTTTCCACTCGCGCAAAGGCCGCTCAGGGTAAGACCGTTGCCGAAATCCTCAAGGACGCCGACATGAGCGATCCGGACCTCCGCGCCCGCAAGGTCGCCGAGCTCAAGCTCCTCGATGAAAGCCAGCAGCAGGCAGTGACTGACAAAGCGCGTCAACTGGGAGTTCCTCTCCGCATCGACGGGCCGGACCACAAGGTTTCCATCCTCTATGATTTCCGGGGTGACCAACCGGTCTATCGAACGACTCTCAACAAAAACGCCGCCATATCCACAGGAGCCAATCTTCTGGCACCCGCCCCCTACAGCCTCGACGGCACCGGCCTCAAGGTCGGCGTGTGGGATGGCGATCCGATCCTCGGCACACACCAGGAACTCACCGGTCGCGTCACTCGCAAGGACACCACCGCCAGCATCGCCGCAGGAGATCACGCCACCCACGTTGCCGGAACCATCGGCGCGACCGGCGTTGACATCAACGCCAAGGGCATGTCTCCGAAAATCAAGATCGATTCTTACGAGTGGACCAGCGACTATGCCGAGATGACCGCCGCCGGTGCCGCCACCGCTGGTGACGCTGCCAGCCTTCCGCTGTCGAACCACTCCTACGGCGTCACCGCAGTCACCGCGGACATGGGCCGTTATGAAACGGAAGCCAACGCGGTCGATGCCGTCGCCGCCAGTCTGCCCTACTACTTGATTTTCTGGGCAGCCGGAAACGAACAGACCGACCTTCCCGCAAAGGGCGGCTACCAATCGATCACGTTCGATGGATTGGGCAAAAACATCATGACCATCGGCGCGGCGGACGATGCCGTTTCAGGTGGCTTGCGCTCCTTCACCCCTCCACCGGCGGCCGCGTTCCCGGCAATCGCTTATTTCTCCAGCCTCGGCCCCTGCGATGACGGGCGGATCAAGCCGGACATCGTGGCAAACGGAGTCAACCTCTACTCTTCCGTCGCCACCAGCGCCACCGCCTACGATGGAACCTACAGCGGCACCAGCATGGCTACCCCGAATGCGATGGGCTCCGCCGCTCTTCTCGTCCAGCTCTACGCCCGTGAGTTTTCCGGCCAGCGGATGCGCGCCAGCATGCTCAAGGCCCTATTGATCGAAACTGCGGACGACATCGGGACCGCAGGACCAGACTACAAATTCGGCTGGGGCTTGATGAACGTGAAGGCCGCCGCCGATCTGATTGTCGCCCACAAGTCCAGCCTGGCCGCGCCCAAGATGATCGAAGGTCAGATCACCAATACTAACAAAATCTTCACCCACACCTTCACCTGGGACGGTGTCAGCCCCATCCGCGCCACCCTCTGCTGGACCGATCCCGCGGGCACCGCCCAAACCGCCGCAGACAGCCGTACTCCGAATCTCAAACACAATCTCGACACCAAAATCACCGCCCCGGACAGCACCACCGTCTATCAGCCATACGTGATGCCCTTCGTCGGCACTTGGACCACTGCCTCCATGGCGTCCGCCGCTACCAAGGGGAAAAACAACGTCGATAACGTCGAGCAGGTCTATCTGGCCGCACCGACCCAGGCGGGGACCTACACCGTCACCGTCTCGCTGGATGGAACCCTCAGCACCAGCACCCAAGCCTATTCACTCGTCATCAGCGGCGGCAGCTCAGTGGAGAGCAATCCCCCACCGAATCTCACCCTCACCTCCCCACAAACCGGAAGTTTCTATCTGCCAGGCGCTCCCATCACCCTCTCCGCCAACGCGAGCGATCTGACCATCGGCGGCGCACCGGGCGCGGTCACCCAGGTCGAGTTTTTCAACGGCACCACCTCGCTCGGCGTCGTTAGCACCGCGCCTTATGCATTGGACTGGACCCCGCCGTCCGCCGGCACTTACAGCATCACCGCCAAAGCCACTGATAACGAAAGCGCAGTCGCCACATCCACAGCCGCGTCGATCACCGTCTTATCGGGTGACGGAACGCCTGTCGTTTCCTCCTTCACACCCACCAGTGGTGTCGGCGGATCGCTGGTCATTCTCACCGGCTCGAATTTCGTAGGTGTTTCTTCCGTGAAATTCAACGGAGTGGACGCCGTTTTCATCGTTGATTCCGCTGGCCAGATCACCGCCACCGCTCCCGCCCTCGCCACCACGGGCACTATTTCCGTCACAAACACTTACGGCACTGGAACCAGCACCGGCAGCTTCACCCCCGTGCAATCGCCAGTGCTCATCAGCCAGATCTACGGCGCGGGTGGCAACAGCGGTGCGGCTTTGAAGCAGGATTACGTCGAGCTCTACAACCGCAGTGCGTCGTCGGTCAGTCTGACCGGTTGGTCCGTGCAGTATGCTTCATCTTCCGGCACCACTTGGGCGGTTACCGCGCTCACCGGATCGATCGCTCCCGGCAAATACTATTTGATCGGTCTGGCGAGCGGTACTTCAGGTGCAACCATCCCGACTCCGGACGCAAGTGGCATTACCGGCATGAGCGCCACCAATGGCAAAGTCGCACTGGTGAATTTCACCACCGCGCTCTCGGGTTCCTCACCCGCGGGCACCATCGGGCTGCAGGACTTCGTCGGGTTTGGGACCGCCAACGCTTATGAAGGTGCCGCGGCTCCCGCCCCGTCCACTACCACCGCCATTTTCCGCGCGGGTGCGGGTTCCACCGATTCAGGAAACAACGCCGCCGACTTCGCCGCCGCCACTCCGAATCCGCGTAACTCCGCTGCTGGTCCTGCGGTCACCCCGGTCATTACCAGTGCCACCACGGCCACCGGTGCCACAGGGACCGCGTTCTCCTATCAGATCACCGCTTTCAATGGGCCCACTTCCTTCGCTGCTACCACCCTGCCGGACGGCCTGACGGTCAACACCGTCACCGGCTCGATCACCGGCACCCCCACTGTGGCGGGAACGTCCAGCGTGACCATTTCGGCTATCAATTCGGCCGGGCCGGGCACTGCGATTCTCTCAATAACGATCAATCCGTCGGGGGGCGGCGGAACGACCAATCTATTGAGCGAAGATTTCGCCGCGCTCACTACTGACGGCGACACCGCCGTAACCGGGGCTGGTTCACCCGGCATCACCGAACTCACCAGCTTTAGTCCTAACTTTCCGACCACCGTCAAACTGTTTCCAGCAGGCGGAAAGGCGAAATTGGGGACCTCATCGCTGATAGGCTCAATGACCAGCAAAATCCTCGATTTGAGCGCAAATGGAGGAACCTTCTACGTGAGCTTCAAGGTCAAAGGCTGGACGACGGTCGAGGGAGGTATCAAGGTCACGGTCACCGGCTTGCCTCCGCAAACAGCCACTTATACCAACAAGATTACCGACTCCTACGCAACCAAGATTCTCAGCTTCACCGGTGGCGCTGCCAATTCCACCGTCAAGTTTGAAACTACCGCCAAGCGGGCGTTCTTAGACGACATCCTAGTGTATTACGGCGGCACACCGGCCACTCCCGCGATTACCGCCACCGGCCCCCTCACCGCCGTCAGCACCACCTACGGCACCGCCTCTGCCACCCCGAGCAGCTTCAACGTTTCCGGCGCAAACATGACAGCAGGCATCCTCGTCAGCGCGCCTGGCGGCTTCGAGGTTTCCCTAACCGCAGCTTCCGGCTACGCGTCCACTGTGACCATACCCGGCACCGGCACCATCGCCAGCACCCAGGTATTCCTCCGCCTCGCCGCCGCCACCACCGCCGGTTCCTACTCTGGAAATATTACCTGCAGCAGCGCGGGAGCCAGTCCGGTCACCCTGCCGACAGTCATCAGCGACGTTCGCCTGAAACTGCTCACCATCACCGCCGACAACCTGAGCAAATCGGCAGGCACCACGCTGAGCTTGGGGGCGTCGCAAAGCGCCTTCACCTCCAGCGGACTCGTGGGCCTTGAAAGCATCGGCACCGTCACCCTAACCGCTAGCGGAGGAACCGCGACGGGCGATCCGGCAGGCACCTATGTCATCACCCCCAGCGCCGCCACCGGAGGCACCTTCAGCGCGAGCAACTACGATTTCAACTACATCGACGGCACGCTCACCGTGACCGCCCCCAGCTATTCCGATTGGCTGACCGCCTATCCGCTCGGTGGTTTCACCGCCCTCAATGACGACGCCGACCATGACGGCCTGCCCAACGGCATCGAAAACCTCCTCGGCACCTCGCCAAGTGCGGCCAACTCCGGTCTCACCCAGGTTTCCGCCACCGCCACCACCCTTGTCTTCCGCCACAGCCAGTCGAATACTCCGGCGAGCGATCTGACCGCCAGCTACGAGTGGTCCGCCGATCTAATCCTCTGGCAGGCCTCCGCCGCCACGGCGGGCGGG
>Ga0123337_10004572_pt1 | contig 14024 bp, 13 predicted proteins | sample frozenSSSSmetaG_FD_89792 | JGI IMG/M metagenome (GOLD analysis project Ga0123337, IMG submission 89792) | Glacier valley bacterial and archeal communities from Borup Fiord, Nunavut, Canada, to study Microbial Dark Matter (Phase II) -... | ecosystem: Environmental > Aquatic > Freshwater > Ice >... | reverse complement strand
GGGAACTCCAGCAGGTGGAAACCCAGATGTCCGAGAGTCAGGACACGCCCACCGGCCCCCTCATCGTCACCACCACGGTGGGCATCGGTTCGGCCTGGCTCAGTTCGCGTCTCAACGAATTCCTCAAGCTCTATCCGCTGATCCAGCTTGAAATCCGCCTCAACGACGCCGAGCTGGACCTGGCCATGCGCGAGGCCGACGTGGCCATCCGCCTGCACCGCCCCAACCAGTCCGAGATGATCCAGCGCAAGCTGTTCACCGTGCACAACCACTTCTACGCCTCGCGCACCTATCTCGAGGAGTTCGGCACGCCCACCAGCGCTGAGCAGCTCGACGAGCACCGCATTGTCAGCTTCGGCGAGCCGGTACCGTCCTATCTGGGCGACATCAACTTCCTCGAACATATGGGCCGCAGCGATTCCAGCCCGCGTCGCGCCTCGCTCAAGGTCAATGCCATCTATGGCATGATGCAGGCCTGCCGCGCCGGCGTCGGCATCGCCATGCTGCCTGATTACGTGGTTGAAGAAGACGACAGCCTGGTCCAACTCATGCCCGAGACCGAACTGCCGGCCTACGAGGCCTTCTTCGTCTATCCCCCGGCCCTGAAGAATTCCAAGCGCGTGGGCGTCTTCCGCGACTTCCTCGTCGCCAAGGCGCGCGAGTGGAGCTTCTAGCGTCCCGCCATCCACAAGGGCAGATCACGCCACTGGGGCGCCTTGCGGCGAGCAGGCCGTGAGACCTGCAGTCGAATAGCACTTCCAACGGCCTGTTGCACGCCCGGCCGCGCGGGGCGGACGCCTGAAAAAGCGCCGCGCCGCCTGATATTCGGGCCCCACGTGCGCGACTGATCCGCTCCACTTGTCATTGATATGACAGCATTATTCCAAACTCTATGCGGTCAGTGCATAGCTATTATACGCATTGCACGATTGTTAGGCACGGCCCCTCCCCCTATATCCCCTCCAGCACAGCAGGCGCTTCTCCTCCCTCCCTTGCGCCTCCTGCGTTCCCTCCTTGTGGGGACTTGTTCCCACATCCTTGTGGCTCCGCTCTCCCCTCGGGCGGGGCCACATTTGTTTTCCGCGGCCTGCATCCTCTGCATGGCTGACATGTTACACCTCCCATTGCCGACCATACGGGTAGAGTTCATAAGGGGCGTGTCGCTGAGGCGCGTTCCATATCCTCCTCCCTTGGAACAAGTATCGCGACACCGAACCGGGATCGTATCCTCCTCCCTCGATCCAGGTTCACCGACAGGGCGCATATCCTCCTCCCTTGCCCCCTGTCCTACTTTCGATTTGGCTTCGGCCCTATCATCAGCCCTGTCTCCGGACAGGGCTTTTTTTTGCCCTTCCGGGCGATCTGAGCGAGCAAGGTCATGCGACCTGAGGGCGAATGGACCGGATCAAAGCAACCTACGGCTCACGACTGCGTTACTTCCTCGCGCGGCAAACGCGTCATTGGAGAGTTACGTGGGCACATCCGTTCTAATCAGCATCCTGATCACCTTCCTGGTGGTCGTTCTCGTTCTCTGGCTCGTCCAGCGCCTGCCCATCGAGGGTGGCCTGCGCCAGATCATCCAGATCGTGGTGATTGTCATCGGCGTCATCGCGCTGCTGCGTTATCTCGCCGTATTCTAGCGCCTCGCGCTGGCCGGCACGTACCAGGCTGCGGCCCGATCGCGCATCGGGCCGCTACCGGCCCGCGCCGCCTGCTTGACAACTTGTCGCTGTGTCAAATGCATGGCAGGCATGTTGACGTATCTATTGCTGACCATCCGGTCAAAATCTATATGTGTACCTGTCGCTGGTGAAGCCGCTCCGTATCCTCCTCCCTCGGACCCGCTTCTTGCGACACGATCTTGAGCTGCATCCTCCTCCCGCGGCTCGGGGTCACTGGTCCGGCGCATATCCTCCTCCCTTGCGCGGGGCCCTACTTACGATTTGGCTTCGGCCCTATCATTGGGCTCCAACTTCGGTTGGAGCCTCTTTTTTTGCCTGTATCCCCGCAGCCGTTCAGCCCGCCGCCAAATCTGCATGGCAGCGTTTCCCATTGCGCGTTTGTACCATTGCGCACGCCGGCCGATAATCCGGCCATCAGTTTCGCGGCGCCCATCCTGCCGCACCTCCAAGGTCAGACGCTTCGGCGGATGACCCGTTGGCCCTGCCCTCCCCTCGGGCGGGGCCTTTTCATTTGTGCCATTTCTGCACGATACCCGGCAAATCCTGCCGCCTGCGACACATCCTGGCTCAGCCGTCCCATTGATTCTGCTCGCTTTTCTCCGGCATAGCGCTTGCATGGGGTTGGCCAGATCGAATGCAGGAGGCCAGCATGGTAGCCATCGGCGCCGCTTACCCCACCACCGCCTACACGACCTATGGGCACACCACGAGTTCAGCCACGGCCGCCGCCAGCAGCAGCGCCAGCACCACATCCGCCAGCACTGCCGACAGTGCCGCCACCTCGGTGACCCTCTCCAGCGCCGCCCAGGCTGCCCTGGCGGTCAAGGATTTCGCCACCGTGCTTTCCGAGGCGCGGTCCAAGCTGACGGCTCTGCTGATCGAAGCCGGCCGCACCTCGCCGCTCAAGGATGACAAGCTGGCCGTCGACCTGTCCGGGCTGGACCAGCGCGAGCTCTTCGCCATGGCCAGTGATGACAGCTTCAGCGCCGACGAACAGGCCGCTGCCGGTCTTGAAATGCAGCACCGCTTCGAGGCCGCCATGGCCGGCCCGGCCGGCGTCGCCCAGGTCACCGGCAATTTTACCGCCCTCTACAAGGCCGCCGCCACCTATCTCGATAGCCTTGGCCCCGAGGAAAAGGCCGGCGCCGACTGGATCGCCGGCCGCGCCGCCATCACCGAGGGCCTCAAGCAGCTGGCCACCAATCCCAAGACCATGCCCGAAACCAGCGAGGCCGATCCCGTCCAGCTCTATCTGGCGCTGGTCAATGCCGGCGGCGCCCAGCAGCAGGACATTGCCGACATCGCTGCCGGGGCACGCAAGTCGCTCGATACGCTCTATGCCGACGCCATCAAGGCCGGCAAGGCGCCAACCTTCAACAAGAACACCATTGCTGGCACCTATATCGACCTGTCGGGCCTGCCCAGCCGGACCCTCTCGGCCATCGCCCTCAATACCGGCGAGCAGTTCAGCACGGCCGAAGTGGGCGAGGCCAAGGCTGCCCTGCGCACCAAGTCGGGCGCCGCCCTGCTGGCCGGCTTCCAGAACGCCGCCAAATCCAGCGACCCCACCGCCTTTTCCCAGAACATCATCTCGATTTTCTCCTCGATGAGCGCCGAGGAACGCCAGGCCGCCGGCTGGAGCGACAATTTCTACGCAGCCGCCGTGCAGAGCTATGAGAGCACCAGCAAGCTGACCCAGATGTTCGCCGAGGCGGGCGGAGACAGCACGGGGTTCATGAGCTGGATGGGTAAGTAGCGGTCAGGCAGAGCACACTGGCTCGGCCAACCCACCGCGCGTCACCCTCGGGCTTGACCCGAGGGCTCTTCACTTGCTGAGCGCACTCGAAGTGTAACGCCCACGGGTCAAGCCCGAGGGAGAAGACCGAGGATATGACGCGGCGCCGGTGCTTGCCGAGCTACGCAATCCCCGCGCAGAACCCCTGGATTCGCCGGATCGCCTCTTCCAGTTCCGCATTGCTTGCCGCGTAGCTCAGGCGGAAATGCCCCTTCAGGCCAAAGGCCGCGCCATGCACCAGCGCCACGCCGGTCTCTTCCAGCAGCGCCAGGACGAAATCCTCGTCCGTATCGAGCTTTGTGCCGCCGGCGCTGGTCTTGCCCAGCAGCCGCTGGCACGACGGGAACACGTAGAACGCCCCTTCCGGGGTCAGGCAATCGAGCCCGGTATTGGCATTGAGCCCGGCCACCACCATGTCGCGCCGCGCCTGGAACACCGCGCGCCATTCGGTGAGAAAGTCCTGCGAGCCGTTCAGCGCCGCCACCGCCGCCCATTGCGAGATCGAGGTCGGGCAGCTGGTCGATTGCCCCTGCAGCTTGGTCATCGCCGCCAGCAATGGCCGCGGGCCGGTGCAATAGCCGATGCGCCAGCCGGTCATGGCATGCGACTTGGACACGCCGTTCATCGTCAGCGTCCGTGGCTGCAGTTTCGGCTCCACCTGGGCAATGGTGGCAAAGCTGCCGCCGTCATAGACCAGCACTTCATAGATATCGTCGGTCAGGATATGCACCTGCGGATGGGCCAGCAGCACATCGGCCAGCGCCCGCAGCTCGGTCGCCGAATAGGCCGCGCCGGTCGGGTTGGATGGGCTGCCCAGGATCAGCCATTTGGTCTTGGGCGATATCGCCGCCTCCAGCGCCGCCGGTGACAGCTTGAAGCCGGTCGAGGCGTCGGCCACCGCAAATACCGGCGTGGCGCCGCACAGCCGCACGATCTCCGGATAGCTCACCCAATAGGGCACCGGCACCACCACCTCGTCGCCCGGATTGAGCGTGGCCAGCAGCGCATTGAAGATGATCTGTTTGCCGCCCGAACTGACAAAGCAGTCCGCTGCGGTGACCTCAAGCCCGTTGTCGCGACGAAACTTGGCCGCGACGGCTTCCTTGAGCTCGGGAATGCCATCGACATCGGTATAGCGCGTCTTGCCCCCGTCGATCGCCGCCTTGGCGGCGTCGCGCACATGCAGTGGCGTATCGAAGTCCGGCTCCCCGGCCGAGAGCGCGATGATATCGCGCCCCTGCTGCGCCAGCAGGCGCGCCTTCTGGCTGATCGCCACCGTCGCCGACGGCGCCACCCGCGCCAGTGCCTCGGACAAGAACCCCATCATCAACTCCCCGGAAAACCCGGACGCAGTGATAGTGGCTGCCGCCATGCCAGGCAAGCCGATCGGCTAGATTCCGATGCCGTCCTGCTTGCGCAGCACCACGCCCACCACCCGCCAGCCTACACCGGCCTCGTCTTCGAGCCGATAGACCGCCTCGTAGAGGCCCTGGTCCGGCCCCACGAGCAGCACCACCTGCACCACGGCCGTGTCGCTCAGCCGGCTGAACGTGCCAAAGCTGTGCGACCGCGACTGCGCCACCGGCGCATAGCCGCTCGCCAGGATGGCCACGTAGAATTCCTCCGGTTGCCCATCGAACTGGGCGCGGAACCCGGCTCCCGCCAGTGCAAGCGCCGCCGCGCCATCCACCGCGCGGAGCGCTTCGATCTGCCCTGTCACCGTCGCCTGCCAGGGCGCTGCATCGTCCTGCGCTGCACTGGGCAGCGTCAGCATTACCATCACCATCAAGGCCAGAAGCATGCGCATGTCAGCCTCCTTCACGCGGCACTGCGGAACCCGTTGCCACAGTTTTGCCGCGAAATGGTACGCCCGCCACCCCAATCACTACAAACTCGAACCGCATTCGCGTGGCTAATTGCCGTCACTGCGAGTTCAAGGAAAGGCGTCGATCCCATGCAAGAAGCTACGTCTCCCAAGCGCAGAAGTTTCAGCCTCTACGCCGTTGTGTCGGCAGCCCTGCTCACCGTCGGCGTCATCGTCGCCATTCTGGCTGGCGTCTCGCCGGCAAGTGCCGCGTCCTTGGCCACCAACCCGGAAGCCCAGGTCATGGTCTTCATGGTGCCGCTGACCGTTCTGGTGCTTGTCATGCTGTTTGAAGTGGCGCGCTTTGCCCTGCGCAATGTCGCCCTGCCCGCCGAGACCAAGCCCCGTCGGCAGGTCCGCCGTTACTGGTCACCCGGCCACAACGAGGGCTGATCGCCCTTTACTGTTCACCTAAGCCTCCTGACCACCTCAACGGGCCCGCCTTGCGCTGGCCCGTTTTTTTGTGCCCCTTGAGGTTCGACCAAGCGCCTATTGCCCGGACCCGGCGACAGGTCCAGTGTCAGGGTGAGGAGGACCAAACAATGTTTGTCGACACCATCCTGCAATCCAAGGGCGCCCAGGTGCATACCCTGGACCAGGCCGGCACCCTGGCCGACGCCGTGGCGCTGCTCAACGCCAACAATATCGGCGCCGTGGTCATCACCGGCCCCGGCAATGCCATTGCCGGCATTCTCTCCGAGCGCGACATTGTCCGCCGCCTCGGCGCCGATCCGGCCCGGGCACTGGCGCTGCCCATCGCCGAAGCCATGACGCGCGGCGTGCTCACCTGCGAGCGCACCACTCCCATTGCCGAGGTCATGGAGCGCATGACGCGCCACCGCATCCGCCACATGCCGGTGGCCGAGGCCGGCAAGCTGCTCGGCATCATTTCCATCGGCGACGTGGTCAAGCTCAAGATCGAGGAAGCCGAGCGCGAGGCCGCCGAACTGCGCGACTATATCGCCAGCTGAGGCCCAAACGGCAACGGGCCCCGCCACAGCGGAGCCCGTCATCATGCTCTGATCATCAGTTGTCAGTGCCCCAGCACCTTGGCCATGGCACCGGGTTGGTCATGCACCGCCAGCTCGTCCATGATGGTGGCGCTCGCGTCGTTCATCCCCACCAGCTCGACCACGACCCCTTCGCGCCGGAATTTCAGCACCGCCATGTCCACGGCATTGACCCCGGTCAGGTCCCAGATATGGGCCTTGGAAACATCGATGCGCACCCCCTCGAGCTTTTCCTTGAAGTCCATCGCCTCGAGGAAATCCTCGGCCGAGGCGAAAAACAGCTGCCCTTCGACCAGATAATCGCGCTCGCGGCCATCCGCGGTCAGCACCGAGCTGACGCGGAAGATCTGCGACACTTTCCAGGCAAAGAAGATCCCCGACAGCAGCACGCCCACGCCGACGCCCAGCGCCAGGTTATGCGTGCCCACCACGGTGATCACCGTGGCCAGCATGACCAGGCTCGAGCGGCGCGGATGCTTGCGCAGATCGTTGAGCGAGCCCCAGCTGAAGGTGCCGATCGACACCATGATCATGATCGCCACCAGTGCCGGCATGGGGATCAGCCCGACAATGTCGCCCAGCACCAGCAGCAGGAAGAGGAGGAACGCGCCGGCGGTAAAGGTCGACAATCGTCCCCGCCCGCCCGATTTCACATTGATCACCGACTGGCCGATCATGGCGCAGCCCGCCATGCCCCCGAACAGGCCGCTGGCGATATTGGCAATGCCCTGGCCCACGCTCTCGCGGTTCTTGTCGCTCTTGGTATCGGTCATCTGGTCGACGATCGAGGCGGTGAGCAGGCTTTCGAGCAGGCCCACGGCGGCCACCGCGATCGAGGTCGGCAGGATGATCCACAGTGTTTCGAGGTTGAGCGGAATCTGCGGGAACAGCAGCATGGGCAGCGCATTGGGCAATTCGCCCAGATCGCCCACCGTGCGCGTATCGATCCCCAGCAGCAGGCCGGCAACCGTCAGCAGCACGATGCAGACCAGTGGCGAGGGGATCGCCCGGGTGAGGCGCGGGAAGAGGTAAATCACCGCCAGCCCCGCCGCGATCATCACATAGCTTTCCCAGGTCACGCCGAGCAGTTCGGGCAGCTGCGCCATGAAGATCAGGATGGCCAGCGCATTGACGAAGCCGGTCATCACCGAGCGCGAGACAAAGCGCATGATATTGCCGACCCGCAGCCAGCCGGCCAGGATCTGCAGCACACCGGCCAGGATGGAAGCGGCCAGCAGATATTGCAGGCCATGTTCGCGCACCAGCGTGCCGAACAATACCGCCGTCGCCGCCGTGGCGGCCGAGATCATGGCGGGGCGCCCGCCGGCAAAAGAAATCACGATGGCAATCACCACCGAGGCATAGAGCCCCACCTTGGGGTCGACCCCGGCAATGATGGAAAAGCCGATGGCCTCGGGGATCAGGGCCAGCGCCACCACGATGCCCGCCAGCACGTCGCCGCGCACATTGGAGAGCCAGTCGCGGCGGAGAGTTTCGATAAAGGTCATGTTGAGAAAATCCAGACGTCTCGATGCGGCAGCCCCTTTGGGGCCGGCGGCGATGGGAGCGTTTTGACTGGAGTGTCCGGCGGATTGGCGGCCGGAAGAGCCACCCGGATTTGCACCGGGTCCAAGTTGACTGCGCGCCTTTTGCACGCTCCGGTGCAGGGATGCAAGTCTGCCGCCCCCAGCGGCGCCACGGCCTGGCTGCCCTTTCCGGATCGCTGGACAGCTTTTTTCACCCTCTTGGGCACGCCAAGTCTAACCACCATCGCCCGCCCCCGCCCGTTCACGGCCGCAATCGGGCGGGATTCCGGCGCTTTTGCGACTAGCAGGCGAACGCCAAATTAATTTTCTACTTCGGTCAGTTCAAAATACGGACGGACAGCACCGAGAACAACACTTGGCATTCCATATTTCAACAAGTGTTCAAACATTGTACAAATTCCGCCGAAGTCCTTTCTGCCATTATTACCTGAGTTTTCCATGTAATTGGAGATTTGACAGAGCTAGACTGTCTCCTTATCGTAGGGCTACACAAATAATACGGAGACTACCCCTCATGATGCTGAAAACCGGTGGCGCTGCCGCCGCGATTGCTGTTGCTATGATGGCTGCGGCCGCCTCACCTGCCTTTGCGCAGGACACGACTGCCGCCTGCGGTACCGACCGCACCATCGACATTGCCGAATTCACTTGGCCCTCTGCGGCCGTCCTGGCGCACATCCACGCCAAGGTGCTCGACGCCGGCTTCGACTGCAATGTCGAGATCGTCACCGGCGACACCGTCCCCACCACCAGTTCCATGGTGACGCGCGGTTCGCCCGCTGTCGCGCCTGAACTCTGGACCAGCACCGTGCAGGAACAGTGGGACGCCGCCGTCACCGACGGCAGCACCGTCGCCCTGGGCGACGCCATCAGCGATGGCACCGTGGAAGGCTGGTTCATCCCGCGCTACACCCAGGAAGCCAATCCCGAGATCACCTCGGCGGAAACCGCCCTGGCCAATCCGCAGGTCTTCCCCGATCCCGAGGATTCCAGCAAGGGCCGCCTCTATACCTGCCCACCCGGCTGGGGCTGCGAACTGGCCACCGGCGCCCTGTTTGAAGCCTATGACATGGGCGACACCTGGAACCTGTTCTCCCCCGGTTCGGGCGGCGCGCTCGATGCCTCCATTGCCCGTGCTTTCACCCGCGAAGAGCCCATCCTGTTCTACTATTGGGGCCCCACTGCCATCCTCGGCAAGTTCGATGCCGTGGCGCTCGACATGGGTGAGATCAAGCCTGACGTCTATGCCTGCAACACCAATCCCGATTGCACCGAGCCGGCCGGCATAACCGCCTATCCGTCCTCGCCCGCCATCGTCGGTGCTGCCGCCTGGCTGCAGGAAGAAGCACCGGCCGTTGCCGAGTACTTCTCCAAGGTTGGCCTGACCAATGCCGAAATCAGCGAACTGCTGGTCTATGGTGACGAAAACCAGGCTGATGCCGAAGCGACCGCCGTCAACTTCCTCAAGACCAAGGAAGATGTCTGGACCGGTTGGGTATCGCCCGAGATCGCCGAAAAGGTGCGCGCCAGCCTGAGCTAGGCGCCACTATCGACCACTAAAGCCGATACGGCCGGGTTCACGCCCGGCCGTTTTCCGCGTGATGCCCGAACGCGTTTACCGCGCCTTCCGGCCTCGCGCGCCCGCCCTCCACACGAGAGAGAGAAACCGTGTTTCCTGAATTGATCGATACCCGCCCGCTGCGCCGCGCCGTTGATGACGCCCTCAACTGGGTGGTGCGCGAATGGGGTGGCGCCTTCGAGGCCGCCGCCCATCCCCTGCTGATGCTGCTCCTGGCCATTGAAGACCTGCTCATCGCCACCCCCTGGTGGCTGATCATCGCCATCCTGGTGGGCGTCGCCTGGCTTTCCACCCGCAACTGGAAGCTGCCCGCCGTCGTCCTCGGCGCCCTGCTCTTCCTGGGCGTGATGGACCTCTGGGAAGATGCCATGACCACCATGGCCCTGATGATCGCCGCCACCCTCACCGCTATCGTCATCGCCATTCCCGTCGGCGTCTGGATGAGCCGCTCGCTCAATGTGCGCAAATCCATCACCCCGTTGCTCGACCTGATGCAGACCCTGCCCAGCTTCGTTTATCTCATCCCCACGGTGATGATCTTCGGGCCCGGCAAGATCCCGGCGCTGATCGCCACCATCGTCTATGCCTCGCCGCCTTTGGTACGGCTCACCGATCTGGGCCTGCGCTCGGTCGATCCGGCCGTCATGGAAGCCAGCCGCGCCTTTGGCACCAATCCGCGCCAGCGCCTGCTCGGCGTGCAGATCCCGCTCGCGCTCCCCACCATCCTGGCGGGCGTCAACCAGACCACCATGATGGCGCTCTCCATGGTGGTGATCGCCTCCATGATCGGCGCCGGTGGCCTCGGCTACCAGGTGCTGCAGGGCATCGGCCGCCTTGAAGTCAGCCGCGGCCTCTTCGCCGGCCTGGGCATCGTTGCCCTGGCCATCATCTTTGACCGGGTCACCCAGGCTTTCGGCAAACAATTGCAGGCCCGTATCGGCCTGGCGGAGGCACGCTAATGTCTGACATCACCACCAATCCAGAGCTCGCCATCGCCATGCGCGGCGTCACCAAGATCTTCGGCGACGATCCCCAGACCGCCCTGGCGCTGCTGCGCTCGGGCAAAACCAAGACCGAAGTGCAGACCGAGACCAACCACGTCGTCGGCCTCGACAATGTCTCCCTCGACATTGCCAAGGGCCAGATCTTCGTCGTCATGGGCCTGTCGGGCTCAGGCAAGTCCACCCTGATCCGCCATGTCAACCGGCTCATCGAACCCACCGCCGGCGAGATCATCGTCAACGGCACCGACGTGCTCAAAATGGACCTCGATGCCCTGCGCACCTACCGCCGTACCCAGATCGCCATGGTGTTCCAGAAGTTCGGCCTGCTGCCGCACCGCTCGGTGATCGACAATGTCGCCTATGGCCTCGAGGTCCGTGGCGTCGGCAAGGACGAGCGCCTCGCCACCGCCGCCAAATGGATCGAGACGGTCGGCCTCTCCGGCTACGAGCAGAGCCAGCCGCGCCAGCTCTCCGGCGGCCAGCAGCAGCGCGTCGGCCTCGCCCGGGCTTTGGCCATGGATACCGACATCATCCTGATGGACGAGGCCTTTTCGGCCCTCGATCCGCTGATCCGCTCGGGCATGCAGGACCAGCTCATCGAGCTGCAGAAATCGCTGGGCAAGACCATCCTGTTCATCACCCACGATTTCGACGAGGCCCTCAAGATCGGCGACCGCATCGCCGTCCTCAAGGACGGCGCCCTGCAGCAGGAGGGCAAGCCCGAGGATATCGTGCTGCGCCCCGCCAATGAGCATATCGAGGAATTCGTGCGCGAGGTGAACAAGGCCCGCGCCATCCATGTCCGCTCGATCATGACCAAGGGCCCCGGCGAACCCTGCAAGATCCTGGTGCCGCGCGACGCCCGCTGCGAGGACGTCCTGCCGCTCTTTGCCGAGCATGAATGGGTCGGCGTCCAGGACGAGAACGGCATCCAGATTGGCTCCATCACCGCCAAGCAGGTCATCCGCGCCCTCGCCCGCCACACCCCGGCGCCGGTCGACGCCGTAGCCTGACACCAACAATCCTGGCCGGCCAGCTGGCCGGCCCGGGCGCTTTCGGGTTGACAGTCTCACATCATGTAATCATAAAAGTTACATGAAATTATCCGACCATCCGCCCGCCCCCACATCCCACCAGCACAACCCCTTTGCCGGGGCGGCCGCCAGATCCTATGCCGAAGGCCCGCCCCGCAAGGTGCCCGGCTTTGCCGGCCTGCACCGCATGACCTCGCAACTTCTCGCCGAGCGCGTTCCCCCGACCGGTCGCGTGCTGGTCCTGGGCGCCGGTGGCGGCCTTGAACTCAAGGCCCTGGTCGACGATCACCCCGGCTGGACCTTTGACGGCGTCGACCCCTCGGCCGACATGCTGGCTCTGGCTACCGAAATCATCGGCCCGCATGCCCCGCGCGTGGCGCTGCATGAGGGCACTATCGAGACGGCACCAGAGGGACCCTTTGACGGCGCCGTCTGCCTGCTCACCTTCCATTTCATTCCGCGCGACCAGCGCCTCGCCACGCTGCAGCAGCTCCGCGCCCGCCTGGTCCCGGGCGCGCCCTTTGTCTGCGCCCATATCAGCTTCGCCCAGACCGAGCCCGAGCGCTCGCTGTGGATCGCCCGTCACCTGGCCTTTGGCGGCACCCCACCGGCCGACGCCGCCAGCGCGAACCAGGCCATGTCCAACCGGCTCTCGATTCTGTCGCCCGAGGACGACGAGGCCATGCTGGCCGCAGCCGGCTTTACCGGCACCACCCTGTTCTATGCCGGCCTCAGTTTCCGCGGATGGGTCGCCTATGCCTGACTATTAATGCTCGCTCAGGCAGTGGCTGTGATCGGCCAGCGCCTCGATGATCTGGCAGTCGCACACCCTGCCATGCCCGCATTCGGCGATCATCCGGCTGAGCTCGCCCTTGAGCGCCGTCAGGCTGGCAATGCGCCGCTCCACCTCGCGCAGGTGGTTGCGCGCAATGCTGTCGGCCTGGTGGCACGATGATTGTGGCTGCCCGGCCATGGTCAGCAGTTCGCGGATGTCCTCGATCTCGAAGCCCAGTTCGCGCCCATGCCGGATGAAGCGCAGCCGCTCCACCTCGGCATGGCCATAGAGCCGGCGATTGCCCTCGCTGCGCGGCGGCGCATCGAGCAGGCCGATCTGCTCGTAATAGCGGATCGTCGGCACCTTGACCGAAGTCTGCCGCGCCAGTTCGCCAATCGGAAACGCCATCTCGCTCTATCCTTTCGCCGCCAGGACTGCGGCCGATTTGTCGCTATTGCTCTGCTTTGCCCGCCGGGCGGAACCCCGGTGCCCCGGCGCGGGTTGAGCATGGAAAGGAGTGCTTACATGAAACTGCTCACCGCAACTGCCCTCGCCGCCACCGCCCTGTTCTCGACCGCGTCCTATGCTCAGGAACGCATCGAGATCGGTCGCCTCGAATGCACCGTCGAAGGCGGCATCGGCCTCATCCTTGGCTCGTCCAAGGATGCCATCTGCAGCTTCTATGACGCCGAAGCCTCCGAGCCGACTGAAGTCTATTACGGCAAGGTCAACAAGGTCGGCCTCGACATCGGCTTCACCGAGGAATCGGTGATCCAGTGGCTGGTGCTGGCCCCCAGTGCCGATGCCTACGCCCCCGGCTCGCTGACGGGCGAATATGTCGGCGTCAGCGCTGAGGCCTCGTTGGGTCTGGGCGCCGGGGCCAATGCCCTGGTCGGCGGTTCGAGCGAGGGCTTCATGCTTCAGCCGCTCAGCATCCAGGGCCAGACCGGCATCAATGTCGCTGTCGGCATTACCGGCTTCCAGCTGCGCACCGCCACGCAGTAATCCGCCCATCATCCGATCGCCTGCCAGACGCGCTGCCCTCACGGGCGGCGCGTTTGTCGTTTGCGCACCTGCCGGCATTTTCCGCTTGCTCCTCTAGTGACTATAGAAGCTAGCATCCCGATATGAGAATGGAAAGGATGCGCCATGGCTGAGCCCACCAAGACGAAATACCGGGTATCGGGAATGGATTGTGCCGCCTGCGCCAGCAAGATCGAGACCGCTGTCACCCGCATTCCCGGCGTGTCCGAAGCCGGCGCCAGCTTCACCGCCGGCACCCTGACCGTGCTGCATGACAATGTCCCCTTTGCCAGCATCCGCAACGCAATCAAGCCGCTCGGCTATGCCGTGGCCCCCGATGGCGCCGCCGCCCCGCCGGACGGCCATGACCACGATCACGAGCATGGCGCCGAGCATGACCACGATCACGGCCACGAACGTGCCAGGCCCGACGAGCATTTCGCGCTCGGCGACGGCCCCTGGTACCGCACGCCCAAGGCTCTGCTCGCCCTGGGCGCCGGCATGGCCATGCTTGCCGCCTGGCTGGTCGGCCTTTTCGTACCCGGTATCGGCCACGAAGCCTTTTTGCTCGCTTTGCTGGTCGGCCTCATTCCCGTCAGCCGCCGCGCCATGGCCGGGGCCCGCGCCGGCACGCCCTTTTCCATCGAGACGCTGATGACCATCGCTGCCGTCGGCGCGGTCTTCATCGGCGCCACCGAGGAAGCCGCCATG
>Ga0123337_10004570_pt1 | contig 14028 bp, 14 predicted proteins | sample frozenSSSSmetaG_FD_89792 | JGI IMG/M metagenome (GOLD analysis project Ga0123337, IMG submission 89792) | Glacier valley bacterial and archeal communities from Borup Fiord, Nunavut, Canada, to study Microbial Dark Matter (Phase II) -... | ecosystem: Environmental > Aquatic > Freshwater > Ice >... | reverse complement strand
TCCGACGCCACCAACATCGAGACCTCGATCGTGCGCGACGGCGACTCCTACGTCGTCACGGGACGCAAGTGGTGGATCACCGGGGCGATGAACCCCGACGCGAAGGTCTTCATCGTCATGGGCAAGACCGACCCGTCGGCTGAGCGCCACCGCCAGCAGAGCATGATCCTGGTGCCGCGCGACGCGGAGGGGGTCGAGATCGAACGCGGCATGCACGTGCTCGGATACGACGACCACGAGCACGGCGGTCACGCCGAGATGGCCTTCCACTCGGTGCGGGTCCCCTCCGGCAACCTCATCGCCGGCGAGGGCGAGGGCTTCGCCATCGCCCAGGCCCGCCTCGGCCCCGGGCGCATCCACCACTGCATGCGCTCGATCGGTGTGGCGGAGAAGGCGATCGAGCTGATGTGCGACCGCGTCTCGTCGCGTGTCGCCTTCGGCAAGCCCCTGTCCGAGCAGGGCGTCATCCGAGACTGGATCGCCGAGTCGCGGGTGCGGCTCGAGCAGCTGCGGCTGCTCGTGCTCAAGACGGCGTGGCTGATGGACACCGTGGGCAACCGCGGCGCCCACACGGAGATCCAGGCCATCAAGATCGCCACGCCGGCCGCGGTGGAGTGGATCCTCGACAAGGCCATCCAGGCCCACGGCGCAGGCGGCCTCAGCCAGGACTTCCCGCTCGCCTCGGCCATCGCCGGCATCCGCACGCTGCGCTTCGCCGACGGCCCCGACGAGGTCCACAAGAACGCGTTGGCCCGCGCCGAGCTGAAGAAGCAGGCCGCCCGCCGCGGCTGAGGGTGCCCCTGCCGCTCGCGTCCGCGCCGAGGAGGCCTCCAGCCCCCCGGGGTCCGGACGCAAGCGGTGGTGGGAACAGCTTTCGCTCAGGCGGTGTGGGCGCGCTCCCGCAGCAGCTCCTCGCCGACGGCTCGGACGTACACCACGGCCCACGTCCGGTACGGCGCCCACGGCGCCGCCATCGCCTCGAGCTCACCGGCGGTGGGCACCTGGGGCAGCCGCCAGATCCGGCGCACGAGATCGACGGCTCGTGGCTCCTGGGTCGGCAGGACGTCAGGCAGCCCGAGAGCGCGGATGACGACGAGCGCGGCATAGAACGGTCCGATTCCCGGCAGCCGCTGCAGGTCGGCCAGCGCCGCATCCGGCCCCATGGAGACGAGGCGGTCGACGTCGAGCTGCCCGCCGAGCGCCGCCCCGGCGACCGCGTGCATCCGGGCCAGCTTGACCTGCGGTATGCCAGGGAAGACCTCCACCTCCAGCATCTGCTGCGGGGTGGGCACCGCGGCGAACGAGCGGCCGTCGAACACGAGCTCCCGGCCGTGCGCAGCCGCGAGCCGCCCCCGGACGAGCTTCATCTGGGCCGCGGGCCGCCGGGCCGACAGCACCGCCCACAGCGCCGCTTCATACGGGCTGAAGAACTGCGGCGGCCGCAACCCCGGTCGCAGCCGGGCGAGGTCCGCGAGCACCTCCTCCCGAGCGACGACCTCGTCGAAACCGCGGCCGTCGAGGTGGAGGGAGAGGATGCGCGCGGTCTGTCCCTGAGCGAGCGCGAGCCGGCCCGGGTCGGTCGTGCCCACGACCTCACCGAGCACCGGCGTGTCCGGCCCGCCCGGCTGGGTGAGCACGACCCCGACCTGGGCGTCGTGGCCGGGGAGACCGTCGAGGCAGAAGGCCATCCGCATGCGGCCGTCCCAGTCGGCGTCGCGGCCGCCGAAGCCGAAGAGCGCCGACTCGCGCAGGGAGAACGCCCCGAGAGGCTCGATCGTGAAGCCCGTGTCGAGGGGACGGTAGGTGTCGAGGGGGTGGGGTCCGTGGAGGGGATGGAGGGTCGTCATGAGACCAGACTCCCGACAGAACCAGACACCCTGTGTCAGGTTCTGCTCAGCCCCCGCCCCGTACGCTGGGAGCATGACCACGGGCGTCCGCAACCTCACCGCCGTCTTCGACGCGTTCACCGAGGCCTGGCAGCCTCACCTGCTCACCCGCGTCAACGACCACGACCTCAAAGTGGCCCGACTCGACGGTGAGTTCGTCTGGCACACCCACCCCGACTCCGACGAGCTCTTCCTCGTCGTCGAGGGCCGGGTGACCATCCAGCTGCGAGACCGTGACGTCGAGCTCGGGCCGCACGACGTCTTCGTCGTTCCTCGTAGCGTCGAACACTGCCCGCGCGCCGACCACCCCGCGCACGTCCTCATGATCGAGCTGCAGGGCACGACCAACACCGGCGACGCCGGCGGCGAGCGCACCGCCCCGCTGCTCGAGCTGACCTGACTGCCGCGACCCGACCCGACCGACCCAGCGGGCTCGCAGAGCGCACTGCGAGGATGCACCCATGTTGTACGACGACCCGACCACCGAGCGCCATATCGGCACCCGTGACGTCACGACCTGGACCAGTCGTTTCGGGCGCTTTCTGGCCCGCGGGGGGCTCCGGCTGGCCGGGTGGGCCGGCTCGCACCTGGTGCTCGCCTTCACCCTGGCCCTCGGTCTCGGCGTCGCGCTGGCCGCGACCTGGGGGACCGGCGAGGTCTACGAGGCCGTCGTCCGGCGCAACGACCTCGCCGTCCTCGACCAGCCTGCGCTCGACCTGGCCGTGAAGCTGCGGACCCCCACGCTCGACACGGTGGTGACCGCCTTCACCGACGTCGGGGGGCCCGTCGGGATGCCGATCCTCGCCACCCTGGCGGTGGTCGTGATGACCTGGCGGTGGCGCAGTCGGACGCCGTTGGTGCTGGTCGCCCTGGCTGCCGCCGGGTCGCTGGCCATGACCATCGCCGGCAAGGACCTCACGGGGCGCACCCGTCCCCCGCTCCAGCTCGCGGTGGCACCCTACGAGACGTCACCCTCCTTCCCGAGCGGCCACGCCCTCAACGGGGTGGTCGTCACGGGGGTGGTCGTCTACCTCGTGCTGCTGCACCTGCACCGCAAGCGCACCCGCACGACGGTCGTCGTGGTCGGCACCGTCTTCGCCCTCGCCATGGGCCTGAGCCGCGTGTTCCTCGGGCACCACTGGCTGACCGACGTGGTCGCCGGCTGGCTCCTCGGGCTCGGGTGGCTGGCCGTGGTCGTGACGGCCCACCGGCTCCACCTCACGTTGCGCCGAGCCGGCGCGCCGGGCACCCCGCCGACCTGAGGAGCACCGGCCCCCAGGCGTCCGCCCGTCGCTCCTGCCGAACCCAGACCGTTGACCTGGGTGCCGTCGCGGGCCGTCATGGCCAAGGCCACCGTCCCTTTACCGATGCCTTCGTCTTCGAGCAGTCCGGCGTCCCGGCCAGCGGCGTGCTTCCGTTGGTGCGACAACCACGACAACAACAACCCGGCCGTGCTCACGTCGATGTCGAAGACCTTCGCCGCGATGGTCGCGACGATGGCGTTCGACACGGCCGTCATGTCCCGTCCCCGGTCCACCGTCGCCCCCGCGGCGGCCACCGCCTCCGCCCCGCGAGGGGCAAACCATCTGACCCGGTGAGCTGGCTCCGGCCCCGTACGGCGACCCAGGTCACCGTACGGGGGGCGGGTAGCCGGCTCAGCTGCCCCAGGTGGGGCGCAGCGAGAAGCCGCTCGCGCCAGCGGTGCTCGTCCTGCTGGCCAGCACCTGGTGCAGCTGGATCTGGTTGCGCTCGAAGCCCAGCGAGCTGCCCGCGAGGTAGAGACCCCAGACGCGCGCGGTGCCGAGGCCGACCTCTTCGACGCACTCGTCCCAGTGCTTGGCGAGGTTGCGGCACCAGTCGCGGCAGGTCATCGCGTAGTGCTCGCGGAGGTTCTCCTGGTGGCGCACCTCGAAGCCGGTGTCCTCCATGACGCGCACGATGTCGCCCGACCCGGTCAACCCGCCGTCGGGGAAGACGTAACGGTTGATGAAGCCCCGGGTGGGCAGCCCCGAGTGCCGGTTGTCGGGGCGGGTGATGCAGTGGTTGAGCAGGCGACCCCCGTCGGCCAGCCGGTCGTGGAGGAAGGCGAAGTAGGCGGCGTAGTTGTTCGGGCCGATGTGCTCGGTGAGACCGATGGACGAGATCGCGTCGAAGCCCGTCTCGCTGATGTCGCGGTAGTCACTGTGCAGCACCCGCGCCCGCCCGGCCAGCCCCTCTGCCTCGATGCGCGCCTGCGCCCACGAGGCCTGCTCGGCCGAGAGCGTCGCCCCGACCGCGGTCACGCCGTAGTGGGTGACCGCGTGCCGCACCATGCCACCCCAACCGCAGCCGACATCCAGCAGGCGCATACCGGGCTGGAGCCCGAGCTTGCGGCAGACGAGGTCGTACTTCTCGTGCTGCGCCTCCTCGAGGGTCGACGTCTGCGTGGGATAGCACGCACACGTGTAGGTCATCGACTCGCCGAGGAGCATCTCGTAGAAACGGTTCGAGACGTCGTAGTGATGGTGGATCGCCTCTGCGTCGCGCCGGCGACCGTGCTGCAGGCCCTGGACCACCCGGCGCAGCTGTCCCGGCGCCTCCTGCGGTGGCAGCTCGGGCAGCCGGGGCCGGTGGGTGCGCACGAAGCGAGCCAGGTCGGCGGCCTCGGACCCTGAGGGCCGGCGCATCGACAGCTCGTCCTCGATGAACGTCAGCGCCTCGTGGGGATCGGCCTCGTCAAGGGGGTCGACGACGAGGTCGCCCATGAGGTAGGCCCGGACCACGCCCAGTGAACCGGGCGCGGTGAGAAGGTAGTTCAGACCTCGCGCACTGAGCAGGTCGATGCGCCAGGGCGCATCGTCCGGACCTGTCGCCGAACCGTCAAAGGCCGTGAAGCGGACGTGCGAGACCTCCCCGAAGAGGGTCCGGAAGGCCTGGGCCACCGTCATCGTCATGGAAGCACCACCTCCATGTCGTGATCACAAGGGAGCGGGGTCGATGTCACGGGGGACACTCTGCCACTCGAGACCCCTGTCGTAAAAGTCTATGAGCGCAACCACTGTGTCGAGGGGTCAGACGCGACGGTGCCCGCACGACGCCCTGAGCGGTACGTCCGCTTCGTCCCGGCACGGTCTGTCACAGCCGTTCATCTGAGTGGTGCAGATCCGGTCCTGCCGGTGACCTGCACGCCACTTGGCGGCCCCACCCATCCGGCAGGCCACCTTTTGGCACAGTGGCTTCGCAAGACCAGAAGCGAGTCCGCGAGTGGGTAACGTAGCCCTGCCTCGCGGTGCCGCGGCCCCATCCGGGAAGGGGTCGGGGGCGCCGTGGACCTCTGCCACGGCAACGCTGGCCACCACACCCAGCGCCGTTGTGCCGCAGCGGTTCTTGTTGCCCCCTGGGCAGCCACCCATACAGCTGCGCTGGAGCCGCACGGATGTCGACCCGGGCGCACTCGAGGCCCTGCGGGCCGACCTCGACGGGGCGACCCTGGCCCGCAGCGAGCGCATGGCGCGCCCCGCAGACGCCGCTCCCACGGCGACTCTGGCCGCCGCGGCGGTGGGTGCGCACGCTGCCCCGGCGGCCTCCTCGGGGTCGATGTCGGGGTCGAGACAGTGATCGACGCCCAGACGGTCGACCTGGCGATCTCGTCGCCCGCCCTCGGTGGCACCGGCATGTGCGCCTCTTCCTCCCCGCCCACTGGGCCATCACGCCCCCGACCAGGAAGTGGCCCACCCTCTACCTCCTGCACGGGGCGAACGAGCCGTAGGACTACCAGTCATGGACGGTCTTCACCCAGGTCAAGGCGTTCATGGCCACCCAGGACGTGCTGACCGTCATGCCGACGGCGGGGCCCACCGCCTTGTCCTCCGACCCGTGGAACCAGGGCCGCGGTGGCGGGGCGAGGTACCAGACCTTCCACATGGTGGAGCTCCTCCAGATCATCTAGAGCGCCTACCGCGGCAAGAGCACCCACCGGGCGGTCGCCGGCCTGTCTGTGGGCGGCCTCGGCGCCTTCAAGTACGCCGCGAAGTACCCCGGGTTCTTCAGCGCCGCGGCGTCGGACAGCGGGATGCTCAACAGCTTGCTGCCGCCCGCCGAGCAGTTCGTCCAGACCATCCTGCTGCGCGCGGGACTGGGCATCTGCTACGTCTTGGGGGGATCCGCTCTTGTAGAACTCGATCTGGCGGGCCAGCAAAACCCGTACGATTTCGCGCCCGGTGGTCTGGCGGGCCTCCCGTTGCTCGCGTCGACCGCCAACGGCCTGCCCGGGCCCTACGACAGCATCTTCGGCATCGAGCCGGCGTCCCTGCTGGCGAACACGTCGTTCGCGGTGCGGGCGCGGTCGCTGGGTCTAAACCTGACCACCGACTTCTACGGCGCCACAGGCCGGAGGCGGGTCCGCCGGTCAACGAGCCCGGACGGCCTTGTCGTAGAGGGTGGGGAGTCGGCCCCGGGGGTCGTAGCGCTTCTTGACCAGGGCGTAGTCGCTGCCGCCGTAGAGGTCGGCGAAGGTCTCCTCGTCGTAGTACGCGTCGGAGTAGAGCGACTTGTGCCCCCCCAGGCGGGTGACTTCGGCCTCGATGTTGCGGTTGGTGTCTCCGTCGGCGCGACCGGTCGTGATCGGCACGGTCGACCAGAAACCGACGTTGACGTAGGGCTGGCCGACTCCCATGGGGTAGAGGGGCCACTGCGTGCTGCCCGTGGCACGCCGCTGCGGTGACCCCGCACCGTCAGGCCCACCCGAGTCGCCGGGTCGCGGCCTCAGCTGCACGGGGCAGAGCCACAACGGCTCGATCGGCACCTCGCGCAGAAACCAGTCGAGGAACGCTGCCGTGTGCTCGAGGGGGATCTCGACGTCCTGCACGACCCGTTCGCGCGGCGGGTGGCCACGGCGGGCGTCGATGCGGGCCACCACCTTGTGGCGGTTCTCGAAGGCGACGATCTTCCAGTAGACGTCGGAGCGCAGCTTGCTCTTGGGCCACAGTCGCCGCAGCACGGGGTTCTGGGCCCCGAAGGCGCGGGAGCACCAGAACCAGTCGGTGTCCCAGCGCCAGAGGTAGTCGCGCACGGTGAGCAGGTCGTGGGTGCGCTCCCGCAGGGATCGATAGAAGATGTGGCGGCCGGTGTAGTCGCTCGGCATCCCGCCCGGTGCGTCCTGCAGCGTGTCGGCCCACCGTCCGAGCGTCAGGTAGATCTCGTCGCGGGCAAAGACGACGCCGTCGAGGAAGTCGACCGGCTGCCCCTCCCAGGCGCGGTCGCGCATGATCACGGCAAGGGCCTCGGTCGCGGTGGTGAGGTCGTGGAAGCGCACGTGCTGCAGTGCGACGTACGGATGGACGCGCTCGACCTCGATGGTCAGGCTCAGCGCGTAGCCCAGCGAGCCGTAGGAGTTGGGGAAGGTGCGGAAGAGGTCGGCGTGCTCACCATCGGGCGTCGCGCGCACCACCTCCCCGTCCCCCGTGAGGATCTCGATCTCGAGCACGGACTCGTGCGGCAGGCCGTTGCGGAAGGACGACGACTCGATGCCGAGCCCGGTCACGGCCCCGCCGAGGGTGATGGTGCGTAGCTGCGGCACGACCAAGGGCATGCATCCCTGGGCCAGCGTCGCATCGACGAGGTGCTCGTACGTCGTCATGCCCTGCACCCGGGCGGTCAGGCCCACCGGGTCGACGTCGATGGTGCGGTCGAACGCCGACACGTCGAGCCCGGGACCCGTCGCGGCCGCCCGGGGCCGAAAGAGGTTCGAGGTGCGCTTGGCCAGCCGCACGGCCAGGTCGGGTGGCAGCTCGGCGTACCGCGCGCGGACCCGCGCTGTCGCCGCCGCGTGCTCGGAGGGGGTCGTCAGTCGTCCGGCGTGTGGCACCCCGCCATCCAACCAGCCGAGACACCTCCGGAGCGACCCGGCTCCGGTCGGCCGTGGCCGCCTTGATGCCGGTGGCACGAGACCGGTCAGGTGGTGAGCGCCTGCCGTACCAGGGTCGAGCTGCTCGACACCCGGACCCCCGGCACGGCCGCCCGCATGGCGGCGAGCGTCTCACGGTGGGCCTGCGCGCCGAGGGTCTCGCGACCCAGGTCGTTGCGCGGGTGAAGGTGCACCGCCTCGGCCCCCGCGGCGACGGCGGCGGCCGCCCCGTCGGCGAGCACCGTCGCGGTGACGGGCACCCACTCAGATGCCGGTCGGTCACCGTTGAGGCACGCCTTCAGCATCTCTCCCTCCCGTCGTCTCACACGGTCGCCGCGGCGCGAGCAGCCAGCACCGCATGTGCCGCGGCCACCCTCTCGCGCCACCATCGCTCACGCTCCGGCGACGCAGCAAGCCGCGTGAGCGCCACCGCGTCGACGACCGGGGCCCCGACGGCGATCTCCCCGCCGACCGGCACGACCCGCGCTGTGACCACGTCGTCGGCGAGCAGCTCGACGGTGCCGAGGCCACAGGCGTACCGCAGCTCGGGCAGGGCCGCGGCGAGGGCGGCGCCGGCGGCGATGCCGACACTCGTGTCGAGGGCCGACGAGACGACCACCGGCAGCCCGCAGCGCTGCGCGATGTCGAGGGTGGCGCGCACCCCACCCAGCGGTGCGACCTTGACGACGACGACGTCGGCGGCGCCGAGGCGGGCTACGCGCAGCGGGTCGTCGGCCTTGCGGACCGACTCGTCTGCAGCGATCAGCACGTCGATGTGCATGTTGCGCAACGCTTTTCGCAACTCGATCAGCTCCTCGACGGTGCCGCACGGCTGCTCGACGTACTCCAGACCGTGCTCCGCGAGCACTCCGATGGCCCGCACGGCCTCCGGTACCGTCCAGCCGCCGTTGGCGTCGACCCGCACCTGGGCACCGGGCCCCATCACCTCACGCACGGCCCCGACCCGCGCGACATCCTCTTCGAGGGTCTGTCCCCGCTCGGCGACCTTGACCTTGGCGGTGCGACACCCGTCGTACCGGGCCAGGACACCTGCGACCGCGTCGGCGGCCACCGCCGGCACGGTCGCGTTGACGGGGACGGCGCCGCGCAGCGGTGCCGGCCACCCGGCATACGCGCTCTCGATGGCCGACGCGAGCCAGCGCGAGGCCTCGGGGGCGTCGTACTCGAGGAAAGGAGAGAACTCCCCCCAGCCGGCCGGGCCCTGGATCAGCGCCGCCTCGCGGCGCTGCAACCCCCGGAAGCGCGTCCGCAGCGGGATGGTCACCACCCGCAGCGTCGCGAGCAGCTCGGGCAGGGGCGGGACGGTCACCGTTCGCGGCCCATCATCGCTCACGGCACCATCATCGCTCACAGCATTGTCATCGCTCGAGGGCACCTTCATCGCTCGAAGGCCGCCGACGGCGCGTTGGTGACGGCGTGGGCGATGCGGGCCGCGTTGCGGGGGGTCAGCGGCGGCAGGTCGTCGAGCGACCACCAGCGCGCCTGGGTGGACTCGTCATCACCCACCTGCGGCTCCCCCGACAGCCATTCGCAGCGGAAGACGAGGTCGAGGTACTGCGAGACGTCGCCGTTGGGGTAGGTGATCGGGGGGCCGACGGTCACCCACACCAGACGCTGGGCGCGCGCCACGACACAGGCCTCCTCGAGGCACTCGCGCTCGGCCGTGACTGCCGGCTCCTCACCGGGGTCGATGATGCCGGTCACGGGCGTCCAGTGGCCGTTGTCGGCGCGCTCCACGAGGAGGACCTCCTCGCCCCCGCCCTGCCTCCCTCGGATGACGACTGCCGCTGCGCCGGAGAGCCAGAGCGGCGCGGTGCCGACCTTCTCTCGCAGGGCCAGGACGAAGTCGGGAGTGGGCATGCCCCGACCCTATGCCGCCCGCACCCGGCGCCGACCGCGGTGGATATCCTCCAGACGTGAGCCCCTCCCCCTCCGGTGTCAGCGAGACCTTCGACCCGCAGGAGTGGCAGGAGGTGGAGGGCTTCGGTGACCTGACCGACGTCACCTACCACCGGGCCCGCACGGTGGGCGCGGTCCGCGTGGCCTTCGACCGGCCCGAGGTGCTCAACGCCTTCCGCCCGCACACGGTCGACGAGCTCTACCGCGTGCTCGACCACGCCCGTCGTACGGCGGACGTCGGCTGCGTCCTGCTCACGGGCAACGGCCCGGGCCCGGAGGGCTCCGGCTCGGCCGGGAAGTGGGCCTTCTGCTCGGGCGGCGACCAGCGGATCCGCGGGCGCTCGGGCTACCAGTACGCCGACGGAGACACCGCCGACACCGTCGACCAGCGCCGGGTCAAGGCCGAAGGCGGGAGGCTGCACATCCTCGAGGTGCAGCGGCTGATCCGCACCATGCCCAAGGTGGTCGTGGCCGTCGTGCCGGGGTGGGCCGCCGGCGGCGGGCACTCGCTGCACGTCATCTGCGACCTGACCATCGCCTCCCGCGAGCACGCGCGCTTCAAGCAGACCGACGCCGACGTCGGGTCCTTCGACGGCGGCTACGGTTCGGCCTACCTCGCGAAGATGGTGGGGCAGAAGCGGGCCCGCGAGATCTTCTTCCTCGGTCGGGCCTACTCGGCCGACGAGATGCAGCAGATGGGAGCGGTCAACCTCGTCGCGGACCACGCCGAGCTCGAGAGCACCGCGTTGCAGGTCGCCCGCGAGATCCTGGGCAAGTCCCCCCAGGCCCAGCGGATGCTGAAGTTCGCCTTCAACCTGGCCGACGACGGCCTCATGGGCCAGCAGGTCTTCGCCGGCGAGGCGACCCGCCTGGCCTACATGACCGACGAGGCGGTCGAGGGCCGCGACCAGTTCCTGCAGAAGCGCGAGCCCGACTGGTCGCCGTTCCCCTGGTACTTCTGACCGAGGCCGCAAGAGCCGTGCGCTCAGGAGCGGCCGGATCGGGGCCAAGACCGAGGTCGCGTCGGCGGACGAGGACATTCCCGGCCCCCGAGCAGCCCGGGCAGCCCGGGCCGACCCGGCCCCGTCCAGATCTTGGCATATGCCAACCCGAGCCGCCCCGGCCACGCTCAGCGCCCGTTCGGATCTTGGCAGATGCCTGGTGAGGGGAGGCGCGGGGCTGGTCAGGAGCCCGTTTCAGGCGGTAATGTGCAGCCCGTTGGCCGCACATCACCGACTCTCGCTCACTGGCGGGGTCGGATCACGCACGACCCCGCAGCACCTGCCGGCCCAGACCTGCCGGCAGCACTCGTACGACCTTCCCGACCGCTGGTGGCAGGGCACGCCACCCCCGGCCTGAACGGAGCACCATGCCCGGCACCAGCCCGCGCCCCCTGCGCACGACCCGTCTCAAGCGCGGCGCTCGTCAGCTCGTCCTGACCGTCTGCTCCCGGATCGGTGTCGAGCCGGTTGTCAGCCATGAGCCCCGCAGGGCCGGCGCCCCCCGAAACTGACGGGGCGCCCGTCCCCACAATGCCCGAGACGTCGTACGAGGCGTCGTACGGGCCGTCGTACGGGCCCCGGCGTCAGCCGGAGGTGGTGGGGCGCGGTCAGGCGACCTTCACCGGACGCTTCTTGCGGGCTCGGCTCTTCCTGATCGCCTCGAGAGCGATGCCGACCCGGCTACGGCCCTCCTGCGGGTTGGGCAGGGCGAGGGTGACGACCTGCTTCCACGCCGAGAAGACCTGCGCCGGGAGAGAACCGGTCGTGTAGGTCAGGCCGTAGCGCTGGCACAGGTCCTGGATCTGCGGGGCGATCTCGGCGTAGCGGTTGCTCGGCAGATCGGGGAAGAGGTGGTGCTCGATCTGGTGGCTGAGGTTGCCGGTCATCAGGTGCAGGGCCTTGCTCCCGCTGATGTTGGCCGACCCCAGCATCTGCCGCAGGTACCACTCTCCGCGGGTCTCGCCCTCGATGGAGGCCTTGGCGAAGGTCTCGACACCCTCGGGGAAGTGACCACACATGATGACCGAGTGCGTCCACACGTTGCGCACGATGTTGGCCACCGCGTTGGCGCCCATGGTGGGCAGGAACGACGGGCCTGACAGCAGCGGGTGGAGGAGGTAGTCGCGCCGCGCCTGGGTGCCGATCTTGCCGAGCACCTTGCGCGCCTCGCTGCGGAAGGTGTCCTTGTCCTTGCCCCGACCGGTGAGATAGGCGCCGATCTCGAGGTCGTAGACGGCGATGCCGTACTCGAACAGCACCATGTTGACCGCGTTGGCGAGCGGCTGCACGAGGTAGAGGGGCACCCACTTCTGGTCCTCGTCGACCCGCATGATGCCGTAGCCGAGGTCGTTGTCCCGGCCGATGACGTTGGTGAAGGTGTGGTGCACCTGGTTGTGTGAGCGCTTCCAGTACTCGGACGGCGTGGCGTTGTCCCACTCCCACTCCTGGCTGTGGATGCGCGGGTCGCGCATCCAGTCCCACTGCCCGTGCATGATGTTGTGCCCGAGCTCCATGTTCTCGAGGATCTTGGCCACCGACAGGCCTGCGGTGCCGAGCACCCAGGCCGGGGGGAAGAGCGAGAGCAGCAGCACGGCACGGCTGCCCATCTCGAGCCCACGCTGCCACGCCAGCACCTTGCGGATGTAGGCCGCGTCGGTGGCGCCGCGAGACGCCAGCACCTCCTGGCGCAGGGCGTCGAGCTCGGCGCCGATCGCCTCGATCTCCTCGGCACTCAGGTGCGCGGCCGGGTCGGGCTTGCCCGAGGCCTTGGGCCGGTGGGTGCGCTCGGTCGTCACGACGGAGAGGCGGTTGTTGACGGGGCGGGTCCGCTTGGGCGCGTGCGGGGTGCCCGCCAGGGACCCGTCGATGCTGAGGTCGAACTCGCCGTCGGTGGTGACCGCCCGGGTCGAGTCGGGCGAGAGGGTCGCGTCGGTCGAGCGGGTCGGAGCAGACGGGCTGGTGGCGTTCGCCGAGGTGGTCGGCACGGTCTGGGGCTGAGCGGCCATGGCCAAACTCCTAGAGGTCGATCTCGCACGTGCCGGCGGCAGCCGACACGCAGGTCTGGATACGCGCGCGGTCGCCGTCGGTGGCGACGGTGAGGTTGCCGTCGCGCAGGTCGCGCACGGCGCCGGAGCGAAGGGGGACGACGCACCCGAAGCAGATGCCCATCCGGCACCCCGACTTCAGCAGGACCCCGGCGTCCTCGCCGGCGTCGAGGATGGGCGTGGAACCGTCGGCCTCGACGACCGTGGTCGTCCCGCCCCGGCTGAAGGTGACGGTGCCACCCTCGCCTTCGACGACGACCGCCGGCCGGAAACGCTCGGTATGAAGGCTCTCGCCCAGACCGGCACCGGCGTAGTGCGCCTCGAAGGCGTCGAGCATGCCAGTGGGTCCGCAGGCCCAGGTCTCGCGCTCGCGCCAGTCGGGCACGAGCTCATCGAGGTCGGTGGGGGCGACCATCCCGTCGGCGTCGGTGTGCCGCTCCACCAGCTGAAGCCGGTCGTCGGAGTGCCAGGTGTGCAGCTCAGCCGCGAAGAGGACGTCGTCGGCCGTCGGGGCGGAGTGCACGACGACCGTGTCGGGCAGCTCGTCGAGGTGGCTGCGCAGCATGCCCACGACCGGGGTGAGACCGCTGCCGCCGGTGAGGAAGAGGGCCTTCGCCGGGCGCGTGGTCGGCAGCGTGAAGTCACCGGTCGCCTGGTCGAGGTGGATCAGGGTGCCCGGCTGCAGGGTGCGCACGACGTGGTTGCTGACCGTGCCGTCGGGGATGGCCTTGACGCAGATCGACAGCAGCCCGTCGGAGGCCGTCACGGGCGAGGTGAGGGAGTAGGCGCGCCAGCAGCGCACCCCGTCGACGTCGACCCCGATGCGGATGTACTGCCCCGCGCGGTGTCCCCGCCACGAACGCCCCGGGCGGATGACGACGGAGGCCGCGTCGGCTGTCTCGGGCGTCACCGACACCACGCGACCACGCAGGTCGGCTCCATTGCGCATCGGCGCGAGGAGGTCGAGGTACTCCGCGGGCAGCACGGGCGTGGTCGCCGCCTCCACCACCCGCCACAGTGCGGAGCGCACCGAGCCGAGGGAGCCCACGCCGGCGAGGGCCGGGAGGGATCGGGGCGGGAGCAGACTGGTCACCAGCCCAGTCTGCCGTCCGAGCCGACGAGAATCCTGACCGTGGCACGCGAGAATCGGGTGAAGAGTTGTTCTCCGACGACAAAAATCAGGCGGATGAGTGGTGACCACTGCCCGTGTCCACTCACCTGGTGCGCGATCACCGCCCTGCGCGATTCCCTCGGCGACCTCGCCACCACGGTCGTCGTTGCCCTCGCCGACG
>Ga0123337_10004567_pt1 | contig 14029 bp, 13 predicted proteins | sample frozenSSSSmetaG_FD_89792 | JGI IMG/M metagenome (GOLD analysis project Ga0123337, IMG submission 89792) | Glacier valley bacterial and archeal communities from Borup Fiord, Nunavut, Canada, to study Microbial Dark Matter (Phase II) -... | ecosystem: Environmental > Aquatic > Freshwater > Ice >... | reverse complement strand
CCGCGCAGGCCGTCCTCGATGGTGACGCGGCGCATGCCGCGAGGCTGAGGGTAGCAGCGGCGAGCAGGACGGCTGATACCGCGCTCCGGTTGTTTCGCAACTTCCATCCCCCTGTACGCAAACTAGCATAACGACGCGACGGCCCGCCCCGGGTTATGCCTAATCAGTGCTAAACGAACAGGGTTAAAAAAGTCATGACGCGTTGCTTTCGCCCTTCTGATCCGGCAGTTGGGCAGCGACGGTTAATAGATGATTAATGGCAAATTGTACTTGTGACGACGCGGCTTGTCCGAAAACGATGCAACCAATCGCTGCAATTAACTCAATGATGCGTGCTCGGTTATCGATCTGATATTTGCGTGCTAGTGAGTTGCAGGACGCAAATTGCACGAGGACACGACGTGGCCCAGGAGCAGACAGGGATCGGCGGCAGCGCGATGTCCATGGTGCACTATGACGCCGCGGGACTGCAGGAAATCAGCCTGACTCTCGACAATCACATCGACCGCGAGGTGGCAGCGATGCCGGTGGACAAGGCGCCGACCCTCTCGCTGCGCCGTGCCTTCTCGATGTTCCCGACCGGTGTAGTGGCCATGTGTGCCCTCGACGAGGACGGTCCCGTCGGAATGACCATCAATTCCTTCACGTCGGTGTCCCTCGATCCGCCTCTGGTATCGGTTTGCATCGCCCGCCAGTCGTTCACCTGGTCACGCCTCGCCCGGGTGCCGCGGATCGGCCTGAGCGTGCTGGGAGCCGACCAGGAGGCGCTGAGCCGGCAACTCTCGGCTCGTCACGGCGATCGCTTCGACGGGGTCGACTTCGAGGTCAGCCGAGGAGGTGCGGTGCTCATCCGAGGGGGAACCTTGTGGCTCGAATGCGACATCCGCAACCGGCTCGACGGCGGAGACCACGAGATCGTCCTGCTTGAGGTCGTGGAAACGTCGCTGTTTCCCGACATCCGGCCGCTGGTCTACCATCGGAGCCAGTATCTCGCCCTGACCCCCGCCTCCTAAGGCAAGTTCCGCGCGACGCCAGCGGTCTCCCGATACAGCTCGACCATATAGTCGATCTTGATGTCCCAGTTAAACATGGTCTCGATCCGGCGGATGCCGGACTGGCCCATGGCCCGGCGGCGAGCGGGATCGCGCAGCAGGCTGTCGATGGCGTCGGCGAGGGTCGACACGAACTGTGAGGGCGGGAGCGGGTCGAGCAGGATACCGCAGGAGGGGTCGATGTAGTCGGCCGGGCCCCCCCAGTTCGTCGCCACGACCGGCAGGCCGGAGGCCATCGCCTCGAGCACGACCGCGCCACCGCATTCACGCATGCTGCTCAGCACCAGCATGTCGGCGTGGCGGAGGCCCGATGCCAGTTCGAGCTGGCTGACATAGCCGTGAAAGACCGCACGCTCACCCAGCGGCGCCGCCTGCATACGCACCTGGTCCAAACTGCTGCCATCACCGAAGATTTCGAGGATGAAGTCGCGGCCGCGGCCTTGCAGCGACAGGCAGGCTTCAACGATCAGGTGCACATGTTTCCAAGGGATCACCGCCCCGGCATAGCAGATGCGTGGGATGGGGCCTCGCTCCGTTGGCGTTGCCGATTGCGCGGCATTGAACACCTGCAGGTCCACGGCGTTCTCGACCAGCAGTCGGGCCCGCTCGGGGAAGACCGACGACGGCAGCGCCGCCCGCGAGCGCTCGTTGGCGACGAGCAGCACGTCGGCGCGCCGCTTGCCGGGCATCAGCCGGTTCATCAGGTTCGCCGACAGTCGCATGGCCCGCACGAAGATGCCTGAGACGTCGAACCGCGGCCGGTATGCTGGCGGAAAGTCCATGCCGCCATTCATCGGGCCGATGATGACCGGCGCACCTAAATCGTGCATCAGTGATGGCATCTTGGGGGACACGGGGATTGGCTCGTGCACGACCTGGATACGCTTCCTTCGGACGATCTCTCGCACCAGCTCCCGCTGGCGGATCTGGGTGTCCAGGTGGCTCACCGCCCCGAAGGAGAAGTCGCCGATGAACTTTGGCAGCTTGCTGCCGATCCGGTGGCACAGGACGTTGATGGCGCTGTCCGCGACATAGTGAATATCGGGGCAGTCCTTGCCGAATTCGGCCTCCATCGAGCCGCGGCAGCGCTCGTGCAGGACCATCGTCACATCGAGCCCGCGCCGCCTGAGATGCCTGAAATATTGCAGCGGAAGCATCGCTTCGCCGCCGAATTTCGACGAGGCATGTTCTGCCACGAGCAGAACGCGAATATCTGAAGGCAGGCCACTCGCCGACATTGCTTCCAGCCCGGCCTTATGCATTTTCGCTCTCGTGTTCCCCTGTTTCGAGTAACACAAGGCGGCGCACCTGACTTGGACGATAGCCTCGTTTGGTTTACGGCTGGCGGTTTCGTCTTCAGATGAGGCTACGCGTCGGTCTTCCAAGTGACGGGCTACCCCGGCTATTCGCTGCAGTGTCTCGGCCTTCCGAACGAAAGATTTCAGCCCCGGTCCCTTAGTCAGGCAACGATGAAGCTTTATTCGACGCATGGGCGTTCTGTCGGCGGGACTGCACGAATACCGAACTGAGCCTGCCTGCTCGGCCCAAGTCAGATGGGTCCATTCCAATCCCTTCGGCACGGGGGTCCTTTCCGCGCCGAGCCGACCGCTACAAGGCATCCAACTGGTGCGTTGCGGCGATCATGCGCACCGAGGCTCAGGCTCTTTCGATCATGCGCCCCCAGGATCGCCGGCCTTGCACTGACCGAAGCCCGGGTGGCGTCCCGGCGGGGAGGTGTGGCGGCTGGCGACAGCAGCGCTCGAAGCGGGAGCGCAATCCCGTGCAACGTGCGGGATGATTGGGTTAGGCCGACCAACGGCTCGAACCAGTGTGGTCTGCGATGCGACCGCAGGGACGCGGCTCTTCATCGCGAACGCATCCAAATACGCCAAGCGCCACTAGACCGCCGGCAACGATTATAATAGCATACCATTATAAGAAACGGACGAGGTCCGCTGAGGATGTTTCGCTGAGGGGCGAAGCAGGATCGACTTAGGTCGTCAAAACACGTGACTGCGCCGTCGGCGGCTCTGCGCCACCGGACGACGGGGACGACTTGGCGCATTGGGGCATTGGGAGGAACACATGCCGAATAAGTTGAAGCTGGTCTTGGCCGGACTTGCAGTGGCGCTGGTTGCCATGCTGCCGGCCGCCGCATCGGCACAGACCGTTGACGAGATCATCGCGCGCGGCAAGCTGATCGTCGCCGTCGACACCACCACACCGCCATACGGCTTTCTTGATGCCGACCTGAAGCCGACCGGCTTCGATATCGAAGTCGCCACCAAGATGGGCGAAGCGCTCGGCGTTCCGGTCGAGTTCGTCACCGTTACTTCGCCGGGCCGTATCCCGTCGCTGCTCACCAAGCAGGTCGATGTGGTGATTTCGATCTTCTCGATTACCGCTGCTCGCGCCATCCAGATCGATTACTCGATCCCCTATGCAGGCCAGTCCGCAGTGGTGATCGCGCCCAAGAGCACAGCGATTTCCAGCCATGCCGACCTAGTCGGCAAGAAGGTCGGTCTCACCCGCGGCACTGGCGAAGACGGCTTGCTCACGGCGGCCGCGGAGGCCAACCCCGGCATCGAGATTCTGCGCTTCGATGACTACTCGTCGCTGCTGCAGGCCATGGTGTCGGGGCAGATCGACGCAATGGGCGGCGGCGACTACGGCGAAATCTATCTCAAGAAGGCGCAGAACGGCGACGACTTCGAGCAGAAATACGTACTCAAGACCTTCTACTTCGGTATCGGCGTCGCCAAGGGCAACGACAACCTGCGCCAGTGGCTGAACACTTGGCTGTTCACCCTGAAGATGGATGGCACGCTCGAGGCGCTGTCGATGAAGTATCGCAACCAGCCGCTGCCGGCCCTGCCGGTATTCTGATCGCGCGTTAGTGGCGGAGCCTTCACCGGCTCCGCTTTCTTCATCGTTTTCGACAGGACGCGCATGCAAACGGCCCTGCAATTCGGACCGGTCTTCATCCACCTCGACACGCTGCTCATGGGCGTGGTGCAGACGATCCAACTTGCCGTGCTGTCGATCCTGTTCGGCACCGTCATCGGCACGCTGGGTGCCATCGGCCGCAGCTTCGGGCCGCGCTGGGTGTCTTGGCCAATTGCCGCCTATGTCGAGCTCATCCGCAACACGCCGCTGCTGATCCAGCTCTATTTCGTCTTCTTCTCGCTGCCGATGTTGGGGCTGAAGCTCAGCAGCAACTCTGCGGCGATCCTCGCTCTCTCCATTCACCTCGGCGCCTATGCCACCGAGATACTACGCGCCGGTGTGGAGTCCGTGCCGGTGGGCCAGATCGAGGCGGCGAAATCGCTGGGCCTCAAGGGCTACCACATCATCCGGCACGTCATACTGGTGCCGGCAGTGCGGGCGGTCTACCCGGCACTCTCGGCGCAGTTCATCCTGCAATTGATGGGCACTTCGATCGTCGGCGCCATTGCTGCCGAGGAGCTCACCGCCATCGCCAACAACCTGGTGATGCAGACGTTCCGCAGCTTCGAGGTCTACATCGTCATCGCCGTGATCTACTTCGTGCTGGTGCAGGCCGCGAGCCTGATCTTCGCCGGGCTCAGCCGCCTGCTTTTCCGCTGGAAGACCTGAGATGAGCCTGCGTGATTTCGGCCCGAACGAGCTGATGTTCCTGATCATGGCGACGCGTTGGACCATTGTCCTGGCGCTGATCGCCTTTGCTGGCGGCGGGGTGATCGGGCTGATCGTGGCGGCGTTCCGCGTCGCTCCGCTGCCGCCGCTGCGCTGGCTGGCGGCCGGCTACATCCAGTTCTTCATGGGTACCCCGATCCTGATCCAGCTGTTCATGGCATACTACGGCTCTTCGCTGCTCGGTTTTCGGCCCGATCCCTGGGCGGCGGCTGCGGTGACCTTTTCGCTCAATGGCGGCGCCTTCTTCGGCGAGATCTTTCGCGGCTCGATCGATGCGGTGCCCAAGGGACAGTGGGAGGCCTCGACGGCGCTCGGCTTCCGCTTCCTTCCCACGCTTAGGCTGGTGATCCTGCCGCAGGCGACCAAGCTGATGTTGCCGCCGACTGTCGGCTTCATGGTGCAGATCGTGAAGACCACCTCGGTCGCCTCGCTCATCGGGCTGACCGAACTGGCGCGCGCCGCGACGCAGGTCAACACCGTGACCTTCCAGCCGGTAGTGGTGTTCGGCACGGTATCGGCGATCTACTTCATGCTGTGCTGGCCGCTATCGCTCTACGCCGGCTACCTGGAGCGCAAGGTCGGGCAGGGGCTGCAGGTGAAAACCAGGAGGCCCCTGCTTCTGGCAAGTTGACCGTCAGCCCTTGAACGGCGGAAGCGCCAGCCCCCTGGTGCCGACATCGATGGCGAACAGCCCGCCGGGGTTGCTCTGGCCCTTGAAGTGCTCGGCAGGGCGCTTCAGCACCGCTGTCGTCACATAGAGGATGTCGAGGTCCTTGCCGCCGAACTCGCAGCAGGTGGGGAGGTCCGTTGGCAGGACGATCGACCGCATCAGCTTGCCCTGCGGGTCGTACTGATTGACCTTGCTGGTGACCGGGATGGTGACCCAGTAGCAGCCATCGGCATCGACGGTGGCGCCATCGGCGATGCCGCCGCTACCCTCGAGATCGACGAAGGTGCGCAGGTTCTCGATGGTGCCGGTGGCAGCATCGAAGTCATAGGCGCGGACGATCGTCGTGTGGCTGTCCGAAAAGTACATGGTCTTGCTGTCCGGGCTCCAGGCGAGCCCGTTGCAGCAGCCGACGCCCTCGATCATCCGGTGCACCGACAGGTCGGTGTCCATGCGGTAGAGCGAGCCGATGAACTGCACCGGCCGGCCCGGCGCCTCGAACATCGATCCGGACCAGAAGCGGCCCTGGCGATCCGGCTTGCCATCGTTGAAGCGAGTGAGCGGCAGGTGCGCCTCGGGATCGACGATCGCCTCGAACACGCCGGTCGCGGGGTCGAAGAAATAGAACCCCGAGACCATGGTGACCACCAGCCCGCCCCTTTCGCGCAGCCCGATGCAGCCGAGGAATTCCGGCGACTCCCAGATGTCGTCCTTGCTCGTCGAGGGATCGTATCGATGGATAAGCTTGCTCCAGATATCGATCCACCACAGCACGCCCGCCTTGGGGTCCCAGATGGTACCCTCGCCGAGTTCGGCCCTGGCATCGACGACGCAGGTGATATCCATGACCTAGTCCCCCTCGGTCTTGCGTTTCTTGGTTCTGAAGATGAGCCCCCAGAGGCTCGCAAAGGTTTCGCTGCCCAGCGACACGGTGACAAGGATCACCGCGCCATAGACCACCAGCAGCGCGCCGCTCGACAGGTTCAGCGCCGGCAGCAGCCCGGTCAGGATGGTCAGCACCAGGGCTCCGGCGATAGTGCCGAGGTAGTGCCCGGAGCCGCCGAGGATCGAGGCGCCGCCTATGGCCACGGCCGCGATCGAGGTGAACAGATAGGAGTCGCCCATGCCGAGGTACGCCTGACCGGAATAGCCGGTCAGCAGCATGCCAGCGAGCGCGGCGGAAAGGCCCGAAGAAACGTAGGTGAGGATGATGGTGCGGGCCGTCGGCACGCCCGAGAACTCGGCGACGGTGGCGCTGCTGCCGAGCGCGTAAAGGTGGCGGCCGAATGCGGCCCTGGACAGTAGCACCGAGGCGACGAGCGCCAGCGCCGCCCATATCAGCGCGATAACCGGTACCGGGCCGAGCCGGCCGACGGCGAGAAACTTGATCAGGTCCGGTGCCGATGGAGTGGGCGATCCGCCGGTATAGACGAGGATCAGTCCCTGCAGGATGACGTTTGCGGCGAGCGTCATGATGATTGGCGGGACACCGAAAATGGCGACGCCGACACCGTTGATCAGCCCGATCGCAGCGCCGCCGGCGAGGATCAGCGGCGCCACCCAGACCAGTGGCAGGTCCTGCCCGGCGCAGAGCAGCGTCATCAGGATAGCGGCCGAGTTCAGCACCCAGGGGATCGATAGGTCGATGCCGCCTCCGATGATGACGAAGGTCTGGCCCAGCGCCACGATGCCGACGAAGGCGGCAAGCACCAGAGTGGAGCGAAGGCTCGATTCCGACAGGAAGCCCGGCGAGAACAGCGCAGTAACCAGCAGCAGCACCACCATGCCGAGATAGGCGAGGAGGATCAGCCGGTTGCGGGTGAAAAAGCTGCTCATTGCTCCTGCCCCCGCGCAGTCTTTTCGGCAAGCGAACTGGCCAGCACCGCTACCAGCAGGATGACACCCGACATCACCGGCTGCCAGTAGCTCGAGACCCGCAGCACGAACACCAGGTTGCCGATCAGCGTGAGGATCAGTGCGCCGATCACCGTGCCGAGCAGGTGCCCCCGGCCGCCGAACAGGCTGACGCCGCCGATCACGGCCGCGGCGACCGAGGGCAGGATGTAGTCCTTGCCGATCGTCGGTGAGCCGGCGCCGGTCTGTGTGGTGAGGTAGAGCGCCGCAGCGGCGGCAAACAGGCCGGAAAGGCCGTAGGTGATGATGTTGATGCGGGTGATCGAGACGCCGGAAAGGAACGCCGACTTCTCGTTCGAGCCTGTCGCCTGGATGGTGATGCCTAGGCGCGTGGCGCGGAACCAGTACCAGAAGACGATCAGCCCGATCAGCATCCAGACCGGGCTCGCGAGCCCGAGGATCAGGTTGTAGCTGAAGCCGATCCACCAGCCCGGTACGCTGCCGCCATCGGTGGGCAGGATCAGCATGGCGACGCCGTTGAGAATCGACCAGCTGGCGAGCGTCACGAGGAATGGCTGCAGTTTCAGCGCGGTGATGAGGAGGCCATTCACTGCCCCCACCGCGAAGCCGAGCGCGAGGATCAGTGCCGACCACATCGCCACATTCAGCGGATCGCCGGTGAACTGGGTGGCCGCGATCACGGTGCCGAGGCTGATCATGCCGCCGATTGACAGGTCGATGCCGCCGCGGATCAGCACGATGGTCTGGCCGGTGGCGGCGAGGATCAGCGTCATCGCGGCGGCGGTGTCGAGGTTGATTTCGTCGAGCGTGAACACGCCCTTCTGCAGCGCGCCATAAATCGCGACGATCACCGACAGCATCAGGCAGGCGACGAGGAACGGGGCCCGGTCGAGCAGCCAGCCGCGCCATCGGTTCATCGGCTGTTTCCGTGGTTCGGTGGTGACAGGGAGCGCGGGTGCCGTCATCACGCCGCCTCGGTTTCGAGCACGGCAGCGCGGAGGATGCCTTCCTCGGAAATGCGATCGCCTTCGAGCAGCGCCGCAACGCGTCCGTTCTGCAGCACCAGCACCCGATCGGCGACGTGCACGAGTTCGGGCAGGTCGCTCGAATAGAACAGGATGGCGTAGCCCTTGGCGGCAAGGTCGCGCATCAGCTGAAAGATCTCGCCCTTGGTGCCGACGTCGACGCCGCGGGTTGGGTCATAAAGCAGCAGCACGCGCGCCTGGGTGAGCAGCATCTTGCCGAAAATTACCTTCTGCTGGTTGCCGCCCGAGAGCGTGCCGGCCAGTTGCTCGGGCGTGCCGGCCTTGATGCGAAGGAAATCCACCATCTCCCTGACCAATGCCGCCTCGCGCTTGTTGTCCAGCAATCCGTTCGACGAGAAGCGCCTGATCACCGAGAGCGTCAGGTTCTCGCGCACGCTCTTTGCCAGCAGCAGCCCCTGGCCGCGCCGGTCTTCGGGGACAAGCGCGATGCCGTCGCGGCCGGTGAGCGCCTGGCGCGGGTTGCGGATGGTCGTCGGCTTGCCCCAGAGCTCCAGCGTTCCGGTCGAGCGGCTGGCGCCGAACAGGGCCTGGAACAGTTCGCGCTGGCCATGTCCCTGCAGGCCGCCGACGCCCAGCACCTCGCCTTCGCGCAGGTCGAAATCGATGCCGCTGAGCCGCGAGCCGCTGCCGAAATTCCTAACGCGCAGTGCGGCGCGACTGGTCGCTGTGGCGATGCGTTCCGGATAGAGCCGGTCGAGGTGGCGGCCGATCATCTGGGTGACGATCTCATCGTCGCTGACGGCGCCCGCCTCGTGCACCGCCACGGTCTTGCCGTTGCGGAAGATGGTGAGCCGGTCGGCGATGGCGCGGATCTCGCCCATGCGGTGCGAAATGAAAATGACCAGCCGGCCTTCGGCCGCCAGCTGGCGGGTAAGTGCAAGTAACCACTCAGCTTCTTTGGCGGGGAGGGCGGAGGTGGCTTCGTCGAGGATGAGGATGCGCGGGGCCTTGGCGAGGCCCTTGGCGATCTCGGCGATCTGCCGTTCCGCCAGCGTCAAGCGGCGCAGTTCGCGTGATGGATCGAGTGACGGAAAGTGGTATTTGGCGAACAACTCCAGTGTCTTGCGCCGCATCTCGCGACGGTCGACCATGCCAATCAGGTTGCGTGGTTCGTGACGGAACCAGATGTTCTGCTCGACCGTCAAGTCGGGGATCAGCGACAGCTCCTGGAACACCGCGGCGACGCCAAGTGCCTGGGCCGCATTGGGGTTGATAGGTAAGTAGGGCTGACCTTCCAGCGCCACCTTTCCACTATCCCTATGAACGGCTCCCAACAGAACCTGAATGAAGGTTGACTTGCCGGCACCGTTCTCGCCGATCAGTGCGTGCACCTCGCCGGCCCGTGCCGAAAACTGTGCCTCGCTGAGTGCGACGATGCCGCCATAGCGCTTCGTCAACCCGCTGACTTCGATGAGGTCCATGGACGCTGCCCCGACAAACGAACCTCCCGGAAGCAAGCTCCCGGGAGGCTGGATTCGATGTTGCCTTACTGCGCGACGCCAGCGGCTTCGGCAGCGGTGATCTCGACCCAGTCGGGCGAGATCGGCAGGGTCAGCCCCGGCGGCTGGTCGGGGAAGGCGTTCACGCCGATTTCGATGGTCTGCATCTTGGCGCCCGGGAACAGCTTGCTCTCGAACGGCGTAGTGGTGACGAAGTCGCCTTCGACCTCAACCGAACGGGCTTCCGGACGCTTGCCGGTATCGAGGATCTCGACGGCCAGCTTGATGGCTTCCGACGACAGGAAAGCCGGGTTGGAGCCGAGGATGCACTTGGCGCCGCTATCGGCGCAGGTGAGGGCGGCGACGTTGTAGGAGAAGCCCACGATCGGGACCATCGGACGGCCAGCGTCCTTGAGGGCCTGGATGGCGCCGGAGCCGTAGCCCTGGGTCAGGATGCCGTCGACCTGCGGATTGGCGGCAAGCAGCGAGGCGACGCCCGACTGCTCAGGCCCGAGCGCATATTCGCCGTTGTAGTAGCCGACCACCTTGATGTCCGGGTAGTCCTTCAGAACGGCCTCGTAGCCTTCCTGAAGCTGGGCCGAGATCGGCGCGCCGGCAAGGCCGCGGTCGATGAGCACGTTGCCTTTGCCGCCAAGCTGCACGGCCATCCATTCGGCCATCACGGCCGGGATGCGCTCCCAGTTCGAGGCGAGGGTGAGGGCGCAGGGCTCGGTCACCACCTGGTCGAAGCTGATGACCACGATGCCGGCATCGCAGGCCCGCTTGATCGTCGGGTTGAGCGCCGAGTCGGACGCCGCATCGACGAGGATCGCATCGGGCTTTTCGCGGATGATGTTGTTGAGCGAGTTGATCTGCCCCTGGACCGTGCCTTCGGCCACTTCGATATGCAGCTCGACCCGGCCGGCGAGCGGCCCCTTGTCGACTGATACCTGAGCGACGCGCTGCATCTGCTGGCGCCAGTCGTTACCGACGAAGTTGTTGCTGAGATAGATGACGTACGGCTTCTTGTCCTGCGCAACGACCGGCGCCACGCCCGCGGACAGCGAGGTGACGGCCAGCGCCGCACACATCAGCACTGAGTGCAGTTTCATCAGATATTCCTCCCTTGTGCGGGCCACCGCGACGGTCCATGCCGTCCTTTGTGCAGTGCCTGCGGCTCAATTGATACCGGTACCAGAGATTGCTGTCAAACAGCGCCCCGGCGGGTTCAGACGTCAGAAATGGACTAACAGGCTCCCTCCGCAAGCGGGCGAAGACCGCCGACGCTCACCACCCGAAATGCGTTTTCCCCTCGCATATCGAGCCAGCTATGATGCTATTATAATTTTATCAGACTGTCCATCGCGAATGGCGAGGGCTCAGACCAGATCGTTCGGCGCATCGTAGGTGATGGAGAACATCTCGGCGGGGTGCCGGGCGATCGACAGCTCGACATTCCGCTGGTCGGCCGACTGGTACATCATCTCGACGGCAAGAATGGCGGAGCCCTCTGCGACGCCCAGATCAGCGGCGACGACCGCATCGGCGATCTCGGCTCGAATGGTGCAATGCGCCACCGCCATGCGGATGTTGAGGCGGCGCTGCACGGCACGGAAGATCAGCACGTCGTTGAAGTCTTCCTTGGCCAGTTGCCCGCCAATATCGGGAGGGAAGTAAGTGGTGATCTGTGCCTTCTTCTGCTTGCCGACCCCGAGGATTGACCGGAGGCAATAGCCCTGCTCATCCTTGGCGAGCCCGAAATGCCGCTGCAGCAGCGGCGAGGCTTCCTTCTTGTAGGATTTGATCTTCAGCGCCGCGTCCTTGGTGAAGGCCGCCATGTCCGCGAAGTTCTTGAAGGTCCAGCTCAGTGTCACCGGCGGCGCCGCCGAGGTGACCACGGCGGGCTTTGCCGACCGCTTCTTGATCAGCCCGTCAGCCTCAAGATCGCGCAGGGCCTGACGCACCGTGATCAGGCTGACCCCGAAACGCTCGGCGATCATCGCCTCCTTGGGCAGTTCGCCGCCGACCGGGAACGCACCGGAGGTGATCGGCTCGCGCAGGATGTCGGCGAGCTGCCGATAGAGCGGTCCCTGGGCGCGCGCCAGCGGGCGCTTTGGCAACAGGTCGATCGTGGTACGAAGTTCGTTCATATACTCAGCCAGCCCCTTGGGTGCGGCTATGATAATAGCACGATCCACGGCATGCGAACGGGCGCGTTCACTTCGTCCCCCGTGTAAGGCGGGAACCAGCGGCCGTCCATGCAAACGCGATGCCATCCCCGAGAAAGACCGGCACCCATCGAGGGCGAGGATGTGGCTATGCCAGAAGCCGCAATGGCTGCTCCAGGTAGGCCTTGAAGCGCGTCAGGAACTCCGTCGCCGCCTCTTCGCTGACCTCGCCGGCATCGAATGACAGCAGGCATTCGCCGCTGCCCGGGCCGACGGCCAGCACCAGCCGCATAGCGCGACCAGGCCGTAGCGGCATCATCACCGGGCGGATTTCGGAGGCGACGAGCAGTTTCAGCGACATTGCCGCGGCGTCGGCTGATTGATCGCCACCGGCCGCGATCGAAGCCAGCCGGCGCGCCCGCAGCGGGCCCAGCGAGCCCTTGCGGATATCGGCGAACACCAACTGCGCACGCTTCTGTTCGAGCGCCACCGGTGCGCCGGGGAGGCTGGTGGTCTCCGGCACATCGTCGAGGGCGCAACCGGCGGCGCGCAGCACCACGTCTTCGAGCTCGAACGGCGTATCGGCTTCGGCGAAGCCGGCCAGCAATCGCGTCAGCGTTGCGAGCTGGATGGTTGCACCAAGCGCGGAGGCCTGATGGGCGCTGGCGGCGGCCAGCGCAGGGGGGCGGGCGGTGAAGGCGGCGATATCGGCGGCGACGATGCGGCCGTTCGGGCCGGTGCCCCTCAGCGCATCCAGCGACAGGCCGCGCTCACGGGCCAGCCGGCGGGCGTAGGGCGAAATGGCGCGGCGGGTCTGGAGTGTGGTGGCGACCATCAGCGCTCCAGATATTCGCGGTTGACGCAGTTGGTGAGGCGGCCCTCGGCGATGTAGGCGTGCACCACCTCGATCGACTTGAGCCGCAGGTCGACCATCGAGGCCGGGCTGTAGAAGGCAGCGTGCGGGGTGACGATGAGCCGGTCCTTGATCCACGGCTCGCCGGCCCGCCAGGCGGCCAGCAGCGGATGATCGAGATCGCCGGGCTCGTTCTGGAACACGTCGAGGCCGGCTCCGGCGACCGCGCCGGAGCGCAGGGCGGCTTCGAGCGCGGTAAGGTCGACGATCGGGCCGCGGGCAGTGTTGACGAGGATCAGGCCGGGTTTCGCAGCCGCGAAGGCGGCTTCGCCCAGCAGGCCGCGGGTTTCGGCGCTGAGCGGGGCATGCGCCGAGACGACATCGCTGCGGCCCATCAGTTCGGCGAGCGAGTGAACGCGCTCATAGCCGGTGGAGAGATCGACGCCGGAGCTCAGATGCGGATCGTAGAACACCACCTTCATGTCGAAGGCGGTGGCGCGGCGGGCGGCGGCAAGTCCGATGCGGCCGAGGCCGACGATGCCGAAGGTGGCGTTCTTGTGCCGGCGGATCAGCGGCGCCTTGTTGAAGTGCCAGCCGGCGGCGCCGGTCGCGGCGATGGCCGTGGGGTAGGTGTAGGTGCCGCGGGTCAGCGCCAGCATCAGCGCGATCGCATGGTCGGCGACTTCGGTGGTGCCGTAGTCGGGGACGTTGCAGGCGGGGATATTGCGGGCACCCCAGCCGGCGGTATCGATGTTATCGAAGCCGACGCCGGAGCGCACGGCGATCCGCGCCCTGGGAAAGGCGGTCGGCGGCAGCGGCACGTTGAGCGCGGCGGAGTAGTTGATCACCGCATCGACGCTCTCGGCGACGTCCGGGTCAATCGTCGCCGCCACGTCGATGCTCGAGCGGGCGATAACGAACTCGACGTCCGGATAGTGCTGGCGCTCGATCTCGCCATCGTCCGGGTTCTGCCAGTTGACGCACAGGATCTTCATCGTTTCCCCCCGCTGCCTTGCCGGCAGTCCGTTACTTGCGGATGCCGCCGATGCGGCCGCCCATCGGCACGACCGCTCCGACCGGCTGGTCGATGGCGCTCAGCGTGCCCGAAGCCGGCGCCTCGATTTCCACCACTGCCTTGTCGGTTTCGATCTCGGCGACGACATCGCCTTCGTTCACCTGGTCGCCGACGGCCTTCAGCCATTTGACCAGTGTGCCTTCGGACACTGTGAGGTCGCCGAACGGCATGTTGATCGG
>Ga0123337_10004565_pt1 | contig 14033 bp, 13 predicted proteins | sample frozenSSSSmetaG_FD_89792 | JGI IMG/M metagenome (GOLD analysis project Ga0123337, IMG submission 89792) | Glacier valley bacterial and archeal communities from Borup Fiord, Nunavut, Canada, to study Microbial Dark Matter (Phase II) -... | ecosystem: Environmental > Aquatic > Freshwater > Ice >... | reverse complement strand
GAGGCTGCTATGAAACGCCCGGCGGCACGCTCATCATGGCCGCTCACCGCGAACTGGAAGCACTCACGCTCGATAAAGACACGTCGCATTACAAGCAGCGCCTCGCGCTCGATTACGCGGAGATGGTATACAACGGCCTCTGGTTTACGCCTCTGCGCGAAGCCCTGGATGCCTTCTTTTCAATAGTGAGCGAAACCACCACCGGCGAAGTCACGTTGCGGCTTTATAAAGGAAACCTGCAGCCTGTCAGCCGCAAGTCGCCCTTCTCGCTCTATTCCATGTCTATCGCCAGCTTCACCATGGGTGCGGATTATGACCAGAAAGATGCCCGAGGCTTCATCAACTTGATCGGGCTCCCCATCCAGGTCCGCGCACTCCAACTGCAAGCCGCGAAAGCAGACAAGAAATGAAGCTCTGGGGAGGCCGCTTCGAAACCGGACCCTCTGAAGTCTTCGAGCGCTTCTCCGGTTCGCTTCACTTCGATCGCCGCCTGATCGATGCCGATATCCGTGGTTCGCAAGCCTTCGCGCGCGCTCTCGAAGATATCGGCATCCTCACCGCCGAAGAGCGCGGCCAGATCTTCGATGCACTTGTCGCCATCCGCGCGGAAGCCAAAACGCCCGCGTTCTTCGATGGCGCCTCAGACGAAGATGTGCACACGCTTGTCATCCGCAAGCTCAAGGAAAAGGCGGGCGCGGTGGCCGATAAGATTCACACCGGCCGCTCCCGAAACGAACAGGTCTCGCTTGATACCCGGCTTTGGCTGCGCGATGAATGCGATCGTGTGGATGCGCTCCTCAAACAGTGGCTCGAAGCCCTGCTGGCCCTCGCTGAAAAATATCCCGGCGCCATCATCCCCGGTTACACTCACATGCGCCGCGCGCAGCCTGTTCTCTGGTCCCACTATCTGCTCGCGTATTTCGATATGTTCAGCCGCGATCGCGAACGTTTCAAACAAGCCCGCGCGCGAATTGACGTCCTTCCGTTAGGAAGCGGCGCACTGGCCGGAAGCGGCTTTCCCTTCAACCGCGAAGCCATGGCGCGGGATCTGGAATTCGCGCGCGTCTCCACCAACTCGCTCGACGTTTCCGCCGACCGCGATTTCGTGCTCGACTTCCTGTACGCCGCCAGTACCGCCATGCTCCACCTCAGCCGCCTTGCTGAAGACTGGATTCTCTACAGCTCTGAAGAGTTCGGCTGGATTGAGCTTGGCGACGGTGTAACCAGCGGTTCCAGCCTGATGCCGCAAAAGAAAAATCCTGATTCTCTCGAGCTCATCCGCGGCAAGTGCGGCAGCGTCATCGGTGCTCTCAACGCGCTCATGATCACGGTGAAAGGTCTCCCCATGACCTATAACCGCGATATGCAGGAAGATAAGCAGCCGCTCTTCCAGGCTGCTGACCAGCTCTCTGGTTCTCTTGAAATGGCTCGCGTCACGGCCGAATCGGTGACCCTCAAGCCCGCCGTTCCCGAAGCCGCCGCTGAGGCTAGCTGGACCGTCGCAACAGATCTTGCGGAAGCCCTGGCCCGTTCCGGAGTGCCGTTTCACCAAGCCCACCAGCTTGTCGGCAAGCTGGTTCTGCAAGGCAAAAAACCTTCCGAATGGACCGCTGAATCGCTCCACTCCTTCGCCCCGGAATTCACGCCCGAAGTGGCGGCGTTCTTAGATCCAAAGCAAGGCATGCGTACTCGCGAAGTAATGGGAGGCACTGGCCCCAAAGCCGTAGCCGAAGCTCTCAAAGCAGCCCGCGCCAGCCTTGCGGTATGAGTAAAAGCTATCGCCAGGGACAGATCCTGAAGCTCATCCGTGCCAAAGAAATTTACACGCAGGATGAGCTTGCCGCTGAATTGAAAATCCAGGGCATAGCCGCCACCCAGGTCACCCTCTCGCGCGACCTGCGTGAACTTCAGCTCTTCAAAACCGGCAGCGGCTATCAGGAGATGGGCAAAGCTGAAGATGACGAAAGCACGCCCCCGCTGGGCGGCTTAATAGCAGATTTTCTGCGCGATGCCAGACTCGCTCAAAACCAGGTGGTTCTCAAAACCGACCCCGGCCACGCCAGCATCATCGCCATTGCTCTTGATAACGAAGACTGGCCGGAAGTAGCCGGCACCATAGCCGGTGACGACACAGTGTTAATCGTCGCGACCGACAATGACACCGCCGCCAAGGTGCGCCAGCGCCTGCTGGATTACCTGGAGTAACTTCCCGCAGCAATCCGGATCGTTCCCACAACACGCCGCTTCGTCACGCGCATCTGCACCAGTTCTCTCTGCTCTTCCGCAGCGGTTGTGTAGGGGCTTGCGGCCAGCACTGCCGCGCCGCTGCGCTCTGCCGCACAAACCCGCTGAGCCAGAGAAGGCTCATAGAAAGCGTAGTAGCCAATCTGTTCCGCGGGGGCCACTACCAGGCAGCCGCCGCCCGAAAGTTCATCGCGAATTGCGTGTGCCGCCGCTCCCCAGTCTTCGGCCTGAAAAAACGTCTGCCGCACATCTTTCGCCAGCGCACCGGCCAGAAAAACGCAGACCAGCGACATTGCGATAGCCGAAGCCGATCCTGAAGCCGCAAGTATCAGCGGAGGCAAGCCGAACAGCCACTGCCGGGCCGCGAAGAAATATCCCGCGATAGCATCCGCAACCGGCGGACCCATCACTGAAGCTCCCATCACCCACTCGCTACCCGCCTTTCGTTTGCGCCAGCCCATCCCCGCCAAGATCAGCAATGGCACTCCGCACCAAAACCCGCCGCCTGTAAACTCTCTTACTAACAACAGCGGCGAAAGCTGGCTCCATGCAAATGAGTAAACCGACATGGACCCCTGCGCCGCCTGCATACCGCGCTGCACCAGCCACCACGGCAGGAAGGCAACTCCAGCCAATATAGCCGTTAGCGGATGAATCGCCAGCAGCGGAAAAATTGCGAAAGGGCTGGAATACACCGCGCCCAGCGCCGCCGCAATCCGCAGCCACCGCGAGCGCGCCCACCAGGCAAGCAATACAAAAAACAGCGCCTCCGAATACATGCGGCCCTCGGTCGCATACCGGAACAAAATGGGCACCGTCAGAAATAGCGCCACTGCCACGCGGTTCCATTTCGCAATCCGCGCAAACATCACGGCGCTGCCAATCCCGAACAACGCCGCAGGCAAGCGCACCGCCCAGTTGCTCCATCCCAAAGCCAGAATCGCCAGCTTCTGCAATCCCAGCGGCAGCGGTGCGCCGCCAGGAAGAATCTGCGCCCACTGAATTACTCCCGCCCATGTGCCCTGCCGCGCCCCGCTCAATTGCAGCAACTCATCGGCCCACAGGGGACGCACGCCCAACACGGCCAACACCACAACCGCGTAAACGCAAACCGCTACCTGAGCGAAAAGCTGATCCCCAGGCCGGTCGTGTAAATTAAATCGTTGGTTTTCCGGCCCGGTGCCGGGTTGCTCAAGTAACGGTTGCTCAGCGCTATGTTCCAGTTCAGCCATTTCATAATCCGCGTGTTAACCCCGATATCGCCGTTCATGCGGTAGTTACCAGTCTGCGACAAATTGTTGAACATGCGGAAAGTCTGTGTAAAAGCAGTTGCGGGCCGCAGTTTATAGGCGAAATCGTTCCCCCAAAACAATTCCGCCGAACTCTGCATATAGCTCTTCGCGGCAATGCTTGCTCCAAAGTTGCTCCGGTTATAATCAGCACCCGTCAACACATCCAGAAAGCCCCGTTCTTGTTTCCACAAGTGCAGCCCCAAGCCTCCGCCGAACGTCGCGCGAAGATCCAGATTCTGAAACCGATCGTATTCGTAGTTGTTAAACACATTCAAAAATAGCCGCGGCCCCACATTGCGGTCGTACCCGATGCCGCCCCGAATCGCCTGCGCCGTGTCAGCCTTCAAGCGGTTCACGGTGCTGGTTGATTTAATCGCATCCAGATGCAGAATCGTCTTGTCGTGCCGGGTCGCCCGCGCCGCTGCCAGAGCACCATTTACCACCTGCGTTTGCGAATTGCCCGTTGTCCCCGCAAGTCCGAACGTACCCGTCCCCACCCAGAGTTCATACAACCGCGGACGCTGCATCCGCTCATACATCCGTTGCTCCGCCGCGTTACGAATAGCCGTAATCTGGCCCTTATCCAAAGTCTCCAGCGTGGATTGCACCTGCTGCCCGTCGCGCAGCACCACCGTTACAGGAGCGGCTGCCGTCACCGTTTGCACCTGTTCCCACGGCACGGTGAGCGTACCCAGAAACTCGCTCTTCACCACGATTGTTTTCTCGTCTTTCTTTACAATCTCTCCCGTCACCCGGTCGCCATTCTTCAGAGTCACCTGGTCCGCACACAACCAACCCTCAACAGCCAAGATCCAGAGCACCAGCCCAATTACACGCATCTCAGTATTCTCCAACGGCCCGCCACGCCCGTCCAGCCGTCAAAAGCTACAATTGAGCAATTCATGACCGTCCGCTGTCTTGCCACGCTCCTCATTACTGCCAACCTGATGTACGCGGCTAAGAAGCCCGTCACCATTGACGACGTCATAAAAGTGCGTCCCACGCGCGGCGCCGGCGCTGTCACCTGGGCACCCGATACTAAGCACTTCGCCTACACCGAGGCCGGAAAGCTCTGGCTCTATCAAGTTTCAAACGGCAAGCGCCGCGAAGTAGTGGCCTGGAAATCTCTCGAAGACGCCGCCATGAAGCCCGTCACGCCCGACGTTGCCGATTGGACCAATCGCCGCGTCTCCTCGCAATCCCAGCAATGGTTCCCCGATAGCAACCGCATGCTCGTCAGCTCGAGTGGCGACCTGTTCCTGCTCGATACCGCAACCGGCAAATTCGACGCGCTCACCCACACCACCGATATCGAACAGGATCCCAAGCTCTCACCCGATGGCACTAAAGTTTCCTTCCGCCGCGGCCATGACCTCTACGTGCTGAACCTCGCCTCGAAAGCCATCACGCGCCTCACGCAGGACGGCTCAGAAACTCTGCTGAATGCCGAGCTTGATTGGGTCTATCCGGAAGAACTCTCGCTCGGCACCGCGCACTGGTGGTCGCCCGACAGCAAATCCATCGCATACCTGCAAATGGATATCGGCCGTGAGCCCATCTTCCCGCAGGTCAGCCTCCTCAACACCCGCGGCCAGCTCGAACCGGAGCGTTATCCGAAACCCGGAGATCCGAATGCCGACGTCCGCGTCGGAATCGTGCCCGCGTCTGGCGGCCCCACCAAATGGATGGACCTCGGCGAAACACGCGACCATCTGCTCGCCCGTGTCAACTGGCTCCCTTCGAGCGATCGCGTCGCCGTCGAAAAGCTCAATCGCGTTCAGAACCGCGTCGATCTGCTCTTCGCCGATGCCAAAACCGGCCAGTCGCAAACCATCATTCACGAAGAGGACCGCACCTGGGTCAATGTCAACGATGGCCCACAGTTCCTGCAGGATGGCTCCGGTTTTCTCTGGTCCAGCGAGCGGGAAGGCGGCTTCCGGCATCTGTTCCTCTACGGCCTCGATGGCAAGCTCCAGCGGCAGCTCACGCACGGCGAATGGGAAGTAACGCGTGTCGCAGCTGTGAATGAAAAGGAGCGCGAGATCCTCTACTTATCATCCGAAGCCAGCCCACTCGAACGGCAACTCTACTCGGTCGATTTCGACGGCACCAACAAGCACCGCCTCACTTCGTCAGAAGGTACGCACGTCATCTCCGCCTCTCCCGATGGCACCGCCTATCTAGATACCCACTCCAGCCTGAAGGCCGCCCCCGAAACCACCTTGCACACCGGCAGCGGAACACAGACCGCAATCTTTCGCGAAGCGGACCACGCCAGTGAGCGCGATTTCGAACTCCTCCCAACAGAGATCCACAACTTCCGCACTCCCGATGGCACGCAGCTTTTCGCGCGCCTCATCAAGCCTGCGAACTTCGATCCAAAGAAGACTTACCCGGTTATCTGCACCGTCTACGGCGGTCCTCACGCACAATCGGTCAACAACGCTTGGGCAGGCATCAATTGGGACCAGGCGCTCGCCCACAAAGGCTTCATCGTCTGGCAGGTGGATAACCGAGGCTCAGCCGGCCGGGGGCATCTTTGGGAGGCGCAGGTCTATCACAACCTGGGCGCGCTGGAACTTGAAGACCAGAAGGCCGGAGTCGAATACCTGAAGACGCTCCCCTTTGCTGATACCGCGCGAATGGGGCTTTACGGTTGGAGTTACGGCGGCTACATGACGCTGTACACCCTGACTCACGCGCCCGACCTGTTTCGCGCCGGGGTGGCCGGTGCGCCAGTGACAAGCTGGAAGAATTACGACACCATTTACACGGAACGCTACATGGGCCTTCCGTCAGAAAACGTGGAAGGCTACGCAAAAAGCGCGCCCACAGCCAGTGCGGGCGCGCTCAAGGCGAAGCTGCTACTCATTCACAACATCGAAGACGATAACGTTCACTTCCAGAACACCTTACAAATGGCCGACGCTCTGGAAAAAGCCAACCGCAAATTCCAGATGCTGATCTATCCGCAAAAAGCGCACGGCGTCACCGGCCCGGTGCGCCAACATCTGCTCGAGTCCATCACTGAGTTTTTCGAACAGAACCTGGCGAAATAATTACTTAACGCCCCGGCTGCCACCACCCACATTGCCACCGCCGGAAAATGTTCCCGCGGAGGGACTGGCAGCAGGCGCCCCGGACGATCCAAGTGAACTGCCACCGCGTCCAAAGCCGCCGGTATTGCTCGCGGCTGCCGTATTATTGCTGAAACCGGAGTTTGCGGTGCGTCCAAACGATCCGCTCTGGTCGCCACGGCCGCTACCCAGTGCGCTGCCCCCGCCATAGTTGTTGTTGGTGCGCGCATTCCCGTAGTATCCATTGCCATAGCCGTAACCGTACGGCAAATAGGAGTACACAGAGTAAGGGCTGAAGTACCCGTATCCGTAAGGGCTCCAGCTCACGCCACGGCCCGGAATATAGGTATACATCGAGTAAAACGGGTTGTAGTACCACCCCCCCGTTGACCAGGACGAACCGGCATCCTTCAAAGTCTTCGCGGACGAAACGTTTGCAGCCGCCACATATTCGCTACGCCGCCGGCTCCAGCGCGTTAGCGCGTCGCCTTCCTTTGCATCGAACTTCTCCATCGCCAGAGCCGCGGTAAACGGCAGCAGGCGCCCCGCCTTCACACTTACCAGATTGCCTTGATAAAAAACACTAGCCTCGCCGTGATAGACCTTCAACTGAGCGGGCGTGCTCTCCATCGCAAACACGGAACTCTTATGTACGCGGATTTCATAATCCCCATAGACCAGAGTGACCGCGTTCTCTTTCATCGGATCGTCAGATTCCACCACCGCTTGCCCGGAAACCAACTCCACACGGGTCGCGCTGAGGCGATTGTCAATCAGACGAACCGCACTGTTCTCGCCCACGCGCAAAAACACGCCGGGTGTGAGCAGAATCTCCACACGTCCTTGTTCCGTGCGCAATTCGGAATGCTCCTTCCAATCCGGGAATGTCCCGAATTTTTGAACTACTGGTGTCCCATCGATCGAAACAGCACCTTCCGCAAGGTGCACGGTGCCGGAATGAGCGGAAATAACGGTTTGGGCACTTACAGTTAGCCCGGAACAGAGAAGAATTGCAGTAACGTTTGCGAAACGCATGAAAATACCTCTTATGAGTGAATCTTCCTCTTAATTGCAAGAGGTGTCAAATGGAGGGAATTTTCACAGCCTGACAATCTTGTCCGATTGCACGTTCTTAAACGCGTTTCTCGTGTCTACAATCAACGGAGCTTTCTCCAGCACCGCCTTGTAATCGAACGCGGAATGGTCCGTCACCACCACCACGCAATCGGCACTGCTGAAATCGTCCTGGCTCTTGAACTCCAAATCTTCCAGCTTCATGGAGGGCACATGCGGGTCTGTATAACTGATTTTCGCGCCGCGCCGGAGCAGCAGCAGCATAATGTCGATCGCCGGCGATTCCCGCACATCGTCAATGTCCCGCTTGTACGAAACGCCATAGATGTGAATCCGCGAACCCTTAACCGGCTTCGAATGGTCGTTCAGCGCATTTTGAATCTTGGCGACCACAAAATGCGGCATCTGCCCATTAATGCTTCCCGCCAATTCAATAAAGCGCGCCTCGATCCCAGCCTGCTTCGATTTCCACGACAGGTAAAACGGATCGATCGGTATGCAATGGCCACCCAGCCCCGGGCCGGGGTAAAAAGGCATAAATCCGAACGGCTTCGTCGCCGCTGCTTCAATCACTTCCCACACATTAATGTCCATGCCGTCGCACATGATCGCGATCTCATTCACCAGACCGATATTGATCATGCGGAACGTGTTCTCCAGCAGTTTCACCATTTCGGCTACCTGCGTCGAACTCACCGGCACTACATTCTCCAGAGCCTGCTCGTAAAATACCCGTCCAATATCCGTACAAGCAGCGGTGGTTCCACCAACCACTTTCGGAATATTCTTTGTCTGATATTTCGCATTCCCAGGGTCCACGCGTTCCGGCGAGAAACAAAGAAAAAAGTCTTCGCCCACTTTCAGGCCGCTTTTCTCCAGCATCGGCAGCACCAATTCATCCGTCGTGCCCGGGTACGTGGTCGATTCCAGAATAATGAGCATGCCCTTATGAAAATACTGGGCAATTTCCTGCGTAGCCGCAACAATGTAACTCATATCCGGATCTTTTGTTTTCCGGAGAGGCGTCGGCACGCAAATATTTACCGTGTCCAGCTCGGCAATTACCGAAAAATCCGTCGTGGCCCGCAATTTACCAGCGTCCACCAACGCCTTTAGCTCTTCAGAGCGAATGTCGGCAATGTACGATTCACCCGCATTCACCCGGTCCACTTTGGAAACGCTCAGATCGATGCCCGTTACGGAAAACCCTGCTTTGGCGTATTCTACGGCCAGCGGCAGACCAACATAGCCCAGCCCAACGATGCCCACCCGCGCCTTACGCGCCTGAATTTTCTGGGCCAGCACTTCGCTTGTCATCTATCGCATCTTCTCATAGTGAAATGTTCCTTCCGCTACAATTTCCGCGGGTCCAGTAAGCCAGATCGTCTCTCCCCATTCCAGATCCAGGGTGCCCGCGGGCGTCAGCACCTGCCCCCGCTCAGCAATCAGACCTCGCCGTACCGCCGCTGCGAACGCCCCTGTTGACCCCGTGCCGGAACTGTTCGTCTCCCCCGCGCCGCGCTCCCAAAAACGCACCTCAATCGCGTCCGGCCCTGCCTTGCGCACAAACGACACGTTTGTTCTGTTCGGAAATCGCTCGTGGCGTTCAATACGCGCTCCCAAAGCGCGCCAATCGAAATCGAAGTGCTCCACCATAACCGCGCACTGCGGGTTGCCAACATTGACCAGAGTCGCGTCGTGCCCTTCCACGTCCGTCCGCTCCTGTTCGAAAACAGGTACCCCCATATCCATCTGGAACCAGTATTCCGGCCCTGCCTTGCGCAGTAGAGTGAGGTGTTTCGGCCCTGCGCCCGTTGCAATCGTCATGGAATTCCCCGAAACGCCTTGCGCAATCAGGAACGCTGCCGCACAACGCGTTCCGTTGCCGGAAAGCTCCGGCTTACTGCCGTCGGAATTGTAAAGTTCAATCGAGGGCTTATCGTCTATCACCATCCAACCATCCGCGCCCACGCCTGTATAACGGCCGCAGATGGCCCGCGCAAATTCCGGCCAGCCGTCCGCGGGCGCTTCGTGCCGCCAAGTCAACAGAAAATCGTTCTTTGCCCCGTGGGCTTTCGTAAAAGGGATTGCTGTCATGGAAGAATGTTGGGCGCTTTCGGGGAACGCCGGTAGATTTGTAAGACTGGCGCGTTCGGCACCACAATGTCGTGCTGCAACTGGTAATCCAGGCCGCTCAACCGGGCCTTATCCACGGCAGTTTGGGTATCGTCACCCGCAAAGCAAACCGCCCACCGCGTCCAAAGAAACAGGTCCGGTCGCACCGTGACAGCCTGAAAGAGCGGGCCGTTGTCCACCGTGAGTACGTCCCGGAACGGAATTCCCATCCGCCTGTAAATGCCCATCACATCGCCGGCTGTCGAATAGATAGTCTGACCTGGTTTATATTCGGCGCCCAACAAGCGTACTGCTTCCGCCGTCCAGGCCCGCCGCGCTTCGGAGTTCACTTGAGATTCTTTCCACGTCACCCAACTTTCCGGGCGCGGGAACATCAGCCACTGCCCGGCACAAATCAGAATTACTATAACGGCCCCAAACCCTCGCGCCGATTTCGGCAACACCGCCACCAATGCCGCGCAGGCAAATGCCGCAAACGGCAGCAGCACCAACCCGTAGCGCGTGTTGTACCAGGAGTGCATCAGCGAGGGCACAAAAATCGGCGTGCCCCCGGAAGAGTGCATGCTCCATAGATAGAAAACAGCCGGTAAAGCCAGCAGCAACAGCGGCCATGCCGTTCGCTTAAACTTCAACAGCGCGGCGGGTATGCAAATCCATGCCGCCCAAAACAGTGGCGTGCCCAGATTCAACTGGGCAGCCGTGAAGTAATATTGCGCGGCCACCCGCCAATCATGAAGCCCGGGGTAAGGCTTGCCCCCCTGGATCGCCCGCGGCGACCCGGCTCCGTTGTAAAACTCAAGCGCGTTATCGAAAACCCAGTAGTTATACCCAAGCCAGAGTAGCGGACCCAGCCCGGCAATCACACTGAAAACGAATGCCGTGCGGAACCGGTGCTCCTGGGCAGTCACGTAAAAGAAAACCGCGGCAAACGGCAGCAGAAACCACCCTTCATAACGAATCAAGGTACCTGTCGCCGCGCAAACTCCGGCCAGTATCGCAAAGCGGGCCTGGCGCGTATCTGCGAACGCGGCAGTAGCATAAAACAATCCACAGAACGCCGCGAAAAAGACCGGTTCCGTCATCGCGGTCGATTGCAGATAAAGAGCGTTCGGGTTCAACACAAAAATCGCTGTCGCCGCAAACGCAGCGCTCGCCATTCCGAACACGCGCCGGGCCCCTGAGAACAAAAAACACGCTGCCAGTACAAAGCACGCCGCGGAAGGGATCGATCCCGCCAGGCCGGTGCGCCACAATTCCGTGGACCGCGCAAACGGGATCATCAGAATATGCGGCAGCGGCAGCCACACCGTCCCCAACTGGTCATATCCGGGAGTCCGCGAATCCATCACGCGCCGCGCAATGTTCAGGTGTGATTCCGCATCGCCGTAATAGAGCAGCGACCCGTTTGTATAAAAAAACCACACCGCCGCCGCGCTGCACAACGCCGCGAAAATCGCGATGGCCAGAACCGCCGCGTTAGAAGTCGGTGCAGGTTTTAAATTCGTGGAACCGCTCGTCGATCTCCGCCCGCGAGAGCGTCCTGAAGCGGTCCGGCCCGAATTTTTCACAGCAGAAGCTCCCCATAACCGATCCGTAAATCACCGCGCGCCTCAAATCGGCATCATCGATCTCACCGCGCGTTGGCGAAACCCCGCGGCTAGCTAAATAGCCGATAAATCCGCCCGCAAAACAATCACCCGCCCCGGTCGGATCGAAAACCTCTTCCAGCAGATAGCCGGGCACCATAAAGTGTCGTCCCCGCGCAAACAATAGTGCTCCGTACTCACCGCGCTTGATCACCAGCGTCTGCGGACCCATCTCATGAATCACCTTCGCGGCTTTTTGCAGATTGTGCTCGCCTGAAAGCATCCGCGCTTCACTGTCATTAATCAGCAGAAAGTCCCATTCGCGAATGGTCGGCAGCAGTTTCTCGCGGTGATCCGCAATCCAGTAGTTCATCGTGTCGCCGCCCACCAGTTTGGGCTGGCGCATCTGCTTCAGCACATCCAGTTGCAGTTCCGGCTGAATGTTGCCAAGCAACAAATAGGGCTCTTCGCGGTAACTCTCCGGCAGCTTCGGCTGGAAATTCGCAAAAACGTTCAGGTCCGTAACCAGCGTTTCGCGATCGTTCATATCCGGCGAGTACTTGCCCTTCCAGAAAAAAGTTTTCCCCGGGACGCTTTCCAGGCCCTCTAAATCGATTCCGCGGCTGCGCAGAAACTCAGTATCTTCAGGTGCGAAATCATCGCCTACCACGCCGACAACGCGGGTATGGGTGAAATAGCTCGCGGCCAGCGCGATATAGGTGCAGGCACCGCCAAGTATGCGGTCCACCTTACCATGAGGAGTTTCAACGCCGTCATACGCGACGGAGCCGACGACAACAAGAGACATCTCTGAAGTTTAGCCGGAACCGCTGAGATTTGTATGGCGGCGTTACACTCTATGTAGGTGCAGATGATGTCCGATGGCCAAATACTAACAATTGCGCTAACACTAATCGCAATCTTCGCTGGTTCGTGGTTCAACAACAGCCGCTTCGGCGATACAAACAATCGGATTTCTGATCTATCGAATAAACTGGACACGAGAATTACCGATCTTCGGGATGTGCTCAGAGCGGAAATGCGTCTCGAATCGGAGCGTATGATCCAGAAAATCGATGCTGTCTTACAGCAGCTTGGCAGTCACGAAACCCGCATCACTCACCTGGAAGAACGTTAATCACTTCTTCAGCAAGGGTGCCAAATACCGGAATACGGTAGCTGCCACTTTCTCATTGCCTGCTGCCGTAGGATGAATACTGTCCTGCTGCATCAGCCCCGGCCCGCTGGCGGCAACACCCTGAAGCAAAAACGGAACCAGAACAAGCTTGTACTTTTTCGCCAGATCTGTATAAATGCTATCGAAGGAGCGGATATACTCCAGACCATAATTGCGCGGAAGCGTAATTCCAGCCAGCACCACCTTGGCACCGCCCTTTTGCAGCGCGACAATCATTTGCTCCAGGTTCGCCTTGGTCCCACTTACGGGCTGGCCTCGCAACCCGTCGTTGCCCCCGAACTCCACAATCACCACAGCCGCATGCGCAGCCACCACATCGCGCATGCGTTCAACCCCGTCGGTGCTCGTATCGCCGCTCACCCCCGCATTGATTACGCGATATCGGTATCCTTTCGCATCGATCAGCTTCTGTAAATAGTCGGGATAACTCTTGCCCGCTTCCGCCCCGAAACCCGCTGAAAGACTGTCGCCAAATGCCGCCACCGATGGACGGATATCCGGCGTCACAGCTCCCGCGGCACTCATAGCGCTCAAAGAAAACACATGAATCCATTTCATAAAAAGCCTCAATTTGCGCCTCGATGTCATATTAAAAGAAAGGAGAATATTATTCCTCAAGCCATCATCTCCGTCTCTGATCTCACGCGCACCATTACGAATGGTGCACACAGCGTCGAAATTTTGAAAGGCATCAACTTCGATGTGCCGGCGGGTCAATTCGTTGCAATCATGGGAGCCTCGGGCAGCGGAAAAAGTACGCTTCTAGGCTTGCTCGCCGGTCTTGATTCGCCTACAACGGGCCGTGTCATTCTCGATGGCGAAGACATCACCGGTCTAGCGGAAGACAAACTGGCTGTGATTCGCGGGCGTAAAATCGGCTTCGTTTTTCAGTCTTATCAGCTCATTCCCACTCTCACCGCCCTTGAAAATGTTCTGCTCCCCGCCGAACTCACCGGGCTCAGCCAAGGCGCAACGGCTCGCGCTCTCGAACTGCTGGAACGCGTGGGTCTCACCTCCCGCCAGGGCCATTACCCCGTGCAGCTTTCAGGCGGCGAACAGCAGCGTGTCGCCTTAGCCCGCGCCTTCATGGTCCAGCCGCCCATCCTCCTTGCCGATGAGCCGACAGGCAATCTCGATAGCGCCAACGGCTCACACATTCTGGAACTGCTGATCGATCTGAACCGCCGTGAACGCACCACTCTCGTGCTGGTCACGCACGATGCCGAACTCGCGCGCCATGCCGATCGCCGCATCGTCCTCAAGGATGGCCTGGTCATCAGCGATGATGACTTGGCGCTCGCTGAACGAATGGAGACAAGTGCCCAGCCAGCTTCGCACGTTCGCTAACATTGCCTGGCGTGAATCGCGGGCCTCGGCCGCCAAATTCACCTTCGTCATTCTCGCCGTCGCGCTCGGAGTTGCTTCG
>Ga0123337_10004564_pt1 | contig 14037 bp, 16 predicted proteins | sample frozenSSSSmetaG_FD_89792 | JGI IMG/M metagenome (GOLD analysis project Ga0123337, IMG submission 89792) | Glacier valley bacterial and archeal communities from Borup Fiord, Nunavut, Canada, to study Microbial Dark Matter (Phase II) -... | ecosystem: Environmental > Aquatic > Freshwater > Ice >... | reverse complement strand
GAACGGCCGCAACATCAATGCGTTAGTTTCCGAACGCCTGACCGATATCGGCGGGGGCCCGACGTTCTATAGTTGTCTGGTGGAAATAGAAAAGATGCAAACTGAAATTCTGGAGGCCGCGGCCCATGCGTAAGCTGGCGCTACTGGCGTTGCTCGCTCTGGCTTCGGGCTGTAAGAACAAGGACAAGGTGCGCGTGCTGACGGAAGAGGAAGCACCGCGAATGGCCACCATGCTCACCATGGCGGATCCGCGGGCGCCCACGCAGCTCCTGATCGGGTTCTACGCCTTGGAAGCTGGGGGCTGGCGCTGGACGGCCGGGCACTTCACGGTCATCCTGCGGCCGCCGCGTGACGCCGCGCAGGTGGGCGCGGTCTTGAAGCTGAAATTGACCATCCCGCAGGCCGTGCTCGATCACGTGAAATCCACCGCCATTACGGCCACCATCGGGGGCACGGCACTTGCGCCGGAAACTTACACCAAAGCAGGCGATTACGAATATGTTCGCGAGGTGCCGGCCGCCGCGATTTCGTCCGATTCCGTCAAGGTCGATTTCACTGTAAGCAATTTTTTGGCAGCGGGCGTTGTGGAAGGCCGCGAACTGGGCGTGATCGCGACAGCTGTCGGCTTTGAACACAAATAGATTTCAGTTCCGGTTTCGGCAGGAGAGGGTACAAACCGCCCTCGCGTTCGCATTGCCCGTGGTGTTCCTATTCGCGGTGTACTGGGCCGGCTTAAGGAACTGGTTCGAGCAGGATGATTTCGCGTGGCTGGGTCTGCACACTCACGTGGACAGTTTCAGTACCTTTCTTTCCGCCATGTTCACGCCCATGGCGCAAGGGACGATCCGGCCCTGGAGCGAGCGCGGATTTTTCCTGCTCTTCTATGCCCTGTTCCAATCGAACGCGCTGCCTTATCACATAGCAGTCTTTGTAACGCAGGCGGCAAACCTGGTTCTGCTGGGTTTGATCATGCGGAAGCTGACCGGCTCCCGTCTGGTTGCCGCTGCCGCCCCCATTTTGTGGACCGCCAATTTCGCACTCTTGACGCCGCTCTGTTGGGTATCGGATTACAACCAGATCCAGTGCGCGTTTTTTCTCCTGCTAGCCTTTCTGCTTTATCTGCATGACCGCTACTGGCTTCAAGTTGCGGTCTTCCTGCTGGGCTTCGGGGCACTGGAACTCAACATTGTGTATCCAGCCATCGTTCTTGCTTATGTGGTGACGTGCCAGTTTTCCCGGCGTCGCATTCTTCAGACCCTGCCGCTCTTTGCCGTGTCGGGCGCTTATTACCTGCTTCACACGTGGGCCGCGCCGCGCCAGAGCACCGGAATTTACGCGCTTCATTTGGATAAGGCGATACCCGCAACTCTCTGGACCTACTGGCGGTGGGCTATCGCTGCCGCGAATTCGCACCTGCGCACGTTCCCTATTCTGCTGTTTACCGCGCTACTGATCGGGTTTGTGGCATACCAGGCAAAGCGTAAAAACCGCCTTCCGCTATTTTTCCTGTTATGGTTCCTTATCACGCTTTCCCCCACGCTGCCGCTGCGGGACCACATAAGCGATTACTATCTGGCCATACCTGTCGTGGGCTTGGGCGCAATCCTTGCTCTGGCGATCGGCACCCCTTCGAGAACCATTCGTTTCGCGGCGATAGTGCCGGTTGCGTTGTATCTTTTTCTCCACGTGCCACTCGCGCGGGCGGGCACACATTGGTATATGGGCCACACGCGCGCTGTCCGGAGTCTGGTCTGGGGGGTCAGGCACGCCCGTGAACTTCATCCGGGCAAGACAATCCTGCTTACCGACATTTCCGACGATCTTTATGTAGATGCGATTGCGCACTCTGTTTTCCGCACGCTGGACATTTCCGACGTATATCTTGCGCCCGAACTGATGGAGCAGGTGGACCGGCTCGACAAAGCAAACCCGGATCGATATAGCTACATTCTGCCCGCCGGTCCGACTATTCACGCCTTGCAAAAAGAAATTTTAATCGTCTATTCGGCCCGGGGCGAACACCTTCGCAATATCACTTCTTTATACGAGCGGGCCGCGGGAAACCGTTACGGTTGGGATGAAACAAAAAATTTACCGCGGAGACTTGACGCGGGCTCTTCTTTGATGGCATACTTGCTCGGTTCGACATGGTATTCTCCGGTGGGAACATTCCGGTGGATGCCGTCAACGGCGTCTTTTCGAATAGGCGGCCCGCGAACTTTTGAGGATAAGCTCACGCTGGCAGGATACTGTCCGCCTGAGCAAACTGAATCCGGCCCACTGGTTTTTTCCGTGGCGGTGGACGGAAAAGTGATTTCCGAATCGACAATCAGCAAACCGGAGACGTCATTTTCTCGTACGTTTGTCTTGCCGCGTGATTTGGTGGGCCGCGAATCGGTCGAGGTCACAATCGCGGTGAATCGGACGCTCGATAGAACTGAGGGCTCGCCCTTGGGTCTGGCTTTTGGTGTGTTTGAGATTCGCTGAATCGAAAGTGGTTATCCGGAATCCCTTCTTCTGAAGAAAGCTTTTGAGAAAAATAAAGAAGAGTTTCGGAACTTGCAACACACTGTTGTGTTTTGCTGAAAGCCTCTTAAGTAACGTAGGCGGAAACGCTTGCGTGTTTGGCACCGGGATTGCTTCCGGTGAGTGCCATGACGGAACGCGTGAAACTTTTTTGCGCAAACTTCGTCAGAATGTTCGACACGTTTTTATAAGTTCTAAATAGCTATTAGTTGAATCGAGGAAGACACGACCATGACCAAGATCGAATTGCAAAAATATAAGGCAGTGCTGGAGACAAGGCTTAAAGAGCTTTCTGACGCTCTGCGTAACCGCGAAGATATCGCCATTGAAAAAACGCCCGACGCGCTCGATGAAGTGCAGCTGGCAGGGGAACGCGAGCTTGCGATTCGCACGCTCGACCGTGAATCAACACTACTGCGCCAAGTCCGAAGCGCGCTCTCCCGTATCGCCGATGGCTCTTATGGCACCTGCCTGCATTGCGAAGAAGACATCAGCATCAAACGGTTGAATGCCGTACCGCAAACGTCTTACTGCATCACCTGCCAGGAAGCTGCCGACCGTAACGAGTTCGATGCCAACGAAACCATTGAATTCGCTCACGCCGCCTAAACCTGTAACTTGCTTCGATTGAGTAAGAGAGCTCAGGCTCACTTACTCAATTGGAAGTGATCCCCACCACGGACACCATCCTCCCCGCCTGTTCTTTTTCCCTTCTAAAACTCCAGAATTGTTCCGCTTGGCAAACCGTGCAGAGTTCGTTTCGTAAAATCTGCGTTGGGCTTACACCAGCCTGTTCCAACTGCCTGGCGTTGATCGCCTGCAGATCCAGGTGGCGTTTGGTGGTTACCTCTTCGAAGGCCGCGTCGAATTTAGAAAATTCGCGAGCCACTTCCGGCCCCACTTCAAAACAGCACTTCTGAATCGCGGGACCCATGGCCACTAAAACATCAATTGGGTTCGTTCCGGAAAGTAAACCCATGTCGCGAAGGGCCACCTGTACGATGCATTGCGCGCTTCCGCGCCAGCCCGCGTGCACGGCCGCGACGCATTTATTTTTCAAATCGACCATCAGAATAGGCAGGCAATCGGCCGTCTTGATTCCCAATAACAGTCCTGGCGTTTTGGTGACAAGAGCATCGCCTTCGCCGGCCAAACCAGGTTCGGTCACCGTGATGACTCTCGCACCATGAACCTGCTTCATTAAAATGGGTTCGTTTTTGCAAATCGTCTCGCGCGTGCCGAAGCCCCATTCGAGCCACGACGCGCCCCTTTCGGGCACCATCCATCCTTCCTCCGATCGGATCGGGTCCATCGTTCAGGCGGGGTTCTGCGTCTGCGCGATTCTTACCTGGCGCTTGAACTCTTCAAGCATCGTTTCATCCAGACGCACCTGGGTCGGTTTTTTTACCAGCGTGGTCATCCGATCGATTTTGTCCTGCAGCTTCATCAGCGCATAGAACAGATTCTCCGGACGCGGCGGGCAGCCTGTGACATAAACGTCCACGGGAATGATCCGGTCCACGCCCTGCAACACCGCATAGGTGTTGAAGGGGCCGCCCACGCTGGAGCACGCGCCCATGGAGATCACCCACTTCGGGTCTGGCATCTGATCGTAGATTCGCTTGAGTACCGGCGCCATCTTAAGCGTCACCGTACCGGCGACAATCATCAAGTCCGCCTGGCGCGGGCTGGGCCGGAAAACTTCGCTGCCGAAACGCGCAATATCGAAGCGCGAGGTGGTGGAAGCAATCATCTCAATCGCGCAACAGGCCAAGCCAAAACTCAACGGCCAGAGTGCGGATTTGCGCGCCCAATTGAATAGGTGATCCACGGTGGTGGTCACAATATTCTGCTCGAACTGGTTTTCCAGAAGCCCCATTTACTTCTATTGTAGAGAGTTTCCGAATCGCCCGCCCACTGCGGTGGTAGTGAAACATCGCTCTTCTATCGCCCTTGCCGCCCTTCTGGTATGCGCTCCAGTTCTGTCCGCATCCAGCTTGGTCCGGTTCCATGTCACTTACCCGGTTCCCGCCATTCCGCATGGCCAGGATTGGAAAATCGTTCTTCCTCCGGAACCCGTCATTCCGCAAGTGCGCTTCTCCCTTGAGGAAGTGATGAGCATTGTTCCACAAATGCCGCCCATACGGCACGATTTAACCATTATCGAATTCGGTTCGAGTGCGCGCGAAGAGAAGCAGAGTTCTCTAGCCACTGCCGGCTGCCTGATTGCGGCTTTAATACTTCTGCTTGCCGGTTACGACCTGATTCCGCGCGTTCACGCCAGCACCTTGCGCGTGCGGTCTTTGGATCTTAACCAGGACTTGTTCAGTTAAGGAATCTTTGTTTTAGCCGTTACACTGATTCTTAATGCAATTTCAGGAATTAGTGGAGGCGCAAGGCCACCTGATCGATTCCCACATCATGGAAGAGATCTTCGACAAAGTGGTGGAGTACAACAGCCGCTTTGAGGTAGAGGAGTTCACCATCGGCCGCACGAACGGAGATCGTTCGTACCTGCGGCTCAAAATTGAATCGCCCACCGCCGACGATATGGAACACCTGCTGAGCCAGCTTCTGGCTCTCGGCTGCTCTCCAGTGGATTCTGGCGATGCACAATTGCGCACAGTGGACCGGGATACCTGCGCTCCGGAAGATTTTTATTCCACCACCAACCACCGCACCCAGGTTCGTTTCGCAAATAAGTGGCTAGATGTGGCGAATCAGCGTATGGACGCTCTGATTGTGGTGAAGGACGGAGAAGCCCAATGCCGCCGGCTGCGCGATGTGAAAGCAGGCGACCAGGTGATTGTGGGAATGCGCGGGATCCGCGTGATTCCGGAAGCTAAAGAGCGCGACCGCTCTTCGTTTTCTTTTATGTCGAACGACATTTCCTCAGAGCGCCAAGTGGAAACCGCCGTTCGCCAGACAGCGGCGGTGATGCGCAAAATGCGGGATCAAGGCTTGAAGATCATCGCCGTGGCCGGTCCGGTTTGCGTTCACACGGGTGGCGCGCGAGGCCTTTCAAAACTGATTCGCGGAGGCTACATCGATGCGCTCCTGAGCGGCAATGCCCTGGGCGTGCACGATGTGGAATCGGCGCTGCTCGGCACCTCGCTCGGAATCCGCATGTCCGATGGCCGCCAGGAAGAGCATGGCCACCGCAATCACATGCGCGCGATTAATGCCATCAATCACTGCGGCAGCATCCGCTGCGCGGTGGATCAAGGGCGGCTCAAATCCGGCATTCTTTTCGAATGCGTTAAGCACGATGTTCCGTTTGTGCTGGCCGGAAGCCTTCGCGACGATGGCCCGTTACCCGACACCATTACCGACATGAACGCCGCTCAAGAAGCTTACGCGCAGCATCTGAAAGGCGCTGGAATTGTGATTTGCCTGGGGTCGATGCTGCACTCGATTGCCACGGGCAACATGCTGCCCAGCTGGGTGAAAATCGTTTGCGTCGACATTAACCCCGCCGTGGCCACCAAGGTGAGCGACCGCGGCACCGGGCATGCCGTCGGTGTAGTTACCGATGTCGGGCTGTTTCTTGAAGCACTCTCGAACGAATTGTCATGAAGAAAGAAAAAGCATATACCGATGAACATGCCGCGGCCGGCATAAACGCGCCGCTTCCCGAAATTGAGACCTGGCCGAATCAGTACCCTGGCTATGAGATTGAAGTGGTGGTGGATGAGTTCACGTCCATCTGCCCCAAGACCGGTCTGCCGGATTTTGGCGTATTGACGCTGACCTATATTCCCGACAAACTATGCCTGGAATTGAAGTCGCTTAAAATGTATGCGCTGGCCTATCGAAATTTGGGCATTTTTTATGAAAACGTGGTGAACCGATTTCTTGAAGATGTGGTGAGCGCGTGCAAACCGAAGCATGCGCAACTGACCGGAGAGTTTAGCTCGCGCGGCGGACTGCATTCGAACATCACCGCCACCTGGTCCAAGAATAAACGTGGCAAGTGACGAACAGAAGCTGGAAGAACTTCGCGAGTTAGTTCAAGGCATTCGCGACCGCGTCCGCACCCGGTATCCGGAAACATCCGCCTCAGTGGGCGAAGCAATCACCGTACCGCTGGCGGATCTGATGCCGGTAGTCCACGCTCGCGATGCCGCACAGGGCAAGGCGGCTGCGATCGGCGCTGTCAATCCGCGCCGCGGCGGTCTGGCGAATCACGCGATCCAGTTCACCAAACGCACCGTCTCGCGCGGATTGAACTGGTTTGTGCGCGATCAGGTGGTTTTCAACCAGAGTGTGATTACCTGCGTGGAAACTTTGATGGAAGCTGTTAACGATCTGAACCGTTCCCTGGTTTCGTTAGGTATCCAAATCGGCGAACGCATGGAGCAGGACCGCCATGCGGCGGAGCCGGCTCTGGCCGAATTGCACGCCCGCGCCAACCAGATCACGGCCGATTCTTACGCCTTGCGGCAGCAGATGGCGCCTTTACCCGGTAAGTGGGACCAGCACGTGCGGGATACACAGATTCGCGTGGATACGGCGGCTGCTCTGGCGGAGCAGCGGGCGCTAGCGGCGGAGAAGCACGAGCGTGAAGTACTGGAAGCTCAGCATCGCGATTTCTCGAAAGCGCTGGAACTAAGCGTCAATAAGATTCAACAACAGCTCTGGCAGGATATGGAGCGCATCCGTCTGGAATTCGAACGCGTGATTCACTCTGAGCTGCGCACAGTACGCCAGCGCGGTCTGATGGCTGCCGTTTCGCCCTCGCCGCAATTGTCACTCGATTACCCCGCGTTCTCCACGCGTTTTCGCGGTTCCGCGGAGCATGTCAAATCGGGGCAACAGTTTTATGCGGAGCGCTTCCGGGGCGCCCGCGAGGTGATAGACCTTGGCTGCGGCAACGGCGAATTCCTTGAAGTGATGCACGGGGCGCAGATCGCAGCCCGTGGCGTGGATGCTAGCGCGGAATCCGTTGCGGCCTGCAAATCGCGTTCTCTCGAAGCAGAGCAAGCCGATATGTTTCAGTGGCTGGCAGACCAGCCGGACAAATCGCTGGGTGGAATCTTCTGCTCACAAGTGGTGGAGCACCTGCCGCCCGCCCGCGTTTCGGAGCTGGTTCATTTGTGCGCCGCAAAACTGGAACGCAACGCCCTGCTGGTTTTTGAAACGCCCAACCCCGAATGCCTGGCCATCTTCGCCACGCACTTCTATCTGGACCCAACCCACACACGCCCGGTGCCGCATCCGCTGCTGGCGTTCTATCTGCAGGAATCCGGGATGGGTGCTATCGAAGTGGTGAAACGTTTTCCCGCAGCCGATTCGTGGCCGGAACTCAATCAGCTACCGCCTGAGGTGCGCGATCGGTTTTTCGGCGGCTTAGACTACGCGATCTTTGGCCGCAAGCTTTGATTCCATCTTGGCCGCGAACCGCCCGACATGCACAATGAAGCGTTCGTGCGTTCCCTCGCCAATCGTCTCCTGGGAATCCCTCGCCGTCACCTTGAAGGTGACGCGCCGTTCGTCGACCGACAAAATTTCGCTTCGAAACACGACGTCCATGCCGATGGGAGTCGCGCCTAAATGCTTGACTGAAACCACCGTGCCTACGGAATCGTAGCCTTCCTCCAGCATGGGCTTCAGCAAGTTCCGGCTGGTGATTTCCATGTGCTGAATCATCTGTGGAGTAGCGAGCACGCGGCCGCTCGCCACCCCCAGAAAACTGATTGCGGTCCGCTCATCGACAGTTAACGTCTCTTCGCGGACAGCGCCGATCTGGATCAACCTTGCATTCCCGCGATAACACCGCGCATGTAGGCAAAAGATTTCTGCATACCTGGCATGGGATTGTCTGCCTCGATCTCGTATTCCAGCGAACACACGCCCTGGTAATTGATCTTTTGCAACTGCCGGAAGATCGCCGGGATGGGTATCTTGCCGTCCCCGACGGGCACCAGGCTTGCTTTGTCCGTGAAGTCGGTCAGGTCTTTCATGTGCAGTTCGTGCAAACGAGGCCCGGCTTCGGCTATCGATTCGACAACGTCTTTGCCGGCGCGCACCGTGTGACCGATATCGATGCAAAGCCCAACACGGGGATCCATGCCCTTGATTACCTCAAGGGCACTCTGCGGAGACGGATAAAATTTATCCTCCGGACCGTGATTGTGGATTGCAACTTTGATGTTGTACTCCTTCACCAGCTTTTCGATGGTGCCCATGTTGGTGCGCGTGGGCGCGATGATCATCATGGGGAACCCGCAAGCTTTTGCGTAATCGAACATGGCGCGAAGTTTGGGTTCCTCCTCAGAGTTCATGGTGATGTTGCCGCCGCCAACCACGGTCAAACCGGCATCATCAAACATCTTCCGGCCCATCTGTAACTGCTCTTTCGAATCTTTATAGGGAAGATGGAACTCTTTTATGTCGCAATACTTGACGTTCAGGTCTTTGATGTTCTGAATCGCCACTTCGCGGGACAGCTTGCGGAAAGAGTAGGTCGCAACACTCAACTTGATGTTCGCCGTATCTTTGGCGGGCAGCATTTTGGCTGCGAATGAACTTTGAGAAGCGGCGGCTCCACCCGCGGCAGTCAGTAAAAATCCTCTACGATCGATGGGCATGCCAACGATCATATAACGGACTAGACGTCGACGCTGTCGCCCGAATTGTCTCCGCCGGCATCGCTATCATCGTTGCTGGAATTATCGCTGGAATTGTTGCTGCTATCGTCTGAGCTATTGTTATCGGAATCGTCATCGGTGTCTTGATCGTCTTTGTCCGAGCCGTAGTTGTTCACCGTCTCGTTCACTACACCGCCGCCGCCGTAACCGCCGCCGGAGCCACCCATACCGCCGCCCATGAAACCGGAACCCATGGGGCCACGGAAAAAGTGATCGGCAATGGCGGTCCCGACAAAAGCGCCGGCAAGCCCGGTCAGCAGACTGCCGCCGAAACCCATACCGCCGCCTCCAGTCCCCGGGGCACCAGTGGAGCCGAACAAGCGTTCGAGCGTACCCGGTTGACGAACTTCTGCACGGGTAGCCGCGCGGGCCAGTGCCTGCGGGTCATCGGCGGCAGACGCGGGAGGACGCTCCGACAACGGAACCGCGTTCGTCAATTGCTGCAACACCTGTCGGCGTTGTTCCGGTGACAGCTGGGCGAAAGCTTCCTGGTGCGCCTGTTCAATGGTCTCCGGGGGTGCGGTCTTCAGCATGTACTGATATCGCGCAATGGCCTGCTGGTCGGCGGATTGAGCAGGAGGCACCTGCTGCTGTTGTTGTTGTGGGGGGTAATAGGGCTGCTGCGGTGCCTGTTGACGTTGGGGTTGTTCTTCGTGGCCGAACAGTTTATCTAGAATGCTCATAGGGTCCTCATTTACTAAGACGGATTTCGCCTCACTTTAAGTTCAAGCATTCTTGCTTCCAGTGACGACACCCGTTCCGACAGTCATGGAATGAGGCAGCGAGGCCAACAATCGCTTCGTCAATCTCTTTTCCATCTCAGCGAGATCCTGTTTCGTTAGGGCGCTCAAGTCTGCCATGGCTACTGCGATAATTGTCCCATGTCTGAGTACACTCGTCTTTTAGATATTTCCGTGCCGGCGGACACCGTTTTCGCCTATATCTCGAATCTCGCAAACTTCCCGCATTACCTTCCTACAGTGCACCAGGCTGAATCGATCGGTGAAGGCCGCGCCCGTTTACACGGGGAGGCACAGGGCCATAAATACACCGCCGAGGGCAACTATAAAGTAGACGCGAAACTCCGCACAATGGCGTGGGACGCCGATGGTCCGCTGGGTTATTCGGGGTCGCTGACGGTTCAGCCGGGCGATGTGGAAACCAGTTTTTCAGAAGTTACGCTGACGTTGTCTTATGCCAACTCCACACCATCTGACAATCCAACTGACCGCGATGAGCAGATTCTGGAAGGCATTGACCGCACACTTCGCAGCATTCAGCAGCACGTAGAGAAGAAGTAAATCTATACTGATAAGCAATATGCGGCAAATCGCGCTTTTCTTTGCGCTGGCACTCTCACTTTCCGGGGCAAAACGTCCCATTGCTGAAACCGACCTTTATGCGTTTAAGTGGATAGCCGATCCACGCATCTCGCCCGATGGTTCGCAAGTGACCTATACCCTGGTCACGGTAAACGAAAAACACGATGGATATTCCACCGCGCTGTGGATGGTGCCTTCCGCGGGAGGCTCCCCTCGCCAGGTAACAGCGGGCCCACGCGACACAGCACCGCGATGGTCGCCCGACGGGTTAACCCTCGCTTTCACGCGGGCAGGCGAGAAGGATCCGCCTCAGATCTACCTGCTTGACATGCGAGGAGGCGAGCCGCGCGCGCTGACAAATCTGGCCAAAGGTGCGGCGAATCCTGTGTGGTCGCCGGATGGGCACACAGTCGCCTTCCTCTCCAGTTCCGATTCGAAGCCCGTCGATAAGAAGAAAGATGAAGACAAGAGCGATGTGCGCGTCATCAATCGCGCCGTGTACCGCTCGAATGGCGCGGGATATGTGGATTATGAGCGCGTCAGCCACATCTGGACGGTTGTAATTCCCGCGGAACTTGGCGCTCCCCCGCCGGCGAAACAGATTACCGATGACAAATTCGAAGAAGCGTCCATTCTGTGGTCGCGCGACGGGCGGGAGCTGTATTTCAGTTCCGATCGAATTGCTGAGGCTTACTATGAGGCACCGCATAGCGACATCTACTCGGTTCCGGCGGTTGGCGGTGAGATGCGCAAGCTGGTGAGCGTGGATGGCGGTACGCGGGCCATGTCCCTCAGCCCGGACGGCAAGCAAATGGCATTCATCGGAGCCCTGAATGGCGACCCGATTAAATCGTACAGCCAGCCGGATCTCTGGGTTACGGCTTTGGAACCTGGATCGAAGGCTCAGAACCTGACCTCAGATTATGATTTCGATATCGGCGGCGGCATCGGTGGCGACCAGGCACCGCCGCGGGCTGCCGCGCCTTCCCTACCCTTTTGGAGCAAGGACGGCCGCTCGATTTTCGTTAGTTCGGCCGAGAAAGGCCGGGGCAATCTAAAGAGGATCGACGTGCGTTCCGGTAAAGTTGAGCCGGTTACGGAAGGGGATTGGGACGTGTACGGCTATAGTTCCACCGCCGATCAATCGCGCACTGTTCTTGCGATATCCACCACTACATCGGTTGGCGATCTGTACCTGCTGGACGGCAAAGCGAAGAAGCCGGTCCGGCTGACGCAAGTGAACTCAGAGCTGTTCAGCCAACTGGACTTGCCCGCACCGGAAGAACTCTGGGTGAAAAGCTTCGATGGCCGCATGATTCAGGCCCTGGTGCAGAAACCGCCGCAGTTCGATTCCACTAAGAAGTATCCTGCAATTTTGAATATCCACGGCGGTCCGCACGCCACCTACGGCTTCAACTTCTTTCATGAAATGGAGTGGCTGGCCGCGAAGGGCTATGTGGTGGTTTACCCGAACCCACGGGGCAGCACCAGCTTCGGGCAGGAGTTCGGCAACGTCATCCAATACAACTACCCCGGCGACGATTACAAAGATTTGATGGCCTGCGTGGACGCCGTGATCGCGAAGGGTTGGGCCGACCCCGACCGGCTTGGCGTTACCGGCGGCTCCGGCGGTGGAGTATTGACGAACTGGATCATCGGGCATACCAACCGCTTCAAAGCGGCCGTCAGTATGCGTTCGATTGCGAACTGGGCCGACTGGTGGTATACCGCTGACTTCACTCAGTTCCGGCCCACATGGTTCCGCGGCGCTCCCTTCGACCAGGAAGAAGACTTCAAAGCTCGGTCTCCCATCACGTTCGTGAAACAAATGAATACCCCGCTCATGTTGATCGAAGGCGGTGAGGATTACCGGACGCCACCCAGCGCGGGCGGTGAGCAACTCTTCCGGGCGCTGAAATATCTGAAGAAGCCGGTCGTGATGGTGCAGTTTCCGGGAGAATCGCATGAGCTGTCCCGCTCCGGCAAGCCCAGGCACCGGGTTGAGCGGTTGGACCACATTGTGAGCTGGTTCGATATTTACCTGCAGAACAAGCCCGCCAAAACCTATGAGGTCTCGGAGTGAATCTGACCGATCGTTTTATCGTTAAGGGTGGCAAGACGTTCAAGCTCGCGAAGCGCGATCCGGACGATACGGCCCACGTCAAGCACAAGAGCGATGCCGCGGAAGAAATGCTGAAGCTGGTGGACAAGCTGGACCACTTGCAGCAGGTTCTTTATGCGGAGCACAAACGGGCGCTGCTGATTATTTTGCAGGGCATGGACGCTTCCGGAAAGGATGGCACCATCCAGCATGTGATGAGCGGCGTCAATCCGCAGGGCTGCGATGTGACTCCGTTCAAACAGCCGACTTCGCGCGAACTGGATCATGATTTTCTGTGGCGTATCCACCAAGCTGTTCCAGCGCGCGGAATGATTGGGATATTCAACCGGTCGCAATACGAAGATGTGCTGGTTGTGCGTGTACATGGGCTTGTCAGCAAGGATGTCTGGCAGCGCCGGTATGAGCAGATCAATCAGTTCGAAAGCATGCTTGCGGAGAATGGAACCACCATTCTGAAGTTCTTTCTGCACATGGGCAAGGACGAACAGAAGAAGCGCTTCGATGCCCGCCATGACGACCCGGACAAGAACTGGAAATCTTCACCATCCGACGAAGCAGAGCGCAAATATTGGGACGATTATCAGGCCGCCTATCAGGACGCGTTGGCGAATTGCAGCCAGCCGAATGCGCCATGGTTCGTAATTCCGTCTAATCGGAAGTGGTTTCGAAATCTCGCCATTTCTCAAATTATTGTCGAAACATTGGAACGCATGGATCTGAAGTATCCGAAGGCGGATAGCCCGGCACCCAACACTGCCGGGAAGAAGTAACCGTGGACGGCCGCAATCGCGGAGAAAAATAACAGGATAGACGTGCCGAGCCAGACCGCTTGACGGTTGGGCATGTACCGCTTGTGCGCAAGCCAGAAAATCAGCAAGGCGACGCCAAACCAGCCCGCGAAATTGAGAAGAGGCACACCGTAATACGGACCGCCGGATTGCCACTTCCAATACCCCAGAAAATTGGCGGCCAGCGGGTCGATTACGAGATCGAGTGCAGCCATCACCGCGGCGCTGAAGACGATTCCAAGCCGCAACTGCCGCACATACAGAAACAGGATCATCCAAGCACCGGAAACTACCAGGGGCACGCCGAGCAGCACGGGGGCCAGTACAGGCGTGTACCGATACTGTCCGAATGGATATCCGGAGACAACTCCGATGGCTTCCGCGAGGAAACCAATTGCCGCCGCCAAAGCGATGGCACGCCAGTTGGGCCACTCGCTTCGAATGGCAATCGCTGCTGCCAACGCGAGAAATACGGGCGCGGCCCAGGCCATGTTGGCGGGCGTGCCCCCGGTAACTGCGTGGCTCCACACGCCGCCGAGCCACAGGAACAGGTAAGCCCCCCAGAGCAGGCGGCTTAACGGATCAGCCGGCATGTAATTTCAGCGGACAGCAGCACGGTGGGCGTGCCG
>Ga0123337_10004562_pt1 | contig 14039 bp, 14 predicted proteins | sample frozenSSSSmetaG_FD_89792 | JGI IMG/M metagenome (GOLD analysis project Ga0123337, IMG submission 89792) | Glacier valley bacterial and archeal communities from Borup Fiord, Nunavut, Canada, to study Microbial Dark Matter (Phase II) -... | ecosystem: Environmental > Aquatic > Freshwater > Ice >... | reverse complement strand
GGCTTCTGACGATCCGCAACGCTTGCGCACCTATGCCACACGCACGGGCTTGCCGGGTCAGACGAAAAATAGCATCACGCAGTTGCCGGTGCTGGAACGCGAACTCTCAGAGGCGCGCCAGCACGGCATCGCGCGTGACAATGAAGAACTGGAACTGGGGGTGCGTTGTATGGCGGCAGGCATTTACGACGATCAGAGCATGTTGGTAGCAGGGCTGTCGATTTCAGCGCCTGCAGACCGACTTGACGAACACTGGCTGCCCAAACTGCAGGCAACTGCCAATCAGATTTCAGCTGCGCTCGGTTATAAGCCCCGGTAAACAGGGCGCCGCCTTAGCCGTTAATGTTCTTTGATGACGCGCTGATGTTCACTTTGCGGTCTATCACAGGGCTGGACTCTACCCAGCGGCGCACGCGCTCCGCATCCCCCAGGCGACTCAGCTTGCCTGCCGAATCGAGAAACACCATGACCAATTTTCGGCCTGCGATTTTGGTCTGCATCACAAGGCATTGACCGGCTTCCGAGATATAGCCCGTTTTCTGCAGACCAATATCCCACTCAGGATTCTTCACAAGACGGTTCGTGTTGTTGTACTGCAGCGTATGGCTGCCTACCGCAACCTGGTAACCCGTAGAGGTGGTTAGTTCCCGAAGCACGGGATCACCGTGCGCAGCGATGACCAGCACGGCCAAATCCTGCGCGCTGGACTGATTCCGGCTGGAAAGGCCCGTCGGCTCCACATAGCTGGTGTCGTGCATGCCCAGCATCTTTGCTTTGGCGTTCATCAGGGTGACAAACGTTGCCAAACCTCCCGGATAAGTACGACCCAAAGCATGCGCCGCACGGTTCTCGCTCGACATCAGGGCCAGATGCAACAATTCGCCGCGCGTCAGTGTGGTACCGACCCTGAGCCGGGACCGGCTGCCTTTTTCGGTATCAACGTCATCCTGCGTCACCGTGATCATTTCATCCATGGGCAACTTGGCCCCGCTAATGATGACGCCCGTCATCAATTTCGTTAACGATGCGATCGGTAGCACCGCATGGTCATTTTTACTGAACAGTACTTCCCGCGTGTCCTGGTCGATCACCAAGGCGACGCTGGATTTCAGATCAAGCAGGTCCTGCGCGCCGTGCAGACCGGCCATCTGGCCAAAGGAAAGTTTGGCGGGAACAACAACAGCCGCAGCACGAATAATGGTTTTACTTTTTGTGGCAGCGGTAAACCGGACGCTTTTGCGCGTTGAAACAACTTTTTTGGACGCAGTTGTTTTGGTGACATGCGGTTTTTTTACAATCGCGCGTTTGGCCGTCACCGCGTTGGCTGCCGGCACTGCAAGCGCAGCAGACAAAGCCAGGAATCCAAAGATTTTTAATGCCCGATTGAAAATCTGTTTAGACATGATGGGAAGTGCCAGCTTGAGGTTGCGATAAAAGGGATGCGTGGAGTGTATACAGATAGAAAAAGTCATGCAATATCAAAAACTTGCGTGACTTTCCTAAAAACGCTCTTAATGTCGGGTCGATGTGAAGGCTCAGGCCACGATCTGTACCCAAAAATCCATCTAAGTCATTGAATTTAAATGATTTATCTCAATGATTCCAGGCGTCAGCCCTGCGCAGCAACTCGATCAGCTTTACTTTGGAGTTTATTCAAAGCACTCAAATAGGCCTTCGCAGATGCCACCACGATGTCGGGGTCGGCACCCACACCGTTCACGACACGTCCACTGTTTTGCAAACGCACCGTCACTTCTCCCTGGCTTTCGGTGGATCCGCTAATGGCGTTGACAGAATACAGCACCATTTCTGCGCCGCTCTTGACATGTGATTCGATCGCTTTGAGGGAGGCATCAACGGGGCCATTGCCATCTGATTCGCTGGTAATTTCTTTGCCATCTACCGTGAACACAACGCGTGCCTGAGGACGCTCGCCGGTTTCGCTGTGCTGGGACAAGGACACGAACCCGTACTGCTCATTGTCCTGAGCGACGCTTTCATCACTCACCAAGGCAAGGATATCCTCGTCAAAAATTTCACTCTTCCTGTCTGCAAGGTCCTTGAACCGGGCAAATGCATGGTTGATGTCCGCTTCGCTTTCCATCGCGACGCCAAGCTCCTGCAAACGTTGCTTGAACGCGTTGCGGCCACTCAATTTGCCCAGCACGATCTTGTTGGCGGTCCAGCCCACATCTTCAGCCCGCATGATCTCGTAGGTGTCGCGCGCCTTGAGCACACCGTCCTGGTGGATACCGGAAGCGTGGGCAAAGGCGTTTGCACCCACTACCGCCTTGTTGGGCTGCACCACAAAGCCGGTGGTCTGGCTCACCATGCGGCTGGTCGCCAGAATGTGCCGGGTGTCAATACCGACCTCAAGGCCGAAGTAGTCCTTGCGCGTCTTGACGGCCATCACAACTTCTTCAAGCGAGCAGTTGCCCGCACGTTCGCCCAGTCCGTTGATGGTGCATTCCACCTGGCGTGCGCCGCCAATCTTGACTCCGGCCAGTGAGTTGGCAACAGCCATGCCGAGGTCGTTGTGGCAATGTACGGACCAGATGGCTTTGTCGCTATTGGGAATACGCTCACGCAGGTTCTTGATGAAATTGCCGTAGAGTTCGGGAATTGCGTAACCCACCGTGTCTGGCACATTGATGGTAGTCGCACCTTCGTGAATCACGGCTTCAAGGACCCGGCACAAAAAGTCCGGATCGGAACGATAACCGTCCTCAGGGCTGAACTCGATGTCGCCCATGAGGTTGCGCGCGAAACGCACCGAGAGTTTGGCTTGCTCAAACACCTGCTCGGGCGTCATGCGTAATTTCTTTTCCATGTGCAAGGCACTGGTCGCCAAAAACAGGTGCAGGCGCCCGGAATTGGCGGGCTTCAGGGCTTCGGCCGCACGTGAAATATCGCGGTCGTTGGCACGGGCGAGCGAACAGATGGTGGCATCCTTGACCGCTTCAGCGATGGCCTTGACGCACTCAAAATCGCCGTTGGAACTCGCTGCAAAACCTGCCTCAATCACGTCCACCTTCAGCCGTTCAAGCTGGCGGGCAATGCGCAGCTTTTCGTCGCGGGTCATGGAGGCGCCAGGGGACTGCTCGCCATCGCGCAAGGTGGTGTCAAAAATAATGAGTTTTTCAGTCATGGGGCGCTTTCCTTAGGTTTCTGACGTGATGGCTAAAACTACAGCAGTGGCAAAACTAAACGGTTTGAAGATCTGGTATTTGCTGGCAGCTTGTTTCAGCATGATCAATTTCTCTGCATTTCAAAAAATCCAGCAACCCAAAAAAAACGGCCCGTTGCTGGTGCAAACGGGCCGTTGAATCAGGTGTACGCGTACGCTACCGTCTCCGCCCGTTGGCAGTTAGCAGTAGTGCTAGCGAAAGTTTTTTCATTTCCCGAATCTACCACAATTTATTTATGAAGTCCGCGCTCATCAGGCTCATCCGTCGAGGTTGAAATGACGCTGGTCTGCTGACCTTTGGCTTTGCGCCAGCCATACAGTACATATCCGGACAAGCCGTAAAGTACAAACAAGGCAAACATCACCGTCGGAGGATCAATATTGATGACAGCAATTCCGAGTGCAATCAGGACAATGACCACAAAGGGCACACTGCGCTTCATCTGCACATCCTTAAAGCTGTAAAAAGGCACGTTGGTGACCATCGTCAGGCCGGCATATAACATCAGTCCAAACGTTGGCCAGCGAACGTCCTGCCCGCTAACACCGGCTTCGGTCATCAACCAGATAAAACCAGCCACCAGCGCCGCCGCAGCCGGGGAAGGCAAACCCTGGAAAAAGCGCTTGTCGACCACTGCGGTATTGACGTTGAAGCGTGCCAAGCGCAGCGCAACGCAGGCGCAATAAACAAATGCCCCGATCCAGCCCCAGCGACCAAGGCTGGTCAGCGCCCAGATGTACGCAATCAATGCGGGTGCCGCTCCGAAAGACACCATGTCCGACAGGGAGTCCATCTGCTCACCGAAGGCACTCTGGGTATTGGTCAGGCGGGCGACCCGGCCATCCAGGCTGTCGAGCACCATGGCAGCAAATACGCCGATGGCGGCCTGGTCAAACCGCCCGTTCATGGCCATGACGATGGCGTAAAAGCCACCAAACAGGGCGGCCAGCGTAAACAGATTGGGCAGTATGTAAATGCCTTTGCGACGCTTGCGCGGCACGACCCCTTCCGTCGTTCGGGCGGATTCCTCGCCATCATGCATAAAAAGTACTCCTTAAGCACGACTGGTGCGCGCAACTAGCTATAAAAGTCATAGCATATTAAATCTTGAACTACCGGCACGAAACCCGGCTCCGCGCAAGAGCGCGCCCGTTGATCCTACCAGCCCGCAAAAACCAAGTCCGTTGTCTATAAGTTTGCATCCGCCAAAGAAAAAGCCGCGCAAGGCTTTTGCGCGGCTTCTTGCAGGATGAAACCTGATTAGACCCGAAATCAGTTACGCGTCTGGTCAACCAGCTTGTTCTTGGCAATCCAAGGCATCATGGCGCGGAGTTTGCCACCGACTTGCTCAATCTGGTGCTCGGCGTTCAAACGACGACGGCTGATCAAGGTAGGCGCGCCAGCGATGTTCTCCAGCAGGAAACTCTTGGCGTATTCACCGGTCTGGATATCTTTCAGCACAGCGCGCATGGCGTTCTTGGTGTCTTCAGTCACGATGCGTGGGCCAGTCACGTACTCGCCATACTCGGCGTTGTTCGAGATGGAGTAGTTCATGTTGGCAATGCCGCCTTCGTAGATCAGGTCCACGATCAGCTTGAGCTCGTGCAGGCATTCGAAGTAAGCCATTTCTGGCGCGTAACCGGCTTCCACCAGCGTTTCAAAGCCAGCCTTGATGAGCTCAACCGCACCGCCGCACAACACGGCTTGTTCGCCGAACAAGTCGGTTTCGGTTTCTTCACGGAAGTTGGTTTCAATAATGCCGGCCTTGCCGCCGCCATTGGCCATGGCGTAGCTCAGGGCCAAGTCGCGGGCCTTGCCGGATTTGTCCTGATGGACTGCCACCAGGTGAGGCACGCCGCCACCCTGCGTATAGGTGTTGCGCACCGTGTGGCCTGGCGCCTTGGGAGCGACCATCCAGACATCCAGGTCCTCGCGAGGAATCACGCAACCGTAATGCACATTGAAGCCATGCGCGAACACCAGCGATGCGCCCTGCCTGATATTGGGCGCCACATCGTTCTTGTAGACCGAGCCGATTTGCTCATCAGGCAACAAAATCATGACCACATCAGCGGCTTTGACGGCATCTGCCACTTCGGCAACCTGCAGGCCGGCTTTTTCAACTTTGGGCCATGAGGCACCGCCTTTGCGCAGACCGACGACCACTTTTACGCCGCTCTCGTTCAAGTTCTGGGCATGTGCGTGGCCTTGGCTGCCGTAGCCGATGATGGCAACCGTCTTACCCTTGATCAAGCTCAAATCGCAATCTTTGTCGTAAAAAACTTTCATCACTCGCTCCTAAATAATCACAAATAAATCAAAAAAAATTAACCACATCGGGTGCTGGCGCCGCAAGCGAGGCCCTCACGCCAGTATTGGCAAGTTCAAACTCTCAGAATTCGTTCGCCACGGCCAATGCCGCTTGAACCGGTTCGCACCGTTTCCAGGATCGCGCTACGGTCAAGAGCTTCCAGAAACGCATCGTTTTTGGATTGGTCGCCCGTCAGCTCAATCGTGTAACTCTTTTCGGTCACATCAATAATCCGCCCGCGAAATATATCAGCCATGCGCTTCATTTCTTCACGCTCCTTGCCGACTGCGCGGACCTTGACCATCATCAGCTCGCGCTCGGTGTAAGCGCCTTCAGTCAGGTCAACCACCTTAACGACTTCAATCAGGCGGTTCAGGTGCTTGGTGATCTGCTCGATCACGTCGTCCGAACCCGAGGTCTGGATGGTCATACGCGACAGCGTCGGGTCTTCCGTCGGTGCCACGGTCAGGCTTTCAATGTTGTAGCCGCGGGCCGAAAACAGGCCGACGACACGGGAAAGAGCGCCCGGCTCGTTTTCCAGCAAAACTGCAATGATGTGTTTCATAAGAAGATTCCTCTTTTCGCTGCCCTCCCCTGCGCACGGTAATGCGCAGACTCGGCAATCAATAGATTCGTCAGTTGACGGGGTGAATAAATGAAGGGGCGATACGGTTAGAGGTCTTCAGACCCCAGCAGCATCTCGGTGATGCCCTTGCCGGCCTTCACCATCGGAAACACGTTTTCCGTCGGATCGGTACGAAAATCCATGAACACAGTACGGTCCTTGAGCTTGCGCGCTTCGCGCAGCGCCGGCTCCACATCCTGCGGCTTTTCGATCAGCATGCCGACATGACCATAGGCTTCGGCGAGCTTCACGAAATTGGGCAGCGCATCCATGTAGCTGCTGCTGTAACGGCCGGAATATTCAATTTCCTGCCACTGGCGCACCATGCCCAGATAGCGGTTGTTGAGCGACACGATCTTGATCGGCGTGTTGTACTGCAGACAGGTCGACAATTCCTGAATGCACATCTGCACCGAGCCTTCGCCAGTGATACAGAACACTTCGGAATCCGGCTTGGCCAGCTTGATGCCCATGGCGTAGGGAATGCCAACACCCATGGTGCCCAGACCGCCGGAATTGATCCAGCGGCGCGGCTCGTCAAACTTGTAGTATTGCGCGGCCCACATCTGATGCTGGCCCACGTCCGACGTGATGTAGGTATCTGCGTCCTTGGTCATGTTCCAGAGCGTCTCGACCACGTACTGCGGCTTGATGACATCACCGGCGCCCAGGCTGTACTTCATGCAGTCCCGCTTGCGCCATTCTTCAATGGTGCTCCACCAGCCACCCAGCGCGTCGGCGTCGGGCTTGAGGCCGGATTCCTTGATCATCGCGATCAGCTCGGTCAGCACGTCTTTCACATCGCCCACAATGGGAATGTCGACCTTCACGCGCTTGGAGATGCTTGACGGATCAATATCGATGTGAATGATCTTGCGTTCATTCTGGGCGAAGTGCTTGGGGTTGCCAATCACGCGGTCGTCAAACCGCGCGCCAACGGCCAGTAACACGTCGCAATTCTGCATGGCGTTGTTGGCTTCCAGCGTGCCGTGCATTCCCAGCATGCCGAGGAATTTTTTATCGCTGGCCGGATAAGCGCCCAGCCCCATCAGCGTATTGGTACAGGGATAACCCAGCATGTCCACCAGCGTGCGCAACTCCTGCGAAGCGTTGCTCAGCAACACGCCGCCGCCCGTGTAAATATAGGGACGCTTGGCCGTCATCAGCAGATGCAAGGCTTTACGAATTTGCCCGGCATGGCCTTTGCGAACCGGGTTATAGGAGCGCATTTCAACGTTCTTTGGATAGCCGGCATACAAGGTCTTGTTGAACGAGACATCTTTGGGCACGTCAACCACCACGGGACCGGGCCGGCCGGTGCGGGCGATATGGAAAGCCTTTTTCATGGTCTCGGCCATGTCCCGCACATCCTTGACCAGGAAGTTGTGCTTGACGATGGGGCGGGTGATACCGACCGTATCGCATTCCTGGAAGGCATCAAGGCCAATGGCCGCAGTCGGCACCTGGCCGCTGATGATGACCATGGGGATGCTGTCCATATAGGCCGTGGCAATCCCCGTCACTGCATTGGTCAGACCCGGGCCGGAAGTGACCAGCGCGACGCCGACATCGCCAGTGGCACGCGCATAGCCATCAGCGGCATGTACTGCTGCCTGCTCATGGCGCACCAACACATGCTGGATCGTGTCCTGCTTGTAAAAAGCGTCGTAAATATGAAGTACTGCGCCCCCCGGATAACCCCAGATGTGCTTGACACCCTCGGCCTGGAGCGCCTTCACGAGGATTTCTGCACCCCGAAGTTCTTGAGGATTGGTTTGGGTCGCTGTTTGGGCCGATGCGGCTGCCGTGGAAGCGAGTTCCACTTTTGAAATTTCCATGATCAACCTTTGTGAATTTCTCTAACGAAATACCTTGGGTGCCTCTTGGCCCACTCTTGTGAAGCGGCGTCGAGACTTGAGGCCAAAACCATAAGCGAAGACATAATCCGCCGAGTCATGACCCGTTTGCCGTTTGAATTGCAGCTAGTATTATGACATTTTCGTGCTGGACAATGGATGCAGCGGCGCAAAAGGAGCCGGTCGCCGTGAGTCACAGTGCGATAATTTTGAGGCTGCGTGTTGAAGAGGCCGGCCTGACCGCCAGAGTTAAACAGAACATGCGCAAAAACAATAATTACAGCGCAGGACAACCCGGACCCCCCACCGTTGGCAACTGAACAAGAACTTTCCGACTTTCTGAAAAGCGTTGAAAAACGGGCTTTCAAGCGCAGCGTTTACCACGTGCGAGATGGTGAAGCGGCTCTCGACATCGTGCAGGACAGCATGATGAAACTCGCGCAGCACTATGGCGACAAGCCTGCCGCGGAATTGCCCATGCTGTTTCAGCGAATTTTGTCAAACACGACGCTGGACTGGTTTCGCCGCCGCAAGACCCGAAACGCCCTGTTCTCCAACATGAGCGACTTCGAATCGCCGGGGGCCGACGGAGATTTTGATCTTCTGGAAACTTTAGAGATCCTGACGAACTCAGAAGCTACAGAAAGCGCCCAGGACGCCACGGAGCGGGCGCAGACATTGCATCAGATCGAACTGCAGATAAAGGAATTGCCCGGTCGTCAACGAGAAGCTTTTCTAATGCGTTACTGGGAGGAGATGGATGTGACTGAAACTGCGATTGCCATGGGTTGTTCTGAAGGTAGTGTCAAGACCCATTGCTCCCGCGCAGTCAAGGCCCTCAGCAAAGCTCTGCGGGCTGGAGGTATAAAACTATGACGAACTTATTCACTAAAAGAACTGATGCCCTGCAAGACCGATTCGGTCTGAAAACCGCGTCTTATTTGTCGGCGGGTGCCGCCGACTTGCCTTATGACATTTCGGAACGCCTGCGTGCGGCACGCGCACAGGCTGTGTCTATGCGAAAAATCGCCAAGACAGAAACCGCCAGCAGCATGGTCAACACGGGCGGCAGCGCTGCACTGATGTGGGGCGCCGGTGAAGGCCTGAGCTGGTGGGCCCGTATTGGTGCAGTGCTGCCGCTGATTGCACTGGTGGTCGGCCTGCTGGCCATCAATTCGATCCAAAACGACAATCGGGCACAAGAGCTGGCTGAGGTGGACTTGGCGCTGCTGACTGACGAACTGCCTCCTGCCGCATTTTCAGATCCCGGTTTTCTCCAGTTCCTCAAGGCCACACCCCAGCCCTGACGCTCCAATGACCGCGCAAACCGCCGTTTTACACATTCAGACAAACCTCGGCCAGATACCGCAATTGATGCGCCGGGGTTCGGGCGCCTGGGCCTTGTCGTTTTTACTCGTGTGCACCAGCTTGCTGGCCTTGCCCGCGGTCAGTTTTGCGCAAGCCACCAAACCGGCAAACGCTGCCAGTTCTCCGGCGGCCGGCAAGCCCCTTTCAGCGGCACCCATCAAACCAGCGGCTTCCGGACCTGCGTGGTCCGAACTTACCCCTTTGCAGCAGCAGACGCTCAAGCCCTTGGCTATGAGCTGGAACACCATCAGCGAGGCGCAAAAGCGCAAGTGGCTGGAAATCTCCAAAAATTACCCCTCGCTGTCGCCCGAAGAGCAAGCTACCATGCGCAGCCGAATGACAGAGTGGGTTGCCCTCAGTCCCCAACAGCGCGCCCAAGCACGTCTTAACTTTGCAAAAACCAAAGAGCTCTCAAGGAAATTGACAACTGAAGAGAAAAAGGAAAAATGGCAAACTTATCAGGCTTTGAGCGCAGAAGAAAAGCAGAAGCTCGCGGCCAAGGCCAGCCCCAAGCCGGCGGGCGCCGCAATAGCGGTCAAACCTGTGGCACCGCAGAAGCTGACAGCAGTCCCGTCCCAGGCGGTCAAGCCAGCGTCCAGGCCTGCGCCTAAAATCAAACCATTACCCCTGGCGCCAGCCACCACGCACGCAACGCAGCCTACCGGCGAAAATGCCACCAACGGAACTGGCGCAGCGCCTCACCGCTGAGCCCGCCAAGGTCCACGGTTTTCCGGGTGTGTTCATCAATCGGTGCTACAGCCTTCGGCTAGCACCTCCTTATGGCTAAAAAAATTGACAGTAAATAGCACTCAAATCCCGTCGCTCACCAGGCGTATGGCCTGCTGGATGTACGAAGGCATGTTGATATTTGGCGTGGTCTTTATCGCCGGCTATCTGTTTGGCACATTGAGCCAGACCCGCAATGCATTGGACAACCGCCACGCATTGCAGGCCTTCGTATTTGTGATTTTTGGCATTTATTTTGTCTGGTTCTGGGCCAAAGGCCAGACGCTGGCAATGAAGACCTGGAACATTCGTGTGCTGGACGTCCATGGCGCGGCCATTTCCCAAAAACGGGCTTTGCTGCGCTATATGCTGAGCTGGCTGTGGTTTTTGCCGCCACTGGGCGTCAGCTGGCTGTTTGAGTTGCCCGGCAGCGAAGGTGCTTTGCTGACGGTCGGATGGGTGCTCGTCTGGGCGATTTTGGCGCGCTTTCATCCCCGGCAGCAGTTCTGGCACGATGCCTGGGCCGGCACGCAGCTGGTGACCTGGATGGCGCCCGCCAAAGACAAGAAAAAGACAAGCAAGACCGGAAATAGCGCAGTCGCGGCCCCTCTGCCCTGACATCAACACGCGACCAAGCTGCGAGACAATCCCTGTATGCCCCAACAAGTCCCGTTTTCGGCTTCTGAAAAGAACCCAGCCCCCCATACCTCACACACCAATGCCCCGGTGAATCCCCAAAAAAGCCGCAAAGGCCTGAGCCGCATCTGGCACGCCACGGGCTACTCCCTCGCCGGATTGCGCGCTGGCTGGCATGAAACGGCATTCCGCCAGGAAGCCATTGCCTCGGTTGCACTTATTCCTGCCGCTTTCTGGCTCGGCCGCAGCTGGATTGAGACCGTGTTACTGGCCGGGACGGTCGTACTGATCATGATCGTTGAGTTGCTCAACACCGGCATTGAAACTGCCATCGACCGCATCGGACCCGAGTGGCACGACCTTTCCAAGCGCGCCAAAGACATGGGCAGCGCCGCCGTACTGCTCAGTTTATTGCTCTGCGCCGGCACTTGGGCCATGGCGCTCTACCAAAGGTTTGCCGCATGAGCACCGAAATCCTCCAACGCAAGCCCGCTTTTTCTGTCTGTGTGTATTGCGGCTCGCGCCCAGGTGACACGCCCGAATTTGCAATGATGGCGCGCCATGTCGGCACCTGGATAGGCCAGCATGGCGGCCAACTGGTCTATGGCGGCGGCCACAATGGATTGATGGGCATCATGGCGGACGCCGCGCTGGCAGCAGGAGGCCGGGTGATTGGTGTGATCCCGAAGGCGCTGGTCGAAAAGGAATGGGCCCACACCGGCTGCACCGAATTACACATCGTTGAAAACATGCACGAGCGCAAGCGCATCATGGCCGAGCACGCCGACGCCTTTTTAGCGCTGCCCGGCGGCATCGGCACGCTTGAAGAATTTTTTGAAGTCTGGACCTGGCGCCAGCTTGGCTACCACGACAAGCCCGTGGGCCTGCTCAACATGAACGGCTTTTACGACAGCCTGCTGACGTTCCTGGGGTCGGCCGTGAAGGCCGGTTTCATGAACGACTGGCAAATGAACCTGATTCGCACCGGCACTGATGCGGAACCATTGCTGGAAGCGCTGGTGGAGGCAGCCGGCATGACGGCGCCCACGCTGCGCCTTGACCAGATTTAAGCGCAGCGCCTTGCTGCGAAATTAAACCGCCGATTCGTCTTCTTCGCCAGTGCGGATGCGCACCACGCGCTCCACGCTGGTGATGAAAATCTTGCCGTCACCGATTTTCCCCGTGCGTGCCGCCCGCACGATGGCATCGACACAGCGGTCCACGTCGTCGGTTTTAACCACCACTTCGACCTTGACCTTGGGCAGAAAATCGACCACATACTCGGCACCACGGTAGAGCTCGGTATGGCCCTTCTGGCGGCCAAAACCCTTGACCTCGGTCACGGTCAGGCCGGTGACGCCGCACTCGGCCAGCGCCTCGCGGACTTCTTCGAGTTTGAAAGGCTTGAGGACGGCGGTAATTTGTTTCACTGAAAATGTCTCCGGAAGTTCTGGGGTTTGAATACTGCAGGGCCTGAAAGGCTCAGGCACGGAATTTACTGGTTATAGGATAGCGCCAATCCTTGCCAAAGCTACGATGGGTCACCCGGATACCCACGGGCGCCTGGCGGCGCTTGTACTCGTTGAGCCGGATCAGCCGGGCCACGCGCTCCACCACCGCGCGCTCAAAACCGGCGGCCACAATGCTTTCCACGCTCTGATCGTTCTCCATGTAGCGCTCCAGAATCGCGTCCAGCACCTCGTAGGGCGGCAGGCTGTCCTGATCGGTCTGGTCTGCGCGCAACTCGGCGCTGGGCGGCCGGGTGATGATGCGCTCGGGAATCGGGCTGCGCCCCGTGCCATAGGGGTCATTTTCGTTGCGCCAGCGCGCCAGCCTGAATACGGTGGTTTTCAGCAAGTCCTTGATGACCGCAAAACCGCCCGCCATATCGCCGTAGAGCGTGCAGTAGCCGGTGGCCAATTCGCTCTTGTTGCCGGTGGTCAGGACAATGGGGCCAAACTTGTTGGACAGGGCCATCAAAAATACGCCGCGAATACGCGCCTGGATGTTTTCCTCGGTGGTGTCTTCGGCCAGCCCCTTGAACTCGCCGGCCAGCGAGGCCTTGAAGGCCTCAAATTCGGGGACGATGGACAGCTCGTCGTAACGCACCTTCATGCGCCCGGCCATGTCGCGCGCGTCAATTCGCGACATGTCGGCGGTGTAGGGCGACGGCATCATGACCGTGCGCACCTTGTCAGCGCCCAGCGCATCGACCGCAATCGCCAGCACCAGGGCAGAATCAATGCCGCCCGACAGGCCCAAAATGGCGCCGGGAAAACCGTTTTTACCCAGATAGTCGCGCACGCCCAGCACCAGGGCGTCCCACAGGTCGGCGTCGTTGCTTTGTTCGGGGTCGGTATTTGCTATTAGTTCAATAGCCGCTTGCGCCCGCACGGCCTGCGCTGCAAACAGATTTTGCTTGAAACTGGGGGCCCGGCCGGCCAGCCGGCCATCGGCCTGCAGCGCAAACGAGCGGCCTTCAAAGACGATTTCGTCCTGCCCGCCCACCAGGTGCGCATACACCATGGGCAGGCCGGTGGCCTGCACCCGCGCCTGCATCATCAGCTCGCGTTCGTCGCCCTTGCCCACATGGAAAGGCGAGGCATTGATCACCACCAGCAACTCGGCACCGGCATTTTTAGCCAGTTGCGCCGGCTCTTCAAACCAGGCGTCTTCGCAGATCAGCAGGCCAATGCTGATGGCGTCGTCACCTTCCCCGGCCTGAAACACGCAAGTGCCTTGCCCCGGCGTGAAATAGCGTCGCTCGTCAAACACTTGGTAATTGGGCAGTTCACGCTTGGCGTAGGATGCAACCACGCGGCCCTCGCGCAGCACCCTGGCGGCGTTGTGGCGCTGCTGCACTGCCACGCTTTTGGTGCGCAGGCCCTTGCCGCTGTCGCCCTGGGTCGGCGTGCCCACCACCACGCTCAAGCCTTTTAACCCAGCCAGCTCACGGGCCACCAGATTCACGGCATCATCGCAGGCTTGTATGAACGACGCTCGCAAAAACAGGTCTTCTGCTGCATAGCCGCAAATCGCCAGTTCCGGGGTCAGCACCAGCCGGGCACCATCCTGGTAGGCCGTGCGGGCCGCGTCAATGATTTTTTGTGCATTGCCCGGCATGTCGCCAACGCAATAATTCAATTGGGCAACGCAGATTTTGAGTGACATGAAGAAACTGAACCCCGAAAAAACACACGTGAAAAACGACTCAAACGATTATGTCATCCGTGTGATGGATTCGCCGCTAGAGGTGAATGGCGCAGACTGGAATGCCTTGCTGGCCATGCAAAGCCCGCACGAAGGCCTGAACCCCTTCATGCGCCACG
>Ga0123337_10004560_pt1 | contig 14042 bp, 1 predicted proteins | sample frozenSSSSmetaG_FD_89792 | JGI IMG/M metagenome (GOLD analysis project Ga0123337, IMG submission 89792) | Glacier valley bacterial and archeal communities from Borup Fiord, Nunavut, Canada, to study Microbial Dark Matter (Phase II) -... | ecosystem: Environmental > Aquatic > Freshwater > Ice >... | reverse complement strand
TTCAACTCTGTTCCCCAATCAATTAAATTAAAAGGGCCAACAATTGGTGCTAAAATTGGCACTAAACCAGCTCCACTGAAAACTAAGTCAATGTATAATCTCGTTTTGTCCATATCAGATAAAGTAATCGTATTGCCGCATTTATCCTTTTTGGGAGCTATTTTGTCTAATTTATATAGAAAATCACTCCAGGATAAGAAAGGGGCAGCCCTTTTTGCAACCCTCTCAATGCCTTTCCCAGCTTTTCTAAGATTAGCCGTTTTTTCAAGAATGGTAATTCTATCAGATACGCTTCTATAAGCATTTAATACTTTATTGTGTAAGTTGCTTCTGCTCAACAGTTTGCTTTTCGCATATCTCAAAGCATTTAATTCGTCATCCAGCTTTTGCGCAGGGGTTCCTAATTCACTGCCTATCGTAGCAGAATTTGAAAATTCATTTAATGCATCTTGATTTGCATCTTCTCCCCATAATCCCATAATATCAATATTATTCGACGGGTTATTCCCAACATACTGGTACATCCCCATGCCATCAGCATATCCAATGGGATCTCTTTGATTAAAGCTGCCCGTTTGTGGGTTATACTGCCTATAATGAAAATGATTGCTTTCGGTTTCCTGATCAAACTCCTGGCCGGTAAAGCCAAAGCGATTGCCGGCAATTGAAGTAGGTTGTACACTATTGTTGTTATCGTAAATAGTTTGCTTGCCGAACACATCATAATCGTATCGTTCTACCAAATTGCCGGTGCTATTGGTAATGGCTTCTACAGAGTTTAATTCGTTTGGATGATAGTAATAGCCATTGTTGTTTTTTTCACTATAGATTGGTGCCAAAAAGCTGCCAAATACTGTCCGGTTTAATAAGGTATCAGAATTGCCATCTCTTTGCTCTATTTGTTTTAAACCGGCGTACACATAATTTAATTGCGTTCCGTTTACATTTTTTTGGGTTCTTCTTCCCAAAGCATCATAGCTATACAATATTTTGTTGGTGGTTGATGCAGAGTCTTTCAAAATTTTCCCTTCGGCATCATAGGTTTTATAAAAGGTACCATCATAAGTAAGATTGCCATTGTCGTCGTACATAAAATTGATGTTTCGGACACCGTTATTACTATTGGTAAGTTGGTTTAAATTATTGCTTGTGTAATTGGTATTCACGGCGTTTGAACTTGCGGCGGTTATGTTACCTACCGCATCGTACCTGTAGGTATTATTGATTGTTGCTGCACCACCTATGGTACCACGTTTGGCATTGGTTAATCTGTGCCCGGCATCGTAACCATATTCTTCAGACTTATCGGGTGTATTGTTTCTAATGATCGATTTTTTATTCCATGCTTTATCAAATGTATAAGAGCTGTTTTGGATGGTACCGGTTGTAATATTGCTTAATCTGTTGGCTGAGTTGTATTGTATATTGGTAGTAATACCGTTTGAAAAAGTTTTTGCAATTAGCTGGTTCGCATTATTATATTGATAATTGGCAATGGTTGAATTGTTTTTTGCAATACCGGTTAATCTCCCTCTCGTGTCAAATGTTTTTACAATGCTGGTGCTGTCGGGATATAATGTAGTTAAGAATCTTTGTGCAATATTATAGTTGTAGCGGATTGTTTTGCCATTTAAACTTTCGCTGGAAACCCTGCCTATAGCATCGTAGCCGATATTAACCGTTGCCGTGTTATTAATAGCGGCGATCATCCTATCTAATGCATCATATTGAAAAGTATAATTGTTATTACCAGGCAATGTTTTTGCAATCATTCTGTTTAATGCGTCATACTGGTAGCTGATGGTATTGCCATCGGTTAATTGCTTACTTAATAAATTTCCTAACTCATCGTAGTTAAACGCTAAGGATTTATTGTCGGGATAAATAGTCTTGAGTAACCGGTCTAAATGATCATATTGATAATTGGTAGTTCTGTTATTTTGGTCGGTTGCAGACAATATATTACCTGATGCATCGTAGCTTACCCTGGTGATAAAGCCGTTATTATCGGTTTGGTTTATAACTCTATCAAGTGCATCATACGCATAGCTCATTGTATTTCCATTTCTATCTGTTGTTGAAGCAATATTCGAGTTGTTGTCATAATTATATGTGGTATAATTACCCAGTGGGTCGGTTATTATTTTTAGCCTGTCAAGCGCATCATACACATAGGTAGTAATCGCCCCGGTTGCGTTGGTTGCACTGATTACATTGCCATTCCTATCATAAGACACCGTACCTAGTAAGCCATTATTATCTTCTGATTTAATTACCCTGTCTAATTTATCGTAGGTGTTTACTACAGTTCTGCCAGTTGCGGAATTATAAAAAGTCATATTGCCATTTGCATCATATTCGAATGATGAAATATCGCCTACAGCGTCTTTAATATTCACTAGCCGATTTAAGTTATCGTAGTTTAATATGCTTGTATTACCCAGTGCATCTTCGGTTTTTACAAGGTTATCCATTGCATCGTAGCTTAAGAAACTATTGCTGCCCAAAGCATTGGTAATTTTCACCAATCTATTGCTGGCATCGTAAGCAAACTGGCTTGTTTGTCCTTTTTCGTTTACCGATGTAATTAAATTTCCTTCTGCATCGTAGGTAAGCTGGTTAGAATGGTTATATGGATCTGTAGTAGTTTTTAATCTGTCTAATAAATCATAGGTGGCAGCACTTACAAAGCCACGTGGATCAGCACTGGATAAAACATTTCCCCGGGCATCATTTACAAAACTCATGGTAACACCCAACTCTGCATTAGCAGTTAACAGATAGCCATAAGCATCATAAGTAAACGTGGATATATACCCTTTTGGATCGGTAATTCTAATGATGTCTCCCAAGGAATTGTATGCGATTGATGAAGTAAGACCTAAGGGTTCAACAAGTTGTGTTAAGTTGCCTCTGCTGTCGTAAACCATTGTTCGCACATTACCCTTTGCATCCGTGCTTGTTAATAGGTTATTGAAGGCATTGCTGTAGGTGTAAAACATTTTTTGATTTAGCGGATCTGTAACGGATAAAACATTTCCTTTAGCGTCATAGGTAAAAGAAGTTACATTGCCATTGCCATCCGTTTGTTTAATGATACTGCCATTGCCATCATATTCAAATGTCATATTGTGCCCACAACAATTGCCGGTTTTTCTGGTTAGCCAAATCAACTCATCAGATTTTTGATATTCATACGTTGTTATTTGGTTATTGCCATTGGCTAAATAGTCAGTAACCACTGTAATCAATGTGGTGGTATCGTAGCTAAAACTTTGGCGTTTGTTACAGCCAACAATTTCGCTAATGGTGTAGTCATTAAAATAAATGATATCAATGCTGTTGTTGTTTTTATCACTCATAGTTTTCATCGGGCCATTTACCAAATAGCTATAGGCCATCGCTCCACCCAATGGATCGGTTACTTTGATAAGGTTGCCATAGCTATCATACGCATAGGTATAAATGCGGGTAGGGGCAGTAATGGCATCTACTACTGTCTTCAGATTTCCGTTTGCATTGTAGGTAAGCGCTATACTTTGCCCGGCAGTATTCGTGATACCGGTTAGTAAACTATCGGTATAAAAAAAGTTGATGTAATTACCATTTGGTTCTTCTACTTTGGTGATTTTTCTGTGGGTAGCATTGTCAAAATAATATTTGGTACCATCCAATTCGGTCAATAAATATTTATTGGGCTGGTATTGTGTAAGTGTATTAAAGAATCCTTTTGGCGCAGTATAGTTACTGCCGTCATATTTATACCTATCCTCCCTGTCGTCTCCCCATACAATCGTTTTTCCATTCAATGTATCGTTGTTGTACCGTATGCCATAGCTGCAACTCCATCCTTTACCAAAGCCTACTGTTGTATCAAAGTTGAAACTGTTGTAATAAAAACTTAGGTTGATATCAAAGCCACGGGCCGGTATATACAGATCGTTTCGTGGAATAAACAGATTACCACTGCTTGTATTTACCTGCGTACCCATCGGACCTGTTTTGTTGGGTGTATTGATGTTTTGTGCATTCGTTACAAATGAAACAAAGCATAAAACAATTACCAGCAATTGTATTGTAGCAGCATTATTTTTATCAAAAAAGGGATACATTATTTTACAATTTGTAGGTTAGAATTTTTATTTTAAAGTATAATTCAGGAAGGTATGTCCTGGTGTATTATCAGGTGCTTTTGCATAAACTGTAATGGTTCCGCTGGCACCTGCTCTTATGATACCCGGAGGGCCGCCCGGCTCAGTAAACGAAATGTATAAGCTACTGGCGCCTGTAGCCAATCCGGCTTTTGTTAGTGCCAGTTGTACCTTGTTATCGGCATACATTATTTTGGTTTGTGCCGGCACGTCTACATTGGTGGGGTTGCTAAAATTTATTTGTATCTCGTAAGGGAATGGTATAAATATTTTATCAGGTGCTACTATTTCTGTTACCAGTTGTGCGTTTAAACCACTTGCAGCATTTGGATCACATCCCGGATCATTGCCATTGCCGGGGATGCCATTTACACCACCACCCGTTATTAAGCCTCCATTGTTGGCAGCAACAATGCTAAAGCCATTGCTTAATATGGCGGTACTGCTATCGTTCTTTTTAAACAAGCTGATATCGTAAATACCCAAAGGCTGAGCGGCTAAATTAAAGGTGGCAAAAACAGTGGTACTATTTACAAAATAAATGTTGCTGGCTGTGATGGTTGTTGAGTTGCGTTTCAAGGTTGCCACCATATTATTGTTAAAAAGATTGCCACTAATTTTTACGGTTACATTACCTGTATTGCCGCCCGTATTGCTTTGCACATTTAAAATGGTAAATGGCAATTTCACCGCTTTAAGTCTAATGTTTTGCGATGCAGTCGAGTTTACATTGCGCAACGTAATGTAGTAAACGGAATCATTTACGGATGTCATTACAATGCTTTGGTTGCCATAATTTGGAGTTGCAAATTTGTAATCAAAATTTGCAGGATTGGGTACATAGCCTGCACCGATGTACATTTGATTGATACGTGTAAGGGAATCATTCGTAGTCAGCGTAACCTGTATGGTGCTACCCCGTAAGCTATCTGGTATTTTTAATTTATAATAACGATATACGCTATTGCTTAGCGAATCGGCTTGAAGCACATCCAGCGGCAACGTTACCACTTTCACAAATAATTTTTTAGTGGCCAGGCCTACATTATTTGCTTTATCCGTTTCCACAATATTATTGAGCACATCTGTTTTTACCAGCACATTATAGTTGCCTTCTGCTACGTTGTTTACTATTACTTGTTTGGTGAGTGTATCTTTTTGTAAAGGCAGCATTTGTAAATAGCGCTGGTTGATGCCAAGTAAGGTTGCTGTGCTATCCAGCAGGGTTGATTTGGATAAATAAATACCATCACTTGAAAAGCCATTGGCTGCATTGGCTGTACTGTTAACGACACTCCATTTTAATGGATCAATGGGATAGCCTAAATAGGCAGTATCCGGTATGCTGATATGATTGACCATCAAATCTACCGGCGTAGGATGCGTAACGGTGATATATTTAAAGGCCAAATTGTTATCAACATTGGTTTCAAACACGCTATTGGTATTGTTGGTGTGCCACACCAATATATAATTGCCCGCAGGAATATTGAGAGGCATTGTAAGCGAAATAGAATCGGTGTAGGATTGCCCTACATTTAATTGTGCCGAGGCATTGGTACTTCCAAGGTCATAACCTCCCGGAGCAAAATTGGTATTTAGCCAAACCTGGTTGCTAAAGTTTGATGGATAATTTGCACCTGCTCCATTGTTGGTGATGGCTGTTTTTACGATAAGTGGTTGGCCAACTGCAATGGTGATTGGAGCAGCTACAATACTGTCTGTAAAGTCTGGCAATGGCAACTTTACAACATGTATTTTCTTAGCCGACCCATTGGTTTTTCTTATCAGGTTTGTATTGTTGGTTGTGATTTCATTGTAGATATTATTTGTTGCATTGGTTCGTGCAAATACATAATAGTCTCCCGTTGGTATATTGGGTGTAGTAAAGTTGGCAGTTTCGCTGTACAACTGGTTTTGACCAAGGGCCTGATATTGGTTAAATAGATCATTGGCTAAAACAGCGTAGCCATTAAATACGGAGTCAGTTGAAAAATAGATGGCATCCTGAAAATAATTGGCAGTATAATTAAATTTCAGGTTTTGCACTGTCCAGCTTAACCGATATGGACGACCAACAATAGAACTGTCTTTTGTGCTGCTTACCTGCGTTACTACATAATCAGGCCATGGATTGATCAATGTTTTTAAGCCAGTACCGGTTGTATTGTTGGTAGTATTGGTGCCTTCAATAACGATATTATCAGCATTTGTTTTTACAAAGAAATAAGCATTGTTGTATTGCTGTATAGGGAAGCAAGAATTTATATTATTCGCAAAGTCGGTAGTAAAATTAACTACATCGGTATAACTATTTCCGCCATCAATACTTCTTGATTGTTTTTTTAATGCTACAAAACTTGCCGTTGCTGCATTGAATGTTGGGCTGCAACTAATAAAAATACTATCTGTCCAGGTGCCTTGTGTGGTGCCAAGTCCGTTGTTGGTTACGGTATATTGTAAACTAATGGGCAGCTTTGAAAATACGGTGTCTGCTATTCCAATAGCGGAAACCTGTAAGTCGCAGGTGGCAGATGGAGGCGGTATAGTTACTGTTACGGTTGCTGCTACGGTTGCTGCATTTACATTATTGCTATAAGACGTTTCTGCAATGCTGTTATCTGCATTGGTTACTACATAAAAATATTTTGTGCCAGCTACGTTGTTAGGAAAGCTGTAATTAAAGCTATGAATTACCGGCACATTGGCCACTACGTTTTCGGTATAACCTGCTGTGCCAATAAGCGTTGCGGTGTTATCGAAAGCGGGCGAATTGCTTACATAGAATTTATCCGTTCTTAAAGTATTGAAAACACCGGCGTTGTTGCTGGTAGTGATGGTATAATTTACTGTGAAATTCAACCCACTATATGCAGTGGACGGAGCAGTAACAGCCGAAACAATTAAATCAGGATTTTGTACGATAATGGCTCTTGCGCTTCTTTTTATTTCGTTGGTAGCCGGGTATTCAAAAACTCCTTTATCTGCATTGGCCCAAACATAAATGTAATAATTGCCTGCAGGTAAATTGGCAGGTAAAGTGATATTCTTCTGTGAAGCGAACTTTGCCAGTGGTTCAATTACTAGGTACGTATTTTTATTATAGTACGCAAGTCTTGTTGCGGATGGAGGTACATTGATCAACCCAAGGCCAGGCCCCGTTTCACAACCGGTGATGTGAAAATTATCATCCCCTGCAATATTATTTGTGCTATCGTAATGCACTGTATTTGCCAGCAATATTGCATTGGCAGAATTCAAGCCGGTTGAATCTTTACTCAAATAAATATTGTCTTTCCAGGCACTGCTTCCCCAGCCAAGGCTATCGGTAATTGAAAACCGTAAATTGGGTTTGATGGACGATACTCCATTACCAGAACCTGATGAAATTAATGGTGGGCAATTATTGCCACCAACTACACCATAACGGCCCTGGTTTTTTTCGATATTATTGTAGAAGCCTGTATTATTTGTTGTATAATTTATGTTAAAGGGCTGTGTATTACTTAGACTATCTCCTGCTACATTTAGAGCGGTAATTTGAAGCTTTGGCGTTGGTGTAATGATTACCTGTATTTGTTTGTTGCCGTTATTATTATTTGCCAGCGCCCCTTCATAAACTGTATTGGTGGCATTGGTAATTACATGAATAAAATAACTGCCATTTAAAAAGTTAGGAATTACAACGGGCTGTGTTTTAGTGTAAGAACTATCGGCTTGTAAAATTCCAGTGGTTATAATTTTTGTTTCTGGTGCATTGTAATAGTAAGTGCCATTTGCTTTTGGCAACATTAATTCTGTAGCATTGTTGATGTTAAAGCTGGCGGTGTTAGAAAGATAGAATTTGTCAGCCCAGTTGCTGGCTGCCGGTGTATTTGCTCCATAGTTTTTTACTTTGTAGGTAACATTTAATGTGCTTCCACTAAAGGTGGTATTGGGTGCAAAAACACTATCAACCCTAAAATCAGGAGTAGGCAAGAGGGTAACAATGATTTTGTCTGCAGATCTTGCTGTGTCGTTGCCTTTTGTTACCTCCAAAACAGTATTGTTATAGTTAGTAATCACATACGCATACAACGATTGCGTTGTATTTACCGGCAAAGTATAATTGATGCTATTGGTGTATTGCTGGCCGCTGTCCAGTGCGCTAAGGTTATTTTTAGAATCTACCAGTAATGTCCTTGCACCGTTAAAAATAGCCCACCCACCAGGATTTACAGCCGGTGGTACTGTAAATGGGTTGATAGAATCGTACGATAAAAATATAACGTCTGTCCAGCCTTGGTTGGTTGTTGTTCTTCCTGGCCCATTGTTTTTTACGGTCCAGTTGATGGTGATATTTTGCCCCGTAAAGGCTGTTGTTGGAACCTGCACATTTTGCACCTGCAGATCAGGAATCGGGATGGTAGAAAACTGTTGTATCGCACTGGCTGTTTGGTAGCATGGATTTTTACTGATTACCCTCCATTTATAGGTTTTGTTATAAGCCAAACTTCCGGCCGGAATGGTATAGGTTACTCCGGTAATATTTGTTGCAAAAGGTGCAACAGGTTGTAGTGTATCGCTACGCCAGATAAAAATATCATAGTTAACGGTAAATGATCCGGGCACCCAGGATAATGCCAATGGTAATTGCTGGTTAATAGCATTGTTTGCAGGCAGCATATTGGATATAGCCGTTGGTACATTGTTGGCGGGATTAATGGTTAAACTATACACCGTGCTATAAAAAGCATCGCAACTACTGTTTGCCTTTACAGTAAGGGTATGCGTGCCGGTAGTATTCCAAACAACCGTAGCAGTGTCATTAGTGAAAGTTAATGTGCCGCCGCTACTCAATGACCAAACATAGTTTGCACCAACAATTTTTTTAGTAGTGTATCGGTAACTACCAATACAAGGTTGCTGATCACCTTGTATGGTACTTAAATTACTTACCCCGATGCAAAAATTTTGCGATACCGGTAATGCAGCAAAATAATTGGCATTGCCTGTTTGAGAAGCCTCTATAGATATTGGACCAGCACCAGTCATTGTAACTACATTGCCATTTACAATAGCATTACCGCTGGTTACGGTATAGGTGATGGGTAGGGCTGCATTGCTGACAGCATGTAATGTAAAACTGGTATCGCTGTATTTTTTATTGGGTATGGTATTAAAGGTGATCGTTTGATTTGCCTGTGTTACTTGTATCGTATCATATTGAACAGGTGCCGGCGAAAAATTGATATTACCTGCCTGGTTGGCTGCCAGTATGATTGTTCCTGTGCCGGTAACTTTCAATGAATCTAGATTAACGATGCCCGGGCCGGATACGATGGAATAATTAACGGGCAGATTGGAACTTGCAGTAGCTTTTACAATGGCAAATGCATTGGGTGCGTAAACAATGTCAGGCGTTAACGGATTGAAAACAATGCTTTGCGAAGCAAGCGGTAAGGCAAAATAGAAAGAGTTGGATGATGCACCTGTTCCGCAATAATTTGTATACTTTACTACATAGCTGCCACTATCAATTGCTGTATAGCTTGTATCGGTTGCGCCAGAAATTGCCAGACCATTTTTATACCATTGCAAGCCTACGCCTTTAGGTGGAGTGCTTGTTTTTAATAGACGGCCATTTGCCAATACAAGCGGTGCAGAACCAGGTATAGAGGGTATCACATTTACCAGAAATTGTTTGGTGATAGAAATGCCCGCTGCATTACTTAAATAAAGGGAAATGGTATGCACACCCGGAGTAGTCCAGTTTACAGTTGCCACACTATCTACTGCATTTAATACACCGCCACTACTTAGGTTCCAATGATAGGTTAATCCCGTGCCACAAATATTTGCAGCCTTGTAAGTAGTGGTAGCCAGGCAAGTGCTGTCTGTACCGGTAATGCCAAACGTTCCGCTTGGTGCTGTATTGTTTAGAGTAAATTGATATGATAGCGATGCAATATTACTGCCCAATGCTGTTTGCTTATAATTCACATAAAATGTGTCTGCAGTTGGTATTGGGAAAGAAGTGGTATCATTAAATATCTCACCGGCTGCAAGATTGGGAATGGCTTTATTCGCTATTTGAACTCCATTCTTCGAATAGAGATTTATTGCTGTTCCTACATAAAAATTATTAATTAAATCACAGGATCGATTGGTAAAAGTAGAAGTAAGTTTCAGCGTATCGGGACAGGTAAATATTATCCTGTAATAATCATTCACATCTTCAAACACATTGTTTTTAAAACTTAAGGTTCCATTTTTTGTATCTCCTTTTGCAATCGGAATTGCCTGGGCAATGCTGTTGTTTGGTTCCAGATCATTTACAATTGCGGTATCCACCATTTCGTACCGAATGGAATAACTAAAAGCATAATAAGCGGAAATCTTAAAATATGCGGAGTCTGCTATTAAACTGCAATAAAATAATGTGTCACCTATAGAATAGCTTGGTTGAATTGGAGCGCCTGATGAACCATTTTTTCTATACAATTCTACACTTACGGTATTCGTATTATTGCAGGAAATATTAGACCCGGTAAATACTACTTTTAATTTGCCATTTTTAGGCAGATAGGTTTTGTAGTAGTCTTCATAGTCATCACTTCCTGATGCAGGGACGTAATTAATTGCCCTAACCATTCCCTGTTTTAATTCATTGTATGCAATTGGTGTGGCAGTTGCAAAACTATTGTTAGGCTCTACATCATTTAGTGGCAGGCCCGCACCCGATACTTCATACTTTAATTCATATTCAAATGGATAAACGCCACCTGCTATTTTAAAATAAACGGTATCACCAATTACGGTACAGTATTGCAGGGTATCATAATGTACGTCCCCATAATTCATCGATAATCCATTTGGTAAAATAGACTTCCAAGAAAACCCACTATTGTTTACAGTAAAATTAAAATCATTGAAGGTTGAAAAAGTCAAAGGATTTCTCCCACGATAGGTTGATTTAAAAAATACTTTAATCGCACCTCCCCCTGGTACATAAGCTTTGTAAATATCCTGCCCGTCGTAACTGGTATAGGCAAGCCGCTTGAATAACAGATATCCTTTTTTAGTGTCATATTCATCAATAAAATTGGCTGTGGTGATGGCATTATTCGGCTCTGCATCACTACCGGCAGTATCTACTAACACATATCTGATTTTATACGCTACCTGGTTGTTGCTTTGCAATCTTAAGTAGAAAGTGTCAGCCTCTAATGCGGTAATTAAGATAGAGTCCTTTAAAATTGTGTTGCAAGGATTTGGGTCAAAATTGATCAATGTATAAAAACCCGATGGAAATGCTGTGCCCTCTTTATCTAATAATTCAAGTCCCAACTGGTTGGCATCACAACTATCTCTATTAGCTTCAGTGAATATTTTTATGCAACCGGCTTTCGGCAAAATAATTTGGTAGGTGTCATACTGGTCAATAAAATTATCTGCAACAGGATCGTATTGACCAACATGGCCAACCGCTTCCGTATTTTCAGCCAATACAATCGCATTGATTATGCAGCAGTTATCTTCTATATCGGTAATGCCTGGTCCGGTAGAACAGTTGGCTTGTATTTCCGGTATGCTGTTGCAGCTTGCTGCATTGTTATAAATAAGTGCCGTGCCGCCACCTGAAAAATAGTTGCAAAGTGAGGCATCACTACAAATTGATAACTGGGTGTTTTCATAAATCTGAACAGAATCTTTTTGGTCATTATTATATGGGTTTCCATTGTTATGAATCACTAAATTATTATTCAGGTTGACTAAAGTGGTAAGGTTATAATTGCCTGCCAACCAGAGCCCCCGGCCTATGTCCGTAATATTTTGCAACCCGTTTAAATCGCTTATGTTATTATAAGAAATTTCGATTGTGCCATTGTCAACGTTTGTAATGCCGCTTAGTGCAGCCACACTTGCAAGTGAAGAATTGCCCCAAATAGAAAAACCATTGTCAATATTGCCGGCTAAATTTTCTAAGCCGTTCAGGTTAACAAGGTTGTTATTTCCTGACACATAAAAATTGGAAGAATTAGTCAATCCTTCTAAGCCAACAAGACTAGGGATGCCCGTATTAAAGAACCAAAAAGTACCAATATTGCCATTGGTTAAATTGTTGGTTAGTCCGGCCACACTATTTAATAAAGGCATTCCGTCAATTAAAAATCCCCAAAAACTTTGAATGTTGGTTAGCCCGATGCTGGTTTGCAATGGATTGTTAGATAGTTTTAAATAGCCTTCCAGGTATTTCAAATTACTAAGCGCACTTATATTGATGATAGGAGAAAAAGCAATATTCAGTCCTCCATTACCGGTTGTTAAACTATCAATTGTATGCAATCCATTTAGGTTACTAAGATTGGTACTGTCAATATGAATCAACCCGGTTTTGTGTATTTGATCGCACAAGCCCACGACACTATTTAATGAAGGCAAATGGCTAAAATAGATACCTCCTAAACTGGTAAGATTGGTTAAGCCAATATTGGTTAAATGGTTATTTCTTTCTAACAATAACGTGTCGCCAATGCTGGTAATATTATTCAAGGCGGCCAAACTGGTAATGTTGGTGTTTTTAATTTCCAGTTTATTGGTAACGGCTGTTATAGAACTTAACCCCGCCAAATTAGAAATTGCCGGAATCGCATTCTCGCCATTGATGAGTAAATAATTTGGAACAGTACAGGTTGGGTAATTGGTATTGAAATTATCAATGTCGGCTTGCGTGGTTAATAAAATCGTATCAACTGAGCATTGAAGAATATTAGTAATGGTACCTTGGGTTGCTGGCCTGGCAATTGGATTTTTCCTTAGATGAATTACTTTTTTCATCTGTGCAGAAGTAGTACTCCATAACACTACCAAAGAAATGAAGCAGTATAAATATTTATTTTTCATTGTTTGTTTTTTGTGGGTGTATTCAGCCACTTGCATTTTGTAGTGCAATAATAATTTGCAGGGTTTTCAGCCCAGGCCTCAGGGTTGTTTTATTTTTGGCAGTCCATGTTCCTGTTGACACACCGCATTCCACACATCAGTACCTCTCAGGCTGTTCACTAATGTTTTGGTACCCGAATAACTGCCAAGCCCTGAAATACTATATATAATATTGATACTGCTACCGAAAGATGTCCAGATGTCTGCATCTAACCGGGTAAAACTGTCTTCTACATAATTCCACTTACTGTCTTGTTACAAGGTTGCAATAGAAGTTCCCCAGTACATTGATCCGGTAGTGAAGTTGTAGTTAACTTGTACTTGGACCATTGCAGGTAAATTACGTTGCTATTGTTTTGGCATGGGCAAAAAACAATAGCAACATCGTAGAAAATCTGAGGATGATTTTTTTTATGTAACAATTGTCTAAATAAGATAATTTAAAACTGATCAATACTCTGCCAGTTATAGGAAGTGTTTTTTACCAGGTCTAACATCAAATCCTGCATACCATAAACGAATGGATTTTCGCCAATAGTAGGGTCAACCCTCGAATTAAGCAGCAGCGCTACACTCATGCCATTGTTATGCCGCATAAAACCCGTCCGGCTGCCGGGCAGGCTGCCATAGTTATACCATAGGTTTTCTGCACTCCAAATGCCAATACCGCAGGCATAGCCATTGAAAACGGAAGACGGAGTGGTAAGCGATGCCAGGCTGGTTGTATTTAAAATATCAGGTCTTGTTGTAAAACCATCAATTGCATTTACAAGTTTTAGCAATTCAGTTGCCGTTGTCATCAATCCTCCATCAGCATCTCTTCTGGGGAAAGCAATATTGTAAACATAAGCCGCATCATTTCCCTGTCCATAATATGTAACTTCATTGGCCTTTTTATCAGCGGCAGTCTTACCACTCATATCAGTTTGGGTGCCACCAACTGCAGTCATTATATCTTCCTTAATA